>Ga0207657_10001093_pt1 | contig 28758 bp, 24 predicted proteins | sample KBSC33metaG_FD_184316 | JGI IMG/M metagenome (GOLD analysis project Ga0207657, IMG submission 184316) | Corn rhizosphere microbial communities from Kellogg Biological Station, Michigan, USA - KBS C3-3 metaG (SPAdes) (version 2) | ecosystem: Host-associated > Plants > Roots > Rhizosphere > Soil ...
GCTGTACCATCCGCTGTAGTCGTAGGCCATCCCGTAACTCATCACGCTGAGTTGATCGAGCAGCGGATATAGCGTGGTGAACAACGGACCTTCGCCCGAGGGCGGAAAGTTGATGTTGATCGGCGCAACCGGCATGGTCAGCAGCAGCGCAGGCGGACCATTCGTGCGCAGCGCCTGTACGAGTGCGATCAAATCGGCGTGATCGGTGCTGGCGATCGGCTCCCAGTCGAGATCCAAGCCATCCGCGCCGTAAGTGCTCACGGCGGCCAGCAGGTTGGAAACGAAAGTCGCGCGGTGTGCGCTGGATGCGGCGCTCTGCCAGCCGGCAATCGCCCCGGCGCCGCCGATCATCAAGATCGCCTTGCGCGCGTGTGCGTGGGCCGCGTCGACTGCGCTGTGCGCCCATGTCGGACCATTGACGCTGTCGATGAAGAACGTCTGGCTTAGCGTTCCATCCGTGTTCGGCACGATCGCTCCGACCATCAAATGGGTAATGTCGTCGAAGTTGACCTGGTCGATCGGCAGCTCACCATTCTGGTAGCCGACGTGATAACCGCTCACCCAGATCGGGCGTTCGAAGCCACTCTTGAAGACCAATTCGTTGGTCGCGGCCGTGGCACTGCCAGCGCAAACGATCACGATCAGCGAAATCAGCGAACGCAGCATGACTCTTGCTCACACTACAGGACGGGCACTTTGCGCCTAACGCGTCTCGCCTGCCAGTGTCAGGGTACGACGGCGTTGGGGCAGAGGTTATTCCATACTTCGCCGAGCTGGCTCACGGTGTACTCATGACCACCGCTGAACGTGGTGTAGAAGATCGTCTGCCCGCTGCTCCAGCCTTGGGTCAGGAAACGCGAATCGTCGCTCTGCGCATCAGGGTAATTCGGGTCGCTCGTGCCGATGTGGATGTCGAGCGGTATCCGGCGCGGCAGCGCGGCGAGAGCGGCGTTGCACTGGAGGCTGCTCAGTCCGGCGCAGGCCAGTGCTGCCAGGTCGCCGGCACTGGCGCCGTAAGCGGCCATGGTCGACGCGTTGAACGCGGTACTGAAGGTGTTGACACCCAGGTCGTGCATGACATGGGCGCCGGCGGAGAAACCCCAGCCGTAAACGCGCGTACGTTCGATGTTGTACGCGGCTTCCACATCGGCGCGGATCGCGTCGAACTGGTCGTAGTCGTTCGCCCCGGCCGTGGGCGGCACCAGCCAGGTAACGCCGGGAACGCCATTGACGTCGACCTGATCGTGCGCGACGGGAGCGGCGACAATGAAACCGCCCGCGGCAGCAATGCTGGACCAATCATCGCGGGTCATGCTCGCGTAATAGTCCGGGTAGGGAGCCACGCCGTGCAACACCAGCAGCAAGGGCCACGCGCGTGCCGACGCGTAGCCGGAGGGTACAAAAAGGTAATACCTCTGCGTACCGGAGCCGAGTCCGCTCACGTGCACGGTGCGCGAGACGCTGCCGACAGCACCGCCGGTGCCGTGTGATGGGTTGCTCGGCGCCGCGGCCGTGCCGCTTTCGAAATCGCCGGTGAAGACGGCATCCGGGTGCGCGCAGACCCACGCAGGCAGTGTCGCCGTGCTGACGGCACCGGCACTGGCGCCGAACAAGGCGAAAATCCACAGGCAATGTCGGCTGGCGCGCACGGCGCGGAATCTACGCGATCGCCTGCTCACAAACCGTTAACCGCTGCTCAGCTTGCCTTGCGGCTGCGGTCGCAGCGTCGGCATAATCGGCGCCATCGCCGCTGCAGATACGTAGTCGATGGGCAGCACGAAACCAGCGTACGTCGAGGTTCCCGCGGGCAGCGTCGTGTTCAAGGAAGGCGATGTCGGCGGGGAGCTGTACATTATCGAAAGCGGACAGGTCGAATTGATCCCGCGCTCCGGCGCCGCCTTGGCCATGCTCGGCGCCGGTGATTTTCTTGGTGAAATGGCGCTGCTCGACAAGCAGCCGCACTCGGCCACGGCGCTGGCAAGAACCAATACGCGTCTGTTGCGCATCGAAGTGGCGTTACTCGCCGACGTACTGGCTCAGAACGGCGCGATCGGCGCAAGCTTGCTGCGCCAGCTCGCGGCTCGTGCACTGCGCACCGAGCAACGCCTGCGCGAGATCGATATCGAACTGGCGGCGCTCAAGACCGTGCACGGATTGCCGCCGTCGCGTCCGGCCGACGCACCCACGCCCGTGCGCAACACGACTGCAGATTCCCTGGCGACGCAGCCGCCACCAGCGCGCATCGCCCTGCACGTGACTGCTGCTGCAAAAACCATCGCGCTCGATCCCGCGCGTAGCGAATTCCTCATCGGTCGGCCGGATCCCGTCACCGGCATCGTGCCCGACATCGACCTTGGCTCATTCGATGGCAATCGCACCTTGAGCCGACGTCATGCGCGCCTGTTGCGCGACGGCGGTCAGTATGTCGTGCGCGAAGACAGCGCCACCACCAATGGCACGCACGTTAACGGCGCACGCCTGCAAACCGGCGTGAGTGTCCCCATCAAACCCGGCGACAAACTGTACTTCGGCTCGATCGAAGTTGAAGTCGTAGCGGCCTGAGAATTCGGAGACGACATGGCAGAGAAGGACAACACCTGGCAGGCGGCGCTCGCGGCGATTGATCTGTCTTCAATCGACGCGCTGAGAAAGCTCAAGCAGGAGCACGACCAGCTCGACGGCCGCGTGCGTTCGATGGAGGAAATGAAAGCCGGTTTTTCCGAAGCGGTGTATCAACGCGTGCGCGAGGATTACCTGCAGAGGCTGCGCGGCCTCGATGACAAGGCCGCGCCGATGAAGCAGAGCGCGCGCGAACAGTATGCGCAATTGCGCACGTTGCTGGGCCGTCTGGAAGGCGAACACGAGGCAGCAAAGCTGGATCAACAGGAACTGGAGTTGCGCCATCAGCTCGGCGAATTCGATGACAAGGAATTTCAGCGTCTGATGAAGACGGTCGAGGTCACGGTGAGGGAGCGCGCCGAGGCGCGCGCACGCGCGCTCGAGCTGAAGACGCGCTTTCTGGATGCTTTCAGTAGCGAGAGCGAGCTCGAGAGCACCGCGGTAGCCAGCGACGCGGCGACCACGCGCGGAGCCGTGCTCACGCCCGCCGACCTCGCCGCGGCCGAGGCGCGCACGCATGAAGTGGCCAAAGTGCTGGCCGAGCGGGCGCCGCACAAAACACAAGTGATGTCGGCGATCAATATCCCGGATGCCGCGCCGCCGCCGCGTGCTGCGCTGGAAGGCGCTACCAAGGTGTTCAGCGCCGCGCGCCTGGTACCGCAGAATCCGGAAGCCGGCCAGCAAAGTTTTACGCTGTCGCTCAAGCCGATGAGCATTGGCGCCGATGCCGGCAACGACATTCGCATCGCCGGTCCCGGCGTCGACGCCAAACATGCGCAGATCACGGTGAGCATGGGCGGGTTCACGATCGTCGATCTGGGCAGCAAACACGGCACACGCGTGAACGCCGAGAAAGTGCGTGAACGGCCGCTGGCCAACGAGGACGTCGTGCAGATCGGCGCCGCGCGATTCGTGTTCAGAGAAGGGTGAGCGGCCGCGCTTGCGAAATGCCTTGAATGGCATTTCGCGCGGCCGCGAACGCCCGAAGCAGGATGCGGAGGGCCGGGTTGCTTAGCGAGGCCTGGAAGGCCGAGCTTAGCAACAGTCCGAAGCGCAGCGAGGAAAGATGGAACTGCGTCGTGCGGCCGCGAACGCCCGAAGCAGGATGCGGAGGGCCGGGTTGCTTAGCGAGGCCTGGAAGGCCGAGCTTAGCAACAGTCCGAAGCGCAGCGAGGAAAGGTGGAACTGCGTCGCGCGGCCGCGAACGTCCGAAGCAGGATGCGGAGGGCCGGGTTGCTTAGCGAGGCCTGGACGGCCGAGCCTAGCAACAGCCCGAGCGAAGCGAGGTGTATCGAATGACAGAGCCAGAATCTTTAACTGCGCAACTCGCCCAACAAGTGAGCCTGATAACGCGCTCTCCCGCGCCCACGAACCCCGACCCGCAGGCGCCCGCGCTCGCGCGCGAAGCCGCGCGGTTGCTTGGCGTCGAGTGGGTTCGATCGGCGGCGGATGCTACGGCGCCGTTGTCCGCTTTCGAGCGCCAACGCGCGGCGCAGGCGCAGGCCAAGCCCGCGGGATTGATGAGCAGATTGCGTGAGGTATTCGGCGCAAAGAAACCCTAGCCCTGATCGCGCGCCAGCGCGATCAGGCTCAGGTCGCTCGACTGCGGCTCGCCTTCGCTGAAGCGTGCCAGTTCAGCGAGCAACGCGTCGAGTGCCGATTGCGCGCCGCCGCCGCTGTCTACGAGCGCCTGTACGATGCGCTCTTTTCCAAAATGTTCCTTTTTACCATTGTGCGCTTCGTCGAGTCCGCCGCCGTAAAACAGCACGCAAGCGCCCGGCGGCAGGTTTGTGTGACGTGGACGGAACAGCGCATCCATCATTGCACCGAGCGGCAGCGCGCCGGTCTCGCCGAGCGTGCCGACGTTGCCGTCAGGCAGGCGCAGCAGCGGTGCCGGATGACCGGCGTTGGCGAACTCCAGCGTGCCGGACTCGGCTTCCAGCGCACAGGCGAACATGGTCACGAACATGCCCGGTTCGAGTTCCTGCGCCAGCTTGCGGTTCAGGCCGGCAAGCAATTCCTCCGGTCCGCCGAGATTGCGCGCGAGCACTCGCACCTGCACGCTCAGGCGCGCCATGTACAGCGCGCCCGAAACCGCCTTGCCGGACACCTCCGCAATCACGAGGCCGTGGCGGCCATCGCGGTAACGGAAGAAATCGTAATAGCCGCCGCCGAGCACGCGCGCGGACATATAGCTGTCGGCCAGGCGATAGCCAGGAATGGTCGGCACCGACTGCGGCAGAAAATGCTGCTGCACGCGCCGCGCCAGCGCCAGGTCGTGAGCTTCGATCGCGCGTTCCGGCGACGCGACTTGACTGGCCATGAGCCACGCCAGTTGTCCGGCGATGCCGACGAACAACTCCTGATCGGCTGCCCGCCAGGCATGCGCGACCACGGTGCTTTCGAGATAGAAGATGCCGAGTATTTCTTCGCCTAAGCGCAGCGGCATGGCCAACAGCTCCGCCGGCAAGGCGTCGGCATGCAAGCGCGCCGCCAATATGTCGCGAGCGGCGCCGTCACTGATGTTCATTCCGAATTCGAGCCGCAACGCTTCGGCAAGAAATGTTTCCAATTCGGCAAATGGCGGCCCTGCGCTCGGGCTGGCGCACACCGCCAGTGCGGTGATGTGCTCGGAGTCGGCACTGCGCCGGTAAATCGCTGCGCGGCTGGCTTGTGGAAATGCCGCAAGAACGGCCGCGAGCGCACGGTTGAGCAGCTCGCGCAGATCCTGCGCGCGGCGTGCAAGCGCGCCGAGCTCGCAAAGCAGTTTCATGCGCGTCAGCAATTCGCGCAGTCCCGGCGCCGAGTCCGCGGCGCGCTGCGCAGCCGCCACCGTATGTGTGCGCGTGGAGTTGCCATCGGGAAGGATCGGCGCCGGCAGCGCAGGTTCCGCACCTGCGGCGCTGCGAAAGACGGTTTTGACTTCGCCGAACTGCAACTCGTCGCCGTCGTGTATCGACACGGCGCCAGCGACGCGCTGGCCCCGGTATTGCGTGCCATTCGCGCTGTCCTGATCACGCAATTCGTAGTGGTCGGAATTGCGCCGGATCAGTGCATGTCGGCGCGACACGGTGGGGTCATTCAGGCGCACATCGGAAAACTGGCCGCGGCCGACCACGGCAGCATCGGAAAAGCTGAACACCTGACCGGCCAGTACTCCCGAGGTGACGATCAGGCTCGGCATCGCTCAACCGGCGACCGCACTCGAACTCAGATCGTCGTTTTCGGCATTGCGCAGCCGCTCGGCGAGGGGCGCGAGATGGCGCAGCGCGCGCTCGTATACCTGGCGTTTGAATGAAACCACGTGGGCGAGCGGATACCAGAAATCCACCCAGCGCCAAAGGTCGAATTCCGGCGTTTCAGTCAGGTCCAGGCGCACGTGCGATTCCTCGCCGACGAAGCGCAACAGGAACCACACCTGCTTCTGGCCGATGCACATTGGTTTCTCGTTGCGGCGCACGTAGCGGTGCGGCAGGCGGTAACGCAGCCAGCCGGGCGTGGCGCCGAGGACTTCCACGTGCTCGGGTTGCAGGCCGGTTTCCTCGCGCAATTCGCGATACATCGCTTCCAGCGGTGTTTCGTCGCTGTGCATGCCACCCTGCGGAAACTGCCAGCCATCCCGGAACGCGCGTCGCGCCCAGAATACGCTGCCATCGTCGCGCACGAGGATGATGCCGACGTTCGGCCGATATCCATCGGGATCGATCACGGCAAACTCCAAATCTTCTGGCTCCGATTCTTCCACAGCAGCGCCGCGCACGGCAAGGCGACGCCCACGGCGTCCATTTACGCCGCGAACGTGCGGCGCTACACTACGCGGCTCGCTGTCCCGCACGGCTAGGTAGCTCAGACGGTTAGAGCGCGGCACTCATAATGCTGAGGTCGGCGGTTCGATCCCGCCCCTAGCCACACCATTGCAATCCGCCCACGTGCCATTGCGTCGAGCGCGCGGCGAAAAGCGCACAGGCGCCCAATGCAGATTTTCAAGATTTTCCAGATCGAAGCGGCGCATCGGTTGCCGAATGTTCCGGTCGGGCACAAATGCGCGCGCCTGCACGGGCATTCGTTTCGCGTGGAAGTGCATGTGAGCGGCGAGCCCGGCCCGCACAGCGGCTGGGTGATGGATTTCGCTGACGTGAAAGCGGCATTCGCGCCGCTGTTCGAACGCCTCGATCATCATTGCCTGAATGAAGTTCCGGGTCTGGAAAATCCGACCAGCGAGAATCTGGCGCTGTGGATCTGGCGTGAACTCAAGCCTTCGTTGTCGGCGTTGAGCAAAATCGTCGTGCACGAAACCTGTACATCGGGCTGCGTCTACACCGGCCCCGAACTCGCTTAGCGCAAGCGCACCATATTCGAGTGCGCAGCAGCCGAGCGGATCGGCAATTTAAGGTACTAAATACATTATTAATCAGATTGTTAAGAGCTTATGCGCGTCATCGAACCAAATATGTTGCGTCGCACCAAATATTGCGGTATAGTGCTCGCACATTCCCAACAAACCGCATGAGGGCTACACCATGTACGAACAGATCAATACGCAAATCCTGGCCATGAGCAAGAGCTTCGCCGACAACGCGTTCAAGGCGCACAGCGTCGCCGTGGAAGGTCTCGAGCGCATCGCCGACCTCCAGCTCAAGGCGCTGGAAAAGAACGTTTCGGCCACGGTCGAATTCTGGTCCGAAGCCGCCGAAGTGCGCGATTTCGACGCGATGAAGGCGTTCTGGCCGAAAGGCGTGAACCTGGTGAAGGAAACCACCGAGAAGCTTTATGCGAACAGCCAGGAAGTGTTCGGCGTGACGCTGAAGACGAGCGAAGCGCTCGGCCAGCTGGCCAAGGGCAGCTTCGAAGTCGCCAACGACAATTTCACCAAGCAGGTCAGCGCGGTGAAGAAGGCTGCGAACACCAAGTAATCCAAACGGCGGCCGTGGCCGCCGAGGATGCGCTGCGCGAGTCCCCCTCCCCCTTGTATTCCGCAGCGTAACTGGCCGGGTGGTCCATCCACCCGGCTTTTTTTTTGCCCTTTTTTCCTTCGGCATTCGCGCGGAACTATGCGGTGCTCTTGGTGAGCAACGCATTCAATTCCTGCTGCACGCGCGCAAAAGTGCGTTTGAGCTCGGCGACTATCGCCGGCGATTCACTGCCGAGTGTGCCGCTGCGCGCGCCATGCTCCAGGCGCTTGGCCAGTTCCGACAGCGATAACGCGCCGAGATTGGCGCTGGTGGATTTGAGCGAATGCGACGGTGCAATCAGGCCTTCGACATCGCCGCGCGCGGCCGCCTGTTCCAGGGCGGCGACTGACTTGGGCGTGTCTTCCAGATAAACGCGGACGAGATCCGTGAATTCGTCGCCCATGACGTCGAGGAGATCGCGCACGACGTCGGTGTCGAGCACCGAGGCGCCCGCCGCCGGCGCCGCAGGCATGGGTCTTGGTGCGCTCGGCACGACGGCAGGCGCAGCAGGCTTGGCCGTCGACGGCTCGCCGCGCGTCTTCGCGCCGGGCGGCAACCATTTGCGCAGGGTCTGTTCCATCAGCGCGCGATTGAGCGGTTTGGACATGTAATCGTCCATTCCCGCGCGCAGACATTTCTCGCGATCGCCGGCCATTGCGTTGGCCGTCATCGCAATCACCGGTATGCGCTTGCCGCCTGTTACCTCGTTCTGGCGCAAGATGCGCACGGCGGTGTAACCGTCCATGATCGGCATCTGGCAATCCATCAGCACGGCGTCGTAACTGTCGTTGTCCAGCTGTTCGAGTGCTTCCTTGCCGTTGAAAGCGCCGCCATAGCTCAGGCCCATCAACGTGAGCAGGCGCTGCGCGACTTGGCGGTTGACCGGATTGTCCTCAACCAACAACACGTGGCCGGCGATCGGCCTGGTCGCTTCCGGCGGCGTCTGCACTTGCTCGGGCGCTGCAACATCCGGCAACGGGTTGGCAATTTCCACGGCATGCCCGTCGACGCCAAGCAGCTTGAGCAGCGCATTGCGCATCTCGCCTTCGCTGGCTTGACGCGGCAGGGATGCAGCGCGTGCATCGGCGGCCAGATCAGCCGGCATCGGCTCATCGCCAAGCAGGAACAGGCAGCGCACGCGTTCGAGCAGCGGCTCGCGGCTGACGTTGCGCAGCAAGGTCATTGCGCCGGCCGGAGGAATCGCCGTGGTGTCGAGGATCAGGAAATCGTAGGCCCAGCTTTCGCCCATGCTCGCGGCCGAACGCAGTTTGGAGAGCGCGTCCGCCGCGGCGGCGCTTTGCTGGAATGCCACGCTCCAGGTGCTGAAGTAGCTGCCCAGCCGGCGCATGGTCGCGGCGTCGTTGGCCATCACCAGTGCGCGCGCGCCGTGCAAATCCTTGCGTGCGGCCGTGGTGTCGCCGAGCGCCTTGAGCAAGGGCACGCTGAACCAGAACATCGACCCTCTGCCGACGTCGGAACGCACGCCGATTTTGCCCTGCATCAATTCGACGATGCGCTGGCAGATCGCCAGGCCCAGCCCGGTGCCGCCGTGGAAACGCGTGGTCGAAGTGTCCGCCTGCGTGAAGGCCTGGAACAATTTGCTCAGGGTGTCGGGGGCGATGCCAATGCCGGTGTCCTTGACCGCGAACAGCAATTCGTAATGCGTGCGCGTTTCCTTGTGCTTGCTCAAGTGGATCGTCACCGAGCCGCGCTCGGTGAACTTGATCGCATTGCTGACGAGGTTCGTCAGTACTTGGCGCAGACGTGTCGGGTCGCCGCGTACGGCGATGCGCACGGCCGGATCGATCGTGAAGGTGAAGGCGAGACCCTTGGATTCGGCATTTTTGACCAGCAGCCGATGCACCGAATCGAGCAATTCGCGCAGGTTCAGGCCCGTGGTTTCCAGCTCAAGCTTGTTCGCCTCCATCTTCGAGTAGTCGAGGATGTCGTCGACAATGCGCAACAATTCGCGCGAGGATTTGTACGCGGTCTGCAGGTAATCCTGCTGGTCTGGCGTCAGTTTGGTCGACAGCACGATATCGAGCAGGGGGATGATGCCGTTGAGCGGCGTGCGGATCTCGTGGCTCATCGTGGCGAGGAATTCCGCTTTCGCCATCATCGCCGCTTCGGCGTCCTGCTTGGCGCGCATGAGCTCGCCTTGAACGCTGCGCAGTTTTTCCAGTTCCGCCTGCATCGCCACTTGCGAAGCCGACGTTTGCACCGGTGCTGGCTTGATCGGCAAGATGACAGGCGCCGGCGGCGAGGGCGGCGGCTCCGACTCGACCGCCGCGTACGCCCGCCAACCGATCCAGCCGCCGAGCGCCGCGAGCAGCAACGGTGGCGCGAGCCATACCGCGGTCGTCGCCGGCAGCAGGAATGGCGCGCTCAAGGCCACGGCGGCGACAATGCCGAGGCTGGTGCGCACGATCCATGGCGCCGCCGGATGCAGGCGCGTCAACGGCGACGAACGATCAGACCGTGGCCGCATGAAAATCGAAGCTCAATTCTTGTCCGGCTTGTTGCACGAAATCCCCCTGCAGATAATCGACTCCGGCATTCCACAGCAACGATGCGCTTTGCGCGTCTTCGATGCGCGGCGCTATCACGCGGCGTTCACTGTCGTGCGCGCGCACGACGATTTGGCGCAGTTCCTCGCGCAGGGCCACATCGCGCAGGCCGGCGCCGGTATACTTTGGCGCAAGCTTCAGATACGCGACCGGCAGATGCTGCAGCAGTTGCAGCGTGTTCGGATGGGCATCGAAACCGGCCAGGCACAGTGACACTCCGATCGGGCGCAAGGAATTGCCGAACGCGGCCACTTCGCGCACTGCGTTGGCCGCTTCATCGAGCCGGAATTCGAGCACGAGCTGCGCTCCGGAAAGGCGCCGCGTCTCAAGCAGCTGGCCAAGCCACGCAGCGCGCTGCGGGTCACGCACGGCCTCGATGCCCTGGCTGACGAACAGGCGTACCGGCCGGCGCTGGCGCGCACGTTCGGCCATTACCAACATGCAGCGCGAAATCACCCAGCGATCGATATCGGCGGCGATGCCTTCGCGTTCGGCGGTCGGCAGGATTTCGGCCGCGGTATACAATTTGCCATCCGCGCCGCGCAGGCGCAGCAGCGACTGGAACGCTTCCTCTTCGCCGCCTTGCAGCGCCACCATCGGTTGGAACAGCAGCTGAAACTCCTCGGCGGCGAGCGCGGTGCGCAACAATGCGCCGAGCGACTGGTCGATCTCGGCGCTGACGGCCGCGGCCGTGCGATACACGCCGATGCGGTGCTGTCCCGGCGCGCGCGCTTCGCTCAGCGCGCGCTCGGCGGCATTGAGCATTGCGCCGGCGTCGCCGAGGCTTGCGGCGAACGCGCAGATGCCGAAGCCGAGACTGACCGTGAGCGTCTTGCCTTCGTGTTCGAACACTTCGCGCACGGTACGGTCGCGCAAGTCGGCTGCGAGCTTGGCCAACGCGCTGTCATCGCCGCCGTGGCAGAGCAGGACGAAACTGGTGTCGCCGTAACGCGCGGCGAGATCTTTCGCTTCGATATGTGAAGCGATGAACGCGCCGACCTGATTGAGCAAGGCGTCGAAGATGGTCAAGCCGACGCGCTCGCGGATCTGGCCGGCGCCGTCGATTTCCACGTACAACAGGCCGCCGCTCTGCGCGGCCGCATCTTCGCCGGCCAGCGTGGCATTGAGGCGGTCAAGCACATACGCGCGCTGATACAGGCCGGTCACCGGATCCTTCGGGTTCTGCGCCTGTGCGCGGCGACCGAGCGTGCGTGCGCGGCGCACGCGATTGGTCACGGCGGAAATCAGATGCTTGGGCCGGATCGGCTTGGACAGGAAATCATCGCCGCCCGCATTGAGCGCTTCGAAATGTTTCTCCTCGTCGTGTTCGCCGGACAGGAATACGATCGGTGTATTGATGAACGCTTCGCGCTCGCGAATGATCGCGGTCAGCTCCATGCCCGAACAGTTCGGCATGTACAGATCCATCAGGATCAGCTCCGGATTGAAACCTTCGAGGCGGTCGAGCGCGGCCAGCGGATCGGTCACCGCCGCGGTGTTCATGCCGGCCTTGCGCAGGATCGACTCGGCGAAGATCGCCTGCGAGCGGTCGTCCTCGACGATCAGCACGCGGAACGGATCGGAAGTGTCGGCATCGAGCAACTCGGCGATGCGGCCCATGATTTCGCCGGATTGCGCCGGCAGCGGCACGAAGCTGTCGGCGCCGGCACGCATCGCGCGCAGGCGCACCGGCAATTCGGCGGAATCGGAAAACGCGAGCAAGGCCAGGCGCCGGCCCAGCCGCGCGCGCGCGGCTTTGACCATGTCGCCGATTGATTCGAGCGCATCCTGGAACGGCGCATCGATGATGATCAGGTGAGGCGCGAACGCGGCAAGCACTTCTTTCAATTCATCGACGCTGTCGAGCAGCGTAAGTTCGTAGCCGCTGGTTTCGATTTTCTGATCGACTTCGCAGGCCAACGGATTGCCGTCGCTCAGATGGAACACCTTGCGCTGCTCGCTGCGCGCCGGTTGCGGCGCCGTGACGGCGGCGAGCGGCGCCGCTGCAGGCGCTGCCGCCGGCGTCGGAGCCACTGCGCGGGGCGCGGCCTTGGCGGCGCTCGCTTGCGCGGGCGCACTTGGCGCGGGTGCCGGCGTCTGCGACGGCACGCCAAAACGTTTCCAGTATTCCGGGGGCGGTGTGACCTGCAGCGGATAATTCGTGATCTGCGCCGGTGCGACGGTAAGCACCGCGGCCTGAGTCGCCGCGCTCACGGCCGGTTCGCCACCGTACTGCTGTTCGTGGCTGGCGATGAGCGGGTCGAGTTCGCGCAGCTGTGCCACGAACACTTCGCTTTGCGCCGCATCAGGCAACGCCACACCCTCGGCAAACGGCGCGAGAAAACGCTCAAGCGCGAACAGGCGTTCGCCGACGTCAAGCAGGCCGTAGCGGCCGCATGTGCCGGCCAGAGTCTGCAACTCGCGGAACAGGTTGGCCAGCGCATTGATATCCCAGCCCTGGGTGGACAGACGCTGGCCGCGCTTGCGCAAAGTTTCCAGGCGTTTGGGCAGATGGCGCAGGAACGCCAGTCGTAGTTCCGCCGCTTGTTGGGTATCTTCCTGCTTGTGCATCGTTTTCGCCCTTGCGCGGACTATACCAGTCCGGCCAAGTGCCGAATAAGCATGGCTCCCATCACGCCGGCTTGAGGACGACCAGAAGCACGATCGCTATCAGCAGCAGCGCGGGTATTTCGTTGAACACGCGCAGCCAGCGCGACGAATGCACGATGCGATCGCGCGCGAACTGGCCGGTCAGGCGCACCAGATATCCGTGATAGACGATCAGTGCCACCACGAAGGCGAGCTTGGCGTGCAGCCAGCCTTGATGCAGGTAGGCCGGTACCAGTGCGAGCGTCCAGACGCCGAAAACAAGCGTCAGGGTTGCACCGATGTCGGTGATGCGCAGCAGGCGCCGCTGCATGATTTTCAGCTGCGCGCGCACGGCCGGTTCGGTCGACTCGGCGTGATAAATGAACAGGCGCGGCAAATAGAACAGGCCGGCGAACCAGGTCACGACGGAAATCACGTGCAGGGCTTTGATCCACAAGTACATCCGCAGGCGACACCAGTGCGACGGGGCGCACAGTATAGCGGCGCGCGCCTTGACCCTGCGCCGTCGCGGGGCTATAAGGCCCTCCCCCTGGAAAGGATTCGACGTGGCCAAGGTTCTGCCGCCTCCGGTTCTGATCGTGCGCCCTCAGCGCGCGCAGCGGCGCTGGCACAAGATGCTCATGCTGAGCCTGATCTGGGCCGCATCGTTGTTCGCCGTGTTTTTCCTGCTGCAACGTTTCGGCGCGGTCGCCGATCAGGCGGTGCTGTCGAAAACCGCCAAGGAACGCGACGACTTGCTCAAGCAGGTCGCAGTGGCCAAGCGCGGCGAGCAGGTGGCGAGCGCGGCCAATGGCGAATTGCAGCAGAACTTGCGCGATCGTCAGGAGGAAATTGCCGGCTTGCGCGCGGATCTGGCTTTTTACAGCCGTCTCACCGACGGCCACAGCAGGCCGGAAGGGTTGAGCGTGCACGGCATTCATCTGAAGTCGGGCGCCAGCGCGCACGTATACAATTTTGTTATCACGTTGACGCAGACGCTGAAATCCGGCGAAGTCAGCAGCGGCCATGTGCGGGTGAGCGTCAGCGGTGTGCGCGCCGGCAAGCTCGTCACGCTCGGCTGGGGCGACGTCGCACCGAATACCGATAGCGCGGGACTTTCGTTTTCGTTCAAGTACTTTCAGCAGGTTTCCGGAAGCTTGATGCTGCCCGAGGATTTCACCCCCAATCGCATCTCGGTCGACGTCGCCGGCAGTGAAGCCGGTCGCGTCGACCAGGAATTCGCCTGGAACGACGCGCTCAGCGCGCAGGAATTTGCCGATGTTCAACACTAAGAAAGAATCACGCGCCACGCACGAGGCGACCACGTTGATTGCCACCGGCACCACGATCAAAGGCGACATCAGCTTCAATGGTCGCCTGCATGTGGACGGCAAGATCGACGGCGCGATCCGCGGTGACGGCGCGCAGGCGATGTTGACGCTGTCCGAACACGCGGTCGTCACCGGCGAGGTGCAGGCGCCGCACATCGTCATCGATGGCGCGATCACCGGCGACGTCACCGCAAGCGAGCGCCTGGAACTGGCCAGCAACGCGCGCGTCGAAGGCAATGTCTATTACAAGGTGCTGGAGATGTCGGCCGGCGCGCAGATCAACGGCAAGATGGTGCATCGCGCCGAGCCGCCGCGGCAATTGGCCAAACCCGTGGTCGAGAGCGAATCGGCGCCGATCGACGCGAAGGCCGCCAAGGCTTGATTTTTGCGGCGCGAGCCGCGATGTAGGCGTGATGACCGAAACTCCGAATTACCAGAACTCCCTCAGCGATCCGCTCGTGTTCACCACGGCCGCCGCGCACAAGGTGCGCGAACTGATCGCCGAGGAGAACAACCCGAACCTCAAGTTGCGCGTGTACATTTCCGGCGGCGGTTGTTCGGGATTCCAGTATGGCTTCACATTCGACGAACAAAGCGCTGAAGACGACCTGGCGGTGATCAACGAAGGCGTCACGCTCGTCGTCGATCCGCTGAGCCTGCAATACCTCATGGGTGCGGAAGTGGACTACACCGAGAGCCTGCACGGCGCGCAGTTTGTGATCCGCAATCCGAACGCGAAGACGACGTGCGGTTGCGGTTCGTCGTTCTCGGTTTGATCCACCCATGGCTTCCAGTTTGCGCAGTGCCGCCAATGCTTTCGCCGCGCTGGAACTGGATCGCTGCGCCGAGCAGCGCGAAGATGCCGGCTGGATCACCGCACGCGCGCATGACCCTGTAGCGCGCTACCTGATTCTTCGCGCCGACGGCGGCGCGCTCATGAGCGCCGATCGCAGTGGTTTGCTGCACGTGGACCGCACAGTGTGTGAACGCATTGAGGCGGCGAGCGCGCCGAGTTTTCTCGGTTGCGCCGATAGCGGCCATCACTTCGCACTGACGCTGGATGACGAGTCCGCGGCGCGTATCGCCGCCGAAGTGGCTGGCGAATTCCTCGATTTGCGCAGTGCCGGCGCGATGTTACCGGCGTTCGATTCCGGCTTGTTCGCCTATGCGCGCGGGCTTGCGCACTGGCAGCAGCGCACGCGCTTCTGCAGCGCGTGCGGCGCGCCGGTGCGGCTGGAAGCGGCCGGGCATCGCGCGCAGTGTACAAATCCACAATGCAATATCGCGCATTTCCCGCGCACGGACCCAGCGATTATTGTCATCGTCAGCCATGCTGGACGCTGCCTGCTCGGCCGCGGTCCGCAATGGCCGCAACGCCGCTATTCGACGCTGGCCGGTTTCGTCGAACCCGGCGAGAGCCTGGAAGATGCGGTGCGCCGCGAGGTGTTCGAAGAAGCCGGCGTGCGCGTGGGGGAGTGCGACTATCATTCCTCGCAACCGTGGCCGTTTCCCGCGTCGATCATGCTGGGGTTCACCGCAGTCGCCGAAGACCCGACGATTCGCCTGGGCCCGGAACTTGCCGAGGCACACTGGTTCGGTGTCGACGATCTGGTCTCCGGATTGCGCTCGGGACAGATCAAGGTGTCTTCGCCGCTATCGGTATCGTACAAGCTGATCGAGCACTGGCTGCGCGAAACCGCCGAGATCGAATTGAGCAGCTTGGCGCAAGGGCAGTCTTCACCTGTGACGACGAACGGTTAGAATCGCGTTCATGGCGATTCGATTCGTTGCGATCCTGCTGGTCCTGTTTATCGCGCACACGCTGCCCGATCTGGTGCGGTTGCGCGATTTTTCATGGTGGCGTCGGTGGCTGCAGCAGCTCGGCAAGCCGCCCTCGGCCGGCGCCGCGATCGTGCTCGGCGTCGTCGCGCCGGTGGTCGTGTGCGCGCTCGTGCAATGGGGCTTGCGCACGCCGTGGTTCGGCTTGCTTGAATTCGTGTTTGCGACCGCGGTGCTGTATTACTGCTGGGGGCCGCGCGATCTGGAGCGAGACGTCGAGGCCATCGACAAGGCGCCGGATACTGCGCAACGTGTCGCCGCCGCGCAGGCGCTGAAGGTTGAAAGCGACGCTGCCGAAATGGTGTTCGATTCCGAGCATCTGGTCATCGCCACGTTTCACGCAGGGCTCAAACGCTGGTTCGGCGTGCTGTTCTGGTTCGCCGTACTCGGGCCGAGCGGTGCGCTGTCATATCGCCTTGCGCAACTGCTGGCGACAGATGTGCAATTGGGCGATCGCGCGACCGCACAGAAGTTTGCTGCATTGCTCGACTGGATGCCCGCGCACATCATGGCGCTGTCGCTGGCGCTGGCCTCGAACTTCGACGCCGTGTTCACGAGCTGGCGCGATTACCATCGCGCGCATCCGCAAGGCTATGCGAGCCTGGACCTGGGCTATCTGGATGCGATCGCGCGCGCGAGCGTGGATGCGGACGTTGCAGCCGAGGAATCGCACGCCGATGCGCACAGCCCGTTGACCGCGCTCGACGACGCGATGGTATTGGTGCGTCGCGTTCTGGTCGTGTGGTTGACGCTGATCGCCTTGCTGGTGATCGGCGGCTTCTTCTAGGAGCGAATGCAAAAATCCGTTCGCGTTGAGCGTAGCTCGCGCAGCGAGCGGAGTCGAAACGCCGACCCTTCGACTCCGTGCCTTCGGCGCTACGCTCAGGGCGAACGGATTCGAAGCTTACGCCGCGTCGCCGCGCATCTCGCGCACTTTTGCTTCCAGCACGGCAGCGCTTGCCTGATCCGGCGCTACCGGTACGCCGGCCACGAGTTCGATACGCGAGCGGAACCGTCGCGGCAGACGCGCGCGGCCGAGCGCGGAATCGCGACGGCTGAAGATACTGCCCCACAAGCCGCGCAGCGCGAGCGGCACGACCGGCACCGGACGTGATTCAATGATTTTTTCCAGACCCGGACGGAAGCGCTGGATTTCCCCATCGCGGGTGATGCCGCCCTCGGGAAAGATGCAGACGATGTTGCCGTCGGCGAGTTCCTTGTCCACTTCAGCGAACGCGCGCTGCATGATGGCTTCGTCTTCCTTCGCGCCGGCGATCGGAATCGCCTTCGCCGCGCGGAACAGCCAGCTCAGAAACGGCATCTGGAAGATCTTGTAATACATGACGAAGCGCACCGGTCGACGCACGCAGCCCATGATGACGAGCGGATCCATGAAGCTGACGTGGTTGCACACGAGCAACGCCGGGCCGGTTTCGGGAATGTTGTCGAGGCCGCGTTTGTCGATGCGATACAGGGTATGGATCAGAACCCAGTCGACGAAGCGCAGCAGGAATTCCGGCACCAGCGTGTAGATATAGATGGCGACGACCGCATTCATCAGCGCCGTGGCCAGCAACAACTCCGGAATCGACAACCCGGCCTTGTTGAGCAGAATCGCCGAGATCGCGGCGGCAACAACCATGAACAGCGCGTTCAAGATGTTGTTCGCCGCGATCACGCGCGAGCGCCGCGCCGGATCGCTGCGCGCCTGCACGAGCGCGAACAGTGGCACGATGAAAAAGCCGCTGAAGATCGCCATCAGCGACAAGTCGATCAGCACGCGCCAGATATGCGGCGAGGCGAGGATCGCCGGCACGTCGCGGCCGAGCGCGCCGGCGGAATCCGGATGCGCGAAATACAGGTCCATGCCGAACAGCGTCATGCCGATCGAACCGAACGGCACCAGACCGATCTCGACCTTGTGCCCCGACAGCCGCTCGCACAGGATCGAGCCGAAGCCGATGCCGATCGAGAATACCGTGAGTATCAATGTATACACGCCGGGGCCGCCGCCGAGCACTTCCTTCGTGAAGTTCGGCAGCTGGGTGAAATAGATCGAACCGTAGAACCAGAACCACGAGATGCCCAGACACGACAGGAATACGACGCGATTGCCGCGGATATATCCGATGTTGCGCCAGGTCTCGCTGAACGGATTCCAGTTGAGCTTGAGCGCGGGGTCGGGCGGCGGCGCCGACGGCATTGCAAGTGCACTGAACAATCCGAGGACCGCGATCACAATCGTGGTACCGCCGACGAGCCACGCGCCGACTCCGTCGATGCGGATCAGACTGGCGCCGAGGATCGTGCCGAGCAGGATCGCCACGAACGTCGCCATCTCGATCAGGCCATTGCCGCCGACCAACTCGTGATCGTGCAGTACTTGCGGCAGCAGCCCGTACTTGAGCGGGCCGAACAGCGTCGAATGCAGGCCCATCATGAACAGCATCGTCAGCAACAACGCGATATTGTTCCTTAGAAACGCGATACCGGCGACGAGCATGATGGCGATTTCAAGAAGCTTGACGAACTGGGCCAGTCGCGCTTTGTCGTACTTGTCGGACAGCTGGCCACTGGTCGCGGAAAACAGCAGGAACGGCAGAATGAAAAGCCCGGCGGCGAGATTGGTATAAAAATTCACATCGGCGGTGGACAGTCGCGCGCTCAAGAATGCGACGAGGATCACCAGCGCGTTCTTGAACACGTTGTCGTTGAACGCACCGAGCGCCTGTGTCAAAAAAAACGGCAGGAAGCGACGTTCGCGCAGCAGCTGGAACTGATTGTGTTCTGGCATGGTCTGATCCCCGACTTGCGCCGAGCGTAGCAAACACTGTGCGCTGTGGGTGAGCTGGAGCATCCGCGATCCCGCCGCTACACTGGGCGGCCCTGGCGCCGCGTGCCACTCAAGAACCCAAGCTTTATGAACAACTTGCTAAAACTGTGCTGCCTGCTGATGCTCGCGGGCGTTGCCACCGCGCATGCCGAGGCGCTGGTCAAACCGTTGCCGAATCCCGATCTGAGCAAACTGCCCGCGGATGTCGCCAAGCAGCTCAAGGACGCGCGTGCGGAATTCGACAAGGACAAGGTCAACATGGAAGCCGAAGTGCTCGGCGCCGGTTATGCGCAGCTCGGTGCGTTGTACTTCCGCGCCGGTCTGCTCGACGTCGCGGACCTTGCCTTCTACGACGCCACTCAGCTCGCGCCGAAGGACGCGCGTTGGTTGTATCTGCGCGGCGTGCTGGCGAATGCGCAGAAGCGCGCCGCCGACGCGCGCGCGAATTTCGAAGCCGCGCTGGCGCTGGATCAGGATTATCTGCCGATCCGCTATCGCCTCGCCGATACCTTGATCGAACTCGGCGATCTGGCCGGCGCGCACAACTTGCTCGACGCGGCGTTCGCGCAGCGCAAGGACATTGCCGTGCTGCCGGCGATGCTCGGCCGTCTGGAAATTCGCCAGCAGCGTTACGCCGACGCGATTGCGCACTTGAATGCCGCGCTCGAACTGGAGCCCCAGGCGACGGCGTTGTACAAGGATCTGGCCGCGGCCTACACGGCGCAAGGCAACGCTGCGGCGGCGAAAGATGCGCAAGCCAAAGCGGGAACAACAGCGCCGAATCTGGCCGATCCATTGGTCGCGGGCATTTTCGGCGGCGACGCATCGAACGCGCCGCCGGTGCGGGGCTCGCCATTGCAGCAGGCGCGGCAGCTCCTGGCGCAGCGCGATTTTGCCGGCTCGCGCGAGAAAGTCGACGAAGCACTCAAGGCGCAACCCGAAGACGTGGAAGCGCTTGCGCTCGCCGCGCGGCTGGACGCGCTGATGATGTTTACCGAGCAGGCGCAAAAGGAAGCTGCGCGCGCGCTGAAATTGCAGCCGCAAGGCGCGAGCGCGAACCTGAGCCAAGGCATGGTTTACGAATTCGCCGGCGACGATGCGAATGCGCGCACCTACTATCAGCGCGCGGTGCAGGCTGATCCGAACCTCGCCGATGCGCGCCTGTTGCTCGGCAATTCCCTGATGCGCAACGGCGATTATGCGCAAGCCGCGGAGCAATACCGCAGGCTGGTTGCGATCGCGCCGAGCAACGACAACGCCGACGCACGCGTCGCCGCTGCTCTGTTCGCCGCGGGCAAGTGCAGCGATGCGCTCGCCGATTTGAATTCAAAGCTGCTCAAGCGCACGCAGGATGGCGACTTGATGCAAGTGTTCGTGCGCGTGACGAGCACGTGTCCGGCCGCCAACGAAACCGAACGCGGCATGGCGCTCGATTATGCGAAGGCCTTGTACAAGCAGCGTCCGGACGCCGGCGATTCCTCCGCGCTGGCGTTGGCGCAAGCCGCCAATGGCAAGTTCGAGGATGCGCAAAAAACCCAGGCCGAAGCGATATTCCAAGCCGTGCGCGCCGGCAACGGCGAGGCGGCGAAATTGTATCGCGACACCATGCAGCAGTTCGCGGCAAAGCAGGTTCCGGATCGGCCGTGGCCGCCAGCGCATCCGTATTTTCATCCGCCCATGCTGACGCCACCGCTGGCGGCGGCGAAAGCAAAACCGTAACTCAGGTTCGGGAAATCGCCCGATAGCCGATATCGCGGCGGTAGAACATGCCGTCGAAATGAATGTTGCGCGCGGCCGCATAGGCGCGCGACTGCGCGTCGGCGAAATCGTTGCCGAGCGCGCACACCGTCAGCACGCGGCCGCCGTGGGTGACAATTTTGCCGTCTTCCACTTTTGTGCCGGCGTGGAATATCTTGCAGCCGGGGCCGCAGTCGGCGTCCAGACCCTCGATCACGTCGCCGCTGCGCACCTTGCCAGGGTAGCCCGCCGCGGCGATGACGACGGCAAGCGCAGGGCGCGGATACCATGCCACGCTCTGCTGTTCGAGGCGGCCGTCGATGGCGGCGTCGATGAGGTCGACCAAATCGGATTTCAGGCGCAGCAGGATTGGCTGTGTTTCCGGATCGCCGAGGCGTACATTGAATTCGATCACGCGCGGCGCGCCGGTTTTGTCGATCATCAGACCGGCGTAGAGGAAACCGATAAACGGCGCGCCTTCCGCGGCCATGCCGGCGAGCGTCGGCTCAATGATCTCGCGCAGGATGCGCCGCTCGACTTCCGGCGTCACGACGGGAGCCGGTGAATACGCGCCCATGCCGCCCGTATTCGGCCCGAAATCGCGGTCATCGCGGCGTTTGTGGTCCTGGCTCGTCGCCAATGGCAGCGCGCGGCGGCCGTCGCACATCACGATGTAGCTGGCTTCCTCGCCTTCGAGGAATTCCTCGATGACGACGCGTGCGGAAGCCTCGCCGAGCACATGCGCGCCAAGCATGTCGCGCAGAGTTTGCTCGGCATCAGGCCACGTCAACGCAACCACGACACCCTTGCCGGCGGCCAGCCCGTCGGCCTTGATCACGATCGGCACACTGCGTGAGCGCACGTAGGCGAGCGCCGGTGCCAGTTCGGTGAACACGGCGTAGCGCGCGGTCGGAATGTTGTGGCGGACGAGGAAATCCTTGGCGAACGCCTTGGAGCCTTCCAGCTGCGCCGCCAGCTTGCGCGGACCGAAACAGCGCAATCCGGCGCCGCGAAAACGATCGACGACGCCGGCCACGAGCGGCACTTCCGGACCGACCACGGTCAGATCGATATTTTCGGTCTTGGCCAGCTGCAGCAATCCGTCCAGATCGTTGACGGCGACATTCGCATTGCGTACGCCGAATTCAGTAGAGGTGCCGGCATTGCCGGGCGCGACAATGACTTCGCTGACACGCGGCGACTGCTTGAGCTTCCAGGCCAGTGCGTGTTCGCGACCGCCGTTGCCGATGACGAGAATTTTCATGTGGATTGTCTCGATGATCCGTTCGCCCTGAGCGTAGCGCCGGAGGCGCGGAGTCGAAGGGTCGATGCGTTTCGACTCCGCTCGCTGCGCGAGCTACGCTCAACGCGAACGGTTTTTCTTTATTTCAATGCCTGAAATGCCGTACGCCGGTAAACACCATCGCCATGCCGTGTTCGTCGGCCGCGGCGATCGATTCGGCGTCGCGCATCGAGCCGCCGGGCTGGATCACCGCACGAATGCCGGCTGCGGCAGCCATGTCGATGCCATCGCGGAACGGAAAGAATGCATCGGAGGCCATCACGGCGCCGCGCACCTCAAGCTTGGCTTCCTCGGCTTTGAGCGCGGCGATCCTGGCGCTGATCACGCGGCTCATCTGGCCGGCGCCGACCCCGACCGTGCGGCCATCGTGCGCGTACACAATCGCATTGGACTTGACGAACATGGCCACGTGCCAGGCAAATAGCAGGTCGCGCAACTCGTCGGCGTCCGGCACGCGTTTGCTCACGACTTTCAAATCCGACATCAGCAGGGTATCGCGATCGGTGTCCTGCACGAGCAATCCGCCGGCAATGCGCTTGAAGTCCAGCGCGCCGGGAACCTGTTCGGGCCACTGTCCGCTGGCCAGCACGCGCACGTTCGGTTTCTTGGCAAATGCCGCGAGCGCATCGGCAGCGACTTCCGGCGCGATCACCAGCTCGACGAACTGGCGCTCCAGGATCGCGTTTGCGGTGGCGGCATCCAGCGGCTGATTGAAGGCGATGATGCCGCCGAAGGCCGAAGTCGGATCGGTGGCGTAGGCGCGTTCGTAGGCGTCGATCGCATTTTCGCCGAGCGCCACGCCGCACGGATTGGCATGTTTTACGATCACGCATGCCGGCGCCTTGCGGAACGCCTTGACGCATTCCAGCGCGGCGTCGGCGTCGGCGATGTTGTTGTAAGACAGTTCCTTGCCCGCGAGCACACGCGCGTTGGCGACGATGCCGGGCAGTTTGCGACGCTCGACGTATAACGCGGCGTTCTGATGCGGATTCTCGCCGTAGCGCAACACTTCGCGACGTTCGAAACCCAGATGCAGCGTGGCCGGAAATTGTTCGTTGCGTTCGGCGTTGCCATGCGCGCCAAGCCAGTTCGCGATCGTGGCGTCGTAGTTGGCGATATGCGTGTACACCTTGGTTGCGAGCTTGCGTCGCAGCGCCAGTTTGGTGCCTTGATCCGCACGCAGCGCCTCGATCAACTCGGCGTAATCGGCCGGATCGACGACGACGCTGACACGCGCGTGGTTCTTCGCCGCGGCGCGCAACATCGCCGGACCGCCAATGTCGATATTTTCGATCGCCTCGTCGAATGTGCAATCCGGCGCCGCCGTGGCTTGCTCGAACGGATACAGATTGACGACGAGCAAATCGATGGGTGCAATTCCATGCTCGGCCATGACCTTGTCGTCGATGCCGGCCCGGCCGAGCAGGCCGCCGTGAATTTTCGGATGCAGGGTCTTGACCCGGCCATCCATGATCTCGGGAAAGCCGGTAATCGCGCTGACGTCGCGCACCTCCAGGCCGGCGTCGCGCAACGCTTTGGCGGTACCGCCGGTGGAGAGCAATTCGACGCCGAGAGCATCCAGGCCGCGCGCCAGATCGATCAGGCCGGTTTTGTCGGAGACGCTGATCAGCGCTCGGCGGATCGGCACAAACGTGGAATCGAACATCGCAAATCCCGCTCGGTGAGCGAGCGATTATAACCGTTGAATCGAAGGAACCCGGCGCCGCCGTCGCGCCGCCTGCCGGAGCGGCAGAGTGTTTCTAGCCCAGGCCGCGCAACGCGAGCTTCTTGCGCAATGTCGCGCGATTCATGCCGAGCGCGGTTGCGGCCTTGCTCTGGTTGCCGCCGGCCCATTGCAACACTTCGCGCAGCAGCGGCGCCTCGATCTCGTTGAGCACGAGCTCATAGAGCCCGTCGGGCGTATCGCCATCGAGGTCGGAGAGGAAACGGCGCACCGCGCGTGCGACACATTCGCGCAGCGCAGGTTGCAAAGCGGATTCAGCCGCCGCATCGGCGTGCATGACAGAAACGGCATTCACGGCGAACAACCCTGGAGTCTCAAACTTGCCTGAAGCGGCCCGCCCGCCGCGTGCAGCGATGGAGAATTTTGTTGGCGGGAGCGGAGTCTAGCGCCAACGCCTGCGCTTGACAAAGTGCCGCAACCCTCATGCGATGGCGCGCCGCGCTTTACAGAAACTTGAACTCGAATGCGACGGCGTTTTTTCCCGGATCGGCCACTTCGAACACGAGCGCGGCGGTGGCGCCCGGCGCCAGTCCCGCGGCGATGCTGCGCGCGTCGCCGAGGTATTCCTGCGGCACGAAGCGGCGCATGGCAATGCGGTTTTCATCCAGATCCGACAAGGAAATTTCCACTGCCGGAAACGCCTGCGCGAACGCGGCGTCATTGCGCAACGTCGCCGAGATGATCAGCGCATTCGCCACCGATGGATGCGGACGAATATCGCGCGACAGCAATTCCAGCTTGGCGGGTTCGTGGCGCAGCGGCAAATGACAGCCGAACGTTTCACAAAGGCGATCCAACGCCAGGCGTGCGCGCGCATCGTCGAGCAACGTGGTGCGTTCGGCGTAGCCGATCTGGGCGAGCAGACACAACAGCAGTCCGGTGGCGCCAAGCGTCCACGGCCAGTTGCGTGTGGTTGGTCGCGCGCGCCGCGCGCGCGCGAATGCCGGCGTGCTGCCACGGCGCGCACGTGCCGGGCGCTCGTCCGGATCGAATAACAGCGTTTGCTGGCCGGCCGCGGGGCGCAGCGCCGGCACGGTCAACTTGGGCGGCGAAGCGCCGGCCGCGTTCGGTTCCAGCCGCTGCACCTGTTCATTCGGCAATTGGTCGGCCAATGTGCGCAGCGCATCGAATACCGCGCTGCAATGGCCGCAGCGCACGCTGCCGTGGCTCTCGGCCAGAGTCGCGGCGGCGACCTTGTAGATGGTCAGGCATTCGGGGCACTGCGTGTACATGCCCCGATCTTACTCGAATCCTGCAGCCTATCCGCCGAAGCCGTCGGCGAAGATGTGATCGATGCCGCAGTACGGTGACGGTGCGGTGAGAAATGGCGCAGTCAGCACCAAGGCATCCGCGATCGCGCCGCTGCCTGTCGGCGCCGGGCCGTCCGCGGCTCCCCACCAGTTGCGGATGAATGCCGTTGGCGCTGCGATCGCGCTGCCATACGCGACGATCTGGACTCCATACAATGTCGCGTCGTCAAAACAGTTGTCGCTCGAGTCCAGCGTCGCTCCACCGCTGCCGACCGGGGTCGAATTGAGGAATACCGAAGTCAGGCTGTGATCGTTCGGCGGCAACAGGACAACTCCGTTACCGCTGCCGGCGCTGACGACATTGCGCGCGAACAGCGCGCTGGCCCCGAGGTTGACACCCTGCGAAAAAGTGCTCACGAGCGAGGTGACGCCGTCGGCCGCGACATTGATGAAATTGCTGACGATCGTAATGCCAAAGCTGCCGCTGCCGACCGAGATCGGCGTGTAGCCATCGTTCGCGATCACGTTGCGGCAGTCGTCCCAGCTGCCGACGCCATTGCAGCCGATCAGCGTATTCGTTGACGCGACGACATTGATGCCGCCGCCGACGCCGATGGGCAACAAGGTCTGCCCATCCTTGCCGATGCCGATGTAGTTGCCGGAAAACACCGTGTCGGAAGCGACTTCCAGGTCAATCTCGTTGGAAGAGTTCACCCCGTTGGACTGGACGCCAATGATGTTGCGCTGGTGCGCGGCCGGCCCGTCGCTGAAGCCGGTGCCGATGTGTGTTCCGGCCGCGCTGATCAATAACCCATAGCCGCTTTGCCGAGGCGCCAATCCGGTTTTGTCGACGCCGACGTAGTTGCCGGCAATGACAGCATTATTTCCGTACACCGCGATATTGGCGAAGCTGTTCCCCGAGATCAGATTCGGAAACCAAGCGCTGGCACTGGCCTCGCCGATCGTCGCGGACTGGCCGTTGACGTATATGCCCTCGTAATTCGCCTGCGCCGTGGTTCCGCTGGCATCCATGCCCGCGATCGTGCACCCGATCGTGTCGGCATCGCTCGAGAGAATCAGTCCGGCGCCGGTGGTAAAACCGGAAATGGCCAATCCGTGAACCTTGCTGCCGCTCGATCCCGGGCCAAACGCGAGTGCATCGATGCCGAACGCGGAAGGATTGGTTATCTGCACGCGCAGATTCGGCACCGGCGTGCAGACACTGCCGGTTTGCGTAGTCGCATCGATGAAAACGGGCTTGGAAACGATGGGCAGGGCGCCGGCAAGCGCCAGCATCTGCACCTCGCCGGCGTTCGGGGCGATCGCGAACGTGATTTTGCTCCAGGTCAGGTCGGCATCGGTGCAGCCGTTGTAGTCGGACTGACTGTTCACGGCGGTAATGGCTTCGCGCAGCGAGCACGAAGCGTTCGCGGCGTTCTCATCGATGGCGGTGTTGACGACGATGTCGGCGTGTCCGAACAACGGCAGGCCGGCAAGACAGAACATTGGCAGACAGCGGAACAGTGCGCGCATCGCGGATCTCCAATGACGTTGACTGCGGAGTATGGACAGTCCGCAGACTCCTTGGCAATTTTATTTGGCGGTTTTGCGTTACTTGCGGAGCTGTGCGGAGATGCGCACCCAGCCGTCGCGGGTCGTGGCCGTCACATCATCGAACCATTCCCGATATCGCGCGATCAGTTCGTCCTGCTGGCCGTCGAGGATGCCGGACAATGCGAGTACGCCGCCGGGTTTCAAGCTGCGCGCGAACAGCGGCGCCAGTTCACTCAACGGACCGGCGAGGATGTTGGCGACCAGTGCGTCCGCTTGTATTTGTGGAAAATGTCGCGGAAGGTACAAATCCAGTTGTTCCGCCACGCCGTTGCGCTGCGCATTGTCGTGGCTGGCGGTGAGCGCCTGTTCGTCGTTGTCGACGCCGATGACGCGTCTCGCGCCGAGTTTCAACGCCGCGATTGCGAGCACGCCCGATCCACAACCGTAATCGATCACGGTCTTGCCATTGAGGTCGGTTGCATCGAGCCATTCCAGGCACAGCGCCGTGGTGGGATGCGTGCCGGTGCCGAAAGCGAGGCCCGGATCGAGGCGCACGACGATCGCCGCGGTGTCTGCAGCGGGCGGCTCGATGTTCCAGGGGTAGATCCACAAGCGCCGTCCGAAGCGCATTGGCTGGTAGGTGTCCATCCAGGCGCGCGTCCAGTCCTGGTCCGCGACTTCACGGAACGATAACTGCTCCGGCGCGAGTTCCGGCACGAGTTCACCGAGCGCGTGCACGAGACCGGCGCGATCGGTTTCTGCGGCGAACAGCGCCTGCAGCACGATGTCGTTCCACAGCGGCGTTTCGCCGACGCCGGGTTCGAAGATCGCGCGCTCGTCGGGCGTCTCAGCGTTTGCGTCCTGCAGCGTGATCGACAGTGCGCCGAGATCTTGCAACGCCGCTTCGACACTGGACTGCTGCGCAGCGTGGATTGTCAAGGAGAGTTCGAGGAAGGGCATGTGCATATAGCCGTTCGCGTTGAGCGTAGCTCGCGTAGCGAGCGAAGTCGAAACGCCGATGCACCCTTCGACTTCGCGCCTGCGGCGCTACGCTCAGGGCGAACGGCATCCTTCAACTCAACTTGATCGCTTTTTCCTTTGCCTCGGCGATGCGCTTTTCCAGGTAGTGGATGTTCTGTCCGCCCTGGTGGAAGCCGACGTCGGCGAGGATGCGCTGCTGCAGCGGAATATTGGTCTTGACGCCGTCGACGACCATCTCGCCAAGCGCGATGCGCATGCGCGCAATCGCGGTGTCGCGATCGCGCCCGTGCACGATCAGCTTGCCGATCATCGAATCGTAGTTGGGTGGAATGCGGTAGCCGTCGTAGATGTGCGTGTCCATGCGTACGCCCGGGCCGCCGGCGGCGAGAAAGCGCTTTACCGTTCCAGGCGAGGGCATGAACGTGTCCGGATCCTCGGCGTTGATGCGGCACTCGATCGAGTGTCCATTGATCTTGATGTCGGATTGCCGGATCGACAGTTTCTCTCCAGCGGCGATCAGCAATTGTTCGCGCACGAGATCCACGCCGGTGATGAGCTCGGTCACCGGATGCTCGACCTGGATGCGCGTGTTCATTTCAATGAAATAGAAGCGGCCGTTCTCGTAGAGGAATTCGAACGTGCCGGCGCCACGATAGCCGATGCGCAGGCACGCCTCGACGCAGACTTTGCCGATCTGCTCGCGCTGCTCGGCGCTGATGCCCGGCGCCGGCGCTTCCTCGACGACTTTCTGGTGGCGACGTTGCATCGAGCAATCGCGCTCGCCCAGGTGGATCGCGTTGCCTTGACCGTCGGCAAGTACCTGGATTTCCACGTGACGCGGATTCTCCAGGAATTTTTCCATGTACACCTGATCGTTGCCGAATGCGGCCTTGGCTTCCGATTTCGTCATCGCCACGGCGTTGCTCAGGTGAGCTTCGGTGTGCACGACGCGCATGCCGCGACCGCCGCCGCCACCGGCCGCCTTGATGATGACCGGATAGCCGATCTCGCGCGCGGTTTTCGCGTTCTCGCCGGCATCCTCACCGAGCGGCCCACCGGAACCGGGCACGCACGGCACGCCGGCGGCCTTCATCGCGCGGATCGCTTCGACCTTGTCGCCCATCAAACGAATCACGTCGGCGGTCGGGCCGATGAAGATGAAACCGGATTGCTCCACACGCTCGGCGAAATCGGCATTCTCGGACAGAAAGCCGTAACCCGGATGAATCGCCTGGGCGTCGGTGACTTCCGCCGCCGCGATGATCGCCGGCACATTGAGGTAACTTTCCGCGGCCGGCCCCGGTCCGATGCAGACCGATTCATCGGCCATGCCGACGTGTTTGAGATTGCGATCCACCGTGGAGTGCACGGCGACGGTCTTGATGCCGAGCGTGTGGCAGGCACGCAGCACGCGCAGGGCGATTTCGCCGCGGTTGGCGATGACGACTTTGTCAAGCAT
>Ga0207657_10001094_pt1 | contig 28757 bp, 17 predicted proteins | sample KBSC33metaG_FD_184316 | JGI IMG/M metagenome (GOLD analysis project Ga0207657, IMG submission 184316) | Corn rhizosphere microbial communities from Kellogg Biological Station, Michigan, USA - KBS C3-3 metaG (SPAdes) (version 2) | ecosystem: Host-associated > Plants > Roots > Rhizosphere > Soil ...
GCGAATATCATCCTATTACTGCTGAAGCAGTAGAAGTTCAGCTCGCAATGTCCCAGGGCCATGCGGTTTCCGTGCGAGTGATGGTCGACTCCGCTTTCACTGTGGCCGGCATTGCACGCGCGAAATATTATCCCATTACTGCTGCTTCGTGGTGTCCACAGGTGGTTTGGACTGATCAGATTGTGCGTAATATCCGCGCTTTGTTCTCACATATAGCTGGCCGCGACCCCCGCCGACGGCTTCGACGCGGACTGTGCGATAGCCTTGGAGACTGAACGGCCGGCTCGAGTGATAGGCCACGACATACTGTTCGCGAATATCCCTGGCCACATCGGCGGCGATGGCATCGACATCCTGTAAGGATCGCGGGAAGTAGGCGATCCCTCCGGTTTCCTCAGAAAGCGCCTCCAAGTCATTTTTAGCGCGATCCGCTTCGTTGCGATCGGCGTCAAAGAGCAGTCCGATGGTATATACCACGGGACCGCCAAGGCCCTGCACACGCCGGATCGCGTCTTTGAGACGGAGCCTTGATGCGTTGTCCGCGCCATCGGTAATGATGAGCAATACCTGCTTACGATTCTTGCCATGTGTGGCCAGCTCACTTGCCGATGCGGCGACGGCATCGTACATCGCCGTGGTGCCCGCGGGATCTGAGCGCGAAATTCCGCGATCAAGCACGACTCGGTCGGTTGTCAGACGCTGGTCGAGAAAAGCATGTTCAGAAAAATTGACGACAAATGCCTCATCCTGCGGATTAGACGCATTGAGCAAATGATATGCGGCGGCGTTAACGGCGGCACGTTTGTCGCGCATGGATCCGGAATTGTCGATCAAAAGGCCCATCGATACTGGAAGATCGAGGTGCTGCACAGAGTTGACCTGCTCCGCAACTCCATCTTCCCAGACGCGAAAATTGTCGCGCTTCAAATCCATTACGGGCTGGCCTTTGGCATCAAGCACCGCACAGTTCAGGATCACTTCGTCCACGTTCGCGTGCAGAATGTAAACGCCATCTTGCTTCTGGAGATCCCCGGATCCTGCGGGTGCATTGGGCTTAGAATTTGGCGGGGATGCTAAATTGGCGTTGGCCGCAGGTGCCGGTGGCGCAATTGGATCCGGCGATGGGATCGGATCGCGGTCAACATCCAAGCGAGGCTGAGCCTGCGGCCGCGTAAGCGCGCTCGTAGTCAAGGGCGGCTGGATGGGAGAACTCGCAGGCGCGGCCCCGGTCTGGGCTGGGGACGCGGTCTGAGCATGAACGAGCACGTGCGTTCCGCCGCTATTGAGCAGTGCGATTACGGCCAGAATGACGGGGCCGCTGGGGTTCGTTTTCCACAAAAGATTGAACGGCATATTCGCGCCTAGAGCTTTCCGAAGCGTCGTTTCATTAGATGCAAACACCTCGATCAGGGCAATTTGTCCACATAGCAGGGCCCGCTGGTCGTCTGCGCAGGTGGTGTCGGCGGAGCCATCCATGGCGGCGAAGTGAAATTGAAGAACGACGTCATGTCCGGTTGCGCGGCATCGCGCTTTGTGAGAGCGGGCAAGCTGAACCGCGTCTCAATCAATTTCAGAATCGCCGTAGCATCGGCTACAGTGTGGTCCACATAGTTCTTCTTTGCAAACGGCGAAACGACGAGCAGCGGAACTCGGTATCCGGTGTAAACAAAATCGCACGTAGGTCCGGTGGTGGTGGTGCACACATCACCCGGCAACAGGTCCACCGGCTTGATGCCGTCGGGGCTTACTGCCGGCTGGGGTGCAACGTGATCATAGAATCCGCCGCCTTCATCGAAGGTAAGGATAAACACTGAATCTTTCCATGATGAGCTCTTCATGAGCGCATTAATAAGCGACTCGACGTATTGAGCTCCCAATTGAATATTGCTCGGCGATGCATCGTCGACCGTAGGGTGCTCGTCAAAGCCTGCATCCGTGGCAGGCTCCAGCTGAACCACTTGCGGCAATGTGCCATTTTGCAGATCAGTGAAGTACTGTGAAATCGGAGCGATATTTTGTGGATACTGCGAGACAATCGTATTGCCAAAAGTGAAGTTATTGACGTAACTCAAATTGATGAGGCACGAAGCTTGATACGGAGGCCCAGCGCAGCCACTGTTTTTCGGGTCGACGTAAATCTTCCAGGTGATTCCCGCTTTCTGCAATTCCTGAAAAATTGTGGTCTGCGAGAGTTGCGCTGAATCCTTAGCACTGGTTCCCTCAGGATAGACATATCCGCCTGAGGTAGCGGCGATCATGAACTCGCGATTCGGATGCGTACGAGTCATTGCTGGGGTGAAGAACCGATCCGAGGTGCCAAAGTTCGACGCCATCCAATAGAAGTAATTCAGATCGGTGCCGTCGTAGTAACCCATGGCGCGCAGGCCATTGGTGTCATAGAAAGGCGGCACGTTATTGCGTGCATCATGCGCGGCAGAGTAGACAAACCCGTTTAACTTTGCAGCGCTCTGCCCTGTGGGATCGAAGTAGTCCCAAGCGATGTGCGATTCGTTCCATGATGGGCTCGGATTCTCGACACATTGCGATACGAGGTGAAACGAGGTGACGGGATTGCTTGTATCGTAAGCGCAATCGGCCGGTGGAGGCTGGTTTGGATTGCAGCCTGGATTTGTCGGGGCCGGACCTGCGAGGGGTGCTGTCCCTGATGTCGGGTTGAATTGCGGCAGGCCGTCGAACGACTGGTCAGGATAGCCGTTCTGCGCCCAGTAATTGCGGAGCGCTCCGGAATAGTGATCGAACGAACGATTCTCCTGGGAGAGAAAGATGATGTGATTGACCGACGATAAGCCACCACTGGGAGCACCATTCGAGCCGTCGGAAGAAATTGACAAAGCGCCGCAACCGCAGAGCGCCATCGTGAAACTAAGAGAGCAGATAGAGAGAAAAAGTTTCAGTGGACCAGGCGTTCGCATCACACCTCCAAATCGGTATTTGGGGCTGGAGCCGGAGCTAGTTAAGAGACTTGAAAAATCTTGCGAAGTAGCAGAATTATGACGGGTTGCGCGGCAAAAACAACAAACGGGGACGTGTTCGGATGTTCGGAGTTCTCTTGCCACTCTGCGTGATACCACAACCTCTTGTTTGTTCAACAACATGTTTGATGCAGGTGAAATGGGCGGCGCTGCCTGTAGGGTGTTTGTTTGTACCAGGTCAGCATCCGCTGACAACCTTTGCAGCTGAATCGGCACCTTACAATCTGGCGGCCTCGGGTCCCTTTAGCTGGGTCTGCGATGTTGGACAGGTGAGGTACATTTGGTGACTAGCCTAATGCGTAAGCCCAGCGTAAGGCTGACGCTCTCAACACTGTTTCAGTTTGTGCAAGATGGGCTCGGCGTCAGTGTGACGCCCCAACATTTCTATTTTCCAGTGCCCAGCATCAAATCCTTTCGCAGCAAGGACTGGAACGCCTGCCGCCCATGTGCAGCATTTGATTTCAACCTCCAGGATCAAGTCGACCTTCTGCGCAACGAGCTTCTTCCGTATGTGAAGGAGTGTGGTTTTTCCGATAACGCCGTGCCTCTCAACGGGCATGGTCCCCAGTTTCATTTCAACAACGGTTTTTTCGAGCGCATTGATGCCGAAATTCTTTATGCCTTTGTTCGCCAGCGCAAGCCTCAGCGCGTGGTGGAGGTCGGCAGTGGTAATACGACGCTTGTTAATGCGGCGGCCATGCGCAGAAACGCTGCTGATGGATTTCCCGGTGAGTTGTTCGCCATCGAACCGTATCCTGCTCCCTATCTCAAGCAGGGTCTGCCGGGCCTCACTCAGCTGATTCCGGCTAAAGTGCAGGATGCGCCCTTCGACCTGTTCCTTTCCCTCAAGGAAGGCGACGTCCTCTTCATCGATTCCAGCCACGTCGTATCGATGGACAGTGACGTTCTATACGAACTGCTTGGCATTCTGCCCAGGCTCGCGCCCGGTGTGCTCATCCATTTTCACGATATCTTTTCGCCACTCGACTACCCAGAAAAGTTCGTGAAGAGGAATCTCTGCTTCTGGGGTGAGCAGTATATGCTCGAGGCATTTCTCTCGTTCAACTCAGCATTCAAAGTTGTCTGGGCAGGCAGCGCAATGCAGCAGTATCATCCGGAAGTACTGCGCGAAGTGTTCCCTGAGTGGGAAGGCAGCTTCTCCAGAATGCCATCCGATCTGAAACTGTTTGCGCCCTCCCTCGATGGCAAAAATGTTTGGCCTTGCAGCTTCTGGATTACTCGAACCAATTAGCGCGAAGGCTCATCGCCCACTCACCAAAGGGTTCTGAAGCGCAAAGCTTCGTTGCGGACAACGAGGGCAGAGTGCCGCATAGAAGGCTTCGCGCTCTAAAGCTTCGACTGACCTGAGCGGGTACGACGCTGCTTACCCGAACTGTTTTGATGAACTGCAGCCTACAAAACAGTTCATTCGGGTGCCGATTTACCAGCGTGAAACGGTGAGGTTATCGAGGTAGACAGTGCTGGAGGACCAGCCGGGATCGAAGCTGTCCACCTGAAAATTTGTGATGAGCGCGGGCGTCCAGCCTAGAGCGAATGCGGAGGGCACTGTGGCGTTGATCTGCTGTTCGTTTCCGTCGAGCCACACCGATTGATATGTGACGTTGCCGTAGTCATCGCGCGAATAGCTGATCTGGACATGGTGCCAGGTGTTCGTAGCCCAGTTGCGAACATTGCAGGGCGCACTGGAGTTTACCCAGTGATCGACAAATGCGGTGGGCGTGCCCGCATTTTCTGTGTAATCCCAAGTGCCGGACCAGCTATCGCATTGCATGCCAAAAATCACGGTTTGCCCATTCGGCAACACCTGATTTATGTCCATCTCAATTACTGCAATGGATCCGGAGGAATCGGTCAGGTAGACCCACCCGTCGTACATGAAATTCCTGGCGGTGGTGTCGTCCCCAAAGAGTGAATAGTAAAGCTCGCCACCGTAATCCGTGTAGGTCGTATATAGCTGGAGGGCATTGCCGCCAAGTGATGGAGAAGCAGCCTTCGACATGGTGCCAGAGGAGGAGGCGCCGGTTGCAGGATCGTGAATTGCAATCCAGTTTCCCAAGGCCTGAATACTGCTGACCACCGTGGCGTTGGAGGGAACGGACGGACCCGAGCCTGTCGTCCCGGACGCTGATGATCCAGACCCTGAGCCGCCTGACCCAGACCCGGCCGATCCAGTCCCCGATGATCCAGACCCTCCCGACCCAGTCCCCGATGAACCAGACCCCCCCGAACCAGTCCCTGATGATCCAGTTGTCCCAGACCCTGAACCGTCCGCGGTTGAACCAGATGGCCCTGAGCTTGACGATCCTGTCCCGTTCGAAGCGGCAGCGGTGTTCGCAATACCTGCCGAACAAGCAGAAAGACAAAATAGAGAGAGGCTCAAGAGGCCCAAAAGAAATTGTGAGCGACGAGAATTCAATGACTCCCCCAATCAACCTGCCAGCGCTCACGCCGATTGCTCGTTGCGGGACATTGGCTTTCGTCCAACTCGATATACCTGCACGCACACCACGGGTGTCGGCGCATATGCAACGCTCTGTTTGTCTCTTCGGGCAAACACGACAACGTGGCTACGGCAGGTTGTCGCTGTGACCAAGCTGAAGGCTCACAGCGAAGTTTTCTAAATTGGCTATATATGTCGAAGTGAGGAAATCGTAGCAGATATCTAATTCGCTTACGCTTGCTCAAAAGTTGTACCGAGATCATTACGAAGGTACTTAGTTCCTTCTTTTCCGCCTTTAATTAACAGATCAATGCAATGGCCTGATCCGCACTATTCCCATAACATCGCCACGGCTAGGTGCCATCGGCTAATTCACTCATTGCCACGCAGGCCGGGTCAGGTTGCGGAGTAGGTTTGATGGATAACTAAGCAACACCGCATCTGGAATGCAAAACGCGGCGTACGGAAGCGGAACCGGCTCAACAGACTGCGCAATCCCTAACCGAGAACACGCGAATTCAACGGCGAGAGCGTTTGCGGCGGCAGCTAAATTCAATGCGCGAACGCAACGACATTGGCGTTGAATTGACTTTCAAATGCCATAGACATCGATACCGTCTTGTGGTTCGAGATGATCGCCAGTTCGATGCTTATCGAGAAACACATTTTGCGATTTGCGATTCTCGACGACCTGAATTGCACAGGATGTGCTGCCGCTGTTTGCCGTGCTGCCGAGATCTCAGTCGGGTACTTCAGCGCGTCAGGGCTGCTGTGTCGCTGCAGCACCGGTTGCGTTCTGCAGTACAATGGCCATCGCTCGTTTCATTCGCTGAAATCAGGGGCTGCCAAATGGGATCTCTCATTCTGGTACAGTCGATGTGTCGCATTGGAGATTGCCAGATAGAGTAGAAAGATTGAGTGCGAGCAACCATGGAGTCGGAACTTTAATCGTCCGTCAATAGCGCAGAAAAGTTCCCGTGGTCACATCCATTATTGAAGGTCAGGTCACTCCCACGTACTACTATCGGGTTTCTGCGGCAACGGATCTTCCATATTGGAGATCCACCGCGGCATGTGTCAGAGTCGCGTAGCACGTTTCGGTGATCTTATAGTCGGAAGATCTTGCTAGGGCAAGTTAGATTCGATTGCCATCCCAGAGGCAGTGGGTGCCCATGTCCGGTGATTTATGTCACATGGAAAGCCTCCAATATCATGTAACTTAACCCAAATTAGGGAGTGCAAGCACTTGCTCAGGTTTAGCTATCATATGGTGAGCCTGAATTGAAAAAATCATAGATTTATCCAAAAAGTTGGCATATAGCAGTTGCTTATCTCCGAAATTTATGTATCCTCGAAATAGTTCCTTAAAATGGTTGCCTAGTAAGACCCGGTAGAGATCATTTAGAAGAAGCGAACGATGCTAAATGCACATCACTTCTTCACCGCCGTAAGTTCTGCTGTGTGGGCCCGAGAAATAGAAGTAGTGAGAGCGTGTGGGCAATCTGCCTTCATTAACTTTCTAACTCATGGGAGTGGTCAAACTCCCGCTTAAATACAACGCAATTTTGCCAGGACAAGGCTTCGCCTTGCCTTCGGCACTGCGCCATGGCACCGTCGCGTCACTCGGAAGAAATGCGGAAGCTATGGATCTGATTTATGCCTTGGGAAATTTGGCCTGCTGCACTGCAGCGACCAGAAAAAATTCATACGCACGAAATGAGAGATTATGAATCGACCCAGGCAATTTTGTTTCGCTATTGTCCTGTTTGCCCTCTGCACCTTGTCAGCGTGGGCCCAAACGAACGTCATCTACCCTGTTAATGGCGCTATTGTTGGGTCGCAGTTTAGTCTTTACGCCACTGCCGATTCGTGTTCCGGCCAATGGGTGGCCTCAATGGGCTTCTCCCTTGATAGCGGTGGCGATATCACCTACGCCTATACTCCTTGGCTTTACTACACCCCCGTGAACATTGGCCCGGGTGCGCACGTAGTTCACGTGAAGACTTGGGGCAACCAAGGCGCTGTCTGCGTCACCGATGTGGCCATCTCGGCATCTGGGGGCGGCTCAACTACCGCCGCCGCTTCCAGCTTCGTGCCTGCAGGTGGAAGCGGGCCGTACGTTCCGCCAAACGCCGCGGTTATCAGCAACATTCAGGCCCTTGGCGACTGGGTCTCCTTTCACGATTCTGGAACCTATGGCTCCTCCAGCGGCGCCACGTCGATGACTGGTTCTCCGTCCATTAGCGGCAACGCCCTCCAGCTATATACCACCTACACGTACTATGGCGGCCAACGTTACTATGCTTGGTTTGGTGATGACACCTATGCCAAAAATTTCGTGTACGACGGATGGGTCTACTTCAATAATTCCTCCGGCTCGATTGCGAATATTGAGCTGGATATGAATCAGGTGATGCCGAATGGGCAAACCGTTATTTTTGGTATGCAATGCGATGGCTGGACCGGGACCTGGGATTTCAGCCAAAATGTAGGCACCCCAACCGCGCCTATCGATCGGTGGATAAACTCCAGCGCGCCCTGCAATGTTCGCAACTGGGCTCAGTACACCTGGCACCATGTTCAGTTCAGCTATTCGCGCGACGATTACGGCAACGTCAACTATCAATCAGTGTGGCTCGATGGAAAACAAGAGGGGATCAACGTCACAGTGCCCTCCGCATACGCTCTCGGCTGGGCACCCGCGCTTCTCACCAACTTTCAGGTAGATAGTGTCGTTTCCGGCTGGTCTTCCAGCACTGTCTACCTCGATAACCTCAGCGTTTCGCGCTGGTAAAACCGACACCAGCATCACTGCAGTGTCCTATTTCCTAGGGCGATTGAACTGATTGCAAGCGAAGTTTGGCTCTCTGGGTCAACCTACATTGGGCGCCAGGCAAAAACCTGGCGCCCAATCTATTTCGAAGATGAGCTGAGCGGCCCGCGTTCCTATAAATTTCAATACGCCCACCACGGCGTCGCTGGCGCTCCGGAAGGTGCGGCCTGGCCGGCAATGGAGAAATATACGTTCTTCCCGTAAAAGAAGGGCAATCCCCATACAAATCCAGAGCCAAAGGCATTGCTTCCAGCCAGGGTCGGTAGAACGGCATCAGATGCGGTTTGTGAACTGGCGAGGAGCTGTTCGCCATTCCCCACGGTGAAGTTGGCCGCCTTGGACTTGCCGTTCTGTCCCACGATGGTCGCCGAAACATCCTGCGCGTTTGAGGGGCAATAGAGCGATGACAGGTCACCTGCAGAAGTTGATGTTGGGCAGGTGGGGAAATTCGGGATATTGGGAAAATAAATGCCGTTAGAACCACTATCGATCACGCTGTACGGACCGGCGCAAGTATTTGGGTCGGTGATGCCGAGATTCTGATTTGCGAACTGCGTCGTGAAGGCATCGCAGGCCATCGTAATCACGGTAGAGCTCGACGTGAGCTGATTGTTCGATTCCGTACCGATGCCGAAAACCAAATAGCCGCTCAAGTTAACCATGGGTTTCGACGCAGATGGAAGCTCCACAATGAAACCGTTGTTGTCCTTTGGAAAGAGTGCTACGGGATTCGTAACTTGATTCGCTTTGGCGATAAAGGCAGGAGTGCAATCGGTGCCGCTGCAAGTGTAGTAAGCGGGAGACGGCGGGGTGGGGAGACCATCTGCGGCATCGCATGTGCTCTGGTTGTCAAAAACGCAATCAGTCGGTTCGAAGCCAATGCCGAGAATTCCATTCGCTCCGAGAGCAATGGCCGTGTTCAGGTTGATGCTGCCGCCGTTAGAGCAACTGGATGGAACACCATCCGTAGCAGTGCTGATAACGTGGATCGGGACCTTGGCGGCAGTTTCACCACCTAGGATGACATCGGCTCGTTGTACCGAGCCCCAAATGTACGTACCGTCGCCAAAGGCAACACAGTCGTACGCTGGCGAACCGTTCGAAGCGTTCACGACGGGCAGTTTTAAAGAGGACACGTCTTTGTCGAATACGCGCAGTCCGGTCGCACCGGTCTCCACGAGCAGACCGCCGATGGTCACGCAATTGGAGGTGCTGCCAGGTGCGCAAACCTTCGCGGTCGCAAATGGGACATTCTGGTAGATTCCGCCACCCGGCTGACCAACCTCTGGGCCACCGTTGACATCGATTCGGATTACGTTGGCTCCGCTCGGCGCGCCGCTTGGAGAAGAACCGGTGCTTTTGAAGCTGGCTGAGCCACAACCCACCGCAAATCCGGAACCTATCAGTAACATCGATAGAACTACTATTCGCACAGAAGACTCCTTCTGATCGACATTGATTGTCTAGTTATTGGATCTGGCTGACAATCATTGCCTGGGGAAGCATGTTGGGGATGTAGGCACGGCCGGCGTAGGCTCCCACGTGGCCGCTGGTTTGCACTACCAGTCCGGGTAGCTGGAGATTGAGCGGCTGATGTCCGTACACTCTTCCTTGTGCCTGGTTCAACTCCGCCTGGGCCTTTAAAGCCGCGACGTACTGCTGAAAGTAGGTTCCAAGGATCTGCTCCATTGAAGGAGGAAACTGGCCATGCCAGCTGACCGCAAAAACTTTTCCTTCCGGCGAGACATATTCATTTACGACAGTGCCCTGCGGTGCACTGATCTGGTGAATGACGAATGCATCATGCTGCATCACCTGGACACGGGCATTCATGTGCGCACGGTCGGTATCCACGGAGTTGAAGGTGCCGCCAAGTGAGGCAGATGCCGGTGGCGAAAAGCCAAGCAGCAGCGTAGCCGCCGCTCCCACATGGAGCCATTTGATGAAGTTTCGTGCCAGTGCTTTGGCGCTGAGCGAGCAGCGCGGTTTTGCTTCCCGGAGAACAGAGGGAACCTGTTCTTCGCCAGTGAGCTGAGACAAGCGGCGCAATGGCCGATGCGACTCCGGTAGTGTCATAACAACTTAGATGTAAGTCATAGAAATTGGTGCACTGCATGAAACGTAAGTTGAAGCTCAACAGACGGCAGCCCGAACGAGCCAGTGCGGCTTGAGGGTCGGCCCTGATGCCGCAGGAAAACTGCCCGGATCGGTGCCAAACGGTGCGAGGCGCGCCGGTTTTGCCAGGCGTGGCTGATGCTAAGGCTCTTCATGAAAATGCTTTGCTCTTGTGATTTCCGGTTCTGTGGAGAAGCTCGTGGATGTGCTGATCTCAGCATTTTCCCGACAGGCTAGCGCTTTGGACAGCAAGGAAAGACAGGCAGCGGTCGGACCGAATCACTGGAATGGGAACGCACCAGGACGGCAGTGACGGCCAATTTATAATTTTCCTGTGATTCACTGCCCTAAGCGGTTTGTGAGCGGTTCCGATCAAATCAATCGCCCCATTTCCAACTCGCGGCGGCGCATCGGTGTCATCACCACCTCGCGCGCCGATTACAGCCATCTTTATTGGCCCCTTCGTGAGCTTGCCGGACGCCCGGAAATCGACTTGGGCATCTTTGTTCTCGGCCCACATCTTTCGCCCGAGTTCGGGGGAACGATTCAGGAAATCGAGAATGACGGCTTCCATATTCAGGCGCGGATCGAGTGCCTGCTCAGCTCCGATACGGATACGGGCATGGCCAAAACCATCGGAGTTGCTATCCTCGGCCTTGCGGACGCTTTCAGCGCATGGCGTCCCGACTTGCTGCTGTTGATCGCGGACCGTTATGAGATGCTTGCGCCTGCCGCAGCTGCGGTTGCGTTGCGTATTCCAATCGCCCATATTGAAGGCGGTGAAATCAGCCAGGGTGCAATCGATGATCAAGTGCGCCATGCTCTGACGAAACTGGCGCACATTCATTTCACTTCAACGGAGAATGCGCGTCGCCGGGTTATCGCCATGGGTGAGGAACCATGGCGGGTGCATCGCACCGGAGCACCTTCGCTTGATCATATGCGCCGATCAATCCTGCTGGACCGTTCAGCGCTTGAGGCGCGACTGGATATTGCCCTCGTGCAGCCCACTCTCGTTGCGGCTTGGCATCCGGTTACCATTCTCCGCGATACCAACGCCGAGGCCGACGCCTTCTTCGATGTATTGGCTCAGCTTCCCGGGCAACTTCTCCTCGTCTACCCCAACGCGGACTCGGGCAGTTACGCGCTTATAGAGCGTGGAAGGGCGCTTGCCGTCACTCGGCCTCAGACGCATGTCTTCGTTAACCTTGCGGCTCCCATCTATTTCAGTCTGCTTGCTCATGCTGATGCTCTGCTTGGCAATTCTTCCAGCGGCATCATGGAAGCAGCTTCCTTCTCCTTGCCGGTGGTCAATGTGGGCATGCGGCAGCAAGGTCGTGAGTACGGCAACAACGTGCTCCATGCGCCTGCCGAAAAAGCAGCTATCCGTACCGCGATCGATCTCGCACTCAGTTCTCAATTCCGCGGCAGCCTTGCCGGCATGACGAATATTTATGGGGACGGAACTGCGGCTGCAACCATTGCAGATGTGCTTGCGCATGTTCCGCTCGATGGCCTGCTCGTTAAGCAACCAGCGCCTCTTATGGACGCGATTGAACTGGAGTCGGAGTGCCAATAAAGGCCCGAATACCGCTTTCCGCGCCTGACATAACTGAGGCGGAAATTGATGCCGTGACGACAGTTCTCCGCAGGAATCAGCTCAGTCTCGGAAGCGAACTCGCGGCATTTGAATCGGAACTGGCCGCGTATCACTCCGTGGCCGATGCAGTAGTCGTGAGCTCTGGCACCGCTGGTCTCCATCTTGCCCTTCTGGCGTTGGGAGTAAGCGCTGGGCACGAGGTCATTGTTCCGTCATTCGCCTTTGTGGCCGTTGCCAACACGGTGCTTCAGGTGGGCGCAACTCCGATCTTCGCCGATATCGAGCCGGTCACACTCAATCTGGATCCCGCTGCCGTTGAGCAGGCCATCAGTTCGCGAACGCGGGCCATTGTCGTTGTACACACCTTCGGGGTTCCCGCCGCGATGGATGCGCTTCGAGTTATTGCCCAGCGCTACGACCTCGCACTGATCGAAGATGCCTGCGAAGCCATCGGCGCGCAATTTGGCGATGCGCCAACAGCAGGTTGCGTGGGCAGCTTCGGAGATCTGGCGATACTTGGCTTCTATCCCAACAAGCAGTTAACTACCGGTGAAGGTGGCGCCATCCTCAGCTCCAGTGCCAACCTTTCAGCGCGCCTGCGCAGCCTGAGGAATCAGGGCCGCCAAACCAACGGCGATTGGCTTGATCACTCCGAGCCAGGTTTCAACTACCGGCTTTCAGAATTGGCTTGTGCTCTCGGGCGAGTTCAACTTGCGCGGCTCGCCGATATCCTTCAGCTTCGCAATGCCGCAGCACAACGCTACGATAATCTCCTGAGTGAGATTCACGGACTCGAACGCCCGCGGTTCATACTGCCCCTTCGAAAGATCAGTTGGTTCGTCTATGTTGTCCGAATGCCGATTGGTCTCGACCGCGATGGCGTGCGTGCCGCTCTGGCTAGTCGCGGCATCGAGACTGGCCGCTATTTTCCGCCCATTCATCTACAGGCAGCCTGCCGCACGGCGGCCAACAGCACTGTCGCGCTTCTGCCCGTTACAGAATCAATCGCGCCGCGGATGCTAGCTCTTCCATTCTTTAATCGCATCACTGCTACTCAGCAGCAAGAGGTGGCGGAAGTCCTGGGTGACGCAATACTCTCTCTGCGAATTAATTCGGAAGCGGGCGCAAGAAGCGCCTAAAGACATCTCAGGCTCAGTCTTGTCAGCCAGTAGCATTCGGGATTGCTCCGCATGGAACCATGTTCCGGACTTAACTCACCAGATCGCGGTTGGCATTGGAGCTTGAGCGACCACCGAATGGAGAATTGAAATGACTGCAATCACCCGCCGCGATCTAATCACGTTTTACCCACTCGGGCAGGTAGATCGACCAAGTGTTTTTCCAACTGCCAAACCACAGGAAGACCAGATGCAGATTATGCGCCCGCGCATCGCGGATTATTCCGTCCACGAGTGTGTAATCGACCTTGCCCTCAGAGAGTTCAAGCAGGGCCCAGGAAACGGGCACGAGCACTGTATTGAGGTGCTCCGATTGAAGGAGGGGCCACACGCCCTTCATGGATTCGAGACTGGAAGAAGAATTGTTGTAGACCTCTCCCCCGAGCACCAGGCACGGTTTTCCATTCACAACCAGTTGCTGGATGTCTCCCCGTTTTTCTAGGTGAGGAGGTCTATTTTCGGAATTCGGTTGCACCAAGCAAAACAGTACTTCCTGCGATAACCACCAGCGCCAAGGTAAGCTTTCCGATCTTCATCTCAATATTTCTCCCCTCAGGCATTTGGACCTGACTTCGCGCTGCAGTTGCAGGCGGCCATTATCTTCACCATGTTTGCCGCCGAACCTACTATATAGAAGTTGACTTGCCGTTCTCCAAACGCGACCTGGGCTGGCACGCTGTCGAGCGGCACCGCGATGGGGAACAAGCGTAATTCTCGCCCGCTAACGTTTCCCGGAGGCGTCGGTTACACTGACGCTGCCTGGCATCCCACGGGGCTCGTTAATGCAGCGTGCAGTACTGGTTTGCCATCCGAGGAACTGCTGCGAGCTTTCACAGAAAACGCCAGTTGTTCGCCCCATCGGATCGGCCGCACCACTCCGGTTCAGCTTCAGAATCGAGATGAAAAGAAAAGAGAGGTTCGCATTTTGATTTCACGTAAGTTGTTCAGGCAGGCACTTGCATTATTCGCAACAGCGATACTGCTGGGCATTCCATCGGTACGGGGGCAAGTCTCGTCGAAGCCGTGGATGGATAAGAGCTTGCCTCCCGGGGAGCGGGCCGATCTGGTGCTGAAGCAGATGACTCTCGATGAGAAGCTCCAACTCCTGCACGGTAATGGAATGGCGGGTTCTGCAAACTGGCAGATGCCGCTCACGCATCTGGCAAATGGCGGCGCTGGTTACGTTGCTGGAGTTTCGCGGCTGGGAATTCCGCCAATCATTATGTCCGATGCTGCCTATGGCGTGCGGGCCAGCGGTGCAAACGGTCGCTACTCAACAGCGCTGCCGTCGGATGTTGCTCTCGCATCCAGTTGGGACACTGATCTCGCTTGCGATTACGGTGCACTCATTGGCCGTGAGTTGAGGGCTCAGGGCTACAACATGACGCTTGGTGGCGGAGTGAATCTGACCCGCGATCCGAGAAACGGAAGAACGTTCGAGTACGCGGGCGAAGACCCGCTGCTTGCCGGCACAATGGTCGGCAACCTGATGAAATGCGAACAGGGGCAGCACGTGATCGGCGATGTCAAGCATTACGCATTGAATGATCAGGAAACGGGAAGAAACATCGTAAACGCCATCATCTCCAAGCGCGCATTCCATGAGAGCGACCTGCTGGCCTTTCAGATTGCGATCAAGATCGCTGATCCTGGTGCTGTGATGTGTTCCTATAACCGCATTAATGGAGACTACGCGTGCGAGAACAGCTACACCCTGCATGACACCCTGAAGCAGGAGTGGGGTTTCAAAGGCTTCGTCCTTTCAGATTGGGGCGGCACGCATAGCACGGAGGCGGCGATTTCAGCGGGACTCGATCAGGAACAGCCGATGGCAGAGTACTTCGGCCTTAAGCTGAAACAGGCCGTCGAAGCAGGCAAGGTCTCAATGGCGCAGATCGATGACAGTGCACGTCGCGTTCTCTATGCGGAATTTCTTTCCGGCGTTGTAGACCATCCCATTGTAAAGAGTGTTGTCGACGTGCAGGGCGGCTTCGAGGTAGCCCAACGCGTGGAGGAGAAGAGCATTGTTTTGCTGAAGAATCAAAATGCCATTCTGCCGTTGAATCGCGCCACCGTGCACAAGATCGCCGTGATTGGGGGACATGCCGACGTTGGGATGATTTCCGGCGGTGGATCAGCGCAAGTGGATCCTCCGGGAGGAAATGCGATTTTGCCGCCAGGGCAGGGCGCCACTCGCTGGCAAGAGCACATCTGGTTCCCAACATCCCCATTGAAAGCGATCCGTGCGGCAATGCCGCAATCGCAAGTTGAGTACGATGCAGGTAAGGATCTCTCAGCCGCTGCAAAAGTGGCGAAGAGTGCAGACGTGGCGATTGTGTTTGCCTATCAATGGGAATCGGAGGGGATGGATCTGCCCAATCTTTCACTTCCGGATCAGCAGGATCAACTCATTACTCGCATCGCTGAAGCCAACCCGCATACCATTGTTGTTTTAGAAACGGGAACAGCGGTGAAGATGCCCTGGCTCGACAAGGTGCAAGGTGTCGTCGAAGCATGGTACCCGGGCAGCAGCGGTCACAAGGCCCTTGCAAACGTGCTGACCGGAGAAGTAAATCCATCGGCAAAACTCCCAATGACTTTCCCCGCAAATGAAGCGGACCTGCCTCGTCCCACGATTGCTCCACTACCGCCGAGAGACAAAGGGCAGGGAACTGGAGCGGTTAACGGCTATACTCATGTTGCGTCAAAATATTCCGTCACCTATTCTGAGGACGCGAAGGTTGGATATAAGTGGTATCGCGCTGAAAAAAAGCCCGTTCTGTTTCCCTTTGGGTTCGGCCTCTCTTATACGACTTACTCATATTCCGGGCTGATGGTTGACAGAGAAAAAGGGCAGCCTCGTGTGAGCTTCTCGGTCAGGAACACAGGCAAGCGACCCGGAACTGAAATCGCCCAGGTGTATGTCGCATTGCCGGAAGCGGCAGAAGAGAATTTCCGCCGTTTAGTTGGTTGGGAGCGAGTTGATCTCAAGCCAGGCGAATCAAAGACGATCAGCGTTGCGGTTGATCCGCAGATGCTCTCGATTTACGACGAACAGAAAAGCGGGTGGACACTGCTTCCCGGGAGCTACCGAATCTTTGCAGGTCCCTCCGAGGCCGATACTCCGCTGGAGGGAACGCTTCTTCAGCAGTGATTTCAGTAGAAGCGCCTTTTTTGTCCTTGATTGATCTAGGCGGAGGCCCCGCATAGATCAATCAAGGCGTAAATGGAAGCGGTGCAACTCCGTGGCGATAAGGCGCGTACCAGTTGTGCTTATTCGACCATTTCGTCTGATATTTTCCTTGCGGCCCGGTTGGCAAACTATCTTGCGTACGAATCACCCACATAGCTAATTCCGCCATCAGCTTCGACTGAACGGAAGCGAATTCGGACTTGCCAAACAAGTTCTTCAACTCGCAGGGATCGGAACGCAGATTGTAAAGTTGACCGTAACCCATCATGTCGTAGATCAGTTTCCAATCATCCATACGAACCATTTTTTGGTTTCCGCTCATCGTTACCTTGTTCAACTCATCCCAGCCATTCTCAATCGGCATACGACCAGCGCTGTACGGCACGTGATCGCTTTCCTCGTAGTACAAGCCACCGACGCCGACTCCCGAATACGCACTCCGAAACTCCTCGCTGGGGAAGCTCTCGCCCTGCAAAAGCGGCCACAAGCTCCGTCCCTGTACTCCGTGCGGAATCTCTGCGCCGATCGCTTCACACACCGTCGGCATCAGGTCGGCCATTGAGGTGAACATCTTTTGGACATCCGAGGAGGGCTTGACGCCATAGCCGAACCATATCTGGGGCGTATGCGTTAGATCCTCGTAAAGGCCGAAGCCTTTTCGCGCCAGGCCATAGTCCATCACGTAATCACCGTGATCAGTGGTAAACACAAACACAGTACTCTTTGTGAGGCCCCGATCATCGAGATGCTTCATCAAACGAGCGATCTGGTCGTCTACCATTCGCAGCGCGCCCAAATAATTCGACTTGTATCTCCGCCATACCTTTTCGGTATCGAATGCATCCTGTTGCGAAGCGTATTCCCAGCGGGCGCGTGGTCCCATGCCCGCCAATGCCTCTGGTCCTGCACAACGGTCGGGGACACTTTCAGGAGGAAACATATTCCAATATGGCGCCGGAACCTGCTCCGGGTCGTGCGGTTCCGGAAAACTAACCTCCAGGAGAAACGGCCTGTCTGAGCCGTCCACGAACTCTATAGCATCCGAAACAATGCGGTACGGAAGCTGGGTTGTCAGCGGAAACGGAGCCGGTTCCAAGGCCACGTTGTAGTGGAGATTGCTGAGCCATTTATCAAATTCGGCGACCTCTTTAGGTGCATCCGGCGCGATATAGCCCCCACCATGGGAATATTCGCGCCAAAAGTCCAGCCTTTCCTTCTTCAGATAGCTGTGATTCTTGCCGGCGAGTCCGGTGCGATAGCCTCGCTTGCTAGCCACTTGAAAAATGTCTTCGCCAAAGAATGCATCGTCCGGCTGCAGATTCATTCGAACGTGGGTCGCCTCGGGCCATCGTCCAGTCAGCATGGAAGTACGTGACGGGACGCAGAGCGGAGACGTGCAATAGTTGCGTTCGAATCCCACGCCGCTTCGTTGCAGCCGATCCAGCGTCGGCATGGTATCGAGCGGGAACCCGTTGGCTTTGCTCATGCCGTAATGGATCTGGTCGCACATAATCAGCATGATGTTCGGCTTTTCGACAGTGCTCTCTTGCTGCGCAACGGCAACCTGGGTTGAGGCGGTAGCGGCGGTCATGGCACTCAGCTTCAAGAACTCTCGTCTTTCCATGTCTTCAACCCTCCGGAGTTACTCTTCCATTTCGATCGTTCAGTGCTCGCAAACTGGTGGTACTTCCTGGAACCGGTGTCATAAATGGCTTTGTGAAAGGCACGACTTTAGTCGTGCCGAAGAAGACCGCAAGAACACCGGGCTCTAGCCTCTGAGGGATCGCCTGTTCCGAGCCACCACAGTTTATGACACGGCTCCTAATCGAGTTGATTCTCTTTGCGCAGATACGGCATGACTCCCGGTACTGTTGGCGCGATACCCTGCACAGGCCACGGTTCTACGCCGACCATTTTGGCCCAATCCTTGTATGCGGCCGCCATTTGTCGAACTCGATCCAGGTTTTGGTCTGCAAGGTCGTGGAGTTCGGTGCGATCAGCATCCATGTCATAGAGTTGCCAATAGTCAGGAAAAGCCGAAACCAATTTCCATTTCCCCATGCGCACGGCCGCGTTTCCTTCATGCTCCCAAAAGTAGTTGCGCTCAGCGCGCGCCTTGCCTGAGAAGACTGGCACCAGCGTAGTACCTACGGTCGGTAGCACCGTATGGCCAGCATGTTCTTTCGGATAATTTGTTTGCGCCAGATCGAGAAGAGTCGCCATCACATCTGTCTCGTGCCCAATTTGATGAGTGATGGCATTCCTGCCCAGCTTGATTCCTGCAGGCCAATGAGCAATGAAGGGGGTTGAGATACCTCCCTCTTGCGTATAGTGCTTATACATCCTGAACGGAGTGTTGGTAACGTTGCCCCATGGTATACCGATGCTCTGGTACGTATCGGGACCTCCGGGAGATATATCGGGAGTATTACCGGGATGGACCAAACGCCCGTCCGCGGTCTCATGTGGCATGAAGATTGGCGAGCGCCCCAATGGACCGGTGTCGGCAAGTTCCTCAAGATTTCCGCCATTGTCCGACATAAACAGGATCAGCGTATCTTCGAAAGCACCCTTTTCCTTGAGTTTGGAAATGATCTTTCCCACGTTCTGATCCAGGCACTCGATTTGCGCGGCGTAAACCGCCATCCGGCGAATTTCCCATTCTTTGTCTGCCGCCAATTGCCACGGTGGAACACGGATGTCGCGTTCTGAAATCTGCCACTTTGCCGGGAGAAGACCCGCTTCGATTTGGCGACGATGACGATCAGCACGAATCTGATCCCAACCGACAGAAAACCGCTCCGTATATTTTTTTACGACATTCTCGGGGGCCTGCAGCGGCCAATGTGGCGCTGTGAATGCGGAGTAAAGGAAGAAAGGCTTCTGTTCTCCTGCGCGGGTGAATTCGTCGATGTACTGGACCGAGTGATCTCCGATTGCATCGGTGTAATAAAAATCCTTGCCGGCATGGACCCGCTCATTTCCATCCGTAAGAGTTGCCGGATCGTAGTAACTGCAGGCGCCGGCGATGGTTCCGAAAAACCGATCGAAACCTCTCTGCATGGGCCAGTTATGCTTCGATTCAATCAATGGCGGAGTGAGATGCCACTTGCCGGCCATCGCGGTACGGTAGCCTCCGGTGCGGAGTGCTTCTGCAATCGTCACGCAATTCTCGCTCAGGTCGCCTTTGTAAGCCGGATAGGTGGATTCACCGTAGTTGTCTGCCATGAGCGCGAAACCGACTTGATGCGAGTAGAGACCGGTGAGCAGCGATGCTCGCGATGGGCAGCAGCGTGGATTGTTATAGAAGCTTGAGAACCGCAGGCCGCCTTCCGCCAAAGAGTTGAGATTCGGCGTTTCGACTTCAGATCCATAGCACCCGATATCCGAGAATCCCATATCGTCGGCAAGGATGAAGATGATGTTCGGTCTTGAATGCGAGTCACTGGACTGCGCGGCCGCTGGAATCGATGAAGTGCCCAGCCCAGTCAGCACCGCTCCGGCTGAGGCCATACCGCCCTGCTGAAGAAACTCCCGCCTGCTTTTCACGACCTCTCCAGTCTGCCCTGAGCCGTTTGAATCGCTATTATCAATAGCGCATGTGTTGGACTTGTATTCCAATCTGCTATCTATTGAAGCACGTCAAGGGGCGAAGTTTCGCAGGTCCGGGAGGCCCAGCCATTTCCGGGGGGAATTACATCCTGAGAATTGTGCAATTCCGTCCAGCGCTCTTGGCCTCGTAGAGAGCCGAATCCGCCAGGTTGAGGATCTCCGACTCCGCACAACCGCAAGTGGGAGCCACGGTTGCGCCAATGCTGATAGTAACCGAGATCTCTGCGTCACCCACGCGGATCGGACGAGATGCGACAAAATCCCGAATCCGCTCCGCGCCGGCTCGAGTTTCCTCATAATTGCAGTCCGGGAGAATGATAAGAAACTCTTCTCCTCCATAACGTCCGCTCATATCGTAGCTGCGTGTGGCTTGGCTGATCCGTTGCGCAACCTCTTTCAGGACTTCATCGCCTGCAAGGTGCCCCAATCTGTCGTTGACGTTTTTGAAGTGATCGACATCGACCATCAGAACGCCTACAGAGCTATGAAAGCGAACAGCACGGTCAATTTCCTTGGACAAGAGTTCGAGCAGTGCGGCGCGACTCCAGAGACCCGTGAGCGTGTCATGGTTCGCTTGGTATTGCAGTTTTTCCTGTGCGTCGAGAAGATCGCGCTGCAGCAAGAGCACGTCTGCCAGCGACTCGCTTTTTTCGCGGTGCGAGGCTTCGGCCTGGATACGCAGGGTTTCCGCTTCCTGCAGTTGCGCTCGGATCAAACTCGTCTGACGGCGAACCAGGCGGCGGAGGACGATGTTCCAAGCAAGGACAATACCAATGACGGCTAGCAGCAATGCCGCAATGAAGAGTGCATTGCGAGAAGTCCACCACGAGGGCCGAGTCATCACAGTGATGCCGGAACGAGACTGCAGAAGAACCTGCAGCGCTTTCGGTGTCTTGCTGGGCGTGACTTCGATCAGGCAGATTCCGGTCACGCGAAGGCGGCTTCCTGGCTGAAGGTTGTCGAAGTTTCCTGGAGCATCGGCGGGAATGGAAGCGGAGAAGGTCACGCCTCTCTCGGTGAGGAGAAGAGTTTCTTCTGTCGCGGTACGTGACTTGTAGAGTAAGAGTCCGTTGACCTGGATAGGCTCGGCATCATGGTCGCCCACGAGTGCGTCGGCTGCTGTCAGGGCAATCGGAGGAGGTGGCTGTGCAGTGCCTTCCTTGCGACTAATCGCGTCGTTAAGCACCGCAGTATCGGCGCCCATGGAAGGGAATCCGACTACGTCAAGCACATCGCCCACTTTCACGCGCGCGGGACGATCGGTATACACAAAGATGCCGTGCTCGGAATCCATGAGCGAAAACCGGCTTTCAAACGAAGACGTAACTACGCCATGGATCCGGACCCGGTGCCCGGGCGCAAAAAGCGATCGGCGCATAACTCCTGCGATTTTTGTGACAGGCAGGGAGAACGGGGCATTGGGCGGGGGTTCAAGTATCTCCATGCCGGATAGATCGGTTGTGTAGACATGCACGCCGATGAGTTGGAGCCTCTGGTTGAAGCGGGCACCAACGGCGGCACTAAGACGGACCCGGGCATCGATGAGCCGACTGGGGTCGACGGTTCCGGAGGCACCCGTGACCACGTCCACGAGATCGGGACCGGATGAGAGGGTGACAATGAGGTTGGAACTGCCAAATCCTGGCTCACCGGCGTAGGCAATTATTTCCGATGGTCTGCGGACAGACCTGATAACGCCCTCGAGCGAAATCCAGCGCGAGTCCCAGGCGCCGGAGAGAATGCGATCGAAGCTAACAAGAGGAGCCTTGGGTAGTACCGAATGGCGCAAAACCCGAAATCGCGGATGCAGGAGAACGGCATTAACCTTACCGGGGCCGCTCACCGCATCCACTGAGACAAGATCCCCGGCCTGAAGTTGCGGTGCAGACTGGCCGCGGAAATCGACAAAGATGCCGTCGGTCGAATCCATGATAAAGAGGCAGCTTATGCTTGGGTCGTAATAGGTGACCTGAGCTCTATTCAGGTGGACAGGATAACCGCGGGTGGCCTCGGAAGCGGGCAGTATGTGAGCCTGACGAACCGTTTGGAGAACGGGGAGAGCGCGAAGTTGCAATGGGAGCAACGTAAAGACAAGAGGAAGAGCCCAAGGGACACGGTTCAGCACGGCCCAAAAAGCGGCGACATATTCGCAAGATTCATCGGGATCAGTATTGCCAACTGACTCCTTCATCCACATCCGCCCATTCGCGCGCAATCGCGCGTATCTTCTACGAGCGGTATCGGCCAGTGGAGGCGAAAAGTTTAGGTGCTGCATTGCCACGATGGCGTATCTTAACAGCGTTGGACCCGTGTCGTCGTGCGCAGATGTCACACACCCCTGATTTCCGCTGTGGAGCAATCAAGTCTGGGCGGAAGAGGCGAGTATTGGAACGCCTTCCGCAGTGATAAGGCTTGGCTTTGACATCGCGTATCCGCTTTGGTTTACTTGCATTGCATCCCCGGGGGCACGTTCCAACGCAATATGCCGGTTCGAACCCGGCCAGGCAGACAGGACAAGCATGAAAACGAGAATCAATTTTGCATTTGTGGTGGCAATCGCGCTCACGATGTCTGGCGCGACATTGATGATGGCGCAACAGTCCGGGGCGGGCTCCAACGCCGCTCCCTCCAGACCAAAAGGTCCATGTGATGTCTATACTGCTGCGGGTGATCCTTGCGTGGCGGCGCACAGTACGACCCGTGCTCTGTACGCCTCTTACAACGGCCCGCTTTATCAAGTCCTGCGGCAGTCAGACGGAAAGACGCTGGACATCGGCGTTGTCCAGCCCAGCGCTTCAGATGGTGGCGGATACGCCAACGCAGCCGCACAGGACGCATTTTGTGCGAACACCCACTGCTGGATTTCTATCGTTTACGATCAATCTCCCAAGCACAATGATCTTACGCAGGCACCTCGTGGCGGATTTAGCGGGCCGGCCATGGGCGGATTTAACAACCTGCCGGTAGCCGACATGGCGCCGATTTCAGTAATGGGCCACAAGGTGTACGGCGTCTTCATCGCGCCCGGCATGGGCATTCGCAATGACGATCCGAAGGGCACCGCCGTTGATGATCAGGCTGAAGGGCAGTACTGGGTGATCAACGGCCATCATTACAACAATGGTTGCTGCTACGACTACGGCAATGCGGAAATCGACAGCCGAGACGACGATAACGGCACGATGGAAACCACCTATTACGGCAACACAACGCCGTGGTTTCACGGCCCCGGCAATGGTCCTTGGATCATGACGGACCAGGAGAACAACCTGGTAGGTTGCGTGAACACGGATGGGACCAAGGGATGCCCGAATATTCCGACTATCGAATGGCGGTTTGTGACTGCCATGGCGAAGGGCGAGCCGCATCATTGGACTTCAATGGGCGGGGATGCGCAGCAGGGCCCGCTTTCGGTGATGTTCGACGGGCCACGCGTTGACTCCACATACGATCCAATGCGCAAGCAGGGGGCGATTCTGCTGGGTAATGGCGGCGACAACAGCAACGGCTCGCAGGGAACGTTTTATGAGGGTGCCATGACTGCGGCTGGTACGTTCCCGACGGATGCGACCGATCAGTTGATTCAGGCTAATGTCGTTGCTGCTCACTACGCTGTTTCGGCGGTGAGTGTTGCGCCGGCTTCTGCCAAAGACGCCCCCCCGGGACTTCAGACGTTCACTCCCGGGTCATCACAGGACACGCTTGTGACGTTTACGAATCCCACGGGTGCACCGGCGAAGGATATTCAATTGAGCATTTCCTTACCCAGGCAGTGGACGTCTTCGGCGTCGGGCAAATCGACCGTGACAATCCCCGGCCCGGTAGCTCCGGGAGCGAGTGCGGATGCGACTTTCAAAGTCACTTCCGGGTCGGCAGCTTTCAACGGCGACTTGGTCGCTAACGCAAAGTGGACGAACTCGACGAGCGGCAAAACGCAAACCGAGGTGATGGCCGAGAAGGTTCGGAACGTCAGTCCAGTCAAGATCAACGAGTTCCGTATCAGCGCCGGTGTCCCCAATAACGCCACCAACTCGTTCATCGAACTCTACAACGCGGGCTCTGGCAGCATTGATATCTCAAACTGGACGCTGACCGAGCATCCGACCCAGCAGCCAATATTCTCGTCGGTCAAGATTGCGGCAGGGACAAAACTGCCATCCCATGGCTTCTACCTGCTCGGGCTTTCCGATTCCGGCCTGGCAGTGCCGGCACATACGGGCGACAAGGTTATCAACGTTAGGAGCACAACGGGCATGTCGGTTGGCGATACCGTTGAAATCGACACAGGCTCCGGCGCTGAGACTCACAAGATTGCAAATCTCGGTTCGGCGGCCGGCACTTCCACCACGCTCTGGCAACCGTTGCCCGATGGTCCAGTGATTACGATTCCAGTTGGTTCAACCAACGTGCCTGTCACCAGCACAGCCGGTTTTACGGTAGGCGAGAAAATCGCCCTCGGCTATGGCGCAAACTATCCAGCCGTTGCAAGCGGTACAGAGAAGTATGAAGTTGCTACCGTAACGGAGGTTGGCAAACCAGGAACGCAATCGTACCTGGCGTTGGACGCTGCCGCAGGCGCAACCATCATCCAAGTCCTGTCCACCGCCAACATCTCGGTCGGTGACAAGATCAGGCTCGACATCGACAGCGTGGGCCATGGCATCGAAACCGTCACCGTCACAAAGGTCGGCACGCAAGCGATCCACACGAATCTGGCGGCTCATGCGAGCGCCGGAGAAAGCGATATTAAGGTTCGTAATTCTAGCGGCTTCTCTGTCGGTGACAAGATCATCGTTGGGACGCCGACAAACAACCAGACCGTCACGATCAAAGCGGTTGGCACCGCAGGTCCAAACGGCACGGGCATCGAGATCGAGCCTGCACTTACCAGCGCACACAAGGGGCCGGAGTGGGTGGTTAAACCAGGCACTGGTCTTGACCTCGCGGCTCCACTGCAGTTCAGCCACGCAGGCAATCTTCCGTTCGCCGCAAGAGGGACGGGGATTACCTTCACACCCGCGACCGCTTTCCCCCATTCGAGCAATGAACCGGTTCAGCCTCTTGGAACCGGCATTACGCTCGATGGCGCACTTACAAAGGATCACGAAATCGACGCAGTTGTACGCGATGCGCAAGTGAAGACGGCCGGTTACCAGGATTCTGCAACGCCGAATCAATGGTTCGGTGGCCCGGTCCTGTTTAACGCGGCATTTACTTACAACGGCGTCACCGTGTTGAATAACGCCGGCAACATGATCCTGCGTGACGCTGCCGGACTGATTGTCGACAGCCTCAATTACGGGGGCGTCGTAGACCCGTGGTCGAGTGAGGGGTATCAAGCCAAATCCGGAACAGGGGCAAGCGGCTGTTTCGTGACTTCGCCAACTGCTAGCGGAAACTTTGGACGGGCTGCCAGGATATCCAATGTCACCAACAGGAGCGCAGGCCGATTCCCAGACGGCGCAGACAGTGACAGCAACTGCACCGATTTCATGGTGCAGCCTGCTACTACTTTGCCGGCTGGTTCTGCTGCTGGCGCTACAAATATTAAAGTAGCCAGCGTCGAGGGCTTTAGCGCCGGCCAGAAGATCACGGTTGATCCAGGCGCGAACGCCGAATCTGCCGTCATTGCAACTGTCGGCACGGCAGGCGCGACCACCGTTAGCTCGGCTATTGCGGCGGGCGCAACCGATATTCCTGTGGCAAGCCCAATGGGCTTTGCTGCGGGCGAGTCGATCACAGTGGACGAGGGCGGCAACAGCGAAACGGCGGTTGTTGCTTCAGTCAGCTTTAACAGGGGCGGATCTACCATCACCATTGCCGCACCGCTTGCTCATGCTCACGCAGCGGGTGCACAAGTTTCGGGCAGCGGCATTACGCTCGCGGCTGCATTGACTCAGGCACATGCAATGGGAGCGCAGATCGAAAGAAACGCTCCCACGCCCGGTGCGCCCAACCAATATGACCGGCCCTGATTCAGGCTGGTCAGCAACATTAAACGCGGGTGACAACACGTCCCGCACATTCTGAACCCATCATTCGGCGGCATACCTTAATAGGTTTGCCGCCGAACTTTTAATGGCTCGCAAGTGGCGCAATTACGCTGCAATCTGATCGGCTTTGTCGGAATTGCCCGTGCTGGGGGGCATTTGTTTATGGGCTTGGATTACCGCGTCAATTTCAGCGCCAACCAGCAGCATGAGTCCGCATAGATAGAACCACGTAAGCAAAATGATGGCGGCGCCAATTGAGCCATATGTTGCGGTGTAGTTTTTGAAAAAGTAGAGGTAAGCCCGAAACCCGAGCGAAGCTAAAAGCCATCCTAAAAGCCCAAAGCCAATGCCGGGCGTGAGCCAGCGCCAGCGGTGCGGCTTTCGGTCAGGAGCCCAATAATAGATAACTGCGAAAGAGAGCGCGAGCAGGCAACTCGCGGCGAACCAGGCAAGGAACCGAATTGAACTGGCGTAAATTCCGCCAAGTATGGGGTCGGGCACCTGGTGATATACGATCGCGGCCCCGAGATCTCCGCCGAACATGCAGGCGAGACAGAGTGTGCCAAGCAATGTGAGAAGAATTGTCAGGCCGATAGCACTCAATCGGGCGGCGAGATAGGAGCGGGTGTCACGGATTCTGTACACCTTATTAAGCACGTCCTGGATAGCGGAGACTCCGATGGACGCGGACCAGAGGGCGATGATGGATCCAAATGTGATCTTGCCCGAACTGGCCGCATCTGCTGCCTGGTTAAACGTGGCGAAAACTGTGCCGATCGCGCCGGATGGGATCACAAGCACCAAGACCTCGATGATCTTCGGGGCTAGCTGGTGAGTTGAGCGGAGCGCGAATCCGAGGATCGAACCTGCGCAAAAAAGTGTTGGAAAGAGAGCAAAGAGAAAGTAGAAGCCGAGTTCAGCAGCGTGTCCGAAGACGTAGTCTTGGCGAATTGCCTGCCAGGTACACGCGGCTACCTCACGCAACGAGATGCCGCGGAAATTCCAGAGTGACCTGAGGGGTGAACCCGCAACGACCCTCTCCAGCTGTTGCCGCCAGCCTTCAGGCAAACGGATTGCGCCGCGGTAAAGAATAAGAATTGCCCCAGAAAAATAGATCGGCAACAACCGTACAGGTATGGATGCATTTTTCCCGACCTGCGATAGCCAGTGGCCTCGTTTGAAAGCAATACAGGTTTTACCCGGCTCACAGAATCAAACCATCTATATTGGTCGAGCATCTCAGAACAAAGTGATTGAGGACCCCCTTTATTGATATTCGGGACAAATCGTCGAGGCAAAGCGAAGATAACAAAGTCTCTGAAAGCCGCGCGAGCGCGGTATTTTATCTTCTGTTTGTCCGTGATCGGGGCCCTAAGCTGCGCGGCTTCCCCCCAGGGGCCCGAGAGCGTTGTTAATACCGGGACAGCATCTGCGGATCAATATCTGAGTTCATATGAAGGGCAGAATGTATCCGCAGTTCAGATTGCCGGCCGCCCCGGACACATCAGTTCCCAGTACTCTGACGATCTGCTCCAGAAAGCTGGCGAGCCCTTCTCGAAGGACAAAGTAAATCAAAGCGCGGCCGCTCTGAAAACTGCTGGAAATTTTAAGCAAGTGCAGGTGCAGGTGATAGCGGAGTCGACCGGCTTGCGCGTGGTGTTTGTGGTTGAGCCCGCCATTTACTTCGGCATCTATAAGTTCTCCGGGGTAAGGCAGATTTCATATGCGCAGCTGATCCAAGCCAGCAATTACCCCATCCAGACGGCCTTCAATCCCGCAGAAGTGGATAAGGATCGCGATTCGCTGCTTACTTTTTTCAGGCAGCAAGGGTATTTCCGTGCCGAGGTGCAGCCACAGGTTTCAGTGGATTCTGCGCATGCGCTAGCGAATGTCGATTTTCAGACGGCGCTTGGAAAACGCGCGAAGTTTGGGAAGACTGTGGTGGAAGGAGCGCCCGACGACGAAGATTCAAAGCTGGAGGACAAGGCCTCTTCGTTCTGGGCAAGGTTAAGAGGTGCCGCGATTCGTCCTGGAAAAACCTACCGTCGGGGAACGTTGACGAGAGCAACAAATTATCTGCAAGGATCGTTGGAGAAGAAAGGGTATCTTGGCGCTCAGGTGAAGTTGTCTGGCGCGGAATACCAGGCAGACACCAACAGGGCGGATATTCACTTTCAGGTGGATCCGGGAGAGCTAACTCACGTTCAAATTGAAGGGGCGTTTCTGTGGCCCTGGACGAAGAAGTCTCTTCTGCCGGTCTATCAAGGCATCGGAGTAAACGATGAGACGGTTCTGGAAGGACAGCAGGCGCTCGTCAACTACTTCGAAGATAAAGGGTACTTCGATGTGAAGGTGGATTCGAATCGCGTCAAGGGGAGCAAGGGCGAGCAGATAACTTATCGCATAACGAAAAACAAGAAGCACAAAGTCGAGTCAGTACAGATTGCTGGCGAGTCGAAGATGCCCGCCTCACGACTAACTCCGGTAATTGCGGTAAAGAAGGAGCACCTCTTTTCAGTCGGAAAGTTCACGGACAAACTCCTCGATACTAGTGTGAAGAACCTTCAGGCACTTTACCGGTCAGAGGGCTACAGCAGCGTGCAGGTGACCTCGGCGGTAACTCGCAAAGGTGGCAACGTGTATGTGGCTTTCCGTGTTGTTGAAGGTCCGCGAGACGTCGTCAATTCCCTCAAAGTTGAGGGTGCGAACACTTTGCCTCAAGGTGAATACGCTCCGGACGGATTTAGTCTTGCAGCCGGGCAACCATACTCTCAATTGC
>Ga0207657_10001095_pt1 | contig 28754 bp, 25 predicted proteins | sample KBSC33metaG_FD_184316 | JGI IMG/M metagenome (GOLD analysis project Ga0207657, IMG submission 184316) | Corn rhizosphere microbial communities from Kellogg Biological Station, Michigan, USA - KBS C3-3 metaG (SPAdes) (version 2) | ecosystem: Host-associated > Plants > Roots > Rhizosphere > Soil ...
ACCAAGGACGTCATTCCGGCCCGCAAGTGCAACGAGCGGATCCGGAAGCTGGAGATTATCAGCGCGAGAGTCCGGGTTCGCGCTACGGCGCGCCCCGGAATGACGTGGGAGAATAGGAATGCCGAATATGCGCCATCGATCAGCCTCCAACGCCGTGTATGGGATTGCGGTCGCACTGTCGGCGCTCGCGAGCGTTTCGGCCCACTCCGCCGACGTCGCCGCCGGCAAGGAAAAGGCCGAGCTATGTGTCGCCTGCCACGGCGAAGCCGGCATTTCGCAAACCGAGAACATTCCTTCGCTCGCGGCCCAGCCCGATCAGTTCATTCAGTGGCAGCTGGTCTTCTTCCGCAGCGGCACCCGCAAGAACGAGCAGATGCAGCCGATCGTCGAGCAGATCAACAATGACGATATCCGCAATCTCGGCGCCTACTTCGCTTCGGTGGCTCCGCCGAAAGCCTCAAAACCTGACGACAATCCGGACTTATCCCGGAAGGGGGCGCAAGCTGCCGCGGGACGGCGCTGCGGGTCATGCCATACCGATACCTATGCGGGAACGAAGGCGGTTGCCCGCATCGCCGGCCAGCGCGAGGATTATTTGCTCAAGGCGCTGCATGACTACAAGTCGGGCATGCGATCCGGTGGCGCCATGGCGGCGATGGCGGAGGTCACCTATCCCCTGAGCGAAGAGGAAATCACCGCGCTTGCGCATTATCTGGCGCATCTGTGAATTTTCGTCGTCCCTGCGAAAGCATTGCGAAAGCAGGGACGACGTCGAATACGGTGTGCGAAGTGGGCAGTCTCACCCCCGCTGCATCTCATATGCCTTCAGATGTGTGTAGGCGGTGCGCAGCCTCGGCACCGGCACCTTCGCGGCATCGCCGCGCGCGATCATGTCGCCGACGATGTGATCGGCCTCGACCCGAGCGCCCGCCTTGATGTCGCGGTACATCGATGCGGTCAGCGGCGATCCTTCCATAGTGAGCATCCCAAGCGTGCGCTCCAGGAACGGAGCGCGCGGCGCATGATCTGCCGCCTTTGCAACCGCACTACATTCGTCGCGAACGCCTAGCATGAAATCTCGCCCGCCAGGCGCGGCGAGGATATGGCCCACCGGGGCGCGCATCAGCGAAGTCGAGCTGGCAAGCGTCGTGAGCAGCACCCACTTCTCCCACATCTCCTGCATGATGTTTTCGCTCGACTGTGAACCGATATTGCCGGCGGCAAAGGTCTCGGCGATGCCGCGGACGCGTTTCGACATAGTGCCGTCGCGTTCGCCGAAGGTCAGCGATTGAAAAACCGGCGTGAGTTGAACGACGTGACGGTGTTCGTCAAGCATCACCGCGATGCCGCATTGCCCGCCAAGGACACGGTCCTTGCCGAAGCTCTCGTCGAGAACATCGAGATGGCGCATGCCGTTGAGCAGCGGAATAATAGCGGTCTGCGGGCCAACAGCGGGCGCGAACGACTTGATGGCATCGTCGAGGTCGAACGCCTTGCAGCTCAACAACACGACGTCGAATGTTTCGCTGAGTTTATCGGCCTGCACCGTCGGCGGATTTTTCAGCGTCACGTCGCCGTTGGGGCTTTTGATCACGAGGCCATCGCGGGCCAATTCCGCCGCGCGCTTCGGGCGCACCAGAAACGTCACATCGCGGCCCGCCTGAAGCAGCCTGCCGCCGAAATATCCGCCGATGGCGCCGGCGCCGACCACGAGAACACGCATTGTTTGATTCCTTTTGTTGTTGTTCTTTAAGAGCGAATAGCGAGTGGCGAATAGCGAATAGGGAAGGTCCATTCGCTATTCGCCACTCGCTTCTCTACCATTTCTCCCCGAACGGGCGGATTTCAAGCTCAAAGGTCCAGGCGCTGCGCGGCTGCTGGTAAAGCTGCCAGTAGGACGCCGCAACCGAGGCCGGAGGCATCAGCAAATCGGGATTGTCCAGCGATTCCCTGCCCCAGAGCTGTTCGCGGCGTTGCCGAACCCACGCGGTGTCGACGCCGGAATCGATGATCAGATGCGCGACATGAATATTTTTCGGACCGAGTTCTCGTGCCATCGACTGCGCCACCGCGCGAAGTCCGAATTTGGCGCTGGCGAAGGCCGCATAACCGCTGCCGCCGCGCAAGGAGGCGGTGGCGCCGGTGAAGAAGATGTTGCCCTGGCCGCGCGGCACCATCAATCGCGCCGCTTCGCGCCCGGCGACGAAGCCGGCCCAGCAGGCCATTTCCCACACTTTTCGGAACACGCGGTCGGTAGTCTCCAGGATCGGGAAGTTGACGTTGGCGCCGACGTTGAAAATGCAGACTTCGAGCGGCGCGTGCTTGTCGGCGTCGTCAAGGAATGCCGCGGTCTCGTCCTCCTTGCGCGCGTCGAGCGCGCGCGCGACGATCGATCCGCCGGATGCCTCGATCTCGCTCACCAGCGGCTCGAGCTTGGCGCCGTCGCGTCTCCCCGCGAATACGGTGAATCCCTCGGCGGCGAATTTCTTGGCGATCTCGGCGCCGATATAATCGCCGGCGCCGATCACCGCGGCCGTTGCGTTGCGTTTTTGCATTCCAGACTCCCAACTTCATCCTGAGGAGCGGCGTCTTCGCCGCGTCTCGAAGGATGGAGGCGAAAACTCATCTCATGGTTCGAGACGCCGCCGCAGCCAAGTCTACGCTGGCTGCGTGAACTTCCCTGCCATGCGCGGCTCCTCACCGCTAGTTACTTCCCCGAAACCAGTTCCTCAACCTCGCGCAACTGCTCCTTGCCGAAAAACATTTCGTTGCCGACGAAGAAGGTGGGCGAGCCGAACGCGCCGCGGTCGACGGCTGCTTGCGTGTTCGCGATCAGCTTCGCCTTGACGTCGGGCTCTTGCGCGCGCGCCAACAGTTTTGCCGCATCAAGGCCGGACGCCGCAAAAGCCGTGAGCGCCACTTCGGGATCGTCCATTTTCTTCGGCTCCCCCCACATGTGATGAAACGCTGCGTCGACGTATTTCTCGAACACGCCCTCGAGCTGCGCGGCGACGGCGGCGCGCATCAAATTGAGGGTGTTGACCGGAAAGAACGGATTCCATGTGTAGGGCTTGACGTGAAAGCGCTTCACGAAGCGCTCGGTCTCCAGCGCGTGAAACTCGCGCTTGTTCTTGATGCCGGCGAGCGATTCGGCGGGGGATTTGTTGTTGGTGGCCTTGAAGATGCCGCCGAGCAAGATCGGCACATACTCGAATTTCACGCCGGTCCGTTTTTCGATCGCCGGGATCGCCTCGTGACTGAGAAAGGCGTTGGGGCTGCCGACATCGAACATGAATTGCGGGGCGGTTGAGCTCACGGCGGTCTCCCTGATGTGACGGGCTCTTATATGATCGCTATCATTTCAACCAGCCTATCGGTCCGCGTCAGCGGGATCAACCGCCCCCGCTCTGGTGCGAAGCCGCGGGCTCGAACGCTACAGCTGCGAGCCGGCGCGCGTGATCGCGCACGTCGGCGGGCCATGTTGCCGTCCACGCCTCGAACCGCTCGGCATCGCCTGCGAACAGCGCCCGCGCCACCTCCTCGTAGTGCGGCTTGTTTTCCGCCATCGCCGCGATGAAGCGATAGGCCGCTTCCTGCGCGAGCCTGATCCGGTCCTTGTCCTTGTTGGCGCGCCGTGCCTCGTCGACCAGCTTGCGCAGCGCCACCGAGGCGCCGCCGCTCTGCTGCGCCAGCCATTCCCAGTGCCGCGGCAGCAGCGTGATTTCGCGCGCGACCACGCCGAGTTTCGGACGGCCTGGACCGCGCGGTACCGACGGCGCGGCCTCTTCGCCTGCGGCGGGCGCGGTGGCGACGTCAGGCAGTCGCGCCAGCACGTCGTCGATACTGCCGCGAAAATCGATCTCGATCGGGCCGCTGGTCGTGCCGTCGAACACGAGGACCGACGCATCCTTGCGCTGCTCGAGCGTCTCCTTGGCCGCGCTGATAACCTCGCGGAGGTTGCCGGACGCGACGCGGCGGTCCCCTTCGAAAGCGATGTAAGCGGCGTCAAGCCCCGGATTCATGGCGGAACTCCTCAATTTTGAGGCTTATATTATCCGGGTAAATTGCTGTTGTCAATAACATCCGGGTAATATAGGCGCGCCGGGGCATCTCGACTTTCCAACGTCCGGCTGGCACGACCAAGCGCGCCGCAAAAAAGCGCCACGTCCGGGGGACCGCCATGCTCACCGTCCATCACCTCAACAATTCCCGGTCCCAGCGCGTGTTGTGGCTGCTGGAAGAACTTGGGCTTGCTTACGAGATCGTCCGCTATCAACGTCAGCCCGACATGCGTGCGCCGGCGGAGCTGCGCGCTGTGCATCCGCTCGGAAAATCGCCCGTCATCACCGACAACGGCAGCACCATCGCGGAATCGGGTGCGATCGCCGAGTATATCATCGACACCTATGGCAACGGGCGGCTGATCCCGCCGCCGAAAACACCTGAGCGGCTGCGCTACACCTATTGGCTGCACTACGCCGAGGGATCGGCGATGCCGCCGCTGTTGCTAAAACTCCTGTTCACGCTGATGCCGAAGCGCGCGCCGGCGCTGCTGCGCCCGCTGGTGCGCAAGGTTGCCAATCAGGCACTGACCACGCTGGTCAATCCGCAGCTCAAGCAGCACATGGCGTACTGGGAAGGCGAACTCGGCAAAAGCGAATGGTTCGCCGGCAGTGAATTCACCGCCGCCGACATCCAGATGAGCTTTCCGCTCGAAGCCGCCGCGGCGCGCGGCGGGCTGGAGCAGGGTCACCCCAGGGCGATGGCATTTCTCGATCGCATTCACGCCCGCCCGGCCTATGCCCGCGCGCTCGAGAGGGGCGGACCGTATATGGTGGGACGGTAGAGGAGCGTCATCCTGAGGTGCTCGCCGCCTTCGGCGAGCCTCGAAGGATGGGCCACGTCACCGCCGTCGCCCTTCGAGGCGCGCGAGAAAGAGCGCGCACCTCAGGGTGACGGCTACATCGTACGACGCGTCCGACAAACATTTATCAATTCTGCACCGCTGCGATCACTTCCCTGACCAGGCGTCCGAGGCCGCGGATGTCGCCGGTGGGATCGACGGAAACGCCGAGACGCACGATCACCATGTGCTGCGACGGCAGGATCACGATCCGCTGGCCTTGATCGCCGAACGCAAAATACGCATCACGCGGGATCCCCATCTGGACGCGCCCCTTGGCACGTTGGTGTTCGCTGCGATTGGTCCAGAAGCCGGCGGCGTAGTCGGTATCGAGCGTTGCGGCGGCTGAAAAATCCACCCAGTCTTCGTGCAAGATGCGTCGGCCGCCGATGATGCCGTCGTTCAGATAAAGCAATCCGAATCGCGCCCAGTCCCTGGCGCTCGCCAGCATCGAGGATGATCCCTGCAGCGTTCCGGTGGCATCGAACTGCAGCGTTACGTCCCGCATCCCCAGCGGATTGAACAGTTCGCGCCACGCAAATGCCAGCGTCTGCTCGGGGCCGCCGGTGATGTCGCGGATGATCCGGGCCAGTAGCTGCGTGGTGGCGCTGGAGTAGGCCCACCGCGTTCCCGGCGGAGCAACGACGGCGGCCTTGATCGCGAATCCGGCCATGTCGTTGTGCAGGTACAGCATCTGGCTGGAGGGATCGAAACCGGAATTGGTTTCATCGAGCGCAAGGCCTGTCGTCATCCGCATCAGATGCTCGACCTCGATCTCGCGGCGCGGGTCACTGGCCGCGCGCCATTCCGGAATCGGCGCCGGCAGCGACGGGGAAATGCGGCCTTGCAGGGTCAGAATGCCGAGCAGGGCATTGACCACGGACTTGGTCATGGAAAACCCTAGTAGCGGCGTATCGACGCGGACGCCATCGGCATAGCGCTCGGCAATCACGGTGCCGTCATGCACCACAACCACCGCCCTGGTTTTGCGAAACGGCGGCGTTGCGGGCTCTTCGAAGGCATGGTCGAGCGCGGCTTTCAATGCGGGATCGGACGGCTCGACCACCGCCGCGCCGGCAATCTCCGCCAGCAGCGGCGGGCTTTTTGGCGCCTTCAACGCGTCGATGTCGCTTTTGAGAAGATAGGGTTCATCGGCGCCGTGAAGGAGGACGCAGCCCAACCCGTCATGAAACGCGGCGCGGCTGCCGAATAACCCCGCCACCGACGCATCGACGGTTTTGCCGGCACGATCGAGATGATATCCCAGAACCCAACGCAACCGGCGAATGCCGGCACGGTCCGTGGTCTCGGAAAAAACCGTTTGCGGATCGAGCCCGGAGACAAAAATCTTCGCGCAGACAGTGTGAGCCACAAATCCGGTGGCGACGCGAATGGCCCGATCGGGGCGGTAGGTGGCGCACAACGCAATCGGCACGGCCAGGATTACCGCACTTGCGACAAGCTTTCGCGAAACCATTGCGGGGTGCCTCTAGCGCGACTTCTGGACCTCGCCGGCGGAAGGCAGCGCCCTCACGGTGACGCCAGGCGGCGGCACGTCGTCATCGGGCACAAAGAAATCCGACATCAGGGGCACGGTGGGATCGACGCGGTAGCGCTCAAAGTCACGGACGCCGCTTTCATGGAGCATCTTGTCGTCGATACAGAACTGCCCGGTGAACGCGCGCGCCGGCTTTGTGAAAATCACATAGGCGGCGTCGCCCATGATCTCCGGTGTGCGGCTGGCGCGCATCATGGCGTCGCCGCCCAGGAGATTGCCTACCGCTGCGGTGGCTATCGTGGTGCGCGGCCACAGCGCGTTGACCGCGACGCCTGCGGCTTTCAGTTCGGCCGACAGGCCGAGCACGCACATGCTCATTCCGAACTTCGCCATGGTGTAGGCGGTGGAGTGCTCGAACCATTTCGCCTTCATGTCGAGCGGCGGCGACAGCATCAGGATGTGGGGATTTTTCGCCTTCTTCAGATGCGGGATGCAGTATTTCGACACCATGAAGGTGCCGCGGGTGTTGATGCCCATCATCAGGTCGAACCGCTTCATGTCGGTCATTTGCGAATTGGTGAGGCTGATGGCGCTGGCATTGTTGACGCAGATATCGATGCCGCCGAATTCGGCGACGGTCTTGTCGATTGCCGCCATCACCTGAGCTTCCTCACGAATATCGCACAGGATCGGCAACGCCTTGCCGCCGGCGGCGCGGACCTCGTCGGCGGCGGTATAGATGGTGCCCTTGAGTTTGGGATGCGGCTCCGCGGTTTTGGCGGCGAGCGCCACATTGGCGCCGTCGCGCGCGGCGCGCAATGCGATCGCCAGCCCGATGCCGCGGCTACCGCCGGATACGAACAGCGTCTTGCCCTTGAGCGATGTCATCGGGTGAACTCCGGTTGTTTCTGCTCCCTCCCCCACGACGGGGGAGGGAACGAAAATCAGCTAGCGGCAGCCGGTCTATTGTCCCGCCGCCTCCGCGCCACGGGTACGCGGATCGGGCGCGCCGAGCAATCCGTTCGCGGTCACCGCGATCGAATTGGCCGAGGTCTGGCCCAGCGGTTCGACCACATGATGGCCTTTGGCCTTCAGCGCAGCAATCGTCTCGTCGGCGAAGCCCCGTTCGATCCGCACTTCATCCGGGAGCCATTGATGGTGCAGGCGCGGCGCCGCCACCGCGGCCGCGACGTCCATGCCGTAATCGAGCACGTTGACGATCACCTGCAGCACCGTGGAGATGATGCGGCTGCCGCCGGGCGAGCCGGTCACCAGAACCGGCTTGCCGTCTTTCAGCACGATGGTCGGCGACATCGAGGACAACGGCCGTTTGCCGGAGCCGGGCAGGTTGGCCTCGAATCCAACCAGGCCAAAGGCGTTGGACGCGCCAGGCGCCGCGGTGAAATCGTCGAGTTCGTTGTTGAGCAGCACGCCGGTGCCGTCGGCGATCAGGCCGACGCCATAGGGAAAATTCAGCGTATAGGTGTTGCTGACGGCGTTGCCGCGGCTGTCCACGACCGAGAAGTGCGTGGTGTTGCTGCCTTCGCGCGGCGGCGTCGCCGAGAGCGCATCGGTCCACGGTGTTGCACGATCGAGGTCGATGCTGGCGCGTTGCCTGGCCGCATATTGCTTCGACATAAGCGTCGCCACCGGCGCGCTAATGAAGTCGGGATCGCCGAGATAGCGCGCGCGATCGGCATAGGCGCGCTTCAGAGCTTCGATCATGACATGCAGCGAGGCCGCGGTGCCCTGCTTCATGTCTGGAATCGGAAATCCTTCAAGGATGTTCAATGTCTCAAGCAGCACCACGCCGCCGGACGAGGGCGGCGGCATCGAGATGATCTCGAATCCGCGGTAGCTGCCACGCACCGGCGCGCGAACCACAGGCTGATAGGATTTGAGATCGTCCACCGTCATGATGCCGCCGGCCTCGCGAACCCCCGCCGCCAGTTTTTCCGCGACCGGGCCTTGGTAGAATCCGCGCGGTCCCTGCGTCGCGATGGCCGAGAGCGTCGCGGCCAGATCGGCCTGCACCAGCCTGTCGTCTTCCTGCAGCGAGGTGCCGTCGGCGCGGGAAAATATCTTCGCCGATGCCGGCCAGCGCGCCAGCCGTCGCGCAATGCCCGGCAATGTGTCGGCCATGTCGTCGGCGATGACAAAGCCGTCGCGCGCCAGGGCGATGGCCGGCTTGAGTAGATCCGCCAGCGTGAACTTGCCGGAGCCGTATTTCTCCAGTGCCAGGGCGAGGCCGGCGACGGTGCCGGGCACGCCGATGCTGAGCGCGGAGTCACGCGACCTGGCGATGTCAGGCTTGCCGTCGGCGCCGAGGAACATGTCGCGTGTGGCCGCCGCCGGCGCGGTCTCGCGGTAGTCGATGGCGACGTCCTCGTGACGCTCCGCCGAATGGATGATCATGAAACCGCCGCCGCCGATATTTCCGGCGCGCGGATAGGTCACGGCCAGCGCAAAGCCGGTCGCCACCGCGGCATCGACGGCATTGCCGCCCTGCCGCAGGATGTCGGCGCCTATTCGCGCGCCGATTTTCTCCTGCGCGACCACCATGCCGTGTTCGGCAGCAACGGCATGAACGGCGTCGGCGGGGAAGGGCTTGTATTCGCGGCGCTCCTGCGCGCCTGCGGGCACACAGCACGCGACCACCAGCACAAGGCCCGCGAATATCCAACGCCGTTCGGCTTTAAACCAGTCCATCAAAATTCCGCCGCGGGCTCGTGAGAAATGGGCAAGGGCTGTCGCAACCGCGAATGCTATACGGGTTCCGATGCCGTAGGCAAAACGCCTCCTCGTGATTGACAAGGATTATTTCGGATTGTTCGCGCTGACCGGAAAGATCACCTCCTTCGTCGGCCCGCTGCTGATCGGCCTCATCACGGGCGGTGACGGAAAGCCAGAAGGCGGGGATGGCGGTGCTGGTGCTGTTTTTCGTGGCGGGGCTGGGATTGCTGGCGCGGGTAAGGGAGGAGTGATTAGCGGCTATCGCGATCACACTCCAACGTGTCGTCCCCACGAACGCGGGGACCCATACGCCGTGTCCTATCGTTTGAGCGCTGGGGTAGGGGCCTTTTGTCACAGCCGACGTCGGTGGTTATGGGTCCCGGCGTTCGCCGGGACGACGAGACATCTCAATGCCTGAAATGCCTGACGCCGGTGAACACCATGGCGACGCCGGCATCGTCGGCGGCCTTGATGACTTCATCGTCGCGGATTGATCCGCCGGGCTGGATCACCGCGGTGGCGCCGGCTTCGATCGTGACCAGCAGTCCGTCGGCAAACGGAAAGAAGGCGTCCGACGCCACCACCGAACCCCTGGTCATCGGTGTGGCAAGTTTCAATTCATCGGCGGCATCCTGCGCCTTGCGCGCGGCGATGCGCGCGGAATCGACCCGGCTCATCTGCCCGGCGCCGATGCCGACGGTGGCGAGATCTTTTGCGTAGACGATGGTGTTGGATTTGACATGCTTGGCGACACGGAACGCGAATTTGAGATCGCGCAGCTCTGTATCGGTCGGCGCACGCTTGGTCACGACCTTCAGCGTCATGTCGTCGACCACGGCGTTGTCGCGGCTCTCCACCAGCAAGCCGCCGGCGACGGTTTTTGCGGTCAGGCCCGCCGTGCGCGGATCCGGCAACCCGCCCGCCAGCAACAGCCGCAGATTTCTTCGCGCGGCGACGATGGCGACGGCTTCTTCGGTCGCATCCGGCGCGATAATCACCTCGGTGAAGATTTCGGTGATGGCGCGCGCGGCTTCCGCCTCCAGCGTCCGGTTGAGCGCGACGATGCCGCCAAAGGCCGAGGTTGAATCGCAGGCCAGCGCCTTGCGGTAGGCGCTGACGAGGTCGGCGCTCTCGGCGACGCCGCAAGGGTTGGCGTGCTTGACGATGACGCAGGCCGCGGTGCGCGCGGCGTCGAACTCGGCGATGCATTCATAGGCCGCGTCGGTGTCGTTGATGTTGTTGTACGAAAGTTCCTTGCCCTGCAATTGCCGCGCGGTGGCGACGCCCGGGCGTTTGTCGGGGGTGCGATAGAACGCGGCATTTTGATGCGGGTTCTCGCCATAGCGCAGCGCCTGGATCAGCCGGCCGCCAAAGGCGCGATAATCCGGCGCGTCGGTCTTGAGCTCGCGTGCGAACCAGTTCGAGATCGCGGCGTCATAGGTGGCGGTGCGGGCGTAGGCTTTGGCGGCGAGACGGCGGCGCAGCGTCAGCGTGGTCGCGCCCTTGTTGGCGGCGAGTTCGTCGAGCACGGACTGATAGTCCTGCGGTTCGACGACGACAGCGACATCGCCGTGATTCTTCGCCGCGGCGCGGATCATCGCGGGCCCGCCGATGTCGATATTCTCGATGCATTGCTCGAAGCCGGCGCCGTTATCGACAGTCGCCTCGAACGGGTAGAGGTTGACCACCAACAGATCGATCGGCGCGATGCCGTGCGCCTTCATCGCTTGCGCATGCTCGGCGTTGTCCCGGATCGCGAGCAGCCCGCCATGCACTTTGGGATGCAGCGTCTTGACCCTGCCGCCCATCATTTCCGGAAAGCCCGTAAGCTCCGAAACGTCCCTAACCTTCAGCCCCGCCGCGGCAATCGCCTTGGCGGTGCCGCCGGTGGACACCAGCTCGACGCCGCGTGCGGCCAGCGCATTGGCGAAGTCGATCAGGCCGGTTTTGTCGGAAACGGACAGCAGAGCGCGGGAGACGCGGCGGGTCGTATCGGTCATGGGCAAGGTCCTTTGTTAGGGGATTCTTATGCCCAGGCGCGCGGCAATTGTTCTTGCGCTTCCCGATGGTGCTCCATCCAAAGTCGCCAGTCGCGCAAGAGGCGGCTGGTTAGCAGCTTTTGGCGGGGTTCTCAACGGGGGCAAATATCTTTATCTGTAGAAGGCTTTACAGCGGCAATTCCGGCTCGCGGCGGGCCGCTCAGGCGGCCTTTGCCTTGATGGTCGGTATGTGACGGACATCTTCGGTTCGCTCCGCATGCCACGTATCGTAAGCGGCCTGCATCCGGGTCCAGATTCCCGCGCCGTCGCCAAAAAGCTTGCCAAGCCTAACCGCAATCGCCGGGGATACCGGCTTCTTTTCCTGCAGGATGTCGTAAAGATGCTGGCGCGAAATCCCGAGCAATCCGGCGATCTCGGCCTTGGTCCGGCCGGTAGCCGGAATAATGTCATCGCGAAGCAGCGCACCGGGATGAGTAGGGCAGCGGGTTTTGCCGCGCTTTGCTGCATAGACCATGGTTACTCCTTAGAGGTAATGCCGAGAGACCGCCTGGATTATACTACTACAACGGCAATTCCGGCTCGCGGTGCGCGTTGCGTTTCGCCGCCGTGGTCGAGGCCGAAGTGGTCGAGCGCACAAAGCTCCAGCGGATCGAGGGGGCGTGCCGCGAATCCTGCCGGATCACGATCTGGGCGGTACGGCGGGGGCCGTCATTCCCCGCCAGGAATACGCTGTCTTCCAGCTCGACCTTGTCGTCGAGCGCCTCGAAGGTCCAGACGTCGCGGTTCGGCAGCACCAGCATCACGCCGCGCGCGTCGCTGAGCCGGCTTGCCTTTACGGACGGATGAAGATGAAACCGCAACGCGTAATCGGTCTCGTTGCCCTTGATCCGCGCGCCCGGCGCCGGCGATACGCTGTCCTCACCGTCGAGCCGGGAGCCGTCATGCGTGACCATCAGTACCCGGCGGTGCACGACACCGAACCGCCCGAGATAACCGTCGTGCGACGTGGTCAGCAGCACGCCGTTGGCGACCACCTCGCGATAGCTTTCCACGTTGGCCGGGCCGCTGATGACGGGCGCGCCTTGCAATAGCCGCTTCATCGCCGAGAGCTCGACGAACTGGCAGGACGACGTATCGTGATAGGTCAGCGTCGAATGCGCCGCCGTGCCGCGCGCAAAGCTGCGCCAGTTGTCGCGGCTGGTAGAGGGCATGCCGCAATTGATGACGATCCGGCTTGGCCCGGCCGACAGTTCAAACGAAAGGCAGCCGGCATGAGCGTCGTGGCTGACGCTCGGCGGCGGCGGCGGGCCGGTATCCATGATCACGGTCATGGCGCCGGCATCAAGCCGCTGAAAGCCGGTATGCGGCATGTTCGCCATCGGCGCGCCGTGGGTGTCGTCATAGGCGAGCAGGGTCGCCAGCAAATCGGATGGCGCGCTGCTCATGCCGTTGAACAGCGCAAAGCTGCCGTCGCCGTGACGGAAGAAGCGCAGCATCGGCATCATGCGGTCGATCGCGTTCAACAGCGCCGGCGGCGGCGCGATGTTGCGGGCCGCGAAGGTCTGCCGCAGCGGCAGCAGGTCGATCAACAGTTCGATCAGCGCGCCGGGATTGCGCGAGATGTGCCCGCCGTCGGGCAGGATCTGCCGCTGCAACTCGTCGGACAGTTTGCGCGTGGCAGTTCGGATATGCCGCGCCTGGTTGGCGAGGCAGAGCGAGGCGTAGCACAGCGCGATCAGCACCTGCAGTCGCGGCACGCCGTCGGGAATATCCAGCATGGTGTAGCGCAGATGGCGGATTTCGCGCGCCAGCCCGCGCAAATAGCGCCGGTAGAATTTGCCGTCGGTATCGCCGAGCACCAATGGCGCCTGCGACAACAGCGAGATGACGCGGCGCGCCAGTACGTCGGCGCGGCGGCCGACCGGGCGTTTCTGCGCCGGATTCGAAATCCAGTCGTCGACCAGCGAGCGGGCGTTGGCGCGGGTCAGCGCGGTGTCGGCGGCGCGCAGATGCCGCAGCCAGCCGAAGCCGAGAAGCGCCACCTCCCAATCCTCCGACGGCGGCTCGAGATCGAAGATCGAGCGGCCGTGGCAGGTCACGATCTTGCCGGCGAACACGAAGCGGCCGGCATAGATTTCAGCCGCGCGGGTGGCGTCGGCGGTGCGCAGGTCATGCGGGGCGATGATCAGGCGATCGGTGCGGCCCGGCCACAGCCGCGACAGCGCCACCGAGCCGCCGCTTGCGCGCGCCATCATGTTCCGGGCGAAGCGGCCCATGATCAGCGTCGAAATGCGTCTGCGTTGAGCGACCGTCACGCCTTGCCTTGATTGGGAGGATTCCAAGCGAATCCTTTTAATCCGGAAACGCGGCCAAGACACCATCTTGAAAGTCAGCGAATCAGCGGGGATCGCGGAAATGCAGTGCAAAATCAGGATTTAATCAGCCGCGCCGCGTAAAAGCCGTCGAACCCACTCAAGCGGGGGTCTTGATGCGGCAGGTGGCAGGGCAGGGTGCGGAGCTCGCCCTCCGCGGTCAGGATCTCGGTGAGGCCCGCGACCTCGGCGGCCTCGATCGGTGCGCGGCGCACGGCAGGTTCAGTGGCGAGAAGGGCTGAAACGGCCTGCTCGCCCTCTTCCGGTTCCAGCGAGCAGGTGCAATAGACCAGCGTGCCGCCCGGCCGGAGCAGGGTAACCGCCTTTTGCAGCAGGCGCTTCTGCAGCGCCACCAGCGCGGCGATATCGGCTTGCTGCCGCAGCCAGGCGACGTCGGGGTGGCGGCGGATGGTGCCGGTCGAGGTGCAGGGCGCATCGACCAGGATGCCGTCGAAGCCGCCGCCGCTGTTTCCGCCCGGCCATTCGATGGCGTCCGCCACCACGACCTCGGCCTCCAGGGCCAGTCGCGCCAGATTGTCGCGCAGCCGCGCCATGCGCGCAGGCGAACGGTCGACAGCGGTGACGCGCGCGCCGGCCTTTGCAAGCTGCGCCGTCTTGCCGCCGGGCGCGGCGCAGAGATCGACGATGGCCTTGCCGGCGATGTCGCCGAACAAGCGCGCTGGCAGCGCGGCGGCGGCGTCCTGTACCCACCATTGTCCCTCGGTGAAGCCCGGCAGCATGGTCACCGGGCCCTGCAGCAGCGTGCGCACGGTTCCCGTCGGAAGGGTTTCGCCGTGCAGGCGGGTTGCCCACTGCGCGGCATCGGACTTCACGGTGATATCGAGCGACGGCTCGTGGCTGATCGCAGTCGCGATGTCGCGCGCAACCGTCTCGCCGTAATGCGCGATCCAGCGCGCCAGCAGCCAGGGCGGAACGTCGAGCGTTTGCGATTTGACCTCGTCGATCAGCGGCTGTCCTTCGCGCGCGCAACGGCGCAGCACCGCGTTGACGAGCCCGGCATATTTCGCGGCACGCCGATCCGACTGCACCAGCCGCACCGACAGATCGACCGCGGCGTGATCGGGCACATCCATCCAGAGAATCTGCGCCGCGCCGATCAGAAGCGCGCTCTGCGCGCGCGGCGCGTCGGTCGGGATGCCGCGATCGAGCAGCCGCGACAGCACATGGCCCAGCGTGCCGAGCCGCCGCAAGATCGTTGCCACCAGCCGCCGCATCAGGGCGCGGTCGCGATCGGGCAGCGCCTTCAGTCCGGGATGCGCGGCGGCGCCATCGAGCTGGTCGTCAAGCGTGCGGCGCTTGTGCAGCACGCCGTCGAGAATATCCGCCGCGATCCGTCGCGCCGCGAGACCGGGCACCTCGGATGGTAGTGCGAATCTTTGTGGGGGCATGGGCGCGGGAACATCTCGGGAGATCGGATAGCGCGTAGCGTCGGTCGCTCATGCCATCGGCGGGAAAAACAGCTTTGGCACCGGAATATGCCAAATGTAAGAATCGCACTGGCGATTTCACGATCGCAGGATCATCTATACGCGGAAGACTGAATTTCCGCGTTGGAAACTTGCGATGACCGAAGATCCTTCATTGCCCGCAACGGACGAATCGCGTGGGGAACGCAAGCAACTCACGCCAGAGGCAAAGCGCGCGCTCGCGGAAGCCGAAGCGCGCAGAAAAGCTGCCGAGGCGAACGCCAGGCCTGCGCCAAAGGAGGTTCAGGGCCCGAAGGGCCCGGACCCGACGAGGTATGGCGACTGGGAAAACAAGGGTATCGCCTCGGATTTCTGAGCATCGACATTGCCAACTGCCGGTGCGGCAGGTCACCGGCGCCGGCGGTTCAAACGAAAAGCCGCGCGGATGCGCGGCTTTTGCATTTTTCAAATCTCGAAGTGTCGATCAGCGCGCGACCACCACCGTCGTGCCGACGGAAACGCGCTGGTACAGGTCGGTGATATCGGCATTCAACATGCGGATGCAGCCATAGGAGACAAAGCCGCCGACCGAACCCGGCATGTTGGTGCCGTGGATCGCGTACTCGCCGCCCGCCAGCGTCATCGCGGCGACGCCCATCGGGTTGTGTGGCGAGCCGCCGGGAATGACGTCCGGCATCGACGGCTTGTCACGCTTCACTTCGCTCGGCGGCGCCCAGGCCGGATTGCGATATTTGCCGTCGATCTGGGTGGTGCCGGCCCATTGCTTGCCGGCCCTGCCGACGCCGACGGGATAGCGCACCGCATGACCCTGATCGACAACCAGATAGAGCCGGCGCTCACTGGTTTTCACCACGATCGTTCCCGGCGAATAATCGCCCCGGAACTCGACCACATCCGGCCGCGCCTCGGCCTGTGTCGTTATCAACATCCCCGCCCCGATGGTGGCCGCCAGCACCACCGCAATCCTCAGCGACATCAATCTCTCCACGTTGCGTCACCCCTTTTGGGGCCGTGAAATCCGACGCAGACCTGCAAAACGCCGGTTCGCGCGCGCATCGTTAACCGCTCACGTTAACCGGCAGGTTTCCGCAAGCCGCGCGCGGGGCCTTCAGCGTGGCCATAGAGAGAAAATGTTGCGAACAAAGTAAATGACCGGAAAACAACACCGGCCGAAAAACGTGTCGCGGGAGCGGGTCGCCGCTGACGATTGCGTGAGTGGGTGGGGCGGTGGCGCGATCCATGTCCCGTACGCGGCGCGGCACGAAGTGACGCGACGCAGAACCGGGACCCGCCAACCAGGACGACTACGGCGTGGACGCCGGATCAGCAGCGCACCGCTCCGGGCCGCGCAAAGCGCGGTCCCGAGCGCGCTGCGCGGCATCCGGGGAACGACGATCCATCCGGAGTCTGCAGCCGTTAGGCCGACGCGTCCTTCTTGTTCTGGCGGTGGCGGACCAGATCGTCGACCACGGCAGGGTCCGCCAGGGTCGAGGTGTCGCCGAGGCTTCCCGGCTCATCCTCGGCGATCTTGCGCAGGATGCGGCGCATGATCTTGCCGGAGCGGGTTTTGGGTAATCCCGGCGCGAACTGGATCTGGTCGGGCGACGCAATCGGGCCGATGTCCTTGCGCACCCACGCCACCAATTCCTTGCGCAACTCTTCGCTCGGCTCGGTGCCGGTCATCAGCGTCACATAAGCATAGATGCCCTGGCCCTTGATGTCGTGCGGATAGCCGACGACGGCGGCTTCCGAGACTTTGGCGTGCGCCACCAGCGAACTTTCGACTTCGGCGGTGCCCATGCGGTGGCCGGAGACGTTGATCACGTCATCGACGCGCCCGGTGATCCAGTAATAGCCATCGGCGTCCCTGCGGCAGCCGTCACCGGTAAAATATTTGCCTTTGTAGGTCGAGAAATAGGTCTGCTCGAAGCGGGCGTGGTCGCCATAGACGGTGCGCATCTGCCCTGGCCAGGATTTGGCGATGCAGAGATTGCCTTGGGCTTCGCCTTCCAGCACCTTGCCGTCGGGATCGACGATCTCGGGCACCACGCCGAAGAACGGCTGCGTCGCCGAACCCGGCTTGAGCTTGGTGGCGCCGGGCAACGGCGTGATCAGAATGCCGCCGGTCTCGGTCTGCCACCAGGTGTCGACGATCGGGCAGCGCTCCTCGCCGACCACGCGATGATACCATTCCCACGCTTCCGGATTGATCGGCTCGCCGACGCTGCCGAGTAATCGAAGTGACTTGCGTGAGGTTTTCTTGACCGGCTCATCGCCACCCTGCATCAGCGCGCGGATCGCGGTCGGAGCGGTGTAGAAGATGTTCACCTTGTGCTTGTCGACCACGTTCCAGAACCGCGAACTATCAGGATAATTCGGCACGCCCTCGAACATCAGCGTGGTCGCGCCGTTCGCTAGGGGCCCATAGAGAATATAGCTGTGGCCCGTGACCCAGCCGACATCGGCGGTGCACCAGTAGATGTCGCCATCGTGATAGTCGAACACGTATTGATGCGTGATCGACGCGAACACCAGATAGCCGCCTGAGGTGTGTAGCACGCCCTTGGGCTGGCCGGTCGAGCCCGAGGTATAGAGGATGAACAGCGGATCCTCGGCGTGCATGTGTTCGCACGGGCATTCCGTCGTCACCATCTTGGCGGCGTCGTGGTACCAGAGGTCGCGCGAGGGATTCATATTGACGGCGGCACCGGTGCGCTTGACGACGACGACCCAGTCGACGCCGCCGCTCTTGGCGATCGCGGCATCGACATTGGCCTTCAGCGGCACCTTCTTGCCGCCGCGCAGGCCCTCGTCGGCGGTGATGACCACCTTGGACTGGCAGTCGGTGATGCGCTGGGCGAGGCTGTCAGGCGAAAAGCCGGCGAAAACCACCGAATGGATGGCGCCGATCCGCGCGCAGGCCAGCATCGCGTAGGCGGCCTCCGGAATCATCGGCAGATAGATCGTGACGCGGTCGCCTTTCTTGACGTTGCGGGTGCGCAGGATGTTGGCGAATTTGCAGACCTCGTCGTGCAACTGCCGATAGGTGATGTGTCTGGACTCCGAGGGATCATCGCCCTCCCAGATGATGGCGGTCTGGTCGCCGCGCTTGTCGAGATGCCGATCGATGCAATTCCAGGCGACATTGAGGACGCCGTCCTCGAACCATTTGATCGAAATGTTGCCGGGCGCGAAGGATGCGTTCTCGACCTTGGTGAAGGGCTTCATCCAGCCGATGCGCTTGGCCTGTTCGGCCCAGAACCCGTTGGGATCGCTGACCGAGCGCGCATACATCTGCTGGTACTTGGCCTGATCGATAAAGGCGCGCTTGGCCCAATCTGCCGGCACGTCGTAAAGCTTCTCGGACATTTTTACCCTCCACCCATGCGGCCAGTGAACGCGCGCACTCAAGCCGTCTTCGTTGTTGGAATGATTATGCGTCGGCGCGGCCAGCGCCGACAAGCGGAACAGATACCTCCTTTGGTGGAGGCCCCGCCATGAGCGGGATCAATCGCGACGGGAAACGGAGCCGCGGCGCGCCCGCCATCACGATCGCGTTTCGGGAGGGTCAAAAAGCCGCATGGTATATCCGCCGGCCCGTTTGGCGGTAACCAGAAACCGTAATTTTTTGAAGACGGGCTGGCGCTCCCGGCGATTACCCCCTAAATGGCCTGCCCGGGGCCAGGCGGCCTGCCGGAACCAAAAACCAATAACCGGCATTACCAAAAGCAGATCAGGAGCAAGGCGTCTAAAGTCATGATGGATCAGCAGAATTTCGAGGCTGCGCGGCCCGCTTCCGCCGATTCGCATCTGACGCCGGGTCACCCCGCCAGCATTGAATCTCTCGCCAAAGGGCTGGGACTGAAGCTCGGCGACCAGAACGAGCTGACCATCCGCCGCATCAAGCGGGGCAAAAGCTATTCCTTCGTGCGCGCCAATGGGACGGCGATCCGCCATACCGGGACCATCAAGCGACTACACTCGATGGCGGTGCCCCCGGCCTATGCCGAGGTCCGCTATTCGCCGGATCCGAACTCGCACCTGCAGGCCGTCGGCCGCGACGCCGCGGGCCGGCTGCAATACCGCTACCACTCCGATTGGGAGAAGGTCCGCGAGCACCGCAAGGCCCACCGGCTGGCCCGGCTGGTGGCGGCGCTGCCGAAAATTCGCCGCAACGTCTCGGCGCACCTCAAGGGTGACGCCCCGACCCGCGAATTCGCCCTGTCGGCGGTGATCGAACTGATCGCGCGCACCGCGATCCGTCCGGGCAACGAATCCTATGCCCGGCTCAACGGGACCCGCGGCGCCACCACGCTTCACAAGTCCAACGTGACGCTGGAAGACGATTGCGTCGTGCTGACCTTCAAGGGCAAGGGCGGCAAGGCCGTGCGCAAGGAATGCGACGCGGCGAAGCTGGTGCGCGCCATCGGCATCCTCCGCGACGTGCCGGGCAAACGCATGTTCCAGTACCGGGACAATTCCGGCAACGTCCGCGGCGTCTCTACCACCCAGGTCAATGCGTTCCTGCGCGAGATCGCCGGCATCAAGATTTCGCTGAAGGATTTCCGCACCCTGATGGCGTCCGCCGTGGTGCTGGAATCGCTGTCACGGATTTCACCGGCGGCCAGCGCCCGCGGCCGCCGCAAGCAGGTGCTGGAGGCGGTCCGCGCCGCCGCGGACGAGTTGTCGAACACGCCGGCGATCTGCCGCAAAAGCTACGTCCACGATACCATCGTCACCGCCTTCGAGGACGGCATCCTCGAGCGCTTCGCCGCGACGATGAAGGGCTATCGCTCGCAGTCGAAACGCGAGCAGTTGCTGGCGCAGGTGGTGGCGACCGCAGCGGCGGCTTAAAGATTGTCATGCGCGGACTTGATCCGCGCATCCATCTTGAAAAACGCTTTTGAAAGTTTGATGGATTGCCGGGCATAGGCGAGCGGAAGCGACGCCATCCTTCGGACGGCTATGCCCGGCAATACGATTCTAAACTCCGCCCATCTTGCAGACGGTTTTCCATTCGTCCGCTGTCACCGGCTGCACCGACAGCCGCGAATATTTCACCAGCGCCATGTCGGCCAATCGCTTGTCGGCCTTGATGGCGGCCATCGTCACCGGCGTCTGCAACGGCTTGTCCGCCTTGATGTCCACGCAAACGAATTTGCCGGTCTTGTCGGTGGGGTCGGGGTAGGCCTCCTTGATCACTTCCGCGATGCCGACGATCTCCTTGCCCTCGTTGGAGTGATAGAAGAAGACGCGGTCGCCTTTCTTCATTTTCACGAGATTCTGCCGCGCAGTAAAATTGCGCACGCCGGTCCAGGCCTCGCCCTTGGCGCCTTTTGCCACCTGCTGATCCCAGGACCAACTCGAAGGCTCCGATTTCACCAGCCAGTAATTCATGGTCATCCCTCCGCCTTGAATGGGCGCGTCAGCAGGCTTTCGATCGCCGCGTCGATCGTCACAGTCCCGTTCAGGATCGCCGCAACCGCAAGTGATACCGGCATATCGACATTTTGCGAAGCCGCCAGTTCGATCAGCACCGGTGCGGTGAACTCGCCTTCGGCAAGCCTGTCGCGGGGCGGCCGTTCGCTGCGCCCGAGCGCCATGCCGAGCGCGAAATTGCGCGATTGCGGGCTCGAACAGGTCAGGATCAGATCGCCCAGGCCGGAAAGTCCCGCCATGGTTTCGCTGCGTGCGCCGCAGGCGCGCCCGAGCCGCACCAACTCGCTGAAGCCGCGCGTGGTGAGAGCTGCCTGCGCGGACGCGCCGAATTTCTTGCCGACTGCGATACCGGCCGCGATCGCCAGCACGTTTTTCGCCGCACCGCCGATCTCGACGCCGCGGACGTCTGTGGTGTGATAGGGCCGGAAGGTCGAAGATCCCAGCGCCTGCACCAGCGCGCTGGCGAGCCTTTCATCCTTCGCCGCCAGCGTCACCGCGGTCGGAAGGCCGCGCGCCACGTCTTCGGCGAAACTCGGCCCCGACAGAATGGCGGGTATGGCATCGATGGCGGCTTCCGCGATCACCTCGGTCATGAATTGGTGGGTGCCGCGCTCGATGCCCTTGGCGCAGGCGACCACGGGCGTTGCTTTGGCGAGGTGAGGCGCCAGCGCCGACACGGCCGCGCGCAGGTTCTGCGCCGGGGTTGCGATCAGGATGATGTCCGCGCCGGCGGCCGATGCAATATCGTCCGTGACCCCGATGCTTGCGTCCAATCGCACGCCGGATAATTTTGGATTTGCCCGCGTGGCCGCGATCTCGGCCGCGCGCTCCGGGCTGCGTGCAAAAAGCACGACATCGCGTCCGGCCCGCGCGGCGACGCCGGCCAGCGCCGTCCCCCAGGCGCCGGCGCCGATCACCGCGACAGATTTGAAAGACGGCATCGCCTGACTCTCCGCCTAATAACCCGCGCGGGTATTGGAAAATCCCGCCGGCGCCGTGGCGTTGCTATCGAGCAGCCAGCGCGCACGCGGCGCGGCATCCATGGTGTCGGTCAGGCCGATCGCCAGCCGCTCCGCGCCGGCCCAGGCGATCATCGCGCCGTTATCGGTGCAGAGCGCCGGCGGCGGGATGATCAGCGTGGTCTGCACTTTCGCGGCGACATCCTGCAACGCGGCGCGGATCGCCTGATTGGCGGCGACGCCGCCGGCGGCAACCAGCGCGCGGGGCGGGCCGAACTGTTCGTGAAACAGCCGCAAGCCGACGCTCAGCCGGTCCGCCGTCGATTCCAGCACCGCCGCCTGAAAGCTGGCGCAGAGATCGCTGATGTCCTGCGGCTCAAGCGGCATCAACCTGTAGGCTTCGTTACGAACCGCGGTCTTCAATCCCGAGAGCGAGAAATTGGCATCGGCGCGCCCGAGCATCGGCCGCGGAAATGCGAACCGTTTTGGGTCGCCGCCGTGAGCGGCGCGCTCGACTTCCGGTCCGCCCGGATAGGGCAGTCCGAGCATTTTCGCCACTTTGTCGAAGGCCTCGCCCATGGCGTCGTCGACGGTGGTGCCGAGCCGCACATATTTGCCGACGCCGACCACGGCGACGATCTGGGTGTGACCGCCGGAGGCGAGAAACAGGCAATAGGGAAACGCCAGCGCGCAGGTCAATCGCGGCGTCAGCGCGTGGGCCTCCAGATGGTTCACCGCGATCAGCGGCGTATCGTGCACCATCGCGATTGCTTTCGCGGTGGTCAGGCCCACGATCACGCCGCCGATCAGGCCGGGGCCGGCGGCCGCGGCAACGGCCGAAAGCTGCGCAAAGCCGACGCCCGCTTGCTTCATGGCGCTGTCGACGATGCCGTCGAGCAGGTCGACATGGGCGCGCGCGGCGATCTCCGGAACCACGCCGCCGAAGGCGGCGTGTTCCTCGGTCTGCGAGCGCACGATGTTGGACAGGATTCTGCCGCTGCCGTCATTCAAGCGCTCGATCACGGCGGCTGCGGTTTCATCGCAGGTGGTCTCGATGCCCAGCACCAGCATTGGCGTGTCGTTACCCAATTTGAGCCCTTGCGTTATCGGCAAAACCGGCGTTTTTGCTTCTCTGCGGTAGCATTATGAGGTCTCGAAGTGCAATCGCCCGTTGCTGCGGAAACCTTGCCGGGAGCATGACGCATGGCCGTTCTCGTCACCCGCCCGTCGCCCGACGACGAGGCCACCGCCGCCAGCCTGCGCGCCCGGGGCTATGAGGTTCTGCTGGCGCCGATGCTGCGCTTTGAAGCGGTCGCCTTCCACGACGACATGGACGCGCTCTACGGCGCCGTCGTCGTCACCAGCGCCAATGCGGTGCGCGGCATCCACCTCAAGGGCCACCGGCTGCTCGAGCTGCCGCTGTTTGCGGTCGGCGAACACTCCGCCGCCGCCGCCCGCCACGCCGGCTTTACCCACGTGATCCCGGCCAATAGCGATGCCGCAGGGTTGCGCGATTGCCTGCTCGCGCGCGTGAAAGCAAAGGAACTGAAGAGAGCCAGCACGCTGCTTTATCTTGCCGGGGCCGATCTGGCGCGCGACCTCGCTGGCGAACTCGGCGAACACGGTTTTCGCGTCGTGACGCAGACGACTTACAAGATGTCGCCGGTGACGAGCCTGCCGCGCGAGGTCTGTGACGCTTTCGCGGCCAACCGGATTGAGGCGGTGCTGCATTACTCACGGCGCAGCGCGCGCGCCTTCCTGGATGCGGCGCGCGTCGGCGGCGTCGAAATATCGGCACTGGCGATCCCGCAATGTTGCATCTCCGCCGCGGTAGCCTCTGTCGTCCGCGATGCCGGGGCGACGCAGGTCATGGTGGCGGCATCGCCCGATGAAAATGCCTTGTTTATGGCGCTGGACCGTGCTTTGCGGCCCTGATCGCGCTACACCGGGACTAAGCGGACCTGCCGAATCTGGTAACATTCGGCGATAACAGACAGGGAACCGTTGCGATGGTCGATGACAGGCCCGAAGAAACCGAACCGTCGCCGGATTCGGGTCGCGCCAAACGCGCGCCGCCGACCATCGACCTCGAAGCCACGGAAATATCCGGCGAGACCCCGAATGCGGCCGAAGACGCGCAGCCAGAGGGCCGCTCCGAAATGCCCGCGGCAACGGCCATCTCGGCCTGGGTCATCGCGGCGGTTTCCGGCGCTGTCGCCGCCTCGCTGGTGATTTGTGTGGCGTGGATTCTGGGATGGCCTGCAGTGCCTGCCACGCCAGCCGCACCTCAGGTCAGCACTGCTGTTATCGATGGTCTCGCCGCGCGTGTCGCCGGCGTTGAGTCCAGGATCGCCAAGCCTGCGGTGCCTGCGCCTGATCCGGCGGTTGTCAGCCGCATCGAGGCGCTGGAGAAATCGCTTGTATCGCTGCGCGGCGAACTCGCAACCGTGCGCGCGCAGTCGGAGAAGCTCGCCGCTGCAGTCAACGACGTCAAATCAACGCCGCGCGAATCCTCGCCCCCGCCGGTCGACCTGGCGGCGATCAACGAGCGCATCGCCCAGGTCGAGCGCGCCATCCGCGCGCAAGCCTCCGAGGTCGCGCGGGAGAGCGCCAAACCCGCAGACGATGTGCCCCTGCGCCGCGTGGTGGCGGCAGCCCTGCTCGATGTTTCGGTTCGGCACGGCGATCCCTACACCGCGGCGCTGGCAGCGGCGAAATCGCTGGCCGACAACGCGGATGCCTTAAAGCCGCTCGAGGGCTTCGCCGCTACGGGCGTGCCGAGCGCCAACGCGCTCAGCCGCGAACTGCTGACGCTGGTGCCGAAACTATCGCCGCCGGCGCCGGAGAATTCCGCCACCAGCTCCGGCATCGTCGATCGCCTGCAGGCGGGCGCCGCAAAACTGGTCCGCATCCAGCGTACCGACACGGCTGGCAACGATCGCGGCGCGGTGATCGCGCGGGTCACCGCGGCGGCGCTGCACAATGATCTCACTGAGGCGCGGCGTGAACTCAATACGCTGGCGCCAGCCGATCGCGCCGCCGCGCAAGCCTGGCTCGACAAGGCCGACGCGCGCGACGCGGCGCTCGCCGCATCCCGTCAATTCGCAACCGAGGCCATGGCGGCGCTCGCCAAAGCCGGCCAATAGGATTTCAATGGTTCGGATTATTCTGTTTCTGGTGCTGATCGCGCTCGCCGCGGTGGGCGCGGCGTGGGTTGCCGATCAGACCGGCGACGTCACGCTGTCGTGGGGCGGCTGGCGCGTTGAGACCTCGCTGCCGGTATTCGCGCTGGCGCTCGGCGTCATCATCGTCGCCGCGATGCTGGTCTGGACCACCTTCAGCGCGCTCTGGCGCACGCCGGAAAAGATCCGGCGCCGCCGCCGCGAACGGCGTCATGCGCGGGGCCGGCATGCCATCACCCACGGGCTGCTCGCGATCGGTCATGGCGATTCCAGCGCCGCACGCCGGCATGCCGACGTCGCGCGCCGCCATGCCGCGCACGATCCGCTGGCGCTGCTGCTGCACGCGCAATCGGCGCAGCTCGACGGCGACCGCGACGGCGCGCAACGCGCGTTCCGCGCCATGGCCGAACGCGAGGACACAAGGCTGTTGGGCCTGCGCGGATTGTTCATCGAAGCGCAGCGCGCCGACGATCCGGTCTCCGCCGTCATGATCGCGGAAGAAGCATTAAAACTTGCGCCGTCATCGACCTGGGCGTCGCATGCGGTGCTGGGATTTCGCTGCGCCAAGGGCGACTGGAGCGGGGCGCTCGCCATCCTCGACAACAATCTCGCATCGGGCCTGATCGACAAGGCGGCCTACCGGCGCCAGCGCGGCGTGCTGCTGACGGCGCGCGCGCTGGAGCTGGAAAATGTCGACCGCGACCTGTCGCGCGAGAGCGTGATGGAAGCGGTCAAGCTGGCGCCGACGCTGGTGCCGGCCGCGGTGCTGGCGAGCAAATACGAAAGCGAGGCGCATCAGGTCAGGCGTTCGATGCGGATCGTGGAAGCAGCCTGGCTTGCGCATCCGCATCCCGATCTGGCGGACGCCTATGCGCATGTCAAGCTGGGGGATTCCGCGCGCCAGCGGCTGGTGCGCGTGGAGACGCTGGCTGCGAAAGCGCCCGGCCATCTCGAGAGCGCGCTTGCGGTTGCGCGTGCCGCCATCGACGCCACGGAGTTTGCGCGCGCGCGCGAGGTTTTGGCGCCGTTCATCGCGGCGCCGACCCAGCGGGTGGCGATGCTGATGGCGGAGATCGAGCGCACCGAACACGGCGACAGCGGCCGGGCGCGGGCCTGGACCTTGCGCGCGGTGCGCGCGCTGCACGATCCGGTGTGGACCGCGGACGGCTATGTCAGCGATCGCTGGCGGCCGGTATCGCCGGTGACCGGACGGCTCGATGCCTTTCAATGGCAGACGCCGTTGGCGGCCTTGCCTTCCGACAAGAGTGCGGCGATCGACGCCAAGGAATTCGATGAAGCGATCTCGGCGCCACGCCGCGTCGAGCCGCCGCGTCAGCCTCCGGCAGAAGCGGCGTCCCCGGCGGCGCAGGACAATTCTCCGGTAGCAGCTCCGGTGGTCGAACCGGCGCCCGCTGCCGCGTCTGCGCCGTCCCCGCCGCAGGTCGAATCGCCGCCGGTGACGGCAGCGCCGCTGTTCCGCGCGCGCCAGGATATTCCCAGGGACAACGCCAGGGGCGCCCCGCCGAACATTCCGGCCGTGATTCCTATCATCAGGCCGCCCGACGATCCCGGGATCGATGACGAGCCCGTCAGCGATGAATTCGCGGAACAAATCAATCCCCCGCACGCCCAGGCCGGCGGCTGGCGGGGCTTTCTGTCCCGCTGGGGCGGTTAAGCAAGGCGGTTTCGAGCGAAAGCCTGCCCCCGACTCGATCCGGGCGGATACCGGCTCGCGTAAAGCAAACCCGTCGAAAGAAAGGTTCTCACCCCTCGCGGGGCAGCGTTTTTCTTGCAAAATCGGGCCGTGCCGGATATCAGGTGCAGGCGTTTTCAGCGCCGTTTGCCGAACGCGCTGCATGGTCCGCCGCAATAGCTCAGCTGGTAGAGCACGTCATTCGTAATGACGGGGTCACAGGTTCGAATCCTGTTTGCGGCACCAATCTTCTTTCAATTAAGAGTCGGACGCAGAAGCCTTGCCATATTGCGGCCGGGACGGCTCACCGAGCGCGCGACATCGATGATATAATCCGTCAGGGTTTGATTGATCTGACGTTTCTCCTACCCTTTTCGACGACGAGATAGCGGAGGACGTCGCTACGCGGTGTTCGCAAGCTCATCCGCCGAATTCGGTGCTTTCATCGCCGAATGCACTGAGAAGTGGGGTAAGGTGATCGTTTTCAGGCGCCAGGCTAGATTGATCCTCGCTGATCGGACTGCAGCAGCGTCGCAAAGGGGTTCGCTAGCAAACCGGACGTCGAGGTGCGGTTCTGTTAGAATGATCTCGTGGAACTGGCGAGGCTTGGCGCGCGCAGCAAGGCTGACCAGCACGCAAGGGGGAATGACAATGATCAATCGACGCGAGCTTTTCGCGCTCGGCGCGTTATCGACATTGGCGGGTACGCAGCCGGCATTTGCGCAAGCTTGGCCCACGAGGCCCGTGCGCCTTGTCGTCCCATATGCGCCCGGGGGCACGACCGACGTCACTGCGAGAATTGTGGCGGATCACTTGTCCAGAATTTGGGGTCAGCAAGTGGTCATCGAAAACAAACCCGGCCAAGGCACCAATATCGGAGCTGAGACGGTCGCGCGCGCCGATCCGGATGGCTACACGATACTGGTCGCGGCAAGCTCGATGGCGGCGAACAGGAATCTCTATCGTTCGCTAAAATACGATCTCGTCACCGATCTCGCGCCCGTCTGCCGCCTTGTCACATTCCCGCTCGTGTTTTTCGTGCCGAACGCATCTCCGGCGAAATCCATCAGCGACCTGATCGCTTACGCCAAGGAGCGAAATGGCGATCTCACGTTCGGGACGCCTGCTTACGGCGGCATCAACCATCTCACCGGGGAGCTTTTCAAGCGAATGGCCGGAATCCAGATGACGCACGTGCCCTATCGCGGCGACGCCCCTGCGACGACGGATTTAATTGCAGGACGCCTCGATCTGCAGATCGCCGGAACGGTGCAACTCGAACAGTCACGTGCAGGTCAGATTCGCGCGCTGGCGGTCACCACAGCCCAACGTGTTCCCGCGGCCGTGGAGGTACCAACCGTGGCCGAGTCCGGCCTTCCGGGATTCAACGTTCAGGCCTGGTTCGCACTCGTCGTGCCGGCAAAGGTCCCTCCGGAAATCGTGAAGAGGATGAGCCTCGATACGGTCGGCGCGCTCGGCGACCCGGCCGTCAAAGCAAAGCTTGAAGCCATCGGCGTGATTGTCGCGCCGTCAACGCCTGAGGAGCTTGCCAACTTCATCAAGTCGGAGATCGCCAAGTGGGAGGCCGTAATCAAGGACTCCGGGATCAAAATCGAAGGCTGATTCTTGATAGGGGCGGGAAAATGGTGGAGCCCAAGCATCGCAATGCCCCGATAGATTCGCAGTCGCAACGAATGAAGCGCGCTTGATTGCCGCTTCTGACCCAATGCATGGTCCGGCCGTGCGTTGCAAGAGGTTTTCGCCGAGCGGGCATTCAGCGGTCTTGCATCGATGTATCCGGTCTCTGATTGGAGCTGGTCTGCTCCGGACCATCATGGATATCAGCGCGCGTGCGTTCTCGTCAGCGGACAGGCCTCAACGGGCCATTTGGGTCACCAGTTTTCGCATGCGCCGGGAAGACCGATCCTCCATCTCTTCTCCTCCTCTCGCAGACCTCGGCAGGTAACGTGTTTTGCTCTGGCTACGTCATTGCGGGCTCCTCATTTTGAGCGGCCTCTGTGGCCGTCAGTGTGGAGTTGGGATCAGGTTGGCTGGGGCGCGGCATGATTGATCTTCCGCACCTCGAAGGCCCGACCACGAGCCAAAATACTCCAGGCGATACGGGCGAGCTTGTTGGCGAGTGCGATCGCCAGCACATTGCGATGCAGCCGCTTCCTGGCTGCCTCGATCCAGGGCTTGAGCCCATGGCGCTCCCAGATCTTCGGCTTGATCAGCACGACCCATGCCGCCTGCACGAACAGGACCCGCAGATAGCGATTGCCGCGCCTAGATATCTTGCCGAGAATGGTGCGGTTGCCGGTCGAGGTCTGCTTGGGAACGAGCCCGAGCCAGGCAGCAAAATCGCGGCCCTTGGCGAACACATCGCCTGCGCCGATCGCGGCCACCATCGCGCTGGAGATGATCGGCCCGATGCCGGGCACGCTCATCAACCGTTGGCAACCGGCATCCTGGCGCGCGATGGTCTCGATCGCGTTCGACAAACCCTCGACCCGCTCATCGAGCCGGC
>Ga0207657_10001100_pt1 | contig 28711 bp, 23 predicted proteins | sample KBSC33metaG_FD_184316 | JGI IMG/M metagenome (GOLD analysis project Ga0207657, IMG submission 184316) | Corn rhizosphere microbial communities from Kellogg Biological Station, Michigan, USA - KBS C3-3 metaG (SPAdes) (version 2) | ecosystem: Host-associated > Plants > Roots > Rhizosphere > Soil ...
TCTAGAACGTGCGGCGAATCGATGCGTGAGAGCGCTTCGCAAGAGGAACGGCGCCCCTGCCCTGGCCGTTGAAGCGGTCAATTCCAGGCAAGGAGGAGCAAATGGCCACGCGTACCCAAAGCCGCTCGTCGAATCGCGACAGTTCGGACCGCTCTCGCGAGAGCAATCGCAGCAGCCGCGGACGCGAGCGCAGCGCTTTCTCCTGGGGCGAAGGGGCTGGGCCGATCATTGCCGCGGCGATCGGCGGAGCGGCGATCGGCTTTGCCGCAAACTACGGCCGCAAGGCGCTGTTGCAGGGCATGGAAGCGTCGATCGGCGACTGGGACGAGATCCTCACCGCCGAGCACAAGGAAGCGCTCGCGATCTTCGACAAGATGCTCGCGACCGACGAGAGCCAGACGTTCAAGCGCAAGATGCTCTTCATGAAACTCTGCCATGCGCTCGACAAGCACGCGCACGAAGAAGAGATGGTCGTCTACCCCGCGCTTCGCCAGGCGAACGACGGCTATGACGCCGACCAGCTCGAAGTCGAGCACGGCCACGTGAAGACCTTCCTGTTCGAGCTCGATCAAATGGGTCCCGAGGCGCCCAATTGGCTCGAGAAGGTTCGCGAGTTCCGCGCGCTCGTTGCACAGCATGCGGAGATGGAAGAGCAGCAGATCTTCCCGCGGTTCAAGCAGAGCATGGACGAAGAGCAGAATGCCAAGATCACCTCGATGGTGAACAAGGACGGCTTCTGGATGGCGTAACTTTCCCCCCCCTCTCCGCTTGCGGGAGAGGAGCTAGCTCACCAACGCGAGCCGGGGCGGCTCCTGAACTGACAGTTCAACCGCGCCTTCACCGGCGATCTGCTCGATGCGCCTGGCGAGATCCGCATCGAGAATGAAATCGCGACCGGCGACGAGCGCCGCTTCGCCGCCCGATGCGAGCGGCGCGAGGAGGCGAACCATGCCATTTCCGCCGCGAGCGCTTGCGAGCTCGCGAGCAATCGACTTGATGGCGCCAGCGTCCTGGACACGCACGACCATCTGGAGCCTGGTTCGTTTGGCTAGGCTGTCGAGCGGTTGGAATCGCTTGATCGTCAACCGCGGACTGTCGTCCCCGGGGCGTCGGTCGAGCTCGACCGTCAGCAGCCCGCACTGGCCGGTCTTGGCCGCGCCCTCGAGCGCGCTCGTCGCTTCCTCGTCGAAGGCGGTGGCCATGAATTGCCCGGAACTGTCGCTCAACGTTGCCATCATGTAACGGCGGCCGCGTGCCGAGGTGCGCCAGCGCGCGTCCTCGGCGAGGCCGGCCATCGTCGCGCTGACCCGTTCGCCCTCGGCGATCTCCGTCTGAGAAATTTCAGCGAAGGTCCGGACCTTGTGCGCGGCGAGCAGGTGCCGCGCGGAATCGACCGGATGGGCGGAAAAATAGAAACCAAAGGCGTCGCGCTCGGCGGCCATGCGCTGCGCCAGCGACCATGAGGCGCCGCGCTGCAGGCGGATCGGCGCGGCCTCGGCGGGGTTGGCGGCGAACAGACCCGCCTGGCCGCTTGTGCGCTGATCGTGCGCACTCGCCGCATGAGCAAGGATCGTCTCGGCCGCGCCGAAGATTGACGCGCGGTCCGGGTTGATACCATCGAACGCGCCGGCGGCGGCAAGGCTTTCGAGCTGGCGCCGGTTCAACAGTCTGGGATCGACCCGCCCGGCAAAATTCTCGAGGCTAGCGAAGCGGCCCTCGCGAGTGCGTTCCTCGATCAGCGATTCCATCGCTTTCTCGCCGACGCCCTTGAGCGCGCCGAGTGCATAGCGAACCGCGCCGGCTTCGACGGTGAAATGGGCATGGCTGGCGTTGATGTCCGGCGGCAGGCATTCGACCCCGCCACGGCGGATATCCTCGACGAACATCGCCAGCTTGTCGGTCAGCGCGACGTCGAAGCTCATCGACGCAGCATAGAATTCGGCGCGGTGATGCGCCTTCAGCCACGCCGTCTGGTACGTCAGCAGCGCATAGGCGGCCGCGTGGCTCTTGTTGAAGCCATAACCGGCGAACTTGTCGATCAAGTCGAACAGCTCATTCGCCTTCGCGGCCGGGATATTGTTGTGCCTCGCGCAACCCTCGACGAAGGTCACCCGCTGGGCGTCCATCTCCGCCTTGATCTTCTTGCCCATCGCGCGCCGCAGCAGGTCGGCGCCACCGAGCGAATAGCCGGCGAGGATCTGCGCCGCCTGCATCACCTGCTCCTGGTAGACGAAGATCCCGTAAGTCTCCTTCAGGATTTCCTCGAGCAGCGGGTGTGGATATTCGATCGTCTCCTGCCCATTCTTGCGGCGACCGAACATCGGGATGTTGTCCATCGGGCCCGGGCGATAGAGCGCGTTCAGCGCGATGATGTCCTCGAACCGCGTCGGCTTCACGGCGGATAAAGTCCGCCGCATGCCTTCGGATTCGACCTGGAACACGCCGACGGTGTCGCCGCGCTGGAGCAGCTCGAACACGGCGGGGTCGTCCCACGGAAGCGCGCCGAAATCGACTTCGACGCCTTGCTCCTTCAGCAGCCGCTGCCCTTCCTTGAGGACCGACAGCGTCTTGAGACCGAGGAAGTCGAACTTCACGAGGCCGGCGCCCTCGACATATTTCATGTCGAATTGGGTCACCGGCATGTCCGACCGCGGATCGCGATAGAGCGGAACCAATTCGTCCAGCGGCCGATCGCCGATCACCACACCCGCAGCGTGGGTCGAAGCATGGCGCGGCAATCCCTCGAGCTTCATTGCGAGATCGAACAGCCGCTTGACCTCGCGGTCGCCGTCATACTCGGCTTTCACCTCGGAGACGCCGTTCAGCGAGCGCTCCAGGGTCCACGGGTCGGTCGGATGGTTCGGGATCAGCTTGGCGAGGCGGTCGACCTGGCCGTAGCTCATCTGCAGCACGCGGCCGGTGTCCTTGAGAACCGCGCGCGCCTTCAGCCGGCCGAAAGTGATGATTTGGGCGACCTTGTCGCGCCCGTATTTCTGCTGGACGTAGGCGATCACCTTCTCGCGATGGGTTTCGCAGAAGTCGATGTCGAAGTCCGGCATCGAGACGCGCTCTGGGTTGAGGAAGCGCTCGAACAGCAGGCCGAGCCCGATCGGGTCAAGGTCGGTGATGGTGAGCGCCCAGGCGACCACGGAGCCCGCGCCCGATCCGCGGCCGGGGCCTACCGGAATATCGTTGGCTTTCGCCCATTTGATGAAGTCGGCGACGATCAGGAAGTAGCCCGCGAACCCCATGCTGGTGATGATGTCGAGCTCGTATTCGAGCCGTTCACGATAGTGCGCCTTCACATCGTCCGGGCGTCCGGCGAGCCGGCCGTCGAGCCCGGCATGGGCGTCGCCGCGCAGCTGTTCATCTTCCTCGTCGCTGAGGCGCGGCAGGATCGGCTTGCGCTTGGGCGCGGCGACGGCGCAGCGCCGCGCAATGACCGCGGTGTTGGCTAGCGCTTCCGGCAAATCCGAGAACAGCTCGGCCATCGCTGCGGTGTCCTTGAGCCATGCGTCGGCGGACGACGTGACGCGATCGGCGCTTTCAACATACGCCGTATTGGCGATGCACAGCATCGCGTCGTGCGCGGCGTGATAGCTCGGGTCGGCGTAGGCTGCCGGGTTCGTCGCGACCAACGGAAGTCCGCGCGCATAGGCAAGCTCGACCAGCCCGCTTTCCGCAGCATCTTCGACGGCGTCACGGCGCCGCGACAGCTCGATGTAAAGCCGCCCGGGAAACAGCCGCTCGAGCCGGTCGAGATAAGCTTCCGCCTTGGTCTGCTGGCCATCGGCGATCAGCCGCGCCAGCGCGCCTTCCGCTCCCGCGGTCAGTGCAATCAAGCCTTCGCTGAACTGCTTGAGCTTTGGGAAATCGACGTGCGGGTCCTGTTCGACGGGGCGATCGAGATGCGCGGCGGAAACCAGCTTGCAAAGATTGGCGTAGCCCTGCTCGTCCTGCGCGAGCAGCGCCAGCCAATCGATCTGCGGCCGTTCGTCCTGCGGCAGCTTGACCGCAATTTCCGGCGGCCGGGCGAGCGCGAGCATTGTTCCGATGATCGGCTGAACGCCTTTGGCGAAGCAGCCGTCGCTGAACGCCATCGCGCCATAAAGGCCGTTTCGGTCGGTCAGTGCGACCGCCGGGAAGCCAAGCTTGGCCGAGCGCTCCGCGATTGTCTTCGGCTCCATCGCCCCTTCGAGCATGGTGAACGACGAAAAGACGCGCAGCGGAACGAACGGTTGAGTCACGCGGCAACTATGGGGTGCGAATCCGCGGTGCGACAAGCAACAGGGCGAACTTATCCACCAATTATCGCGGCGGTTGCCATCTGCCTTCCATGATGTCTCGAATCTCGCGCATGCGCCCGACATATGCGTCGGCGACGCATTGCCGGTCGGTGCAGCGGTCGCGATAGACGGTGAAGCGCCGCGCGGTGTCGCGCAGCAGGATGCGCTGATCGGGCGAGGCGCCGTCGAGCGCGCGGCTGTAGCGGCCCGTTACGGTACGATCGAGCGCCGCGAGCCCCGGGTCCGAGCAGACGAGCGCCTCGCTCCTCGTTTTCGCGTTCGCGCAATTCAGATTGGCTTGCGGCTGCGCCGGCGCCGGGCTGATTGGATTGGCATTTTCCGGGGCCGCCGAGTTGCTCTCGACGTCCTCGGGGGAGACTCCGTTTACCTCGGTCTTGGTTGCCGTCTCCGGGGCTTCCGCGACCCGAACCAGCTTCGACAAGGGGTCGACGATCGCTCCGGCATTGCCGAGGACCACTGTCGGGCTGGCTCCATCCACTCCCGGCTGCACGCTGTAGTCGATGTCCGACATCAAGGTACGGCGGCCGTCGGCGACGGCAATGCCGGGCGGAAGGTCGAGCGAAAGCGAGCCTGAGCAATTGACCGCCCCCGTCGTGCTGTTCTCGCTCTCCATCACCGGGTTTTCCATCCGGACGACGGCAGTGCCGGAGAGCTGGTCATAAGCCTGCTGATCACTGCCGCGCAGCTGCGCGGCCTGGCGGAACAGCTCCGCTTTGATCGACTCGTATGTCCCCTTGCCCGCGCACAATTTCCCGTTGTCCGGCGCGGCCGCCGTCGAAACCTCGCTGTTGGTCAGCCTGTCCGGGTTGGTATCGCGCGCGGTCGCGAGATAGGCGACAATAAGGACGAGCAAAACCAAGCCGCCAAGCAACAGGATCAGCGTCCAGTTGGTGCGCCGCTCAGGCTCCTGAGGGTCCTCCCGTCGCACGCGTCGGGTCATTGCAGGCGCCCCTCGTGCAGTCGCACGACGCGATCCATCCGCGCGGCAATCCGCTCATTATGGGTCGCGACGAGTGCCGCGCTGCCCTCGCCGCGCACGAGGCCGAGGAACTCGGCAAAGACGGCATCGGCGGTATGCTCGTCGAGGTTGCCGGTCGGCTCGTCGGCAAGCACCAGCGGGGGCTTGTTGGCCAGCGCGCGGGCGACCGCGACGCGCTGCTGTTCCCCGCCCGACAGCTTCGACGGACGATGATCGAGCCGCTCTGACAGGCCGAGAGAACCCAGCAGCTGGCGCGCGCGCTCGTGCGCCGCCTGGCGGTCGGCGCCGCGGACGAGCTGCGGCAGGACGACGTTCTCGACCGCGTTGAACTCGGGCAGGAGATGGTGGAACTGGTAGACGAAGCCGAGCAGCTCGCGTCGCAGCCGCGTCCGGCCATCATCGTCGAGCTTGGCTGCCTCTTCGCCGGCAAGGCGGATCGACCCCGAGAAGCCGCCTTCGAGCAGGCCGACTGCCTGGAGCAAGGTCGATTTGCCCGACCCCGAGGGACCGAGGAGCGCCACGATCTCGCCAGGCTGCACGGCCAGGTTGACGCCGCGCAGCACGTCAATCGTGACCTCGCCCTGCGTGAAGCTCCGCCGCAGCTCCTCGGTGACCAGCACCGGCTCATTCATAGCGCAGCACCTGCACGGGGTCGGTGCTCGCCGCTTTGTAGGCGGGATAAAGCGTGGCGAGAAACGACAGTACGAGCGCCGTAATGACGATCGCGGCGACTTCGAACGGGTCGGTCTTTGACGGCAGATCGGTCAGGAAGCGCACCGACGGGTCCCATAGATTCTGCCCCGTGACCGCCTGAATGGCGTCGACCACGTCCTGGCGGAAATAGAGGAAGATCGCGCCCAGAATGACGCCGAGCACGATGCCGAGCGAGCCGATCGTGACGCCAACGGTCATGAAGACCTTCATCATGCCCCCGCGGCTCGCGCCCATCGTCCGCAGGATCGCGATGTCGCGCATTTTCGCGCGGACGAGCATGATCAGCGAGGACAGGATATTGAACACCGCGACGAGCACGATCAGCGACAGCACCACGAACATCGCCACCCGCTCGACCTCGAGCGCCTGGAACAGGGCCGAGTTCATCTGCTTCCAGTCGACGATCACCCCGCGACCCTGGATCAGCCGGCGCAGCGGCGCGATGATCTGGTCAACCTTGTCGGGGTCGGTGGTCTGGATCTCGACCATGCCGACCTGGTCGCCCATCAGCAGCAATTCTTGCGCGTCCTGCATCGGCAGCAGGACGAACGCCTTGTCGTAGTCATAGACTCCGATCTCGAACACCGCACCGACTGTGTAAGTAACTTCGCGCGGGACCGTGCCGACCACCGTCGAACGGCCTTCCGGGTTCCACAAGGTAATTTGGCTCCCAGGATACGCACCCAGCGTGTCGGCGAGGCGCGAGCCGATCGCCACCTTCCCGCTACCGGGCGTGATCGAGCGCATGTCGCCGGCGAGCACATTGCCCATGATGGTCTTGTTGCTGCGGATATCCTCAACCCGCATGCCGCGCACCAGCACGCCCTCGAAACGACCGTTGGCCGTCGCCATCAGTGGCGTTTCGATCAGCGGCACGGCGGAGGTGACCCCGGGCGTCTTCTTGGCCTCGACCGCGATCTGCTCCCAGTTCGACAGCCGGCCGTCGTAGCCCTGCACCACGGCGTGCCCGTTGAGGCCGACGATCTTCTCAAACAGCTCCGCGCGGAAGCCGTTCATGACGCTCATGACGATGATCAGCGCGGCGACGCCGAGCGCGACCGCGAGCAGGCTGATGCTCGCGACGAGAAAGATGAACCCCTCGCCTTTGCCGGGCAGCAGGTAGCGCCGCGCCAGCATCCGCTCCGCGCGGTTCAGGATCATGCAGTCAATCTCGCCAGCGCGCTTTCGAGACTCAACTCATCGCGTTCGCCAGTGGCCCGCTGTTTGAGCTCGACGGTGCCGCTGGCAATGCCGCGCGGACCGACGATGACCTGCCATGGTAAGCCGATGAGGTCCATCGAGCCGAGCTTGACCCCGCCTCGCTCGTCGCGGTCGTCATAGAGCACCTCGACGCCCGCCTCGCGCAGCTGTTCGTACAGCGACTCCGCCGCCACGGTGCTGGCCTCGTCATCGGCGCGCATCGTCACCAGTCCGACGCGCCACGGCGCGACCGCCTCGGGCCAGACGATCCCCGAGTCGTCATGGCTCGCCTCAATGATCGCGCCGACGAGACGCGATACGCCGATGCCGTAGCTGCCCATCATCGGCGTTACCGGAGTGCCGTCGCGGCCGGACACCTTCATGCCCATCGAAGCCGAATATTTGTCGCCGAAGTAGAAGATGTGGCCGACCTCGATGCCGCGTCCCGTCCGCCGCTCGCCTTCGGGAAGCACCTGCCATTTCGCGACGTCATGGGTCTCGTCGGTCGCCGCGTACGTCGAGTTCACGCGATCGAACAGGCCCTGTAACCCCGCTTCGTCGCCATAGCGCAGGTCCGACTGGCTCCAGTCGAAGCCTTCGTAGGCGACATCGTAGAACACTTCGCTCTCGCCGGTCGGCGCGAGCACGATGAACTCGTGCGACAGGTCGCCGCCGATCGGGCCCGAAGCCGCCTTCATCGGGACGGCCCGGATTCCCATCCGCTGGAAGGTGCGCAGATAAGCGAGCATCTGCGTGTAATAGCTCTGCCGCGCTCCAGCTTCGTCGAGGTCGAAGCTGTAGGCATCCTTCATTAGGAATTCGCGCCCGCGCATCACGCCAAACCGCGGACGCACCTCGTCGCGGAACTTCCACTGGATGTGGTAGAGCGTGCGCGGCAGGTCGCGATAGCTCTTCACCTCGTCGCGGAAGAGCCTGGTGATCATCTCTTCGTTGGTCGGGCCGTAAAGCATCTCGCGATCGTGGCGATCGCGGATGCGCAGCATCTCGGGGCCGTACGCATCGTAGCGGCCGCTCTCCCGCCACAGCTCGGCCGACTGCAGCGTCGGCATCAGCATTTCCTGCGCGCCGGCGCGGTCCTGCTCCTCGCGGACGATCTGCTCGATCTTCTTGAGGACCCTGAAGCCGAGCGGCAGCCACGCATAAATCCCGGCGGCGGTTTGCCGCACCAGCCCGGCGCGGAGCATCAACTTGTGGCTGACGATCTGGGCGTCGGCGGGACTTTCCTTGAGAACCGGGAGAAAGGCTTGTGACCAGCGCATGGGCCGCGCTCTAAGGGGCGCGCCAACGGCTGGCAACCTAACCCGCCGAGGGCTTGGCCATGTGGCGCGGCCGACACAGCAACCGTGGAAAAGCGACTTGCATGTCACAAGTCGCGTGACAGGCGCCGCCGCGCGGGCTTACTCCGCTCTTGTCCGAACGAACTAACCCTTGGGCCAGGTTCGGGGACCACGGCGGCGACTGGGGACGTCGACGCGACAGATCCAAAGGGGGCTGACGAGCAATCGTCACGCAGGGCGCCCGGATCGCTAGCCGATCCGGGCGTTTGCGCATCCCGCGCTGCACACACTTTTTCCGCGTTTCCTTTTGATGAACCGTGTTGACGTGACCCCGGACTTGATGGGATCAGCCCGTCAGCGCCAAGGGCGCGACACGCAACGCTTCAGCACAGGAGGAAGCATGCGCATTCTAAGGACAGCAGCGGTGCTGCTCGCGGCGGGTCTCGCCAGTGCGTCGGCCCCGGCCCAAACCCCACCCGCAGACGGCGGTATCCCGACCGAAACGCAGGAACGCGAAGCCGCCGGTCATTCGGATCTCATTTGGAACCTGATCGGCGCCTTGGGCCTGATCGGCCTCGCCGGACTTTGGCGGAGCAGCGACAACGACGGCTACACCGACGATCCGATTTGATTCCTGAGCAGGAAGGAAGTGTGCCTATGACCAGGACCTTGATCTTTGCCGCGGCCGCCGCGCTGCTGGCGGCCGCGCCCGCCGCCGCGCAGAATGCAGCGGCGCCGGCCAACACGACCGTCGCGACGAACGACGTCGCCGCGAACACGATGGCCGTCAATGAGGTCGCCACGACGACGACCACCAACACCGAAACCATGGCTCCTCCGCCCGAGACCACGCCGGTCGCGGACCAGGGAGTTGTTCCTGCCGCGCCCGCGAAGAAGAGCTTTCCGTGGGGCGTGATCGGGCTCATCGGTCTGCTCGGCCTCATTCCGCGCTTCCGGCGCGGCCGCTGAAGCTCGCGGCAATGCCGTCGGTCTTCGGGAGAGCGGCGCGCGACCCCGAAGGCTGAGGCATGGCAGACATGAAGCAAGCAACACGCCTGATTGACGGCGGCCGACGCACGGCATGGCGCCGACAGCTGGTCAATGTCCCGCTCGAACGCGCGTCCACCATAATCTTCGACAGCGTCGCCGAGCTCCGCTCGAGCAAGCCGGGCATTGGGCACTATCACTATGGTTTGCAGGGTACCGCGACCCAGTGGGCGCTCGCCGAAGCCCTGACGGAGCTCGAACCCGGGGCTGCCGGCACGATCCTCTATCCGAGCGGTCTTGCGGCGATCACGGCGCCGCTCTTCGCCTTGCTCTCGCCCGGAGACGAGCTGCTCGCGTCCGACAGCGCTTACGGTCCCACGCGACGCTTTTGCGACAACATCCTGAAGCGGCTCGGAATTGCGGTTCGCTATTACGATCCCCTGGGCGGCACTGGTATCGCCGAGCTGATCGGCGAGCGGACGCGCGCAATTCTGCTCGAAAGCCCCGGTTCGCTGACCATGGAAGTCCAGGACGTGCCGGGCATCTGCGCTGTGGCGCGCGAACGCGGGATCGTCACTTTGCTCGACAATACCTGGGCGACCCCGCTGCTCTTTCCGGCCATCTCCGCCGGTGTCGATGTCACCATCCTAGCCGGCACCAAATATGTCGGCGGCCATGCCGACATCATGCTTGGATCGGTTACCGCCGCAGACGATTACTTCGAGCGGATCCAGACCGCCAGCTGGGATCTCGGCCACGCCGTTTCGCCCGACGACGCGTGGCTCGGCTCGCGCGGGCTGCGGACGATGCAGGTGCGGTTGAAGCAGCACGAGGCCAGCGCCCTGGAAGTCGCGCGTTGGCTCAAGGAGCAGCGGCAGGTCGGCAGAGTGCTCCACCCTGCCCTCCCCGATTGCCCCGGCCACGAACTTTGGGCGCGCGACTTCAAGGGCTCCTCGGGCCTGTTCTCGTTCGAGTTCAACGGGAGCGATGCCGAGCGCACCGCGTTCGTCGATGCGCTGGAGCTATTCGGGATCGGCTATAGCTGGGGTGGCTACGAGAGCCTGGCGCTGCCCGTCGATCCAATTCGAACCATTTCATCGCCGCCCGGCGCGAACCTCGTGCGGCTGCACGTCGGTCTCGAAGACCCAGACGACCTGATTGCCGACCTCGCCCAGGCCTTCGTTCAGGCGGGGCGTTCGCCGTAGACGTTCCCGGCGTCGCTGTAGCGGCAGACCAGGAATTCCTCGTGCTTGCCGACCGCCGTCGCGCAGCCGACTTCGCCCGAGCTGCGCCAGATCAGCTGGGTGTAATGACCAACATTCTCGACATTGCCGGACCGGCTGTTGTTGGGGAAGATGCCCGGCCGGTAATCCTTCCGCTCCGCGGCCCACAAGCCGACCATCGACTCGGGCGAGAAGGCGCGCGGCGTGCCTGCCCACAGGTTTTCACCTTCGGGCGGCGCGTTCGGGTCGTCCGGCGAATGCTCGAAGCGCCCGGTCGCGGCAAGCTCATCGGCCCAGGCGCGAGCATTGGCGGCGAGTTGGTCGTTCCACTTGAGCGGTGGCACCCCGGCGGCGGCGCGCTGGGTATTGTGCGCGGCAAGCAGGCGCGCGTTGAAATCGGCGCGAAAGTTCGTTCCGCCGATCAGCAACGGACTCGCCGCGACCAGCGCGAGAGCAAGGATGCGCTTGTTTGTCCTGACCTGCACGAAACGCCTCTTCTTCGAGGCGACCCTAGTCAGGGCAGGATTGGACCCGCGTTACGAGACTTGGTTAACGACCTGGTTACGCGGGGGGAGAATGTCGCGCGCTGTTGGGAACGACCGACACTTCATCTCCGATCCTGGCGACCTCGAACAGGTGCCGGGCGAAGGCAATGGGAACGCCGATGCAGCCGTGGGTGGCGGCGCCCCAGCGAACCTTGCTGCCGTGGATGGAAACGCCGTCGTTAGTCAGCCGTAAGGTGTAAGGCATTGCCGCATCGTACAGCGACGAGCGGTGATCGGCGTCCTTGCCGAGTATATGCAGCGTGCCGGTCGGCGTTTGCTTGTTATCGCCCCCGTAGACGATCACCGCCGTCCCGATCTCGTGACCGGCGCGAAATACGGAGATGAGCTGCGAACGTAGGTCCACGCGAATCCAGACGGGACCGTTCGCCACTGCGTGATCGCTCCAGACGAAATCGCCGAATTCCATCGGCTTGCTGATGCGCAACAAGGATTTGACGGGCCGGTCGATTGTTCCGCTCGCCATCGCCTGCTTTACCTGCGCATTGGACAGGAACAGGCGGCTGCCGTCCGGTGCCTGCGCGACCGCCGCCGCGCGCTGGACGGCCACGCGATCGCTGGAATGCACGGCAGCCGGCTGCGCAGCCAGCCACGACCAGGTCGCGACCCCTCCAGCAAGAACGAGACCCGCAGCGGCCGCGGCGCGGAAATTCATCTTGCCATCAAGCAGCGGTTGCGGCGCCGGAGCGCATGGCCGATCGCGGCGAATCCCAGGAGCATCATCGCCCAGCTGGCGGGCTCCGGAACTCCGGGTGGCCCGGGTGGCGGCGGACCGGGCGGTCCCGGCGGGATTACGACGGGCGGCGGGATGATGATCCCGCCACCACCGCCCGGAGGCGGCGGAATTGGAAAGCCGCCTGGTGGTCCCACCACGCCAGGAGGCGTCGCCAGGACAGGCGGAGCAGTCACCATGTTGTAGAGCGGAGCCGTGGCGGGCGGCAGCACCACCGGCGGCAGCGGCCCGGCCTCGCCGATCGGCGGCGCGGCTGCGGGACGGCGGACTTTCGGCAGTGCGCGCTGGTGAAGCGCCGGCAGGAGCCGATGCTTGAGGTTCGCCAGAGCGCCCTTCATGCGCTCGCCCGGCGAGCGCTCGGCGAGCAGATCGGCGACACTGCGAAAGCCGTTGGCGGCCTGCTGCGCCGCCTGTCCCGCCGCGCGGGAAAGAGACGAGCCAGAATCCGAGCCGGGCCGAAAGACCGCGCGATCGTAGATCGCGAACCCGATCACCCCTGCCAAAGCAAGGATGGCAACGATGAGCGCAATGCGGCGAGTCGCGGGAGACGCTGCGGCGGTGGGCGCGGCCGTGCTCACTCGCACTTCTCGAATGTGATCACAAAGCTGCGCGGACTCAGCAACTGCGCCCCGTTGGAAGGTTATCGCCCTGTTAACCTTCTACGAATGAATTGGTTTCAGGCCAACCATGATTAGCGGTTTGTCCACAAGTGTTTGTCTCGTTGCGGCGTCCGCGAAGCGCCGATGCTACCCTTCGCCGGATTTCTGCTGATCTGTCTCGTTCGCACCCTCCGGAGCAGGGTCGGCGGCAGGCGGCTCCGCGCTTCTCAACAGTGCGCGATAGCCCGCAAGAACAGACCGGCAGCTCTCGAGCCCCTCGTCGAGCGTGGAGCTTGCCTTCTCGAATTCCCCCTCGTCCCCGGAGTCCTGCACAATTTCCCTCATTCTATGGATGCCGACCAAACCGGCCCGGGAGAGCGCGGTTCCTCGGCTCGCCGCGTCAGAAGCTCGGAATCAGGAGACCAGCGCGCTCGCCCCGCATGAGCGCAAAATCGCGGCTTCGAGCGCGATCGCGGTGAACGGCTTCAACAACAGCTCGACGCCCGCCGGGCGGTCGCGGATCATTTCCGTCTCGGCGTAGCCGGTGATCAGAAGCGCGGGCACTTCCGGGCACAAGCCACGCGCCTCGCGAAGGAAGTCCGTCCCCGACAGGTGCGGCATCGCATAATCGGTGATCAGAAGGTCGAACGCGCAATCATGCTCTTTCAAAAGCTCAATCGCGTGCGCGCCGTTGCCGGCTTCGATGACGTCGTGGCCGCCGTCGCCGAGCACCGCGGCCGTGGTGCTCCGAACCTCTGGATGATCATCGACCAGGAGCACGCGCAGCGGGCGCAACGGACGGCGCTTGGTGACCACCGGCTCCGCGACCGGCGACGCGGCGGCCTTGGGCGCACGCGGCAGCCACAGCTCCGCGGTCGTACCGACTCCGAGTTCGCTGTCGAGGCGGAACGCGCCATTCGACTGCTTGGCGAAGCCGTAAACCATGCTGAGCCCGAGTCCGCTCCCCTTCCCCACTTCCTTAGTGGTGAAGAAGGGCTCCATCACCTTCTCGAGGTTGTGCCGGGCAATGCCGCTGCCATTATCCTCGACGGCAATGCGGACGTAGTCGCCCGCGCCAAGGCCGCTCGCCTCGTCCCCGGCAGCGGTCCGGTTCTCGGCGCGAACGACCACGGTGCCGCCATCGGGCATCGCATCGCGGGCATTGATGATCAGGTTGACGAGCGCGAGCTCGAGCTGCGCCTGGTCGGCAAAGACTGACCAAATGCCGTTATCGATCTTCCATTCGAACGCCACGAGCCCGCCAAGGGTATGCGTGAGCAGATCGGAAACGGCGTCGCGCAAGGCCTCGATGTCGACGGCGCGCGGCTCGAGTTGCTGACGGCGGGCGAAGGCCAGCAAGCGCCGGACGAGTTCGGTACCCTGCTCGGCAGCCCGGCGCGTCATGCCAAGCACGCGCCGGTGTTCCTCGGGAAGATTGGCCTTGCGCTCGATCAGGCTGAGGCCGCCGATCACGGCCGCCAGCAAATTGTTGAAATCGTGCGCGATCCCTCCTGTGAGCTTGCCGATCGCGTCCATTTTCTGGGCCTGTACAAGCTGGCTTTCGAGCGAGCGCTGATCGGTGACATCGGTCAGCGTCCCGGCGAACTCGACTGGTTTTCCGTCCGGATCCCGGAGCAGCACCGCCTGATCGAGAAAATGCTTGTAGCTGCCGTCGGCGCATTTCCAGCGATACTCGATCGACGATCGGCCGGTCTTGCGCCGGTCCGCCATCGCGGCGAGGGTCCGCTCGCGATCTTCAGGATGGAGCCGCTCGCTCCACAGGTTCGAATCATTGGCGATGTCGTCCAGCTTGAACCCGGTGATCCCCTCGAAATCGCCGCTGACGTAGGTCGGGCGCCGCGCGCTCGCCCCATATGGATCGAGATAGAGAACCATCGGAAGCGACTGGATGATGGCCGACTGGCGCTGCTCCGCGCGACGCAATTCCTGCTCGGCGCGGAGCCGCTCGGCGTTGGCGCGCAGGTTAGCGTCGAGCAGCGCCTGCTCGTGCCGGGCCTTGCGCTCGACCTCCTTCGTTTTCTCGAAGAGTTCGACGAATACCGAGACTTTCGACCGCAGGATCAGCGGGTCGACGGGCTTGAACACATAGTCGACCGCGCCCATCGAATAACCACGCAGCAGATGCTCGGCTTCCTTGTTCACGGCCGAGAGGAACACGATCGGAATGCCCTTGGTCTGCTCGCGGCTGCGGATGATCTGGGCGGTTTCATAACCGTCCATGCCCGGCATGTAGACGTCGAGCAGGATCACCGCGAACTGACCCTTGAGCAGGTGGCGGAGCGCCTCCTCGCCCGAGCGGGCAAGCACGACCTCGCCGAGATCTTCGAGGACTGTGGCGAGCGCGAGCAGGTTGCGGTCGTCGTCGTCGACGAGCAGGACGCGCGCCGCTTCCGCTCGAGTCTCTTTCGGAGCGGCCTCCTCCTCCGCCGGCGCTGCGACAGGGATGTCTCCCACGGGACGGTTCATCGCCTCACTCCGCCGCCTCTAGCGGCACCGGCGGGGCCGCGTCGGCCTGCGTCTCACGATTGCGCGCGACCCACACGCGCAGAAGCGCCAGGAGCAACTCGATGTCGACCGGCTTGGCGATATAGTCGGAAGCGCCGGCGTCGAGGCACTTCTGCCGGTCGCCCTTCATCGCCTTGGCGGTGACCGCAATCAGCGGCAGGTCCGCCAGCTGGCGAAGGCGCCGGATCTCCCGCATCGTCTCGTAGCCGTCCATCTCCGGCATCATGATGTCGATCAGCGCCACGTCGACGCCGGGTGTCTGCTCCAGAATGAGGATCCCATCCTTTCCCCGCTCCGCGTGGAGAACTTCCACGTCGTGGCTCTCCAGAACGCTCGTCAGCGAAAAGATGTTTCGAATATCATCATCGACGATGAGCACCCTGGCGCCGGCGAGTTCGGCAACCGGTCGCGTCGAAGCCGCAGTGTCGGACATCTTGCGGCGCTTGCGCGGCTTCTTTTCGGCTTCGTCGCGAAGATCCCGGAATAGCTGGACCAATTGCTCCCGCTCGACAGGTTTTTCGGTCACACCGAATGCGCCCATGCCGATCACCGCACCGCTACGATCGGCACCCGTCACGACATGGATCGGCACATGGCAGGTCTGCGGGTCATGCTTCAGCAAATCGAGCAGGACGAAACCGTCGATGTCGGAAAGCCCGAGATCGAGCGTGATGGCGCTCGGCTGAAGCTTGCGCGCCATCGCCAGCGTCCCGGCGCCCGCGGTCGACACGACGCCTTTCAACCCCGCCTCGTGCGCCGCGTCGAGCAGAATCGACGCGAAGGCCGGATCATCCTCGACAATCAGGACGAAGGGCTCCTTGCCAAGCTCGTCGCGGTCGTCATTGACCTCGAACGCGGCCGGGAGCGCGTTCGGCACAACGGCACCGCTATTGTCGTAGCGCGCGGGCGTGCCGGCAATCGCCGTACCCACTTCCGCTACCGCCTCGAGCGGGACGTAGAGCGTGAAGGTCGATCCCTCCCCCGGAGTCGAACGGACCTGAAGCTCACCGCCGAGCAGCCGCGCGATCTCGCGGCTGATCGAAAGCCCGAGGCCGGTGCCGCCATATTTGCGGCTGGTCGTCCCGTCGGCCTGCTGGAAGGCCTCGAAAATCAGCTTCTGCTTGTCGCTCGGGATGCCGATGCCGGTATCGGTGACTGCAATCTCGATCGCCCGCTCGGCATTGCGAAGCATGCTGCTCGTGCCGCTCCATCCGCTCTCGGCACAACGCACGGCGAGTGTCACGCTGCCCTTCGACGTGAACTTGAACGCGTTAGACAGGAGGTTGAGAACGATCTGCTGCAGCCGCTTCTCGTCGGTGCGGATGGTCTGCGGGAGCTTGCCGTCGAAGCGCACATTGAAATCGAGGTTCTTGTCGGCCGCGAGCTGCCGGAAGGTCCGCTCCATGTGCTGCTTCAAATTCTGCATCGGCATCTCGCCGACCTCGATCGTCACCGTGCCGGATTCGATCTTCGATAGATCGAGGATGTCGTTGATGAGATTGAGGAGGTCGGAACCCGCCGAGTTGATCGTCCGCGCGAACTCGACCTGCTTCTCGTTAAGGTTGCCCTGCGCGTTGTCCGACAGCAGCTTCGAAAGGATCAGCAGCGAATTGAGCGGCGTCCGCAGCTCATGGCTCATGTTCGCAAGGAACTCGGACTTGTACTTGGAAGTGAGCGCGAGCTGCTCGGCTTTCTCCTCGACCGCGCGCCGCGCCATCTCGATCTCGATATTCTTCGCCTCGACCTGCTTCTTCTCATTTTCAAGCAGCTGCGCCTTCTCCTGAAGCTCCTCGTTGGTCGCGTGCAGCTCCTGCTGCTTGCGGGTGAGCTCGGTCTGCCGCGCCTGAAGCTCCTGCGTGAGCAGCTGCGATTGCTTGAGCAGGCCCTCGGTACGCATCGTCGCGGCGATCGTGTTCAGCACGATTCCGACCGATTCCATCAACTGGTCGAGGAAGTTCTGGTGGGTCTCGTTGAACTCGTTGAACGAGGCGAGTTCGATCACCGCCTTGACCTCGTCCTCGAACAAGGCCGGCAGGATGTTGACGTTGGCGGGCGTCGCGTGGCCGAGACCTGATCCGATGCGGATGAAATCGGGCGGCACGTCCTTCAACAGGATCGGCCGCCGGTCCGCCGCCGCCTGGCCAATCAGCCCCTCGCGCAGCCGGAACTGCTGCTTCAGCTCTTCCGGCCCCTCGGCGCCGTAGCTGGCGACGAGCTCGAGCTTGGTCTCGTCCTCTTCGCGCCGGGTGACGTAGAACACGCCATATTGGGCATTCACCAGCGGCGCGAGCTCGGACATGATGAGGTTCGAGACGGTCGCGAGATCGCGCTCGCCCTGAAGCATGCGGCTGAAGCGCGCGAGGTTGGTCTTGAGCCAGTCCTGCTCGGCGTTCTTGAGCGTCTGCTCCTTCAGGTTCGAGATCATCTCGTTGATCGTGTCCTTGAGGGCAGCCATCTCGCCCGAGGCCTCGACAGCGATGGAGCGCGTGAGGTCGCCCTTGGTGACCGCCATGGCCACCTCGGAGATCGATCGAACCTGGTTGGTGAGGTTCGCGGCGAGCTGGTTCACGTTGTCCGTGAGGTCGCGCCACAGCCCCGCGGCGCCGGGCACGCGCGCCTGTCCCCCGAGCTTGCCCTCGATGCCGACCTCGCGCGCCATGTTGGTAACCTGGTCGCCGAAGGTCGAGAGCGTATCGATCATGAAGTTGATGGTGTCGGCGAGCGCCGCGATTTCGCCCTTGGCGCCGACGCTCAGCTTGCGCTTCAAATTGCCCTGCGCGACCGCGGTCACCACTTCGGCGATGCCGCGCACCTGGTTGGTGAGGTTGGTCGCCATCAGGTTGACGTTGTCGGTGAGGTCCTTCCAGGTGCCGCCGACGCCCGGCACGGCCGCCTGCCCGCCGAGCTTGCCCTCGGTCCCCACTTCGCGCGCAACGCGGGTCACTTCGCTGGCGAAGGCGTTGAGCTGATCGACCATGGTGTTGATGGTATTCTTGAGCGCAAGGATCTCGCCCTTCACGTCGACGGTGATCTTCCGCGACAGGTCGCCCTTCGCCACCGCCGTGGTCACGTCGGCGATGTTGCGCACCTGACCGGTCAGGTTCGCCGCCATCAGATTGACGTTGTCGGTGAGGTCCTTCCAGGTGCCGCCGACGCCGCGCACCTGCGCCTGGCCCCCGAGCTTGCCTTCGGTGCCGACTTCGCGCGCCACGCGGGTGACTTCAGACGCGAAGGAATTGAGCTGGTCGACCATTACGTTGATGGTGTTCTTGAGCTCGAGGATCTCGCCCTTCACGTCGACGGTGATCTTCTTCGACAGGTCGCCCGATGCGACCGCGGTCGTCACCTCGGCGATGTTGCGCACCTGCCCGGTAAGGTTCGCGGCCATGGCGTTGACGTTGTCGGTCAGGTCCTTCCACGTGCCGCCGACGCCGGGCACCTGCGCCTGGCCGCCGAGCTTGCCTTCGGTGCCGACCTCGCGCGCGACGCGCGTCACCTCGCTGGCGAAGGCGTTCAGCTGATCGACCATCGTGTTGATCGTGTCCTTCAGAGCGAGAATTTCGCCCTTCACGTCGACGGTGATCTTCTTCGACAGGTCGCCGCGCGCGACGGCCGTCGTCACCTCGGCGATATTGCGCACTTGCCCGGTGAGGTTGCCGGCCATCAGGTTGACGCTGTCGGTGAGGTCGGCCCAGGTGCCAGCGACTCCTTCGACCTGCGCCTGGCCGCCGAGCTTGCCTTCCGTACCGACCTCGCGGGCGACGCGGGTCACTTCCGAAGCGAAGCCGTTTAGCTGGTCGACCATCGTGTTGATGGTGTTCTTGAGCTCGAGGATCTCACCTTTGACGTCAACCGTGATCTTCTTCGACAGGTCGCCCTTCGCGACGGCGGTCGTCACCTCAGCAATGTTGCGCACCTGACCGGTCAGATTGTCCGCCATCAGATTTACATTGTCGGTGAGGTCGGCCCAGGTGCCCCCGACGCCGGGCACCTGCGCCTGGCCGCCGAGCTTGCCTTCGGAACCGACTTCGCGCGCCACGCGGGTCACCTCCGAGGCGAACGAATTGAGCTGATCGACCATCGTGTTGATGGTGTCCTTGAGCTCGAGGATCTCACCGCGCACGTCGACAGTGATCTTCTTCGACAGGTCGCCTCGCGCGATCGCCGTCGTCACCTCAGCGATGTTGCGCACCTGACCGGTCAGGTTGTTCGCGAGCTGGTTCACATTGTCGGTCAGGTCGGCCCAGGTCCCGGCGACTCCGGGCACCTGCGCCTGTCCGCCGAGCTTGCCCTCGGTGCCCACCTCGCGCGCCACGCGCGTGACTTCCGAAGCGAAGCCATTCAGCTGATCGACCATCGTGTTGATCGTGTTCTTGAGCTCGAGGATCTCGCCTTTGACGTCGACGGTGATCTTCTTCGACAGGTCGCCCTTTGCGACGGCCGTCGTGACCTCGGCAATGTTGCGGACTTGGCCGGTCAGATTCTCGGCCATCAGGTTGACGTTGTCGGTGAGGTCCTTCCAGGTGCCGGCGACGCCTTCGACGCGGGCCTGGCCGCCGAGCTTGCCTTCGGTACCGACCTCGCGCGCGACGCGCGTCACTTCGCTCGCGAACGCGTTCAACTGATCGACCATCACGTTGATCGTGTTCTTGAGCTCGAGGATCTCGCCTTTCACCTCGACGGTGATCTTCTTGGAAAGGTCACCGCGCGCGACGGCGGTGGTCACTTCGGCGATGTTGCGGACCTGACCGGTGAGGTTCGTCGCCATCGCGTTGACGTTGTCGGTGAGGTCTTTCCAGGTGCCGGCGACGCCCTTCACCTTGGCCTGACCGCCGAGCCGGCCTTCGGTGCCGACCTCGCGGGCCACGCGGGTCACTTCGGAGGCGAATGAAGCGAGCTGCTCGACCATCGCGTTGACGACCTTGCCAATGCGCAGGAACTCGCCGCGCAGCGGGCGCCCGTCGATCTCGACGGTCATGGTTTGCGAAAGGTCGCCCTTGGCGACCGCGCCGATCACGCGCGAAACTTCGGCGGTCGGCTGGACCATGTCGTCGATCAGCTCATTGACGGAACGCAGCTTGCTGTCCCATCCGCCGCTGGCGCCGCGGACCCGCGCTCGCTGGGTAATCTTGCCTTCCTTGCCGACGACCTTGGCAAGGCGATCAAATTCCTTGGTGATCGCCTCGTTCATGCCGACCACTTCGTTGAAGAGGGTGGCAATTTCGCCGTCGACGCCGTCGACTTCTTCGGGGAGGCGCACGGAAAAGTCGCCGCGGCGGAGCGCGCGCAGTGCGCTGACGAGCTGGCGGCGATCGATGAAGTCGCGCGGGGGTTGGAGGTTCACTTAGCTCTCCGGTGCTCTCACTCCCCCCACCCAGGTTGGACCAAGCGCAGCCCCCCGGCTGCGAATGGCCAGTTTAGCACCGATTCCGGTTTACGCTTCCTAAAAAAAACGACGGAGTGTGTCATCGAGGGATGGTAGCGGAGGAGGGACTTGAACCCCCGACACGCGGATTATGATTCCGCTGCTCTAACCAGCTGAGCTACTCCGCCCCAAGGCTCGGGAAGCACCCGCTTGGGGGCGCCAGAGGCGCGGCATATAGGTGCGTGCGATGAGCCGGTCAACGCGAGGAACCGCATACGGCTGCTCTCGTTGAGCGGGACAACAGGACGAGGTTTTGATGGACCCGCTGACGCCCCTCGACACGCTGTGCCGCCTGATCTTGCGGGCGCGCGAATATGAAGCGCAGACCGCGAGCGACTTCGACCCGGGCGAGGACCCCGACAATGTCGACGACGAGCAGGAAGGCGTGCTCAGCGTCCTTGAGGACGACATCAACACCAGCGTCGAGGAGGAAATCCGCTCGACTCTCGAGGACCTTGGCGAGGACCAGCTCGCCGAAGTGATCGCGTTTTGCTGGGTCGGCCAGGGCACCTACGAAGCCGCGGATTGGGACGAGGCCATGACCGAAGCGCACGACCTCGTCGGCGAAAGCACGGAAGAAGCGGTCGACGAGGTGATGGAACAGCCGATGCTCGCCTCGGTGCTGGAGGCAGGCCTTGCCGCGTTCGACCTCAGCTGCGACGGAATCGGCGAGGTCGCCTAACCACGAAAGGGATAGACGGCGATCCGCTCCCAGGGGCCACCGGCATAGCGGTCCAAGGCGAGACCGCGCATTGCGAGCGGCCGCGGCTGAAACGCCGCCCGCAGCCGAACGAGGAGCGCCCGTGCTTCCCGCACCGCGACCTTGTTCTGGATCGTGATGTGCGGCCGCCATCCGCCGGCATCCTGCACCAGCAAGCCACGGAAGGAATCGGCGAGATCCTCGCGCATGCGATCGAGTTCGGGCGAGACGATCCGGAAGGCAACGCCGCCGCCGAGATCCATCAATCCGTCGACCGACGCGCGGGGCGCCGGTTCAGCGGCTGCCCGCGACAATGCGGTGCGGACTTCGCGCTCGGCCGAGGGGGGAAGAGCGTGGAAAATCGTGAGGTGCGCCGGCACTTGGTTTCGCTCCGCGGGATAGTGCGCGCGGCGCAGCTGGTCGAACCAGGCCTGATCGGGAGCGGCAAGCTCCGCCGTGACAATGAGCGGACCGAGAACTGCCGGGGTGCAGTTTGCGGAGCCGGTCATCGCCCCGGCCACTGGTCGCGTGGAAGCTCTTCGAGCCTGCAAAAGCGTTCCGCTGTCACATTCGCCACAAGCACCTCCCCATCGACGTGGGCGTTGCTCCACGGCAAGCGGCGCAAAGTCTCGCCGACGCCGGCGAAGCCGCCTTGCGAGACGACAACATAATCGAGGCGCCCGCTCGAGCAGCCCGCCATCGCATCGACGCAGCGTCCGAGCTCGCAGGCGCCATTGGTGACCGGGGCCCGCGACAGCAGGGAAATCGGAAACAGCACCTCGCCGGGCGTCCGTTCACTCGCCTCGGAGGCGGCACGCGCACCTTCCCGCACCTCGGTCTGGCGCCCGAGCCAGCGCCAAATCCCGAAGACGTTGAGGACCGTCAGCACCGCATCGGTCCAGATCAGCGCTGGCTGGTTGGTGAGCAGCCCGACCGAAACCCAAGCGACTGATCCGACCAGGAAGACGCAAAAGCCGTAGCCGGTGATTCGCGGGCCGAGGTTCGAAGCCGTCAGGAAAGCCGCAACGATCGTCGCGACAGTCGCGATCCATGGAATGAAGTCAGCCATGGAGCAGCCAACAACCGCCACCGTGAAGTGGTTTCAGCGATCAAATCTCAACCTGGCTTCCAAGCTCGACGACGCGGTTGGTCGGAAGCTTGAAGAATTCCATCGCGCTTTCGGCGTTGCGCAGCATCCAGGCGAACAGTTTCTCGCGCCAGATCGCCATTCCCGGCCTGGACGAGGCGAGCAACGTCTGGCGCGCGAGGAAGAAACTGGTGTCCATCATGCGGCACTGTTGACCGATGTCCTTCAACTGCGCGAGCGCGGACGGAACGTCGATTTCCTCCATGAAACCGTAGCGAAGGATCACGCGGTAGAAGCCCGAACCATAATCCTTGGTCTCGAGCCGTTTGTCCTCCCGCACATACGGCACATCCTCGATCCTGACAGTCATCAGGATCACGCGCTCGTGCAGGACCTTGTTGTGCTTGAGATTGTGGAGCAGCGCGTGGGGGACGCCGCTCGCCGAACTGGTCATGAACACCGCCGTGCCGGGGACGCGGGCGGCGCTCGGGGCCGCCGACTTGATGAAGATTTCCATCGGCAGGCTGGCTTCGTTCATGCGGCTGATCATCAGCTGGCGTCCCTTCGCCCAGGTCGTCAGCAAGGTGAAGGCAATCGCCCCGACCAATAGCGGGAACCAGCCGCCCGCCGGGATCTTGGTCAGGTTCGAGCTGAAGTAGCCAAGATCGACGGCAAAGAAGAGGATCAGCAAGGCCGCGCTCAGGATGCGGTTCCACTTCCACATCGTGATCAGCACGACGGCGATCAGCACCGTGTCGATCAGCATCGCGCCGGTGACCGCGATTCCATATGCCGCGGCCAGGTTCGACGAGGTGCGGAAGGTCAGCACCAGCAGCAGGACCATGATCATCAGCGCCCAGTTGACGACCGGGATGTATATCTGGCCCGCGGCGCTTTCGCTCGTATGGGTAATTCGGAGGCGCGGCACGAAACCGAGCTGAATTGCCTGCTGGGTGACCGAGAATGCGCCCGAGATCACCGCCTGGCTGGCAATGATCGTCGCCGCGGTCGCAAGCAGCACCAGCGGAAGCCGGAACGCATCCGAGGCGAGGTAGAAAAACGGATCTTTGACCGCGGTCGCGACCTCGTGCGGCGGCATCGACAGGAGCATCGCCCCCTGCCCCATGTAATTGAGCAGCAGCGCCGGCAGCACGAAGTAAAGCCAGGCGACCTTGATCGGCCGGCGGCCGAAATGGCCCATGTCGGCGTATAACGCCTCAGCGCCGGTCAGCGCGAGGACGACCGAACCCATCGCCAGGAACGCCTTCAGCGGCTCCTCGATGAAGAAGGATGCCGCGTTCAGCGGGTTGATCATCGCCAGGATAATGCTCGGCTTGCCGATGATGTGCAGGATTCCGAGCACCGACAGAGCGGCGAAATAGATCAGCATCACTGGCCCGAACATCATGCCCACGCGGGCGGTGCCGCGCGCCTGGATGGCGAACAGGCCGATGAGGATGCCGACCGCGATCGGGATGACGAATGGCTCGAGCCCGACATTGACGGTGGTGAGACCCTCGACCGCGGACAGCACCGAAATCGCCGGCGTGATCATCGAATCGCCGTAGAACAGCGCGGTCGCGAAGACGCCGAGCATCACGATCCCGTTCGCCCACTTCTTCTTGCCGCTGATCGTGCGGTTGATGAGGGCCAGTAGCGCGAGGCTGCCGCCTTCGCCCTTATTGTCGGCCCGCATGATAATCATGACATATTTGAGCGTCACGACGATCATCATCGACCAGAAGATCATCGAGAGGACCGCCTGGATGTGGAACTGGTCAGGAGTCAGCGGATGATGGCCGGTGAAGGTCTCGCGGAACGAGTAGATCGGCGAGGTACCGATATCGCCGAACACGACGCCGACGGCGCCGATGGCGAGCTTGTACAGCGGCCCCTGTGCGTGGCCGTGCGCAATGTCCTGCGGGGCTTCGGTTACAGCGCCCCCGGTCGCGGTGATATTCATGTGTTGAGGTTCAGACCCGCTAGACCGCGAACTCGCATCCCTTGCACCGTGAGCGAGACCCTCGGTCACAGGCGGCGCTCCGTAGCACCGCCGTTGCAGCCCCGCAATCGGACGGGACAGGGGCGCAAAGCCCGGCTATAGGCCCGCTCAATCATTGAGCGGAGCTAACGATTAAATGCGCATTGGAGTACCAAAAGAGATCAAGGTCCACGAGTATCGCGTCGGATTGACGCCGGCGTCGGTCGCTGAACTGGTGGCACACGGTCACGAACTGTTCGTGGAAACCAAGGCCGGGAACGGCATCGATTGCCCGGATTCGGCCTATGAGAAGGCCGGCGCGACTATCCTTTCCGACGCGAAGGCGGTGTTTGACGCCGCCGACATGATCGTGAAGGTCAAGGAGCCGCAGCCGCAGGAAATCGCGATGCTGCGCCCGGGCCAGATCCTCTTTACTTACCTCCACCTCGCCGCCGACAAGCCGCAGGCGGAAGGCCTCATGAAATCGGGCGCGACCTGCATCGCCTATGAAACCGTGACCGGCCGCAACGGCTCGCTCCCGCTGCTCAAGCCGATGAGCGAGGTCGCGGGCCGCATGTCAGTCCAGGTCGGCGCACACTATCTCGAAAAGGAACAGGGCGGTCGTGGCGTGCTGCTCGGCGGCGTCCCCGGCGTTGCTCCCGCGAAAGTGGCGATCCTCGGCGGCGGCGTAGCCGGCGTGAACGCCGCGCAGATGGCGACCGGCATGCGTGCCGACGTCACGATCTACGATATAAACAATGATCGCTTGGCCGAGCTCGACATGTTCTTCTCGAGCCAGATCAAGACCGCCTATGCCTCGCGCTCGGCGATCGCCAGTGCCGTCAAGGAAGCCGAGCTGGTAATCGGCGCCGTGCTGGTGCCTGGCGCCGCCGCCCCCAAGCTCGTCACTCGCGACATGCTGAAGACGATGAAGCGCGGCTCCGTGCTGGTCGACATCGCCATCGACCAGGGCGGCTGCTTCGAAACGTCGCACGCGACCACTCACGCCGACCCAGTCTACGAGGTTGACGGGATCACCCATTATTGCGTCGCCAACATGCCGGGCGCGGTCGCGCGCACCAGCGCGTTCGCGCTCAACAACGCAACCCTGCCATTCGCGCTCAAGATCGCCAATCTCGGCGCCGAAGAGGCGATGCGGCAAGATCCGAACCTTGCGAACGGCCTCAACGTCTCGAACGGCAAGATCAGACACAAGGCCGTCGCCGACGCGCTCGATCTTGCCTACGAGCCGGTCGGCGCTTGACTGGACGCGGCGCCCGGTTCGCTGAGCGCCGCGACACCCTGCTCGACCAGCGGACGCCACTCGGCGTCCCTGGGCGCGGTCTTGAGTATCCGCTGCCACATCGCAACCGCCTGCTGCCGGTCGCCCGAACGCGCCAGCGCCAGACCGTAGAAGAAGGATGCCGCGGGATAGCCGGGCGAAAGCTCGGCGGCGCGCTTGTAAGCGAGCTCCGCCGGGGGCGTCAGGCCGCGGGCGTGGTCGACAAGCGCGTTGCCGAGCGCGATCCACAATTGCGGGTCGCCGGGATAACGCCGGACCGCGTTCTGGAGAATGCCGACGGCGTCCTCGCTCTTGCCGTCGCGCGCGAGCGCCTCGGAAATGCGGATCCAGCTCTCGGCGGGCGTGAAATGACCGAAGAAGGCGTGACGAGCATCGGTCAGCGGGAAGATGTCGCCCGATTCCCCGGCTTGCGCGGGTGCATCGGGGAGCCCGGGGCTGCCCTGGAGCGCATAGCCGGACGCTCCCAGCAGCAACGCCGCAGCGCTCGCCGTCAGCAGCCCGCCGCGGACGCCGAGAAGCCACAGAAGGCCGAGGCTGGCGGCGGCCAGCAGCAAGAGGATCAGCCAACCCATCAACGCTTCGCCCTCAAGCGAATGCGATGCCGGATCAGCCATGCGCCGACGACCAGCAAACCGATCGGCGCCAGCCACAAGGGCCACGCGGCGGGCTCGTCGGTCGGCTTGTAGCTGATCCACGTACCGTAGCGCTCGATCAGCCAGGCGCGGATCGCGCTCGGCTTTTCACCCGCGGCGATGCGGCGGCGGACGAGGTCGCGCATGTCGCCGGCAAGCTCGGCATCCGAATCCGCGATCGATTGTCCCTGGCAGACGAGGCAACGCAGCTCGACCATCAGCGCCTGCGCTTCGGCTTCCTGTTGCGGGTTGGGAAGCTGACGATTGGCCCAATAAGCCGGCGGCAGATTGCTATCGGCAAGCAGCGGCTGCGCCACGGCGAGCGCAACGAGGACGAGATATTTCACCGCGCCGCCGCCAGTTGCTGGAGGACTCCAGGAATGTTGGCGGCGGTCAGTGGACCGACATATTGGTGGCGAATGATCCCGCGCGCGTCGACGACGAACGTCTCCGGCACGCCGGACGAACCCAGCGCAATCTGCACTTCGCTCTGCCGATCGCTGCCGATCCGCTGGTAGGGATCGCCGTTACGCGCAAGGAAGGTCGTGATCGCGTCCGGCGTGTCGCGAACGGCAATGGCGTCGATCGCCACGCCCCTGCGCTTGAGCTCGGCGAGGACGGGCGCTTCGCCCGCGCAGGGCACGCACCAGCTTGCGAAAATGTTGACCAACCGCGGCCGGCCCGACGCAAGATCGGTCGACTTGAGGCCCGGCTTCGAGGGGAGCGCCGCGGGCAAATCGAATGCGGGGAGCTCGCGGTGCACCAGCTGCGAGGGGACCGCCGGGTCCGCCGGCTTGATCAGCCGCCAGGCGAGTCCCGCGACCAGCCACGCCAGCAGAATGATCGGGATCAGGCGCAGGCCGCGGCTCATGCGTAGCGTGCCTTGCGCCACTCGGCCGCGGCCGCGTGCCGCCAGCGGAACCGCGACACCCGGCCGAGCATCGCCAACGCGCCGCCCAGGGCGATCAGCGCGCCGCCAAGCCAGATCAGCGTCACGAACGGTTTCCACCACAGCCTCAGCTGCCAGCCGCCGGAAGGATCGGACTTGCCGAGCACGGTGTAGAGTTGCCCGTTCCAGAATGTCTCGATCGCCGACTCATTCGTCTCCGTCGGAGGGTCGCTGTAATAGTGCGATTGCGGCTTGAGGACGATGATCCCCTCCCCGCGGCTCGCGTGAAGCTCGGCTTCGAGCGCGGTGTAATTCTTGCCGGCGGTGGGCGTGACGCCCTCCAGCTGCACTGACCAGGGCCCGACGGTCAGAGTTTCTCCCGGCTTGGCTACGGCAAGGCGCTCGCTGGTGAACGCGGCATTGGAGGCCATTCCGGCCAGGGCGACGGCGATCCCGAAATGGGCGATGACCATGCCCCATGTCGCGAGCGGCGCGCGCAACGGATTGCGACCGATCATCGGCAACATGCTCGAGGCCGCCAGGAATGCGGCGACGGCGAAACCGAGGCGGGGCAGAATGCTCATGCCCGGCCAAAGAATGATGGTGATGACCAGCGCGCTCGCCCCGAGCAGCGCCGGAGTTGCCAGACGGCGGAGCACGGGCCGGCGTTCGCGCCGCCAGCTGAGCAGCGGGCCGACACCGACCAGCACGGCGAGGATCAGCGCCAGCGGACCCGCGACGGAATTGAAATAAGGTGCTCCGACCGACAGCTTCTCACCGGTCAGTGCCTCGATGAACAAGGGGTAGAGCGTTCCGACGAAGACGATCCCCAGGATCACGCTGAGCAGCAGGTTGTTGACGGCCAGCCCGCTCTCGCGGCTGACCAGCTCGAACGGCGCTCCTTCCTTCAGAGTCGCGCCGCGCACGGCGAACAGGATGAACGCGGCCCCCACATAGATCGTCAGCAGCACCAGCAGGAACGTGCCACGCTCGGGATCGATCGCGAAGGCATGAACCGAGGTCAGGATGCCCGAGCGGACCAGGAACGTGCCGACCATCGACATCGAGAAGGCGATGACGGCGAGCATCATCGTCCAAGCCTTCAGCGCGCCACGCGCCGCGAGCACATTGATCGAGTGGAGCAGCGCAGTCGCGGCGAGCCACGGCATCAACGACGCATTCTCGACCGGGTCCCAGAACCAATAGCCGCCCCAGCCGAGCTCGTAATAGGCCCAGTAGCTTCCCGCCGTGATTCCCAGCGTGAGCAGGACCCACGCGCCCAGCACCCACGGCCGCATCGCGCGCGCGAGTCGTGAATCGACTTCGCCGGTGAGCAGCGCACCGACCGCAAGGCTGAAGGCTACGGAAAGGCCGACATAACCGAGATAAAGGGTCGGGGGATGGAAGGCCAAGCCGGGGTCCTGCAGCAACGGATTGAGCCCCTGCCCGTCCGGCGGCGCCGGAAACAGCCGCGCGAACGGGTTCGAGGCGAACAGCAGGAACGCATAGAATCCGAGCGCCAGCAGCGCCTGGCTGCCGAGCGCCGCGATCAGCGTGCGTTCGCT
>Ga0207657_10001102_pt1 | contig 28705 bp, 26 predicted proteins | sample KBSC33metaG_FD_184316 | JGI IMG/M metagenome (GOLD analysis project Ga0207657, IMG submission 184316) | Corn rhizosphere microbial communities from Kellogg Biological Station, Michigan, USA - KBS C3-3 metaG (SPAdes) (version 2) | ecosystem: Host-associated > Plants > Roots > Rhizosphere > Soil ...
CGTACGCGCCGTGATGCCCCCGACAAGAATCGAACTTGTGCACGCGGTTTAGGAAACCGCTGCTCTATCCACTGAGCTACGGGGGCAGGCTGCTTGGAAGCGTAACCGGCCCCACGACGCGCACTGCTCACAGCCGGAGCCGGAACAGGCGGCTGGCACGGCGAACGCCGGGGTGCTCGAGCTCGACACGTGCGACGACCTTTCCGCGCGCCCTGCCTCCGTAGCGGAGCGCGACGAGCCCGCGCGAGTGCGGCAGCAGGTCGCGGGGCGCGGGTCGGAGACGGGCGAGGACGCGGCCGCCGGCCCGCAACGTCACCGTCAACTCGCGGCGCCCGATCGACTCGAGCGCAGCGCCCGTATTCGCGAGCGTCAGCTCGAGCAGTCGCGCACGGCCTGCGCGTCGAACGGTGAGTCGCCGAAGCTCGATCCGCCGCGGAAAGCGGCCGGGTACCCGCAGCCTGACGACGACGCCGATCCGCATCCGCGTGACGACGCCGCGCCTCGACGTTGCCGACGCTGTGAGCAGCACGAGCGCGAGGTGGTCTCCGGGGCGAGCGCCGCGTGGCGGCGCCGCACGCACCGTGATGCCCGCCGCCCTCCTGCCGACCGTAAGGTGCCGTGGACTGACGCTGAGCCACGGGATGGGGCGACGAGAAGCGGGCGCGATCCGCGGACGGCCGTGCAGGTCGAGCGTGTAGCCCCTCACGGAGACCTCGACGGGCAGTCGCGCTCCCGCCGCGGCCATCTGCACGACCTGCCGACCCGCGCCGCTGAGTGCGACGCGGGTCGGGGAGGCGGTGAGCGTGACGTTCGCGGGCGACAGGATCGCGACTGCGAGCAGCGCCCCCTGGATCATCGACCGATCACGGTGTACGTGACCGTTGCCGAGTAATGCCCGGCCGGCACGACCGGGAGCGGCGAGACGAACCCGACGCGCGTCGCCCAGATATCGCCGCCGGCGATGCTCGGCGCTGTCGTCGTCCCGATCAGCAGGTCGGTCGCCGGTGCGATCGGAATGCCCGCGAGGGCGCCGCCTCCGAGCGGCGCCGAAAGCACGCCGCCTGCCGGTGCGGATGCGCCGAGCCCGAGCGGCAGGTCGGCCGGTGCGAAGGCGGAGCGATGGACGCTGAGCGCGTAGCCGGCCGCGTTGCTGCTCGCGACCGTGACCCGCTCGCCCACGGGCGCGGGCGTCTGGCCGACGGCGGCGGAGCCGAAGCTGAGCGTCGCCTTCTCGAGGCTGATCGACAGGGTCGAGGCGACGTCGATGTCGACGAGCGCGCCCTGCGATGTCGGGCTCTGCGTGGAGCCGCCGCACGAGACGACGGCCGCCGCCGAGTCGAGCGGCGCGGGCGCGAGGGCCGCAAAGTCCGCGCCGTTCGTATCGGTGTCGGTGCAACCGCCGGCCGCACGTGCGTCGGCCGTGGTCGAATCCAGCGCCGGCGCGGGCGCCGACCCTTCGTAGTCGGTCGCCGACCCATAGCCGACGAGGTCGTGGATGGCGGCAGCGGTGGCGCAGCTGCCGGCGGTCGCGCCGCACGTGAGCGCGGCAGTGTCGTGGACGAGCGCGATCTTCCCGCCCGTGTTGGCGAGGTTCGTCGTCCCGGTCGCGTCGGGCGTCGGCAACGCGGCGCCGACCGTTCCGGCCGAGGCGAGCTGGACGAGGTAGTGGCGCCCGGGAGCCAGGTTGCCGCTGAGCGATGTCGGCGACCACGACGTCCCGGAGGCCGTCGCATACTGCACCGTCCAGCCCGACAGGTCGACGGCTGAGGCGCCGCGATTGAAGAGCTCGACGAAGTCGTTCGCATACACGGCTCCTGCGTTGCCGCCTCCGGCGTAGACCTGGCTGACCACGAGGTCGGAGGATGCACCGCGGGCTACGGGTGCGACGAGCAGGAGCGAGGCGAAGACGAGGCTGAGAACTGCATGGATTCGTTTCATGCGTCCGTGATAGCCGCCTCGAAGCGCGGGCGATAGTGTCCGTTTCGCTCTTGGCACACAGTCGGTGCAGGTATGTGGGAAAGAGCGCGGCGGTGTCTCGATTAGTTCTCGATCGTGACGAGCGTGCCGATCGGCGTGTACGGCCAGACCTTCGCGGCCGATGCAAGCGGCAGCTCGACGCAGCCGAGGCTCTGAGGCGTGCCGAACGAGTTGCGGTTGAACGCGTGCAGCGCCTCTCCCTGATGGAAGTAGCTGATCCACCGAATCCCCGGGTCGTCGTAGTGCGACCCGTCCGGATTCGTGCCGCTCATGCGGCCGACCGGGATGTGCTCGAAGACGGGGAACGTGCCGAGCGCGGTCGGCGCCGCCGGCACGCCGGTATTGCCGGGCGAGGTCAGGACGACTGCGCCGTTGTGCCACAGCGTGAGGAGCTGCGGCACCTCGCGATGCACGAACACGTAGCTGTAGCCGTCCGTTCGCCGCTTCCCGGCGATCGCGTCCGCGAGCGCGGCCTGCCAGACGTCCTTGCCGGCGATCCCGTCGACGGTCAGGCCGTGCTCGTCCTGGAACATCATCACGGCGCCGCGCGTGATCGTGTTCGGCTCGCCTTCGCGCCAGAGCTGCCGCAGCTCGACGGGCGTGTTCGGGTAGCGCCAGCTGAACGTGCCGTCCGGCGCGTCGATCGCGGCGGCGAGCTCGGCGCGCGCCGAGTGCGCCACGGGGCCGGCCGACGGCGTCCAGGTGAGCGGCAGATAGCCCTCCTCTGCCAGGAGCTGCTGGAGGCGGAGGAACGACGCCGGCGCGACCTGCCAGTCGACTTCGCGGCCGACGGTGGCGCGGTTCGCGCCTGCACCGGCAACGGCGAGCGGGCGGGAGAAGCGCGCGTGCAGCGTGCTTGCGAAGCGCGCGCCGAACCGTGACGGCGTGAAGACGAGCGTGTGGGTGTCCTCCTCGGTCCACCGGCCCGGCACCTGCGGCGAGAGCGCCGGCCGCGACGAGCCGAGCACCGCCGCCACCGGCTTCGAGAACGTCAGGCGAAGCGGCTCGAGCGGGCTGATCCGCGCGCTCGGCGACGGGTGCGGGAGGACGACCGGCTGGCGAGCGGTCGGAAACCACGTCACCTTCACGGCCGGCCCGAGGCGCTCCCAGTCGCGCGCCGCTGCCGCCACCTCGACCGAGCCGGCCGCCGTCTTCCGGTGCAGCGACACCGACGCTCCGTCGGGAGCCACGGGGCGGCCGCCGGCGGAGACGCGGCTCACCGGGGTGTCGAAGCCGACCCGCACCGAGGCGCCCGGGGCAACGGTCAACCAGCGTTGTCGCACGTGCGCCACCGGCGCTCGGACGGACAGCGTCACGTGCCGCGTCTTCCCGAGCGCCCAGCTCGACCAGCCCGGGCGCCGGACGACGACCGAGATCGACACCCGCTCGCCCGGTGCGAGCGGTGTCTCCGGGGTGAGCCGCCCGCCGCGGACCTCGAGCGGGATCGGGCGGCCCTGTGAATCCGAGGCGGTCACGCGGGCGACGGAGCCGGCGAACGGCTGCAGGTCGACCCGCGCGAGCGCGGACTCGTCGCCCGCCAGGGTTGCCCCCGAGAAGGCGTAGACGCCGCCGGCCGCAGCGGCGAGCACGATCGCGAGCACGGCGAGGCCGACGAAGAAGGGACGGCGCGAGCGACGAGGCGGCGGGCGACGAAGCGGGCGGGCGTTCCCGTGGCGCCGCGAGGCGGTTTGTGTCACTCCAAAAGGATATGGGTCGCCGAGAGGTGCATCCGGGACGAGCCCGGGAGCGGGCGCGCACGGTAGACGGGAACAGCCGGCCGGCCGGCGGGCGTTCTGGTGGACATGACGGGCCTCGGTGTCATCCGCGGCGGGGCACTCTACGTCGGTGCGCTGATCGGCCCCGGGCTCCTGCTCGTTCCCGCCCTCGCAGTCCAGTCGGCGGGAGCGGCGTCGATCGTCGCCTGGGCGGCGCTCCTGCTCCTGTCGGCGCCGCTCGCGATCACGTTCGCCGCACTCGGGGTTCGCCATCCCGTCGCAGGCGGTGTCTCCGCCTACGTGCGCGAAGGGCTCGGCGAGGATGCCGCCGCCGTCACGGGCGGCTGGTTCCTCGCCGCCGTGGTGCTCGGCGCGCCCGCCGTCTCCGTGATCGGCGGCTACTACGTCGCCGACCTGACCGGTTCCGGCACACCGGTCGCGGCGGCTGTCGGCCTCGCGATGTTCGCGACGGTCGTCGTCGCGAACCTCTTCGGGCTCCGCGTCTCGTCCGGGTTCCAGCTCGCGCTCTCGTCGGTGCTGATCGTCGTGATGGCGGTAGCGATCACGGTCGCCCTACCCTCGCACGGCGGCGACAACTGGACGCCCTTCGCGCCGCACGGATGGTGGGCGATCGGGACCTCCGCGAACATCCTCGTCTGGCTGTTCGTCGGCTGGGAGGCGGTCGCGCAGCTCGCCGGCGAGTTCCGCCGGCCGGAGACCGACCTGCCCCGCGCGGTCGCGCTCGCCTTCGGCGTCGTCACGCTCCTCTACGTCGGTCTCGCCGTGGCGACGATCGGGGTCACCGCGGGCACGCAGTCGCGAGTCCCGCTGGCCGACCTGATCTCGGTCGGCTTCGGTCAGGCCGGCCGCGACGCCACCGCCGTCCTCGCCGTCGCGCTGACGATGGGGACGATGAACGTGTACATCGGCGGCGCCGCGAAGCTCGCGGCCTCGCTTGCGACGGAGCGCGCGCTTCCGGGCTGGCTCGCCGGCGACGTCCACCGTTCGATTCCGCGGCGGCCGCTCGTCGTCTACGCGCCGCTCGTGCTGATCGTGATCGCGCTCGTGCTCGCGGGAGTCGGCACCGCCGATGAGCTCATACGCGCGACGTCAGCCTGCTTCATCGCGGTGTACATCCTCTCGCTCCTCTCGGCGATCCGCATCCTGGACGGACGCGTGCGCCTTGCCGCCGCGGCGTCGCTCGCGCTCTCCCTCGCGATCGCCGTCTTCTCCGCGGCCTATCTCGCCGTTCCCCTCGTCGCGGCCGCCGTTGCCTTCGCACTCCGCCGCCGCCTGCGCCTGCGGCTCGTGGCGGCGTAGCAGCGTACGGCTAGACCGCGACGCGGACCTCGCCCGCGACGAGCACCCGCTCGATCTCGAGACGGTCGTCGAGCACGACGATGTCGGCCGGCGTGCCGACGTCGAGACGGCCGAGCTCCGGATCGCCGAGCACCCGGGCAGGCGTCGAGGTCGCCGCCGCGATCGCGTCCGCGAGCGGGACGCCGAGCGCGTGCAGGTTGCGCACGGCCTCGATCATCGTCAGCACGCTGCCGGCGAGGACGCCGTCGGGCCCGCGCACCGTTCCCTCGTGCACGTGCACGTCGAGGTTGCCGAGGCTGTACGACCCGTCCGCCACGCCCGCCCCCGTGATCGCGTCCGTGACGAGCGCGAACCGGTCGCGCGCCGCGCGCCAGGCGACGAGCACGGTCTCGGGGGCGAGGTGAATGCCGTCGACGATCAGGGACACGACGACGTCGTCGCGCGCGAGCGCGGCGCCGACGATGCCCGGGTCTCGGTGCAGGAACGGGCGCATCGCGTTGAAGAGGTGCGTGACGCTGCGCGCGCCGCGGTCGAACGCGGCATTGGCCTGGACCGCCGTGGCGTCGCTGTGGCCGAGCGAGACCGCGACGCCACGCTCGAGCAGGCGGTCGATCAGCCGCTCCGCGCCGGGCAGCTCGGGCGCGAGCGTCATCAGGCGCACCGGGCCGGCGTCGAGCAGCCGGTCGAGGAGCGCCGGGTCCGGGTCGCGGCGCGACGACGCCTCGTGCGTGCCGAGGCGATTCGGCGAGAGGAACGGGCCTTCCAGGTGCATGCCGAGGATCCGCGGCCGCGCGCCGTTGCCGGGTACCTCCCTCATCGCGTCGAGGAGCTGCCGCTCGGGGCTCGTGATCAGCGTGGGGAGGTAGGCCGTCACGCCCGTCTCGAGGAGCGCCTCGCCCGCGCGCCGGTAGGCGGCGGCGTCGGCGTCGAGGAAGTCGACACCGCCGAACCCGTTCACCTGCAGGTCGACGAAGCCGGGTGCCGCGATCCCGCGGCCGCCCGGCGAGGTGACGGCGACGGCCGCCACCCGCCCGTCCTCCACCTCGACGTCGCCCGCGACGAGCAGACCGTCGACCAGGGCTGCCTCGACTCCCAGTCTCATCGAGCCAGTCTATGAGTGGTCCTACCCTCTGGTCAATACCAGTTCGACAATTGGTTGGGCAGAGGGCTTGTGTCCCCCCGAGCTGGTCTATACCATCGGCGGCGATGGCGGAGATTCGGCTCGACCACGTGACGAAGGCATTCGGCGCGGTCACGGCCGTCGACGGGGTCTCGCTGACGATCGACGACGGCGAGTTCCTCGTCCTCGTAGGGCCGTCGGGCTGCGGCAAGTCGACGCTCCTGCGGATGATCGCCGGGCTCGAGGACGTCACGACCGGGCAGATCTCGATCGGGGACCGCGACGTCACCGAGCTGGCACCCCGCGGCCGAGACATCGCGATGGTCTTCCAGACCTACGCGCTCTACCCGCACATGACGGTGCGCCAGAACATGGGCTACGGCCTGAAGGCGCGCCGAACGCCGAAGCCCGAGATCGCGCGGCGCGTGAACGAGGTGGCGGAGCTTCTCGGGATGACCGAGCTCCTCGACCGCAAGCCGGCGCAGCTCTCCGGTGGCCAGCGCCAGCGCGTCGCGATGGGCCGCGCGATCGTGCGGCAGCCGCAGGCCTACCTGCTCGACGAGCCGCTTTCGAACCTCGACGCGAAGCTCCGTGTCGGCATGCGTGCATCCCTCGCGCAGCTTCACCAGCGCCTCGGGGTGACGACGGTGTACGTCACCCACGACCAGACCGAGGCGATGACGCTGGGCCAGCGCGTCGCGGTGATGCGCGACGGGCACATCCTGCAGTGCGACCGCCCGCAGGTGCTCTACGCACGTCCGAACAACCTCTTCATCGCGGCGTTCATCGGCTCGCCGGCGATGAACCTCGTCGAGGCGACGCTCGAGGGCGACGCGGTGCGCTTCGGGCAGTACCGCGTCCCGCTCGCCACGCGGCCCCAGGCGGACAGCGTCGTGCTCGGGATTCGGCCCGAGAGCTTCGAGGACGCGGCCTTCGCGCCGGGCCGCCCGACGATCTCCGTCCAGGTGGAGGTGCTCGAGGAGCTCGGCTCCGACGTCCACGTCTTCTTCACGGTCGATGCCCCGCCGATGACCGCGGAGGTGCTGGAATCCGCATCGGAAGGCGGTTTGCTGCCGGTCGACCGGGCGCTCTTCACGGCCCGCGTCGACGCGCGGACGGCTGCGCGGGTCCGCGGGCCGCTCGAGCTCGCGGTCGACGCCTCGCGCTTCCATTTCTTCGATCCGCAGACCGGCGACCGGCTCGAGGCGGCAGCCGCGCCGCAGCTCGTCGGGGCCCGGTGACGAAGCAGCGCGAGACCCGCGAGCGCGTGCTCGAGCTCGTCGAGACGCTGAGCGTCGGCGACGCGATCCCCTCGGAGCGCCAGCTCGGGATCGATCTCGGCGTGTCGCGTCTCACCGTGCGCGCGGCGCTCGACGAGCTCGTGCGGGAGGGCTACCTCGTGCGCCGCCGCGGCGCCGGGACGTTCGTCGCCGAGCCGAAGGTCGCGAAGGGCATCGACATCACGTCGTTCAGCGACGACATGCGCGCACGCGGGCTCAACCCCGCGAGCCGCACCCTCGACCTGCGTGACATTCCCGCCGGCGCACGCCTCGGCCGGATCCTGCACGTCTCCCCGTCCGAGCAGGTCGTGTGCGTCAAGCGCCTGCGACTCGCGGACGGCGACCCGATGGCGATCGAGCTCCTGCACGTCCGCGCGTCGCTCGTCCCGGGCCTCACCGGCCGCGACCTCGAGGAGAACTCGTTCTACGAGCTGCTCGCGAGCCGCTACGACGTCTCGATCGTCGGCGGAACGCAGACCGTCGAGCCGACGGTGACGAACGAGGAGGAGTCGGCGGCACTCGGCGTGCCGCTCCACTCGCCCGCGCTCCTCTTCGAGCGGGTCACGCGTACCTCGGACGGAGACGTCGTCGAGTACACGAGCTCCACCTATCGCGGCGACCGCTACCGGCTCGTGACCGAGATCGGGCTCGGGGGCAAGCAGCTCCAGCCGCTCGCCGTCAGCGGACTAGACCAGTTCTAAGATTGGTATTGACTTCTCAGACCCAATTGTGAAACGATCCGTCGGCATGAGAAGTGGTCAGTACCAAATCCGCGGCGCCGAGGCTCAGTCCGAGCAGGGCCGCCTGACTCTGGGGGCATCCAGGTGAAGAGACGCAGCATCGTCGCGCTCTCGATTGTCGCCGTGACGGTGGCAGCGGTCATGGCCGCGACGTCGGGAGCGGCAAACAAGAGTGCGAACGCGAACAGCATCACGGTCTGGCTTCAGATCGACGCGCAGTCCGGCTGGCCGGACCTCGTCGCCAGCACGAACCAGAAGTTCCAGTCCGACCATCCGGGCACGACGGTGAACGTCCAGTACCAGAACTGGGGCGACCACCTGCAGAAGTTCGACGCCACGCTCGCCGGCGGCAGCGGGCCGGACGTGATCGAGATGGGCAACACGGAGATGACGAAGTACATGGCGGCCGGCGCGTTCGCACCGCTCGACCGCTCGTCGTTCGACAACTCGGCCTCGTGGCTCAAGGGCCTCGCGGCTTCGGGCGCGTACGGCGGCAAGACCTACGGCGTGCCGTACTACGCAGGCTCGCGCGTCGTCACCTACCGGACCGACCTCTTCAAGAAGGCCGGCATCTCCAAGCTTCCCGCGACGACGGCCGCGTACATGGCCGATGCGAAGAAGCTCTTCGCGAAGAACCCGAAGAAGGGCTTCTCGCCGATGTACATCGCGGGCACGGACTGGTACGTCGCGATGAGCTTCGTCTTCGACTACGGCGGCGGCATCGCCACCCAGATCAGCGGCAAATGGAAGGGGCTGCTCTCCTCGCCGAAGTCGGTCGCGGGCCTGAACGCCTACAAGAGCTTCTACCTCGCAACGTCTCGGGCGTCGAAGACGACCGACGAGACGCACCCGAACCCGTATGACGTGTATGCACAGAGCCAGGCCGCGTCGATGATCGGCCCGAGCTGGTTCAGCTGCTGCGTCGGGAAGGCGAACACCGGCCGCACCGCACAGTTCGTGATGCCGGGTCACGTCAAGGGCCAGGCGATTCCGGGCTTCCTCGGGGGCTCCGACCTCGCCGTCCCGGTCACGAGCTCCTCGAAGGCGCTCGCGTCCGACTGGATCAAGGACTTCACCTCGACGAGCGCGGAGAAGACCCTCCAGGCGAAGGGCAACATCCCGAACGCGACCAACCTGCTCGGCTCGAGCGTGAACGAGCGCGCAGCCGCCCGGAGCTGGTTCGTCCCGACGGCCAAGCACTGGGTCGACGTGGAGAACGGGAACATCCTCCGCAACATGCTGGCGCAGATCCTCACCGGCAAGCTGTCCGTCAAGCAGGCAGCCGCGTCGGCCAGCGACAACATCGCATCGGTGCTCAACCAGCCGTAACCGGTGCAGGAAAGTAGCGCTATGGCGGCCGCCGCCGAGACCACGCTCCATCGGTCTCGGCGGCGACGCCGTTTCTGGGCCGGGGCGGTTCCCTACGGGCTGATCCTGCCGGTGGTCGTCGTCGTCTCGCTGATCCTCGGCTATCCGCTCTACTGGCTCGTCAAGCTCTCGACTCAGCAGTACGGGCTCTTCGAGCTGATCCGGCACGAGGGCATCTCGGTCGGCTCGCGGAACTACAGCTCGGTCCTGCACGACTCGATCTTCTGGCACACGCTCCTTCGCACCGTCGTGTTCACGGTGGCGAACGTGACGCTGACGATGGTGTTCGGGATGCTGCTCGCGCTGCTCCTCGTCCGCGTCAGCGCGCCGGTGCGCGTGCTCCTCAGCTCGGGGCTCGTGCTGGTCTGGTCGATGCCGGTCGTCGTCGCCGTCCAGATCTTCTACTGGATGACGAACTTCCAGAACGGGGTCGTCAACTACGTGCTGACCGAGCTCCACGTCGGCGATTTCTCGCAGCACGACTGGTACGCGACGACGTTCTCCCAGCTCAGCCTCGTCACGGTCCTGATCGTCTGGGGCGCGCTGCCGTTCGTGGTGATCACGCTCTACGCCGGCCTCGCGCAGGTCCCGCGCGACCTCGTCGAGGCGGCGGAGGTGGACGGCGCGCGGGCCTGGCGCGTCTTCGCCGACATCACGCTGCCGATCCTGCGCCCGATTCTCCTCATCCTCACGAGCCTGTCGATCATCTGGGACTTCGGCGTCTTCACGCAGCCCTACCTGCTGATCGGACAGTCGAAGATCACGAGCGGCAACTACCTGATGAGCATCTACCTCTTCGAGGAGGGCTACTTCAAGAGCGACTTCGGCCGCGGCGCCGCCATCTCGATCCTGATGCTGCTGATGGTCGCCGTCCTGAGCGTCGTCTACGTGCGCCGCATGGTGCAGATCGGCGACGAGGCATGAACCGCCGCGCGCGGCAGACCGGCTGGAACCTCGTCGGGATCGGCGTCTTCTGCGTGATGGTCTTCCCCGTCTTCTGGATGCTCTCGACGGCGTTCAAGTCGAACGACCAGATCGTCAGCCTGAACCCGACGTGGTTCCCGCTCCATCCGACGCTCCAGCACTTCCGCGACGCGATCGACAAGCCGTTCTTCTGGCAGGACGTCAAGAACAGCCTGATCGTCGTCTCGGTCACCGTCGCGATCTCGATCGTGCTCGCGTTCCTCGCGGCGGTCGCGCTCGCCCGGTACGACTTCGCCGGCCGCAAGCTCTTCGTCGTGCTCGTGATCGGCATCCAGATGCTGCCGCAGGCCGGGCTGATCATCCCGCTCTACGTCGTGCTGGCGCGCTACCACCAGGTGGACGCGCTGACCGGCCTGATCGTCACGTACATGACCTTCGTGCTCCCGTTCTCGGTCTGGACGCTCCGTGGGTTCCTGCTCGGCATCCCGAAGGAGCTCGAGGAGGCGGCGATGGTGGACGGCTCGACCCGGCTCGGCGTGTTCCTGAAGATCCTGCTGCCGCTGATGGGGCCTGGGCTCGTCGCCACGTCGGTGTTCGCGTTCATCACGACCTGGAACGAGTACATCTTCGCGCGCGTCCTCCTGAACGACCAATCGAAGCAGACGGTGACGGTGTGGCTCTCGTACTTCCTCGGCTCGAGCCGGCACACGGACTGGGGCGCGCTGATGGCCGCGTCGTCGCTAACCGCGATCCCGGTCGTCGTCTTCTTCCTGCTCGTCCAGCGGCGAATCGCCTTCGGGCTGACGCAGGGCGCGGTGCGCGGTTGACGCTCGAGGAGGCGGCGGCCGCCTGTGTCTTCCCGAGCTTTCCGGGCGATACGCCGCCCGACTGGATCCGGCGTTTCCTCTCAGAGGGAGGCGGTGGGCTCGTCCTCTTCGCCTACAACGTGCCGTCGCGTGAGCGCCTCGCCGCGCTGTGCGCGTCGCTGCGTGCCGAACGGCCCGACGTGCTGCTCGCGACCGACGAGGAAGGCGGGGACGTGACGCGCCTCGAGTGGGAGACCGGCAGCTCCTACCCGGCCGGCGCGGCGCTCGGTGCCGTCGACGATCCGGCGCTGACCGAGGCGGTCGCGGCGTCGATCGCCGCCGAGCTCGCAGCGGTGGGAGTCAACTGGAACCTCGCGCCGGTGGCGGACGTCAACGTGCCCGCGAACCCGGTGATCGGAACGCGTGCGTTCGGCTCCGACCCCGAGCTCGTCGCGCGCCATGTCGCGGCGTACGTGCGCGGGATCGAGAGCCGCGGCGTCGCCGCGTGCGCGAAGCACTTCCCGGGGCACGGCTCGACCGAGCAGGACTCGCATCTGGAGCTCCCGTTGCTCGTTGGCGACGTCGAGGACGGGCTGCCGCCATTCCGCGCGGCGATCGGCGCCGGTGTGCACTCGGTCATGACCGCACACGTGGTGGTGGACGAGCTGCCCGCGACGATCGATCCGGCGATCGTCGGCCGTCTCTTACGCGACGAGCTGGGCTTCGACGGGGTGGTCCTGGCCGACGCGCTCGAGATGAAGGCCGTGAGCGCGACCGTCGGCGTCGAGGCCTCCGCCGTGCTCGCGATCTCCGCGGGCGTCGACGCGCTCTGCGTCGGGCACGACCTCGGCGAGGACGCGGTCCGCTCGATCCGGTCGGCGCTCTGCGCCTCGGTCGACGGCGACCGGCTGCGTGAAGCCGCGAGTCGCGTCGCCCGCCTGGCGGCATGGGCCAGGCCGCCGGCCGCGGCGGCGGATGCGGCCGTCGGAGCCGAGGCTGCGCGGCGCGCACTCCTCGTCGAGGGCGAGATCGGCGGCGCACGCAGGGTCGTCGAGCTTCGTCCCGTCGCGAATATCGCGGCAGGGGAGCCGGAGCACCGCCTCGACGGAGCGACCGTTATCCGCGAGGGCGAACCGGTGCCGGAGGCCGACGTCTTCGTCGTTCGCGACGCGCACCGCCACGCGTGGATGCGCGACGCGGCCGACGTTCCCGGCGCGGTCGTCGTCGAGACCGGCCTCCCGGTCTGGCGCCCCGTGCAGGCGCGGGGCTACGTGGCGACGCTCGGCGGCAGCCGCGTCTCGCTCGAGGCTGCGGCGGCGGTGATCGCATGAGCTCGCATCTCGAGCGTGAGCTGCGTGAGCAGCCGGAGGCGCTACGGCGGCTGCTCGACGAGCAGGCTGCGCATGCCTCCGAGATTGCCTCCCTCTTCGGCCGTTCCGACGTGCAGTACGTCCTGATCGCGTCGCGCGGCAGCTCCTCGAACGCTGCGCGCTACGCCCAGTATCTGCTCGGGCGCGCGCACCGGGTGCCGGTGGCGTTCGCGACGCCGTCGCTCTACACGCTCTACGAGCAGCCGCCGCGGCTCGACGGCGCGCTCGTGGTCGGCATCTCGCAATCCGGAGAGTCGCCCGATGTCGTGGAGGTGCTCGCCGAGGCGAAGCGGCAGGGGCGCCCGACGGTCGCGCTGACGAACGTCGAGTCATCGCCGCTCGGGCTCGTCGCCGACGCGGTGCTGCCGCTCGAGGCAGGCGACGAGCTCGCCGTCGCGGCCACGAAGACGTACGTCAATTCCCTGGGCGCGGTCGCGCTGCTCTTCGCAGCCGCGACACGGAACGCCGAGGCGCTCGACGAGCTGCGCCGGATGCCGGAGAAGCTTGCCCGGCAGCTCGAGCGCTCGTGGGAGATCACGGTCGACGGCATCGACGGCATCGACGGCGGCACGGTCGTCGCGCGCGGCGTCAACTACGGCACCTCGTTCGAGATCGCGCTGAAGATCCGCGAGCTCTCAGGCCTTCTCTTCGAGTCGTACTCCGCTGCCGATCTGATGCACGGCCCCGTCGCCGCGATCGGACAGGGCTGGCCCGTGATCGCGGTCGCGCCGTCCGGGCCGGCGTTCGAGGTGATGGCGGAGGCCGCGGTCGAGCTCGGCCGTCGCGGTGCGCGCCTGCTCGTCGTCTCCGACGACGAGGCCCTGCTCGCACGGGCCGCCGTGCCGCTGCCGCTGCTTCCCGGCGTCCCCGAGTGGCTGAGCCCCCTCGTCGCCGTCGTGCCGGGCCAGCTCGTCGCGCTGCGCCTCGCCCAGCAGCGCGGCAGCGACCTCGACAAGCCGCTCGGCCTGTCGAAGGTGACGCTCACCCGCTAGATACCGTCGGCGACCTCTGCGTGCCGGTCGGTCACGCACTGGCGCATCCAGTGGTGGGCGCGTTCGAGGACGCGGTGCTCGAGCGCCTTCCGCTCGATGTCGCTCTCGGGGATGTCCTGGGAGATCTCGATCCGGACTTGATGCACCGACGCCTCGACGTTCGCGTCCATCTCGTGCCGCTCCTCGGAGATGATCGACACCTCGCCGACCTCGTCGAGGAGCCACTGCCCGAGCCGGTCGATCTCCGCGCTCGTCGCCTCGCGGCCGGCGAAGATCCCGAAGTTCACGCGCACCTCGATCGAGGGCGGGTGGTATCGGTGGACGGCGAATGCCATTGAGGGATCCATCACCGGTTCTAACGATCCTCGCGCACGATGGGTTGCGCGGCGAGTGGCTAGCTCTCGCGCGGCTGCCAGCGAAAGCCACGGACTGCCGCAACGAGTCCGATCACGCCCCAGAGCGCGACGACTCCGATCGAGCCGGTCTCCGACCAGATGTGGTGGTGTCTCACCATCACGTCGCGGGTCAGCTTCGTGAAGTAGGTCAGCGGAAGCACGTCCGCGATCGCGCGCAGGAACGACGGGTACTTCGCCGGTGAGAAGAAGGTGCCGGAGATGATCGCCATCGGCAGGTAGACGAAGTTGACGACGGCCGACGAGCCCTCCGCGGAGCGGACCGCACCGGTCAGGCCGAGCCCCATCGCGGCGAAGGCGGCGGCCCCGAGCACGAGCGCCGCGAGCAGCGACAACGGGCGCGACGGCAGCCCGACGGAGAAGAGGAGCCGGCCGAGCACGATCAGCAGGACGGCCTCGACGAGAAAGGTGATGAAGGTCGAGGCGAGCACCGAGAGGATGTACGTCGAGGGCGGGAGCGGCGTTGCGCGGATTCGCTTCAGCACCCCGCTCTCACGCCGGATCACCATCGTGATCGCGAGGCCGGCGAACGCGGTCGACGCGACGCCGTAGCCGATCATCCCGGCCTCGAGGAACGGCGCGCCGCGGACGCCGTCGATCGTGTCGTTGCCGTAGATCGAGCCGAAGACGAGAAAGAAGATCACCGGCAGGAAGAAGGTGAAGAACGCCGCCTCGCGGTTGCGCCAGAAGAGCCGCTGCTCGGTGCGCAGCTCGTGGAGGAAGAGCCTCACTGCGACGTGAGCTCCAGGTACACGTCCTCGAGCGTCGGCCGGCGCACCTCGAGCTCGTCGAGCTCTTCGCCGCGGGCGAGAGCCTGCGTCGTCAGCTCGTGCAGGCGGCGGGTGACGTCCGTCGTCTTCTCGATCACGTCGGCTCCGTTTCGCCGGTAGCGAATCTCGGTCTCGACCGCGCCGCCGGTCAGCTCCGCCGGCGTTCCTTCGCGCACGATCAGACCCTCGCGCAGGAGCGCGACGCGGTCGGCGAGCTGCTCGGCTTCGTCCAGGTAGTGCGTCGTCAACAGGATCGTCTTGCCGAGCGCGCGCAGGTTGCGCACGGTGTCCCAGGCGGTGCGGCGCGCACCCGGGTCGAAGCCCGTGGTCGGCTCGTCGAGGAAGATCACCTCGGGGTCGCCGACCAGTGCCAGAGCCAGGTCGAGCCGCCGCTTCTGACCGCCCGAGAGCGTGCGGACGCGTGCGTCGCGCTTTTCGTCGAGCTGCACGAGCTCGATCACCTCGTCCGGGTCGCGCGGCTTCGTGTAGTAGCCGGCGAAGACGCGCACGCTCTCGCTCACGGTCAGGCCCGGATAGAGCGACGAGGATTGCAGCATCACGCCGATGCGCTCCCGCCAGGCCGTGGAGGCGTGGTGCGGGTCGACGCCGAGCACCTCGACCGAGCCGCCGTCGGCCGGGCGGTACCCCTCGAGGATCTCGACCGTCGTCGTCTTGCCCGCACCGTTCGGGCCGAGCAGGCCGAACACCTCGCCCGGCTCGATCGAGAAGCCGATCCCGCGCAGCGCCTCGTGCTCGCCGTAGCTCTTGCGCAGGTCGGTGACCCGGACGGCGGTCAGAGCTCGACCTCGGCGACGCCGCCGGGCGGGAACGCAAACGCGTGCCCGGTGAGCTCGAGCACGATCTCGCCGCAGTCGGGTTGGTGCCCGACGGCGACGACGGTTCCGTCACGGCCCCGGAGCGCCTCGCGAAGGGTGTCGGTGGTGGCGCCGGGCGCGAGCCGGTCGTCGGGCTCGACCGTCAGACCGGCGGGGCGGGCGATCTGCTCGGCCGTCTCGCGCGCGCGGAGGAGCGGGCTCGACAGGACGGCCTGCGGCCGCTCGGCCGCGAGCCGCTCACCGAGCGCACGCGCCGTCTCGAGGCCTGCGTGGGTCAACCGGCGTAGCTCGTCGGGCTCTCCGGCGGCAGCCTCTGCATGGCGGACGACGAAGACGCGCACACACCTAGCCTAGTTGTGCTGCGACCTCGCCCAGGACGTCGACCATCGCAACGTCCTCGTGGGCGAGGTGCTGGAGCAGCGCGCGCTCGACGCCCGCCGCTTCGTACGCGCGCAGCTGCTCGCAGACCTGCTCGACGGTTCCCGCGACCGGAGGTCTCTCGCGCCCGGTCAGCTCGCGGTACCGGCCGAGCCGGTCCCGGGTCTCCGCCTCGTCTCGCCCGACGACGCAGCCGATCATCATCGAGAAGCGGAGCGGCGTGCGACCGGCTTCGTTCGCCGCCTCGTCGAGCGTGCGCTTCCGGTCGCGAGCCTCGTCGAGCGACGGGGAGACGGTGTTGTACTCGTCGGCGAAGCGCACTGCGGCGCGAACGGTGCGCGGCTTCGCGGTGCCGCCGACGACGATCGGCGGCCGCGGTTGCTGCAGCGGCTTCGGCCAGATGTCGTCCGCGACCGTCCACTGCCTGACGATCTCGGCGAGCTGCCGGTCGAGCTCGTCGAGGCGCTCGCGTGCCGTCCCGAACGGAAAGCCGTACACGGTGTGCTCCCCGTCGTACCACCCGGCGCCGATCCCGAGCTCGACCCGGCCGCCCGAGACGTGGTCGGCGGTGACGACGTTCTTCGCGAGCACCGATGCGGGCCGGAAGGTGACGGGGGAGACCATCGTGCCGAGCCGGATCGTCGAGGTACGCGCGGCGAGCGCGGCGAGCGTCGCCCAGGCGTCGAGTGACCCATTCGGGTCGTCGCGACCGATCGCGCGGTAGTGGTCGGAGCGGAAGAGCCCTTCGAGCCCTGCCGCCTCGGCGGCGGCCGCGAGCGCGAGCCACTGATCCCAGGAGACACCCTCCTGGCCCTCGATCATCAGGCAGATGCGCATTACTGCGGCGTGACGTAGGCGGCGGTGAGGCCGCCGTCGACGAGAAACGTGGAGCCGGTGACGTAGGACGACTCGTCGGATGCGAGGAAGAGCGCGCCGTTGACGATCTCACGCGGCTTCGCAAGACGCCCGGTCGGCCAGTGGGTGCGCCGGCGCTCGAGCGCGGCCGGATCGTCGCCGAAGATGCTCAGCAGGAGCGGTGTCTCGACCGGGCCGGGGCAGAGCGCGTTGACGCGCACGTTCTCGCGCGCGAACTGCACGGCGAGCTCGCGGGTCATCGACAGCACGGCGCCCTTCGACGCGGTGTACGAGATCTGGCTCGTGGCGGCGCCGACGATCGCGACGAAGCTCGCGACGTTGATCACACTGCCCCCGCCGCGTCTCTGGAGGTGCGGGATGCCGTGCTTGCAGCACAGGAACACACCCTTCGTGTTCACGGCCTGGACCCGGTCCCACGCCTCGACAGCCGTCTCGAGCACGGACGCGTCGTCGGCAGGCGAGATGCCGGCGTTGTTGTAGAGGACGTCGATGCCGCCGAAGCGCTCGGCGGTCGCGGTCATCATCGCCTCGACGCTCGCCTCGTCGGCGACGTCGACCTCTTGTGCGAAGGCATCGCGCGCCAGCGTCACGGTCTCCTCCGCAGCCGCGAGGTCGACGTCGGCGGCGCAGACCTGCGCGCCTTCCTCGCTGAACAGGATCGCCGCGTCGCGGCCCATGCCGCCGCCGGCGCCGGTGATCACGCACACCTTCCCGTCGAGACGCCCCATCAGCCCTCCGTCGAGTAGTAGACGTTCTTCACTTCCGAGTAGCCGTCGAGCGCGTGCATCCCGAGCTCGCGGCCGAAGCCGGACTGCTTGAACCCGCCGAACGGCGTCGACACGCGCACCGAGCTGTTCGAGTTGATGCTCAGCACGCCGGTCTCGAGCGCGCGGGCGACGCGAAGCGCTCGCGCGCCGTTCTGCGTCCAGATCGACCCGGAGAGGCCGTAGGGGGTGTCGTTCGCGATGCGGATCGCGTCGGCCTCGCCCTCGAACGGGATGAGCGCGGCGACGGGGCCGAAGACCTCCTCGCGGGCGACGCGGTCGTCGTTCGACGCTTCGACGAGCGTGCACGGGTACCAGTAGCCCTTGCCCTGCGGCGTCGCTCCGGTGAAGAGCGTGTCGCCGTCCACGAAGCCGGCGACGGTCTCACGGTGCGCGGCCGAGATCAACGGTCCCATCTCCGTCGCGTCGTCCGCCGGGTCGCCGACCCTGACGTTTCGCGTCGCGTCGACCAGCAGCTGGGCGAACTCGTCGTAGGCGGCTCGCTCGACCAGGATGCGCGAACGCGCGCAGCAGTCCTGGCCGGCGTTGTCGAAGACCGCATAGGGAGCCGCGGCCGCGGCGCGTTCGAGGTCGGCGTCGGCGAACACGATGTTCGCGGACTTGCCGCCGAGCTCGAGCGTGACGCGTTTGATCGTCGCGGCGGCTCCCTGCATGACGCCGCGTCCGACCTCCGTCGAGCCGGTGAAGCCGATCTTCGCGACATCGGGATGCTCGACGAGGCGCGCGCCCACGACCGAGCCCTTGCCGACGACGACGTTGAGGACTCCTTCCGGGAGGCCCGCTTCGAGCGCGAGCTCGGCGAGGCGCAGCGCCGAGAGCGGCGTCAGCTCGGCAGGCTTGAGCACGACGGTGTTGCCGCAGGCGAGCGCAGGCCCGAGCTTCCACGAGGAGATGTTGAGCGGGAAGTTCCAGGGGACGATCAGCCCGACGACGCCGAGCGGCTCGCGGAACGTCAGGTCGACCCCGCCGGCGACGGGGATCGTCTCGCCGTGGCGCTTGTCGACCGCGCCGGCGTAGAAGTGGAAGACGTCGGCGACCATGCCGACCTCGCCGCGCGCGCCGCTGATCGGCTTGCCGACGTTCTGCGACTCGATGCGCGAGAGCTCTTCGTGGTGGTCCTCGACCAGGGTCGCGAGCCGCCGCAGCAGCCGTCCCCGGTCGGCGGGCGAGACCGCACGCCACCCCGGGTAGGCCGCGCGCGCCCGGGCGACCGCCGCGTCGGTCTCGTCCACCCCGGCCGACTCGAGGGTGGCGATCGTCTCCTCGGTCGCGGGATTGATCACGGCGAAGCTCATCCGCCGCCGATTGAATCACGCCGCCTCAACCGTCGTTTGGCGAAGGGCCATGGCCAGAAGGGACGATTCCTTCCTCCACGAACCGGCGGTAGGCGGTGCGGGCTCTCGCCGGCGTCGGAGAGATGTGCTTGAGGAGCTCGCCGGGCTGGTGAAACGGCCGGGGGTGAGCGAGACCGATCGTCGCTGCATAACCCGACCAGGCCGCCTGCTCGGGCGCCTCGCCGGTAGCTCGAGTCGTGTTGAGGTCGACGTAACGGCAGGCCACCACGACCTCGCCTTCGGTGTGCAGCTGTCGGGCGAAGAAACCATGCCGAAACAGGTGACCCTGCCCCGTCACGCCGTAGATCGCATGGATTCGACGGGAAAATCCGCCGTGCAGCTCTCGCAGTCCCTCTGAGAGCCCGCCGTTCGCCAGCTCGATCACGAAGTGATGGTGGTTCGCCATCAGCACCCACTCGAGCGTCGTCCAGCCGTACTTCGTGGCGGCACGTGCGTACATCCTCAGGAAGAGGTCGTACTGGTCGGGCGTCCTGAAGAGCGGCTGCCCGTAGGTACCGCGCGAGCCGACGTGGTAGGTGCCCTGCGGGTCGATCGGTGGGCGTGGAGGAATACGCCGACGGTAGTGGCAACAACACCCCGAGGGCAGGCCTGTGGAAGAAAAGTTCCAGTTTTGTCACCTTCGTTTGGCGACGGGACATGGCTCGCCACGGCCTGTCCCTCGGGGCCACGTGGTGCCGGTTGGGGCGGCGTTACGCCGGGGGCTGCGCGGCGTAGGCGGTGGCTTGCTCGACGAGCGCTTCGAAGAGCGCGAGGTCGGTGCCTTCCTCGGGGTGCCAGAGCACGCCCACGGTGAAGCGACGGGACGGGGCCTCGAGCGCTTCGACGGTGCCGTCGGGTGCGCGCGCAGATTCGCGCAGACCTGCCCCGAGCGCGCCGTACCCCTGATGGTGATGCGACTTCACGTCGTGACGGTCGCCGAGGATCGACGCGAGGCGCGTCTCCGGCACGAGCGCGACCTCGTGCTCCGCGAAGACGCCGGGCGTCCGCTTGTGCGTGTCCGCGTGCACCCGGTCCGGCACGTGCTGCTCGATCCCGCCTCCGAGCGCGACGTTCAGCACCTGCGAGCCACGGCAGATCGCGAGCACCGGCAGGTCCCGCTCGAGCGCTGCCTGCATCAAGCGGAGCTCGAAGTCGTCGCGCTCGCGGACGACGCCGACCGTCTCCGCGTGAGCCGTCTCCCCGTAGAGCTCCGGGTCGAGATCGGAGCCGCCCGAGAAGATCAGTCCGTCGACGTGGTCGAGCGTCTCCGCCGGTGCCGCCCCCGGCGGGACGAGGAGCGGCACGCCGCCGGCGCGCTCGACCGCGCGGACGTACGACGCGGGCACGAGCGCGGCGTCGAGGTCCCACGCGCCCCAGGCTGCACGCGTCAGATAGGTCGTGATGCCGATCACGGGTCTAGCCACGTTCGTACAGACGCTCCCGTTCCCAGTTCGTGACCACGCGGTCGAACGACTCCTGTTCGGTGCGCGCATAGTTCAGATAGTGGTCGACGACGTCGTCCCCGAGCGCCGCGCGTGCCATGGTCCCGCTCTCGAGCGCGCCGATCGCCTCGCGCAGCGTCGACGGAAAGCGCTCTGCGTCCGACACGTACGCATTGCCTTCGAGTGCCGCCGGAAGCTCGAGCTCGTTCTCGATGCCGTGCAGCCCCGACGCAATCGTCGCCGCAAACGCGAGATACGGGTTGACGTCGCCGCCCGGGATCCGCGACTCGACGCGCATGCCCGCGCCGGAGCCGACGATCCGGAACCCGCACGTGCGGTTGTCGCGGCCCCAGGCGAGCGTGGTCGGGGCCCACGAGCCGGCCGCGAACCGCTTGTACGAGTTGACGTTCGGGGCGAAGAAGAGCGCCAGCTCGCGCGCACACGCGATCTGCCCGGCGAGGTACTGCCTGAACGTCTCGCTCTCACCGGCGAACGCGCTCTCGTCACCGCGCCAGAGGGACGAATGGATGTGGCACGAGGATCCGATCCACGTGTGATCGGGCTTCGCCATGAACGTGATCGAGCAGCCGTTCAGATGCGCGATCTCCTTGGCGCCGTTCTTGTACACGACATGGTTGTCCGCCGTCGCGACCGCGTCGTCGTAGCGGAAGTTGATCTCCTGCTGGCCCGGCCATGCCTCGCCCTTGGACGTCTCGACGCGGATACCCGCGCCGTGCATGCCGTTGCGGATCTGACGCAGCAGCGGCTCGTCGTAGGTCGACGCGAGGATGTGGTAGTCGAGGATGTACGGCACCGACGGCGTCAGGTCGTTGTACCGCTTGCGGTGCGCTTCCTCGTACGTCTCGCGGAGCAAGTAGAACTCGAGCTCCGAGCCGACCTTCACCTCGAAGCCGTGTGACTGCGCGCGCTCGACCTGTGCGCGCAGCACCTGGCGCGGAGACGGGCGCACCGGCGAGCCGTCCCCCCAGCCGACGTCGCAGAGCACGAGCGCCGTCGCCTCGAGCCAGGGGATGCGGCGCAGCGTGGCGAGATCCGGCGCGAGCTCGAAGTCGCCGTAGCCGCGCTCCCACGACGCGAGCGCGTAGCCCGGGACGGTCTCCATCTCCATGTCGAGCGCGAGCAGGTAGTTGCAGCCCTCGGTCCCGTGGCCGTGGTCGACCTGCTCGAAGAAGAAATCGCGGTGCAGGCGCTTGCCGAGCAGGCGTCCCTGCATATCGGTGAACGCCATGATCACCGTGTCGATCGACGAGTCGTTCCGCAGCTCTTCGAGCGTCAGCACTCCTGTTGTCCTCCTTCGTGGAGGGAGCCGGCACGCGCCGGCTCCCTCCGATCCGGTATTCCCGGCGATCCTACGCCGACGTGGGCGCGGCGCTTCCGCCGGGCTGCTCGTACTGCGCCTCGATCTGCTCCAGCTCCGCCTCGGTGCCCTGCACCACCGGGCCCTTGAACCACGTTCGCGCCGAGGCGAGCCACCACAGGCCGACTGCGAGCAAGACGCCTCCGACCGTGATCGGCGCGTAGTTCACGACGTTCCAGTCGAAGCCGCTCTTCCACGGGATGCCTGCCGGAACGGTCGGCATCAGGAAGAGGATGACGACGAGCAGGATCCAGCAGACCGCGATCGGGTTGATCCACCGGTAGTGGCTCCCGAGCGTCCAGGCGCCGGCCTGGAATGAGTCGCCGGCCCGCCAGCGGAGATAGATCGGCACGCCGTAGGCGATGTAGAGGCCGATCACCGCGATCGACGTGCCCACGAGGTATCCGATCGCCCCGTTCGCGAGCGTCGGCAGCATCAACGCCCACGCGAGGACCGCGATCGCGACCACTGCGTTCGTGGGGACGCGATGCCGGACGGATACCTTCCGCCAGATCCGTCCGCCCGGCACGGCGCCGTCGCGCGAGAACGCGAACATCATCCGCGACGCTGCGGTGAGCGACGCGAGCCCGCAGAAGAACTGCGCGACGCACGCGATCACGAGCAGGAACTCGGCCCAGCGCGTGCTCATCGCGTGCTGCCAGATGTACGTCACGTCGAACGCGCCTGCGCCGATCGTGCCCTGCACGTCGGGAACGGCGAACGTGACGGCGAGGAGCAGCACCCAGCCGAAGATGATCGACATCACGACCGACATGACGACGCCGAGCGCGGCCGCACGCGATGCCTTGCGGGTCTCCTCGCTCATGTGCGCCGACGCGTCGTACCCCGTGTACGTGTACTGCGCCATCAACAGGCCGATCCCGAACACGAACCAGAACACGGGGCTCGAGAAGCTGTGACCGCTGAAGCCCGACTCGTTGATCGTCTTCGTGAAGACGAACGACGCCGACTGGTGATGATCCGGGACGACGATCAGGACGCCCACGATGACCGCGACGCCGAGCATGTGCCACCACGCGGAGACCGTGTTGATCAGCGCGAGCAGCCGGACGCCGTTCAGGTTCAGCAGCAGATGGAGCGCGACGATCACGCTGAACGTGACGAACACGGTATGCGTGTCGGTGCCGATGCCCGAGAACCAGAGGTTCAGAAGCGCCGTCCAGAACACCGCGGCCCCGTAGTCGATCGCCGCGGTGACGCCGATCTGGCCGATCAGGTTGAACCAGCCCGAGAACCACCCCCACGCGGGTGAGCCCAGCTTCGACGACCAGTAGTAGATCGCGCCCGCCGTCGGCATCGCCGAGGCGACCTCGCCCATCGCAAGCGCGACGAGAAGCACGAAGAACCCGACGATCAGCCACCCCCAGGTGATCGCGACGGGGCCGCCGGAGTTGAACGCGATGAAGTACGACGTCAGGCAGCCGGCGAGGATCGAGATGATCGTGAACGAGATGGCGAAGTTCGAGAAGCCGCCCATCTCCCGGTAGAGCACCTGCGCGTAGCCGAGCCTGTGAAGCAGCGATTCGTCGTCGTGGGCCTGGTGTTCCACGAGACCTCCTTGGGGTTTGTGCCGGATGGGGCAATCGGGCGATTCTCTGCCTCCGGTCGGCCGGAGAGCAAGCTCGGCGTGGCGTCTGTCCGCCACCGCCCCTTTCGACGGCACCTTCCTAGTGCGTCATTGCGGCGAGGGCGTTGCGAATGAACTGCTGGATGCGTGGGTCCGGGGGCGCGTCGTGACCGCCCCATCCGTCGAGGCCCCACGCGAACTGCACCGTGCCCGTTGCGTACACGGAGGCCCCGGACGGCGCGGTGTAGCGCGTCGAGTCGGCGTTCGCGGGAGAGCCCGTGTAATGGAAGAACCTTGTCAGCGGCGGCGTCGCGCAGCCGGGCTCGATCGCATCCCACTCATAGCCGACCAGATCCGGAAGCGTCGCTCCGGCCTCGAACTCCGTGTTCGCCATCCAGGGGTCGCCGAGAGCGCTGGTCACGATGCTGTAGTCGCGCGGCGGCTCGCCCGCGACGCGGATCCCGCCCAGGTCGTCCAGCCCGACGAGCGTGCACTGCGGGTTCGGCGGCGAGAGCTGGGTCCACCGGACGGTTTTCGTCGCCGGGTCGGGATCGGGGTCGCCGGCGAGGCTCCGATACTCCACGAGCGTCCTGCCGTTGTCCTCGTAGCGAGCCTGCCAGTACATGTCGTTACCGCCGAGGAACGCGAGATTGACTCCGGCGTCCCGGGCTGCGGTCAGGTTGTCGCGCATCGCCTTCGTCCAGTACTCGTCGTGTCCCACCGAGATGATCAGCTTGTGGTGCAGGAGCTCGGCGGGATCCACGGCCAGGTCGTAGTTCGTCGTGTACGAGACGTCATACCCTTCGCGCTCGAGGAAACGGAGCGTGGGGTACTCCCACACGAGGGGAGACTGACCGTAGCCCGGCCGGTTGAACGAGACCTTGACCGCCGGCGGGCCGCCGTTCAGCCCTGAATAGAGGCTTTCACCGCCCCAGCCGTTGTATGCCTCCCATGTGTTGACCGGCGCTTCGACGAGGATCGCCGCGTTGCGCCCCGGGGCAGCGCGAACGATGAAGTACACCGAGCTCGCCGAGCCCGCCTGGGGACCGCTCGTGAGACGGAGGCGGGCGACGTAGTAACCGCTCGTCCACGACGACGGAACGGGGAAGGAGTCGGTTACCGGCCAACCGGCGTCGACTTCTCCGGTGACCGGATCCGGCGCGGGTGCGCTCCGCGCCGAGCCGACCTCGTCGGTCGAGCAGCTCGGTACGCAGGTCATCAGCCGGGCCCCGGCCCCTGCGTACCAGCCGAGACGGTAGACCTCGACGCGATAGCTCGCGGCCGGGTTCGTGCTGACATGAAGGCCGACCGTGTCTCCCGGTGCGGCGCTGACCTGCGAGGTATATCCCTCGATCGCCGAGGCTGTCGCCTCGGGCGACTGCCAATCGGTCGTCCCGGGAAGCGCGTTCTCGGCAGTCACCGGGTTGCTCGGCAGAGCGGCCGCCGCGATGCTGGATGTGAAGTTCGACGATGCGTCGCCCGAACCCGCGCTGTTCGTCGCCGTGACGATGGCGCGCAGGTCGGCGTTGACGTCCGCCGGCACAACCAGGTGCGACGCCGTTGTCGCTCCGACGATGTCTGCGCATCCGGCTTCGAGCCCCGCCTGGTAGTGGCGCTCCACCTGGGCTGGAGTGAGGGCTTGCGCGTAGACGGCGGCGTCGTCGATCGAGCCGCGGAACATGTAGTTCGTCCTGTCGTACGCGCCGAGGTAGTAGATGCTGTTCCACGACGGGTCGGTCGTCGCGTGCGTGCCTGCCGGATCGCCGTCGATGTAGAAGTGCTCTGCGGCTCCGTCGAACGTGTAGACGATGTGGTGCCAGGCGTTCAACGACGCCGTCGAGGTCGAATAGAACAGGTCGTGGTCGTTGAACCACGCGAGCAGCCGGCCGCCGTTTCCGCCGCCGTTCGTCTGCCACAGGATGCGGTGCTCGAAATCGGACCCGGCCAGGGTTCCGTACCCGACGGCGCCGGAGCTTCCGTCGCCGGACAGATTTGCCCAGAACTCGAGCGAGAATGCGCCGGTCGTGCCGGGGCTCGGCATGGAGACGGCGTCGTCGACGCCGTCGAGGGACACCGATGTGTCGGGATCGCCCGCGAAAGCGCCGGACTGGCCAAGGGTCGGCCCTCCGAGGTATGTCCCGCTGCCGAGCGTCGTGCTGTTCGCCGCCGCTGTGCCTGTCGCGTCGTCGAGCCGCACGTATGAGGTCGGCGAGTCGGCCGCGACGACGGACGGGTACGAGGCTCCGCAGCGCTGCCAGCGATACGTGTAGCTGATCTGTCCGCCGCCGGTCCACGTTCCGGGGGTCGCCATGAGGGTCTGCGCCACCGCCGCCGTGCCGGTGATCGTCGGGGCGCTCGAGCTCACCGGCGTGGTCGTCGACCCGCCGCCGCCGCCACCGCCGCCGCCACCACTACCGCTACCTCCGCCTCCCGTGCCTCCGCCTCCGGTACCGCCTCCGCCGCCCGTACCCCCGGCACCGGGCCCGGGTCCGGGCTGCGAGGCGCCGAGCACGGCTGCGGTCGGCCGGCTGACGGCGGTCGAGCGCCCGCCTGCGTTCGAGGCGGCAACCTCGACTTCGAGCGCATGCCCGACGTCGGCGTCGCCGATTACATAGGTCCGCTCGACCGCGCCCGTGATCGGCTCGCAAGCAGGTCCGGCGCAGCGCAGCCAGCGATAGGCATAGGCGATCGGGATACGGCCCGACCAGGTCCCGGCGTCAGCCGTCAAGGTCTGTCCCGTCTGCGCCGTGCCGGCGACCGTCGGGAGCGAGGTGTTCGCAGGCGGTGGCAGGTGGAGCGGAGGAGCAGGCCTCGGCTTGACGACGGCCGTCGCCCTGCTGACAGCCGTCGAGCGCCCGGCGCGATTGGTCGCGATCACCTCGACGCGTAGTGCGTGGCGCACGTCGCGCGCGGTCGGCGCGTAGGTTGGACGCGTGGCGCCGGCGATCGTCGCGCATGTGGAGGCGGCTCGCCCGACCGTGCAGCGTCGCCAGTGGAACGCAAACCTCGTCGGCGCGGTCGCGCGCCAGGTGCCCCGATGCGCCGTCATGACCTCGCCCACGCGTGGCCGACCTGAGACCGTCGGCGCATCGACGAGGTGAGGCCGCTCCTGAGCGTGCCGTGGAGTCGAGATCGTCGCCGAGGATGCGGATCCGTTTCCTCCGACGCAGAGCACGACGAACGCCGCGAATGTCGCGTACGCGGCCATCCAGACTCCGCCCCTGGATCTGGTCGGGCGCCCGGGAGGACGAACCGTGGAGACGCGACTCACCATCGCAGAGTAGGAGCGCCCGGCGCGGAAACACCGGCTCCAGAGGCTGGGTCCACCCACCCACAGGTCCGGGGCCCGCGAATGCCGCCCAGACCGATCGACGTCGGTAGCGTCTGGCCATGCGGCGGTTTCGCTACGTGATCTGCGACGTCTTCACCGACGTCGCCCTGGCGGGCAACCAGCTCGCTGTCTTCACGGACGCGCGCGACCTGACGGCCGAGGACATGCAGACGCTCGCCCGCGAGATGAACCTCTCGGAGACGGTGTTCTGCCTGCCGCCGAGCTCGCCGGATGCCGACGTCCGCATCAGGATCTTCACGCCTGCCACCGAGCTCCCGTTCGCGGGCCACCCCACGCTGGGCACGGCGTTCGTGCTCGGCGGGCCGCTCTCCAAGATCGTCGTCCGGCTCGAGACCGCGGCGGGCGTCGTTCCCGTCGAGCTCGAGCGAGACGGAGCTCGCATCGTCTTCGGCCGGATGGAGCAGCCGATCCCGACCTGGGAGCCGGTCGCCGACCCGGCGCCGATCTTCGCGGCACTCGGCGTCGCCGGCTCCGGCCTTCCGGTCGAGCGCTACGAGCTCGGGCCGGGCCACGTCTACGTCGAGCTGCCCTCGCCGGAGGCGGTCGCGGCGCTCACGCCCGACATCGGCGCGCTCGCACGTGCGACGGACGACGGCACGAACTGCTTTGCGCGCAACGGCGCGCGGTGGAAGACGCGCATGTTCGCGCCGAACCACGGTGTCGTCGAGGATCCCGCCACCGGCTCGGCGGCCGGACCGCTCGCAGTGCATCTCGCCCGACACGGACGCATCGCCTTCGGCGAGCGGATCGAGATCGCGCAGGGCGCCGAGATCGGCCGCCCGTCGACGCTCTTCGCGGAGGCGCACGGCACGGCCGAGCAGATCGAGCGGGTCGTCGTCGGCGGCTCGGCCGTCGTCGTCGCGCGCGGCCAGTTCAGCTTCTGAGCTCGACCGCCTCGATCTCCGGGAGCTCGGCCGGGACGGCCGACCAGAACACGCCGCCGTCGCGCGTCAGGTAGAGGCGGTTGCGCGCAGCGACGACGGCGACGTCCGGATCGTCGATCGAGATGGCGACGGCGCGGCCGGCCGGCAGCCCGCGGCCGGACTCGCGCCAGGTGACGCCGACGTCGTGTGACACGAGCAGCGGCGGCTTGGCGTCGACGACCGCCATCACCGTCGCGCCGGCGGCAGCCGCCGCGATCACGCGCGGCAGGTTCAGCGCCGGCGCCTCGGGCGGTTCGACGTCGCCGTCCCACGGCTCGACCTCCGCCGTCTCGAGGTCGACGGCGAACGACCCTGCGACTGTTTCGACGATCGCGTTCATCGGCAGAGGAGCGACGCGACGACCGCCGTTGCGCGCCGCGCGGCGCCGGCGGGAGCGAAGCCGGCGTTTCGCCCCACGATGTACGAGGTCGCGAACGCGTCGCCGGCGCCGGTCGGGTCACCGGCGATCGCGTGCGCCGGAATGAACTCCGAGCGGCCGCCGACGTAGACGGTCGAGCCGCGCGACCCGTGCGTGACCACCACCTCGCGTACGCCGAGCGTGGTCGGGTCGCCGAGCACCGCCGCCTCCTCGTCGGCGAGCTTGAGCACCCAGATGTGACGCAGGATCTCGGGATCGAAGTTCGCGTCGAGCTGGAGCGGGCCGAGCTCGGGCGCGCGCACGAGACCCTGCCCGTCGAGCGAGACGCGCCGCCGCCGCGCCAGGGCTGCGACCGTCGCGACCGGGAACTCGTGCCGCGAGAGCGGGGCGATGTGCGCCCAGCCTCCCGGCGGCAGCTCCGGCAGATCGCCCGGCAGCCAGGCGTCCCCGAGTGCCTCGACGCTCATCGTCCGCCGGTCGCCGTCGTACGAGAAGGAGAAGGTCGCCGTCGAGGAGCCGCCGACGTAGCGCACGGGCGTGCCCAGGCGCACGAGCTCCGGCAGCAGCGCCGTGCGGTCGTCGCCGGCGCAGCGGGCGACGATGCGCGCCGGCACGCGAAGGCGCTGGAGCGCGCGGGCA
>Ga0207657_10001104_pt1 | contig 28627 bp, 32 predicted proteins | sample KBSC33metaG_FD_184316 | JGI IMG/M metagenome (GOLD analysis project Ga0207657, IMG submission 184316) | Corn rhizosphere microbial communities from Kellogg Biological Station, Michigan, USA - KBS C3-3 metaG (SPAdes) (version 2) | ecosystem: Host-associated > Plants > Roots > Rhizosphere > Soil ...
TCGTGCTCAGCCCGATGCTCTATCTCGGCGGCGCTCTCCTCTACGTCGACCAGGCGGCGAGGGTAGTAGGCTTCCGCGGAGATGGCGCTCTTCATCCTCCTGTCGACCCTGAGCCAGCAAGGGGTTCAGACGCTCAAATCGAATCCTGAGCGCCTGCGCCAGGTGAACCAGGATGTCGAGGAGCTCGGCTGCAAGGTGCTGCACCAGTGGGCGACGCTCGGCGAGTTCGACTTCGTCAACGTCGTCGAGGCGCCGGACATCGCCACGGTCGCGAAGGTCTCGGTTGCGCTCGGCGCCCGCGGCTCCACGAAGATCGCCACGCTCCCCGCACTCGAGATCGAAGAGTTCCTTCGTACCCTCGAATAACCCTTTTGGCCAGGTCTGGGCCGAGCCCCGCGGGTATATGAACTAGACGTGCGTGACCCGAGAATCGACGAATACGCACGTCTGCTCGTCGAGCGCTCGATCGGCGTTCAGCCGGGCTGGCAGGTCTCGATCCGCGCCTCGCCGCTCGCACGACCGCTGATCGAGGCGGTGATGGAGCAGATCGCCCGGATCGGGGCGTACCCGCTCCTGCAGCTCTCCTTCGAGCAGCTCGGCGGGCCGTTCGCGCGCGAGGCGCCGCTCGAGACCCTGCGCGAGACGGCACCGCTCCTGCGCCGGTTCTGGGAGGAGGTCGACGCCTTCATCTCGATCTGGGGGCCGGAGAGCACGCGCGAGGGCTCGGATCTGTCGGAGGAGCGGCAGACGGCGCTGCGGCACATGACCGCGCCGATGCGCGAGCGCACGATGGCCCTTGCCGTGCCGTGGGTGATCGCGGAGTACCCGGTGCAGGCGACGGCGCAGGACGCCGGCATGTCCCTCAGGGAGTTCGAGGAGTTCATCTTCAACGCGGTGCTCCTCGACTGGGACGCCGAGGCAGCACGGATGCGGAGGCTGGCCGATGTCTTCGACGCCGCCGACGAGGTGCGCATCCTCGGGCCCGGCACCGACCTGACGCTCTCGCTCGCCGGGCGTGTCGGCGCCGTCGACGACGGGCACGTGAACATGCCGGGCGGCGAGGTGTTCTACTCGCCGGTCGAGGATTCGGCGACCGGCGTGATCGAGTTCTCGGAGTTCCCCGCGGTCTACTTCGGCAACGAGGTTGCGGATGCGCGCCTCGTGTTCGACGGCGGGCGCGTCGTCGAGGCGACCGCGAGTGCCGGCGAGGAGTTCCTGGTCCAGACCCTCGACACGGACGAGGGCGCCCGCTTCCTCGGCGAGCTCGGGATCGGCTGCAACCCCGGCATCCAGCGCTTCATGAAGAGCGTCGCGTTCGACGAGAAGATCGACGGCACCGTCCACCTCGCCGTCGGCAACTCGTACTCGTTCACCGGCGGCACGAACAAGAGCGCGATCCACTGGGACATCGTCAAGGACCTGCGGACGAGCGGCCGGATCGTCGCGGACGGGCGGGTCGTGCAGGAGAACGGCGCCTGGCTGTTCTAGCGTCGTAGGGCTGCGGCGATCTCGCCTGCCAGCCGGGCGTTGCCGACGATCAGGTCGCGGTTCGCAACGAGCGTGCGCCCACCGCTTTCGCGGTGCAGGTACGAGAGGACGAACGGCGTCACGGCCTGTCCGTGCACGCCGCCGGCAGCGGCCGCCGCGAGCGCCGCGTCGATCAGCGGCTCGACGTCGTCGAGGCTCGCGTCGGGAGGGCGACCGAGCAGCAGCCCGCCGCCTCCGAGCTCCCAGTGCGCGTGCGCGATGTGGGCTGCCTCGGTCGCCGACTCGACGCGGGTCGAGACCGCAGGCCCGCCCTGCGCGGCGTAGAAGAGCGGCAACGTGTCGGTGCGCCAGCCGAGGACCGGCACGCCGAGTGATTCGAGGAGCTCCGACGTCGCGGGCACGTCGAGCAGCGACTTCACACCCGACGAGGTGACGAGCACCCGTGTCTGCGCGAGCGCGTGGAGGTCGGCCGACACGTCGGGCGGGTCGGGCCAGCCGCGATGCACGCCGCCGAGGCCGCCCGTCGCCATGAAGCGGATCCCGGCGGCGCGGCACACGGTGAGCGTGCCGCCGACGGTCGTCGCCCCGAGCGCGCGCTGGACGGCCGCCGGCGCGATGTCGCGCGGGCCGAGCTTGCGCGCGCCCGCGTCGAAACGCCGGAGCTCGGCCTCGGTCAGTCCGACCCGGATCTCGCCGTCGAGCACGCCGATCGTCGCAGGCACCGCTCCGCCTTCCCGCACGGCCCGCTCCGAGGCGAGTCCGACCTCGACCCCCTCGCCGGGCGGGAAGCCGTGGGCGATCAGCGTCGTCTCGAGCGCGACCACGCCGGGCCCGTCGCGGAGCGCGTCCCGGATCTCGTCGGACATGCGGATCACGGCATTGCCCCCAGTTGTGCGCAACAGCGCGCCGCCGCCTCGAGGCCGAGCTGCGGGCCGCCGACGAGGAAGCCCGCGGCGAGCGCGTCGCCGGCGCCGGTCGTGTCGACGACGTCGGTCGCGACCGCGGGATGCTCATGCCCGTCCACGCACAGGCCGTTTCGTCCACGTTTCAGCACCCAGCGGGTGCGGAGATCGCCGACGGCGTCGCGCTCGCGCTCGGTCGCGAAGAGGAGATCTGGAGCGAGCCGGCGCAGGTGCGCGCGAAACGTCTCGTCGACGAGCGTCCAGGTCGAGACGTCGATCGACAGCCGCGCGCCGTTCGTGCGCGCGAGGCGCGCCGCTTCGACCGACGCGGAGGCGATCGGCTCCCGCAGCAACGAGTAGCCGGAGATGTGGAGCACGTCGCAATCGAACCACGACGGGTCGAGGTCGTGCGGCGAGAGGTCGGGGGCGCTCCCGCGGTCGGACGCCATCGTGCGGTCGCCCGCGGACGCGATCGACACGACGACGCCTGTACGCCCGCGCACCGGCCCCATGACCTCGACGCCGCGCGCGCGCAGCGCGCGCGTCACGAGCTCGCCCGCGTCGTCGTCGCCTCGCTGCCCGACGAACCGCGCCTGCCCGCCGAGCGCCTGCGCCCAGGCCGCCACGTTCGCCGCCTGGCCGCCGGCCGTCGCGCGCGACTCCGCAACCTGGTCGTCTCCCGGGACGAGCTCGGCGTCGAGCCGGACGATCACGTCGAGGAGGAGATCGCCGAGGGTCGTCAGCCGCATGCCGCATAGGATGGTCGCATGGAAGACGGAGGGCGGCGCAGCAGGCTCCGTTCGTTCGCGATCGGCGGCCTGGTCGGTGCGGCGGGCGCGATCGCCACCGTGCGCCGGGCGTCGCGCGGCGGTGGGAAGCGGACGGCGCCGGGTGGTCTCACCGCCTTCGAGGACGCTCCGTGCTTCCTCGAGTTCGTCGGCGAAGAGGCGCAGCGCTACCGCGAAGGCGGCGAGACGGCCGCGGGCACGTCGAACCCGACGTAGCGGTCGACCATGAAGTGCGCCGCGGCCGTCATGTGGACGAGCTTCGGCCTGCCGCCGGCGACCCGGACCCGGAACCACGCGGGGATGCGGCGGTCGAGAAAGGTGAGCACGCCGGGCGCGACGAGGTGCGCGTTCGTCGGCGACTGCCAGTACGGCTGCGTCACGTCGAGCAGCGTCTGCTGCGACTCGAGCCACGACGCGCCGCTGCGCTCGCGGTCCCAGCGGCGGGTTCCGATCACCACGGCGGATGCGCCGCCTCGGGTCCGGTAGCTGAGGGAGTGCGGCGCGACGACCGTGAACCGGGTCGTCTGCGCGTTCGACGGGGTGGACGCCAGGGTCTCGTCGAACACGATCGTGTGCGAACCGCGGTAGGCGTTCGTGACGGCGCGCAGCCGTGCGGTCGCGTCCGGCGCGCGCTCGGGCACGTCGAACGTCAGCGTCCGTCCCTCGATCTCGACGCGCAGCGGTCCTGTGGGAGCGGCGCCGCGGTAACAGCCGGCGCCGCAGCTCGTCGCCGCGGCTCCGTCGATCGCGACCGAGCGGCCGCTCGAGGCCGTCCCGTCCGAGTCGAGCAGGGTGACGGTCGCACGGCCGGGCGTGCGAGCGACACCCACCGCGAGCGTGCCCAGCTCGCGCGCGTCGACGACCGCGTCGCGGGGTGGCAGCACCGGCGTTGCCACCTGCGGCGGCGATGCGGGCGATCGCGCGACCGCGACGCCCGGACGGAGGTCGGTCAGGATCGCCACCGCGACGACGATTCCAGCGATCGCCGTCACCTCGAGAAGCGCCGAGCGCCGCAGGCGCCTGAACGCATGGAGGAGGAGGGCGCGGTTGACCCAGCCCACCCCGAGGAGCGGCACGAAGAGTGCGGTCTTCACCAGCAGGACGCGTCCGTACGACGACGACCACAGCTGGCTCACGCCGGAGAGCTCGGTGACTGCACGGACGACGCCGCTTGCGCCGAGCGCGGCGACCGCGATCAGTGCCGCAGCGGAGAAGCGCGCGGCGGCGGCTCGCCGTTCCCCGTCGTCGCGCGCCGCGCGTGGGACGACGTAGACGAGCGAGACGAGCCCGCCGAACCACACTGCGGCCGAGGCGAGATGCACGAGGTCGACCGGCACGGACAGAAGCCGCGGCTGGTCGCGGTCGAGCGCGTGCCCGGAGAGCGCCGGCGCGACGAGCAGCGCGAGCGCGGCGGCGCCGGCGACCGCGAGCAGCCGCGGATATCTCGGCGCAAGCGCGGCCGCGGCTCCTCCCGCGAGCGACACCACGAGCGCGGCGTCGAGCACGAGCGCGAACCGCGTCCCCGAGGCGGCCGAGCGGGCGATGCCGCTGCCGCCGAGAAACACTGCGAGGAGCGCGACGAAGAGCAGGTGGGCGACCGGCCGGGCGAGCCGCGTTCCGAGCAACGTGCGCGTGAGCAGCGCGAAGACCGCGGTGCCGCCGCCGAGCAGGAGGCCGAGGTAATAGAGGGTTCGGAGGACGGTGCCGCTCCAGGTCAGCGGCGTCGCGGCGCCGAGCACGGGATGGGGCGACGCGCTGCCGGCGCCGACCGCGAACGCGAGCACGCCCTGCTCGGGATGGCCGTCGTCCGAGACGATGCTCCACCGGACGCTGTAGGCGCCGTCCGCGAGGCGCGGGCGGAGCGGGAGCGTGAGCGTGCGTCCGTGGACGCGCGCACGGCCGCCGAGCACGGACGCGGATGTCGCGTTCGCGACCGCGGCGTTGCCCGATCCGAGCTCGACCGTGTCGTCGAACTCGACGAGCACGACCCGCGGCGCCCGGTCGAGCACCGAGCCGGCTGCCGGAACGGTGCGGAGGAGTGTTGCGTGCGCCGCTGCGCCCGCCGGCGCGGCGAGAGCGACCAGGCAGAACAGGGCGACCGCGCGCTTCACGTGCGGCGAGGGTAGCGCCGGGCGTCCGGTAGCCTGCGCTCTCCATGCCGATCTACGAGTACAAGTGCCCGAACGGGCATCTGTTCGAGGTGTTCCACGGCATGACCGAGGCAGGCCCGACCGGCTGTGAGGTTTGCGGTGAAGGGCCGTTGCAGGTCGTCCTGCATCCTGTCGCCGTGCACTACAAGGGCTCCGGCTTCTACAGCACCGACTACGGCCGGAAGGGAAAGAAGCCGGTCAAGGAAGGCGCGGGCTCGTCCGAATCGTCCTCGAGCGAGTCGTCCTCGTCGTCGAGCGACTCGTCCTCGTCGTCGAGCTCGTCCGACGGGGCGAGCTCCTCCGCGGGATCGAGCGACGGCAAGAAGAAGTCGGCTGACTCGTAAGGCGCGGCGCCCGGATCGCTCGACCCGGACGCCGCGACCTTGTGTGCCCTAGTCGTTCAGGTACTGCGACACGAAGCCGAGGGCCTCGGCGGTGTCCATGCGCTGCGAGTAGTCGACCGCCTTGCAGGTCGCGCTTGCGCCGTACGAGCTGATCGCGAGCATCAGATCGGTCCCCGCCTTCAGGTCGGGGCCGCCCGAGTCGCCGTTGCACGTCGCGCCGCCCTGCCCGGGGCTCGACGAGATCTTCAGGAACTCGTCGCCCACCGAGCCGCCGCCGGGAATGACCTTCGCCGGCGCGTCGAAGCGCGTCCCGAAGGTGAGCGGAGACTGCGTCTGGATGCCGTAGCCGACGATCTCGACCGGCTGGTTCGCCGGCAGCGAGTTGTTGGAGCCGAGCGCCGGCAGCTGCGCGTAGCGATTCCCGGGCTGCGGTAGCCCGGCTCCGGCAAGCTGGACGACGGCGATGTCGTTTCGATCGGCGCCCGCGAGACCGTGCGCGCCGAGCTGCCAGTTCGGGTCCGGATGTGCGATCCCCGGGACCGCGTGGCCGAAGTTCGGCTGGTGCAGGTCGGCGAAGCCGCTCTCGTCGGTGTCGACGAACACCGCGGCACCTTCGGGGAAGCAGTGGGCCGCCGTCACGAAGACGGTGGCGGAGACGAGCGATCCGGAGCAGAGCTCGAATCCGTCGGCCGGGTTGCCGGTGGGGAACCAGACCGCGACGCCGACGTACGGATGCCGGCCGTTGTCGGGCGATCCGTTCAGGACCGCGAGCGCGGAGGCGGCGAGCGCGCCGACCGCCACAAGCCCGACGATCCCGAGCAGTGCGAGCCGCCGTGCGGCCGCTCGTTTGAAGATTGTCATGTCGTCCTGCCTCCCTCGGTCTCTGGCAGCAGGAGCCGCCGCGATACCCGCGCGGATCGCGCAGGTTCCGCGCAGTGTGCCTGTGATGCACGGCGGCGACATGCCGCAAACGGGGGACTCGCGCTCACACGGCTTTCCAGAACACGGTCGTGTCGCAAGGGCGCCCGTCCGGGTAGAGGGCGTACCCCGGGATGACCCCGACGCGCGTCCACCCGAGCCGCTCGTAGAGGCGTTCTGCGGGGTCGCCCGTGACCGTGTCGAGCACGAGCAGCGTCTTGCCTTCGGCGCTCGCCTCCGACTCTGCGCGCTCCATCAGCAGCCGGGCGACGCCGCGCCTGCGCGCGGAGCGGTGGACGAGGAGCTTCGCGATCTCGCCTCGGTGTGGCTGGTTCGGCGGCAGCGCGAGGATCACCTGGACCGTCCCGACGACGCGGCCGCCGTCGAACGCCGCGAGCAGCAGCCGGCGGCCGCGGTCCACCTCGGCGGCCATCCCCTCGAGCTCGGCGCGCGCCCGAGCGGGCGAGAACGGGGCCAGGTAGCCGACCGACGCACCGCCGTCGACGCAGTCGGCGAGCACGGCCGCGAGCTCGTCGAGGTGCTCCTCGAGCGCCGCGCCTGCGAGCCGGCGAACCTCGATCTGGACGACGTCGGACACGAGTCTCTACTCGACGATCTCGATGCCCGCCGCAGCGGCGAAGAGCGCGGCGTTCTCGACCACGTCCTGCCAGGGCATGCGCACGCCTCGAAGCGCCTCGACCCCACGGACGCCGGCGAGGTCGCAGCCGCGCAGCTCGACCCGCTCGAGCATGCTCGTCGAGAACGTTGCCTCCCGCAGCTCGCAACGCTCGAACAGGACGTCCTTCAACGAGGCTCCGTAGAGGTCGCACTCGCTCATGCGGCAGTCGCGAAAGACGACGCGCTCGAGCACGGCGTGACGCAGGCCGACGAGGTCGATCCGGCATTCGTCGAAGCCGACGTCCCGGAACGTGGCCTCCGCGAGCTCCGTCCCGGTCAGGCGGCAGAGCCGCAACTCGGCGCGTTGCACCGTCACGCCGCGGGCCTGCTGGTTCGCCCAGTCCCTGCCGTTGACGGCGACGTCGACGAGACCGTCGAGCTCCGGCTCGTCGGGCGCGTCGTCGCCGAGGTCGGGCGGATACGGCGACCGGGGAGGCTTCGACACCGGTCGAGGATACGGCGCGGGACTAGACTCGCGCGGTGCTGTTCACGCCGGAGGCGCACGAGGCACTCGTCGACGAGCCGTGGAGCAGCGACCGGGCGCGCGCGGCGATCGCGGCCGTCGTCACCGAGGCCGAGAGCGCGTTCGACGACGGCTGGACGTTGCACCCGCTGGACGCGGAGCCCGGCGACGACCCGGGGACGCGGTTCCGGTCGCTGTACCTCGGCGGTGCCGGAGTGGTGGGCGCACTCGACTCGCTCGCTCGGCGCGGCTTCGTCGAGCTCGCCCGGGACTACGTGCCGTACCTCGAGCGCTCGCTCGACGCGGCCCCCGACTTTCCCGCCGACGACGCCGAGCGCAGCCTGTGGATGGGCGAGACGGGGATCAGGCTCGTCGCGCAGAGGCTCGCGCCGTCGCGGGCGAACCTCGAGCGTCTGTCGGAGCTGATCGCCGCGAACGAGCGAGACGAGCGCTGCGAGTTGATGTGGGGGAGCCCCGGCACGATCCTCGCGGGTCGCGAGCTCGGGCTCGACGTGAGCGCAAGTGTCGACTGGCTGCGGGAGCAACGCGATGCCGACGGCCTCTGGACGCAGCACCTGTACGGCCAGACGACGCGCTACCTCGGACCGGTGCACGGGTTCGTCGGCTGCGCGCTCGCCCTCGGAGAGGCGGCCGGCGTCTCGCAGACGCTCGAGCGCTACGCGGTCGTAGAGGGCGGCCTCGTCAACTGGCCGGCGCTCCCCGGGAAGCGCCTGGACGAAAACGGCGACGGCGTGATTCGCGTCCAGTGGTGCCACGGTGCACCAGGCGTCGTCGCGACGCTCGCCGACGTCCTGGACGAGGAGCTGGCGGTCGGCGGCGGGGCGTTGACCTGGCGAGCCGGACCGCTGCGGAAGGGCGCGAGTCTCTGCCACGGCACCGCCGGGAACGGCTATGCGTTTCTGGCGCTGCTCGAGCGAACGGGGGACGAGCTGTGGCTCGAGCGGGCGCGTGCGTTCGCGATGCACGCCGCCGGCCAAGTCGAGCGAACCCGGTCCGAGCACGGCCGGGGCAGGCACACGCTCTGGACCGGCGACCTCGGGACGGCGCTCTATCTGGCCGACTGCGTCGAGGGGGGCGGGAAGCCGCCGCTGCTCGCGGTGGCCGGCGGCCGGCGGCCGTAGGATCCTGAACCTGGTTCCGCTCGTCGAGTACGCACGCCGTCAGCCGCGGTGTCGCAGCCGGCGCTGGTAGGCGACGAGCACGTGGCGCGGGACGAGGCCGGGCCGAATGCCGCAAGCGACGGTCCGAAGCTCGCCCTCCCGGATCAGGCCGCGGACGTCCTCCTCGGTGCAACTGAGCTCGACGGCAATCTCTCGAACCGTCAGGCGATCCGGCTCCTGCATCCCGGGAAGCGTGCCAGATCGGTTGCTGCCGAAAATGGCCTGCGGGCGAGGACCAGGGAGGTCAGCTCGCCATGGGCGACATCGGTCCGGCGGCCGGAATGGTCAGCGCCGGGATCACGCTCGGGGCAACGAGCATGAGCACGCCCAAGACGAGGAGAGCTGCCGAGGTTCCATAGGTCGCTGCACGACGCGACGGGATCAGCTTCTCGAACGCAATGAGACCGGCGACGACGGCCATCCAGACCACGCTCATCAGGCCCAGCGCAAAGAGCGACGCCATCAGCGCCCAGCAGCAACCGAGGCACCAGGCGCCGTGGCGAACGCCCATCTCGACGGCGCCCGCGAGCCCGTCCCTCCAGCTGCCGAGCAGGAATCCGAGCGGCGTTCGGCACTTTCCCAGACAGACGTCTTTGAGCGGGGTCAGCTCGTACGCCGCTGCGACGAGCAGCGTGGCCCCGGCGACCCAGCGTCCCGCACGGTCCCACGCGAGCACGTCCCCGAAAGGCTGTGCTCCGACTCTGGCGAGCAGGTAGGTGACGAGCCCGGCGGCGCTCCACACGAGGAGGTAGCCGGAGGTGAACAGGAGCGGGGCACCGAACGCGCGCGCATGCTTGAGCTTCGAGTAGAGCGCGACGGTCGGTGCGACCGAGGGAAACATCATCGCGGCCATCATCACGACCCAGACGCCGAGGAACCACGCTGCGGTTCCGAGCGCTGTCCACGGGCCGCCGTCCATGCCCTGCATCTCACGTGCGGTCCACCACCACCCGAGTGCCGCGAGTGCCAGGAGCAATGCGATGAGCCCGAGTCGCCCGCGCGAGGCGGCATGGGCGGGGCCGAGCCCGCCCCGGCCTGGAGCTTGCTCGTGCGCCGCGACGGTCACGTGCCTACGCCGCCCAGGAGAACGGCGAGGAGAGTCCCGTCTTCCCTTCGAACTCGATCCCGAACGCGCTGATCTTCGATCGCTTCGCCTCGGCAGCTGTCAGCTCGGAAGCGACGGGATGGAACACTCCTGTCAGCTTCACGGGCTCGCCGGTCTCGACGCCGAACGGGACGATGTCCTCGACCTCGAAGTCGATCGCCTCGCCGATGCGGACGCTATGGCTCAATCCGTCCTCGACGACCTCGATCGGTGCACGTTCGACGCCGAGCACCTCCCCGATCAGCGGGGCGAGGCCCCCCATGGGGCCGCCCATCTGGCCTCCGAAGACGCCGGTGAGCTTCTGCATCTGCTCGTCCGAGGCGCCGTCGTCGACGAAGATCCCGACGCGCCAGTTCCCCTCGGTCATGACCTTCGGCGTGTCCGCGATCAGCGCGAGCGTCCGTCCGGCTACGTCCGTCCCCTCGATCTCGCCGCTGCGGATGTCGAAGACGAGCGTGACGCGGCAGTAGTCGTACGTCGCACCGTGATCGAAAGAGAAGTTACAAGGGCACATCAGGTCGCAGGAGCAGGTCTCGAAGTACGTCCCGTCGATCTTCCAGGACATGGCCGTCCCCCTTTCACGGATTCGCGAAAAAAGTCGATTCTTCGCCCGTCGGGGTCGCGTGTCAACCAGCACGGCCGGATGAGGTCACCGCGAACGTGGGTCGGTGCTCGCAAACCGTGGCTTGGGCGAGCGTTCGGGAATGAGCGAGACAGCCGCGCCGCTGTGCTATTTCCGCGGCAGACCGTCGTCCGGAAGTGTCTCCCACGGGGCGACTGATCTCGTGAAGCCGTGACTTAGCGGGCGGCCCACGAACGCGGAGTCGATTGCAGGGAGCCGCACGCTCGCATGCTCCGAGTCGGGCCAGTTCGCCCCGAAGAGATTCGACCCACAGGTGGCGCAGAACGTCTTCGCACTGCCCTCGGCCGGCCGATATGTCCGCAGCAGGTCGGCACCACTGATGATCCGTATCGAATCGGTAGGAACGAGCGCGCTCGCGGTGCCGACCCCACCCGAGATCTTCTTGCATGTGGTGCAGTGACAGAAGCCTGCATGCTCGAACTGGGCGGGGAGCTCGAAGCGCACACCACCGCAGAGACAGCTCGCGAGAAGCTTTTCCATGGGCGAACCCTACGGGATTGCCGTGGACGCCCTTCGGCCGATCGTGGTTCCCGTTCGTTCCCGGGCGACTCGTGCGGGCAGACGATGTCTTCTCTGCAGCCGTCGGTCGATCCCGGTGGCGCGCGTTCGGGAACGCACCCGAGAACCGGGATCGTCGATTAGCCTCGACGCCGTGGCGGTGGTGGTCTGGCACATGAGTGAGGACGATTCGATACGCCGGTTCGAGCCGCGTGCGAAACCCGGGCACCACAGTCGGGAGTCGCTCGTCTGGGCCATCGACTCCGAGCATGCCCCCGCGTACTGGTTTCCACGCGAATGCCCGCGCGGAACGTTCTGGGCGGGCACGACGACGGACGACGACGATGTCGAACGCTTCCTCACGGGCGAGCGTTCACAGCGCGTCCAGGCCGTCCAATCCGACTGGCTCGACGCGCTGCGCTCGGCGCGCGTCTTCGCGTATCGGCTGCCGACCGCGACGTTCAAGCCCTATGACCATGCAGCCGGCTACTGGGTCTCGCCGGAACCGGTCGAGCCGATCGAGGTGGTCGAGCTGGGCGACCTGCTCGCCCGGCACGCCGAGGCGGGCATCGAGTTGCGGATCGTTCCGAACCTCGGGGCGCTGTGGAAGCAAGTGATCGCCTCGACGTTGGAGTTCAGCGGAATCCGGCTGCGCAATCTCGGGAAGACCGGGTGATCCAAGCCGGGCGAGCGCTGCGGAATGACCGTTGCCTGGCGTTCCTAGGAGTGACTGCGAGAACACGACACCGAGAAGTCGCGCTCGCGAACTGGAGGAGCAACCCGCCGTCGCTCAGCCGTGCGAGTCGCATGAGTCGGCGGGCCCGATCACCACGCTGCGATTCGCAGCACGGTGCGCTTCCGGCAGACGACCGCGCGGCTGCCAGATCGTGATCGGCGTGGTCGAAGCTCCGGCGATCGGCGTTGAGGCTGCCGAGCCGACGCCCGCGAGGGCCGTGATCGTCCCGGCGGCCCGCCTCGCGGATCGTCGCGATGACGCCCCAGTTGCGGTCGGTGAAGAGCTCTGCCTGCTTCTCATTCAGCGCGCCCGTGCATCCTTGTTCGCATGTGCGGCCGAGGAAACTGCGACGCGGAGCGGGAGTCGAACCCAGAGCTTGCGAGACCCCGGGTCTCCATGCGGTTGCCCGCCGGGCTGAGAACCCACGCGAGACGAGACCGTTCCAGACCAAACTTCGAACCGAAATCGGCCGGAGTCGCCACGCCAGTGGTTCGAATTGACCGCCTGGCGCGGACGGTCCGCGAGCGTTAGTCGCTTCCGCGATGATTGGTTCGTGGACGTCAAGCTCCGCGAGTCGTACGACGACTTCCCGCGTATCGAGGAGCAGTTTCATGAGGCGCTCGACGTGAGCCTCGACCCTCGGGGAGGGGAGGTGCTCTACGACGTAGTCGCCGCGTTCGGCCTGCCGCACGGCGCTACCGCCGTCGACGTCGGATGCGGCGAGGGTGAACATACTCTTGCGTTGGCGAAGCGCTTCGGCTTCGACGTCCTTGGTGTCGACCCGGTGCGGCGCCACATCGAGGTGGCACGTGCCGCCGGTGCGCGCTGCGTGCTCGGGCGCGCAGAGACATTGCCGGTCGTCGACGAAAGCGTCGACCTCGTTTGGTGTCGCGACGTGCTTACGCTCGTCGCCGACCTCGACGCTGTGTTCGCCGAGATGCACCGGGTCTTGCGCCCTGGTGGTCGCGCGCTTGTGTACCTGATGCTCGCCACACGCCTGCTCGAGCCGGAAGAGGCGATCCGCTTCTACGGCGACGAGCTTGTCCCAACGAGCATGGACGCGGGACACGTCGAGGCCGCCATGACCAACGCGGGCCTAACGATCGCCGAACGGATAGAGATCGGCAGCGAATGGGGCGAACGAGCCGAGGAGGAGTCCGGTAAGCCCGGCCGACGGCTGCTCTGGGCGGCGCGTTTGCTGCGCGACGCCGACCGCTACATCGAGCAATTCGGCCGGCGCAACTACGAGATCATGCTGCGCGACTGCCATTGGCACGTCTACGCGATGATCGGAAAGATCCACCGCCGTGCGTACGTGCTCGCCCGGCGCTAGGCGCGACCAGGATTAACGGCCATGGCTTTAGTCGGCTCGGCCAAACCGGAAACACTCACCTGCGCGAGCGCCTTTACGGCAGAGCTACCACGGCCGCCGGAAGCGGCGCTTGCCGGCGATCGCTTCGAGCGCGAGCAGCAGGATGACCGCGCCGACGACCGCGAGCAGGAACGGCCCGAGGTGCCAGCCGAAGTGGGTCTTGTGTCCGAGCACGACGTTCCCGATCAGGCCGCCGATGAACGCGCCGACGATGCCGACGACGATCGTCGGGATGCAGCCGATCGCCTGGCGGCCGGGCGTGACCGCGCGCGCCACGAGGCCCGCGACCAGCCCGAAGACGAGGAACGAGAGGATGCCCACCGCGGGAACCTACTCCACCGCGCTGCTTCGGCCCGCGCTACTGCAGCACGTGACCGATCACGCACCCCGGCTCGAAGGGGCCGGTCGGCGGCTGCGGTGCAGACTTGCCGAGGAACATCGCGATCGTCGCCGGGTTGTCCTCGCTCGGGCTGCCGCCGCCGGACAGATCGCCGCCGAGCCGGCAGTGCACCGACCCGGACGACGACGCGCGGAACTTCACCCAGCCGAGCTGCACGAGCTGCGCGGCGGTCAGGTCGGTCGTGAGCGGCTTCGCGAAGCCGCTGCCGGAGAACGGCATCCGGAACAGCGTCGTCGGTGACGTGAACTTCGCCGCGACGGCGTCCATCACCGCCTGCTGGCGCGCGCCGCGGGTGACGTCGGTCTCCGACGGGGCGAGCAGGTTCTCGCGGATGCGCGAATAGATCAGCGCCCGCTCGCCGCTCATGTGCTGGCTGCCCTTGTGGAAGCGCCAGCCCTGCCACTGCTCGCAGCGTGCCTGCGTGGGATACGGGCAGTCGAAGCGGTTGGAGCGGATCTGCTCGGGAACGTCGATCGTGATGCCGCCGAGCGCGTCGATCAGGTCCTTGAAGTCGGCGAAGTTCACGACCATCACGTGGTCGATCTCGATGCCCGTGAACTGCCGGATCGTCTTGATCGCGAGCGCGGGGCCGCCGATCTGGAACGCCGCGTTGATCTTCTGTGTCGACGAGCCCGGGATCGGGACCTGCAGGTCACGCGGGATCGACAGGTAGTACAGCCGGTGGTGCGAGGGATCCGTGCGCAGGAGCATGATCGAGTCGGAGTGCATGTCGCCCTCGCGGTGGCCGACTGCCGCGTTGTCGGTGCCGAGCATCAGGATCGTCGTCGAGTGGGAGAGAAGCAGCCCGCTCTGGTCTGCGAGGGCGAGCTTCGCGTTCTGGTCGAGCCGTTTGTTCGCGTCGGAGACGCCGCTCGAGAACGAGAACCAGCTCGCGACCGCCCAGACGACGATCAGCACGAGCAGCAGGACGACGGCGATCGCGATCCGGCGCCCCCAGCGTGGCCGGCGCCCTTCACGCCGCCCGGCTCCCGGCCCGCGGTACTCCTGGCGGGCTTCCTCACGGGCCGCGCGACTCGGGCGCGACGACGCCGTGGGAACCTTCCCCTTGGCGCGGCCGCCCCGATAGACGCGATACGGCTTCTCTTCCCGCGCCATTCGGCGGGTTACGTTACCCACCGCAGATGAACGCGAACCGTGTGATCGGCGTCGACCTCGGCGGAACGAAGATCCTCGCCGGTCTGATCGACGACGGGCGCGTCGTCCAGACCGTCGAGCATCCGACGCCGACGAGCTCGCAGGACGCCCTCTTCGACGGGCTCGCGGCGGCGGTTCGCGAGCTCCCGCTCGACGGGGTCGGCGCGGTCGGCTTCGGCATCCCGTCGCGTTTCGACTACCGGACCGGTCACGCGCTCGGCGCCGTCAACATCCCGTTGCGCGAGGTGGACTTCGTCGCTGCGCTCCGGACCCGCCTCGACCTGCCCATCGGCGTCGAGAACGACGCCAGCTGCGCGGCGTACGCCGAGCACGTGCACGGCGCCGGTCGCGACACGTCGTACTTCGCGACGCTGACACTCGGCACGGGCGTCGGCGGCGGCATCATCTTCGCCGGAAAGCTCTTCCACGCGTGGACCGAGCTCGGTCACATGGTGATCGTCGCGGACGGTCTGCCGTGCCAGGGCGCGTGCGCCGGACGCGGTCATCTCGAGGCGTACTGCTCCGGCACGGCGGCGACGCGCGTCGCCCGCGAGGTGCTCGGGGCCGAGGCGACCGCCCGCGATCTCGTCGCGCAGCGGCATCCGGCGCTCGAAGGCATCGGTCATTACCTCGGAGTCGGGATCGGGTCGCTCGTCAATATCTTCGGGCTCGAACGCGTCGCGATCGGCGGCGGCTTCGGCGTCGCCGCGTTCGACCAGCTGCTGCCGGCCGCGCGTCGCGCAGTCCTGCGTGAGGTGCTCGGCGACGGGGGGCGCGCGCTCCAGATCGAGTGCGCGCAGCTCGGCGAGTCGGCCGGCATGATCGGCGCCGGGCTCGTCGCGCTCGAGGCGGTGTAGTGCCACTCGCGATCTGCGCGACGCCGATCGGGAACCTCGAGGACGTAACGCTGCGCGTCCTCGACGAGCTGCGCGCCGCCGACGTCGTGCTGGCGGAGGACACACGCCATACGCGCGGCCTGCTCGGACGGCACGGCATCCGCGCGCGCCTGCTCTCCTACCACGAGCACAACGAGGCGTCGCGCATCCAGTCGCTCCTGCCGCGGCTCGAGGCCGGCGAGCGAATCGCGCTCGTCAGCGACGCCGGCATGCCGACCGTCTCCGACCCAGGGGCGAGAATCGTCCGGGCGGCGCTCGACGCGGGAATCCCGGTCACCGTGCTTCCCGGCCCGTCGGCCGTCGAGACGGCGCTCGCGGCGAGCGGGCTCGGTGGCGGCCGGTACGCGTTCGTCGGCTTCCTGCCGCGGAAGGCAGGCGAGCTCGCGGCGCTCTGGCGCGAGACGGCAGCGTGGGGGATGCCCGTCGTCGCGTTCGAGTCCGCGCAGCGGCTGCCGACATCGCTCGCGTCGCTTGCATCGTTCGACGCTGCGCGCGAGCTCGCGGTCTGCCGCGAGCTCACCAAGCGGTTCGAGGAGATCGTGCGCGGCAGCGCCGCCGAGCTCGCGGCCCGCTTCGCCGAAGCGCCGAAGGGGGAGGTGACGCTCGTCGTCGGCGCGGCAACCGGCGAGTCCGATCTCACCGAGGCGCGTGCGGCGGTGGCCGAGCTGGTCGAGGCCGGGACGCCGCGACGTCTCGCAGCCGAGGTCGTCGCGCGGCTCACCGACGGATCCCGCAACGAGCTCTACCGGGACACTCTGTGACAATTCTGTAACCTCGTTTGACAACAGCCTCCCTCCGCTCGTACCCTGGATCTGACGTTTTCCTGTCAGACAACGAAGGAAGGGATGGTGGTGTCGAATGCGTCGACTCCTGCTCTTCGCCGGCACGGTTGCGGGGACGGCTTCACTGCTGCTCGCTCCCACCGCCGGCGCGTGGACGTGGCCCGCAAGTGGGGGCATCCTGCAGCCGTTCGTCTTCGATCACGCGCATCCGTACGCTTCGGGGCAGCACCGGGGCGTGGATATCGCTGCCGACACCGGCGCGACCGTGGTCGCGCCCGTGGCCGGAACCGTGTCCTTCGCCGGCTCCGTTCCCTCCTCGGGTAAGAGCGTCACGATCGAGACGGCGGACGGCTACTCCGTCACCCTGACGCATCTCGGCTCGATCGCCGTCGGGAAGGACGCCGTTGTCGCAGAGGGCGACGCACTCGGCACCGTCGGCCCGAGCGGCGACCCGGAGGTCACGCAGCCGTATGTCCATCTCGGCGTCCGACGGAGCGCCGACGCGCAGGGGTACGTCGATCCGCTGACACTGCTCCCGGGCCGCCCGACGACGCCGGTCCAGCCGACGCCGTCCGCGCCGGCACCGTCCGCGCTGCCCGTCGCGGCCCAGCCTGTCGCAGGGCAGCCTGCTGCGGGTCAGCCTGCTGCGGGTCAGCCCTCAGCTGCGCGCCCCTCTGCTACGGCGCAGCCTTTAGATGCGCAGCCTTTAGGTACGCAGCCTTTCGATACGCAGCCGGGCGCGTCGCTTCCCGCCGCTGCGCCTCCGGTCGCAGCCCCTGTCACGGCACCGGCCGGCGCCTCCCCGGTGACGGGCGCGACCGCTCGATCCGCGGACGTGGTCGCAACGGCTCCGGCAGCGGCACGCCCGGTGCCCGCTCGGGACGCTCGCGCCGGCAGATCCGCGGCCGCCCATCCCTCGGCGGGCGGGCTCGACGTCGTTCCGCGTGCCGTTCGCCGCCCAGCCCCGCTCCGCGCACCCGCGGCGCGCCCCGTTCGACGCTCCGCCGCGCAGGAGCAGCCCCTCGTGCCGGCGTACGGTCCGATCGCCGGTCGCGGCTCGCCGGCCGAGCCGGCGGCGGGCACTTCCGCGCGCGCTCAGGTCGCGCCCGGAGCGAGGCGCGCTTCGGAGGCGACGCCCGACCCGGACACGAGGCCCGACCCGGACGCGACGCCCGCACCGCACGCGGCGCCGCTCTCCCGGACGGAGGTCCATGCTGGGGCGGCGCTCCGTGCACCCGTGGCGCGGCCACGGGCGCAGCGGGCGGTTTCGGCACGGCGGGTCGCGGTGGCGCCTCAGGTCCGAGCCGGCAGTCGCAAGGGCGCACGTTCTGCGAAGACGTTCCCGGCCGCGCTCGCGGGTCTGCTGGGTGCGGCCGTTCTGCTCGCGGGGCTCGGTGCAGGAGGGTTGCTGAGACGCGCTCGTATGATTGCCCGCAATGACGGGGCAACCGGCGAGCAAGAAGATCCTGGTCGCGCCGGCCTGGCCGTACGCGGCTGGCCACCGGCACCTGGGCCACGTGGCGGGATTCGGAGTCCCGTCGGATGCCTTCGCGCGCTACCACCGGCTCAAGGGCGACGACGTGCTCATGGTGAGCGGGACGGACGAGCACGGCACGCCGGTGATGGTGGCCGCCGATCGGGAAGGCAAGTCCTACGCTGAGGTTGCGGATCACTACAACCAGTCCTTCCGCGAGGACTTCCGGCGGCTCGGTCTCTCCTACGACTGCTTCTCGCGCACGACGACCCGGAATCACGAGCGGGTCACGCAGGATCTGTTCAAGACGCTCTACGAGCACGGGGCCATCATCGAGCGCTCGATGATGGTCTCGTTCTCGCCGGCGACCGGGCACACGCTGCCCGACCGCTACATCGAGGGCACGTGCCCGATCTGCGGGTATCCCGAGGCGCGCGGAGACCAGTGCGACAACTGCGGCAACCAGCTCGACCCCGTCGACCTGATCGACCCCCGCTCGAAGATCGACGGCACGACGCCGGAGTTTCGCGAGACGACGCACCTGTTCCTCGATCTCCCGCAGTTCGCCGAACCGCTGCGGCGGTGGATCTCGGGGCACGAGGAGTGGCGCGCGAACGTCCGCAACTTCTCGCTCCGGCTGCTCGACGAGATCCGGCCGCGGCCGATCACGCGCGATCTCGACTGGGGTGTCCGCATACCGATCGAGCAGTACGCCGACGAGAACAAGCGCATCTACGTGTGGTTCGACGCGGTGATCGGCTACCTCTCGGCCAGCATCGAGTGGGCGCAGAACCGGGGCACGCCGGAGGCATGGCGCGACTGGTGGCAGAACCCCGATTCGGAGCACGCCTATTTCCAGGGGAAGGACAACGTCGTCTTCCACACCGTCATCTGGCCGGCGATGCTGCTCGGCTACGGCACCGGCGGTGAGTTCGGCGCCGGCCGGGGGCCGCTCGAGCTCCCCGACAACGTGATCGCGACCGAGTACCTGACGATGGAGGGCAAGCAGTTCTCGACGAGCCGGCAGCACTCGATCTACGTGCGCGACTTCCTCGACCGCTACGACCCCGACCCGTTGCGGTACTACCTGGTTGCGGCGGGGCCCGAGACGCAGGACACCGACTTCACCTGGGCCGAGTTCGTCCGGCGCAACAACGACGAGCTGCTCGCGAACTGGGGCAACCTGGTGAACCGTACGCTGACGAGCGCGCACCGGACGTTCGGCACCGTCCCGGAGCCCGGCGAGCTCAGTGACCGGGACGCAGCGCTGCTGGCCGGGGTCGAAGCCGGCTTCGAAACGGTCGGGGAGCACATCGACTCGGGCCACTTCCGCGCCGGTCTCGCCGAGACGATGCGGCTCGCCTCGACGGTCAACCAATACGTCAGCGACCAGGCGCCTTGGGCGCTCGTCAAGTCCGATCGCGACCGCGCCGCAACCATCCTCTATGTCGCGCTGCGCGCGGTCGACAGCCTGAAGATCCTCTTCACCCCGTTTCTGCCGCATACCTCGCAGCAGGTGCACGAGCTCCTCGGCTACGACGGCTTCATCGCCGGGCCGCTCGAGTTCCGCGAGGTCGACGAGGACGGCCGGAAGCACGAGGTGCTCACCGGCGACTACTCCTCCTGGGTCGGCTCCTGGGAGCCGAGCAGGCTGCGGCCCGGCCAGGTGCTGCAGGAACCCCGCCAGCTCTTCAAGAAACTCGACGACTCCGTCGTCGAGGAGGAGCTGCAGCGGATGCTCGGCGAAGAACGTTGATCGACACGCATGCGCACCTCGGCGAGGACACCGCCGAGGTGCTCGCACGCGCGCGGGCCGCCGGCGTGAACCGCGTGATCGACGTCGCGACGACGATCGAGGGCGCCAGGGCGACGCTCGCACGCGCCGAAGGCCATGAGGGCGTCTACGCCTGCCTCGGCGTGCATCCGCACGAAGCAGCCGCCCCTGGCAACCTCGACGAGCTGCGCGACCTGCTGACGCATCCGCGCGCGGTTGCGGTCGGTGAGACAGGGCTCGACTACTACCGCGACTACGCGCCTCGCGAGGCGCAGCAGGAGCTCTTCGCCGCCCAGCTCGAGCTCGCGCGCGCGGTCGGCAAGCCAGTCGTCATCCACACGCGAAGCGCCGACGACGACACGCGCGCCCGGCTGCTTGCACACGACGGCCCTGTCGTCCTGCACTGCTTCTCCTCGCCGGATCTCCTCGACGCGGCACTCGAGCGGCGCTGGTTCATCTCGTTCGCGGGCAATGTCACCTACCGGAACGCCGACGACCTGCGCGCGGCCGCCCGCCGCGTTCCCGCCGACCGCCTGCTCGCCGAGACCGACAGCCCGTACCTCGCCCCGCAGCCCGTGCGCGGCAGGCGCAACGAGCCCGCGTACGTCGCACACACCTACGCGGCGCTCGCCGAGCTGCACGGCGACGGCATCGCGGCGCAGATCGAGGCGAACGCCGCGACGGTGTTCGGGCTGTGAGACCCAAGAAGTCGCTCGGCCAGCACTTCCTGGTCGACGAGAACATCCTGGGTGTGATCGAGCGCCTTGCCGGGCTCGCCCCGGCCGACGTCGTCCTGGAGGTCGGGCCCGGGCTCGGCGTGCTCACGCGCTTCCTCGCCGAGCGCGTCGCGCACGTGCACGCGGTGGAGCTCGACCGGCGACTCGCGCCCGAGCTCGCAGGGATCCCGCACGCAACCATCCACTGGGGCGATGCGATGCAGCTCGACATCGAGTCGCTCGAGCCGGCGCCGCACAAGTTCGTCGCAAACCTGCCGTACAACGTCGCAACGCCGCTCGTCGCCGAGAGCCTTGGCGTCCGCCGACTCGAGCTCTGGTGCGTGATGGTGCAGCGGGAGGTCGCCGACCGGTTCTTCGCGGAGCCGTCGACGAAGGCCTACGGCGCGGTGTCGGTGATGGTGCAGCTCGCAACCGAGCGGGTCGGCTTCCATCCGGTCTCGCGCGAGGTGTTCCGGCCGCGCCCGAATGTCGATTCGGCCCTCGTCGCGTTCCGCCGGCTCGCATCCGGCGCGTCGCCGCAGGTGAAGCGCGTGGTCGAGGCGTCGTTCTCGCACCGCCGGAAGACGCTCGCGAACGCGCTCGCACTCGCCGGGCTCGCGCCGCGCGCGCGCGCCGTCGAAGCGCTCGACGCGATCGGTCGCGCGGCGAACGTCCGCGCGGAAGAGCTCGAGCCCCCCGAGTTCGTCGCGCTCACCGAGGCGCTTGGATGACCGGCCCGGCGCCCGCGAAGATCAACCTCGCCCTCGTCGTCGGCCCTCGGCGGGACGACGGCAAGCACGAGCTCGTCACGATCTTCCAGCGCGTCGACCTCGGCGACCGCATCACCGTCGAGCCCGCCTCGAAGACCCACGTGCACGGCTTCGCCGAGGACACGATCGTCCGCGCAGCGCTCGAGCTGCTCGGGGCGCCGCACGGCTGGCGCGTGCAGATCGACAAGCGGATCCCCGTCGCCGCAGGCCTCGGCGGCGGAAGCTCCGACGCCGCGACCGCGCTCCGCCTGGCCAACGCGCAGCTCCACGTGCCACATGCGTCCGAGCACCTCCACACCCTCGCGGCACAGGTGGGGGCGGACGTGCCGTTCTTCTTGCGCGACGGGCCGCAGCTCGGAAGCGGCGACGGCGCGACGCTCGAGCCGCTCGAGCTGCCGCAGGACTTCGTCGTGCTCCTGCTCGTGCCGAAGGACGCGGCGAAGGCGTCCACGGCGCAGGTCTATGCGGCGTTCGACGAGCGTGGGGGCGAGGCAGGTTTCGACGAGCGGGTCGGTGCGCTGCGCACAGCGCTCGCCGCGGTGCGCCGGCCGCGCGACCTCGCGGCACTGCCGCCGAACGACCTCGCCGCCTCGCCCCTCGCCGACGAGCTGCGCGCGCAAGGTGCGTTTCGCGCCGACGTCAGCGGCGCCGGCCCGACCCTCTACGGGCTCTTCCACCGGACGGCCGACGCCGAGCGCGCGGCCCGATCTCTGCGCCGGTTCGGGCGCGCTTGGGTGACAATTCCTGCGTGGTACGGTTGACCGCGATGTTCGGAGCACAGGCGATCGAGCATGGATCGAGCCGCCCCGGCCGCTGGCTGCGCGCGCGGCGGTTCCGGCTCACGCTCTGGATCGCCGCGATCGAAGGCCTGCTCTACCTCGTCGGCGCGCTCAGCTGGTGGATCGTCGTCGCCCTCGCCGCGGTCGGCGTGCTCTTCTGGCTCTACGCCGGCCGCTCGAGCCGCTCGGACCTGGTCCGGCAGGGCAGCTGGGTGTTCGCGGCCTCGCAGCTCCTTGTCCTCTGCGTGCCGATCGCCTTCTGGATCGTCAAGGCGATTGCGATCGGGGTCGTCGTGCTGCTCGCGATCGCCGGGCTGATCTTCCTGTTCACCGAGCGTCCCTGAACCGCCGTCCGGGCGTCTTTCTCGCCGTGCGTCCCTAGACTTCGAGGCGGTGGGGCGTAGCCAAGCGGTAAGGCAGCGGGTTTTGGTCCCGCGATCCCAGGTTCGAATCCTGGCGCCCCAGCCATCTATCTAGTCTCTCCCCGTGACCGACCCGCCGCTTGCAGCCGTCCTGATGGCCGGAGGCCTCGGGACGCGGATGAAATCCGCCGTGCCGAAGCACTTCCACCCGATTCTCGGCCGGCGCATGGTCGACTGGATCATCGAGAGCGGCCGCTCGGCCGGCGCCTCGCCGATCGTCGTCGTCGCCGCCCCGTCCACGAGCGACGGGTTCGCCGACGCGGGAGTCGAGGTCGCGGTCCAGGAGGCGCCGCTCGGCACTGGTGACGCCGTCCGCACGGCGAGGTCGGCGCTCGCGGGGCACGACGGGGACGTGCTCGTCCTCTCCGGCGACACACCGCTCCTCACCGCTGCGCTGCTCGAGGCGCTGGTCGCGACACATCGCGGGGAGGCGGCCGACGCGACGGTCCTCAGCGCGTGCCCGCCCGACCCGCGCGTGTACGGCCGCGTCGTCCGCGCGGCCGACGGATCGGTGACGCGGATCGTCGAAGGCACCGACGCAAACGAGGAGGAACAGAGGATCGGCGAGATCAACTCGTCGATCTACGTCTTCCGGGCCGACGCGCTGTGGCCCGCGCTCGAGCGGCTGCAGCCGAAGAACGTCCAGGGCGAGCTCTACCTCACCGACGCGATCGAGATCATCGCGACAGGAGGCGGCAAGGTTGCGGCGCATGTCGCTACCGACCCTCGCGAGACCGACGGAGTGAACACGCGGGCCGAGCTCGCGCACGCGGCTGCCGTCTTGCGCGAACGGATCAACCTCGCGCACATGCTCGCCGGCGTGACGATCGTCGACCCGCAGACGACCTGGATCGAACCGACGGTCGAGCTCGAGGCCGATGCGACCGTCGAGCCGTTCACCTACCTCCGCGGCGCGACACGGGTCGCGCGCGGGGCCAGGGTCGGTGCGAACACCGTCGCGATCGACGCTCACATTGGCGTCGATGCGATCATCGGGCCATTCTGTTACCTTCGCCCCGGGACGGTCCTCGGCGAGTCTTCCAAGGCAGGCACCTTCGTGGAGATCAAGAACTCACGCATCGGCGACCGCACGAAGGTGCCCCATCTGTCGTACATCGGCGACGCGGAGGTCGGAGAGGACTCGAATCTCGGAGCGGGCGCCGTGACCGTGAACTACCCGCACCGGCCGGGTGAGCCCAAGGGCCGCACGACGATCGGCAGCAACGTCAGGACCGGCGTCCAGAATGCCTTCGTCGCACCGGTGACGATCGGAGACGGGGCATGGATCGGCGCAGGATCGGTGATAACGAAGGACGTCCCCGCGGATGCGCTGGCGATTGCCCGCCCGCGCCAGGAGAACAAGGAGGGCTATGCAGCCCGGCAGCGCGGCGACTGAGCTCACCCTTCCCGGCCTCGAGTCCCCCGAGCCGTTGAACGACCCGAAGCCGGGGCACTGGATCGAGCGCGGGCCGCAGAAGCGGCTGATGGTGTTCTCCGGCCGCTCGCACTCCGATCTCGCCCAGCGGATCGCCGAGCAGCTCGGCGTCCAGCTCGGCGAGGTCGAGCTCTCCACCTTCGCGAACGGCGAGACCTACTGCCGCTTCGACGAGTCGATCCGCGGCGCGGACGTCTTCATCGTGCAGACCGGCTGCGAGCCCGTCGACCGGAACGTGATGGAGCTCCTCTTCATGATCCAGGCGGCGAAGCTCGCCTCGGCGAAGCGGATCACCGCCGTCATTCCACTCTTCCCCTACGCACGCCAGGACCGCAAGGCGAAGCCTCGCGAACCGATCTCGGCGCGCCTCGTGGCCGACATGCTCCAACTCGCCGGCGCCGATCGCGTGCTGACGATGGACCTGCACGCGGGTCAGATCCAGGGCTTCTTCACGATCCCCGTGGACCACATGACCGCCGTGCCGCTCTTCGCACGGCACTTCCGCGACCTCGGTCTCGCCGGTGAGGGTGTCGTCTCGGTCTCGCCGGACGCCGGGCGCGCAAAGCAGGCGGTGCGCTTCGCCGAGATGCTCGACGCCGACTTCGCGCTGATGCACAAGACGCGGCCCGCGCACGACGTGGTCGCAGTCACCGAGGTGACCGGTCGCGTACGCGGCAAGACCGCCATCCTCGGTGACGACGTGATCATGACCGGCGGGACGCTGCTCGCGAACGTGCAGGCGTTGAAGGAGCACGGGGTGGAGGACGTCTGGGTGTTCGCGACGCACGGCCTGTTCTGCGGCGATGCGCTGGAGAAGTTCGCCGTGTCGGACATCGCGGGGATGGTGGTGACCGACACCGTCCCGATCGATCCGCTGGTGAAGCCGGACAAGATGACGGTGCTGCCGGTCGCGCCGCTTCTCGCCGAGACGATCATGAACGTCTTCGCCGACGACTCCGTCTCGGCGATCTTCGGCGGCGAGAACCAGCTCTTCTGATCGAGCCTCGGCTCGGCGCCGGGGAGCGGGATCGGTGCCGAGAGCCGGTGCCAGGCACCGACCGCGGGCGCGCGTTTCCGCCGGTTGTGAGCCGAGAGCCGGTGCCAGGCACCGACGGCCGGCGCAGACCGCGCGGCGCGGACCCGCGGCACTGGTACGAGTGTGCAACAAGTCGTCCGGAGCCCTTGCGTGAGGGTCGTGCCGTGTGCAGGCTCATGGTCATCCCGTGGGATGCGGGCCGCTCGGACGATGCGGGCAGTGCCTTCGGATGCGAGCATCGAGCGCGAACGCTTGATCTACACGCGAACGCCGCTTTCGACTGCGAGCCACTGCCGGCACCGCCCCGGGCGCGGAGTACGGCCGCCGGGACGGTGGCATGCGCGAATGGCGCAAAGGAGGCAGGGACCCTCGCGATCGCGGGGCTGCAGCGGCGATCGCTACACTCCGCCGTCGTGGCTGGAGAGCGCGTCAAGCTGATGGTCCAGAACCGTGCCGTGCTCGGCTCGGCCGAGTCGCGGCGCCTGCGCCGCCAGGGGCTGATCCCGGGTGTGCTGTACGGTCGCGAGACGCCCGTCCCGATCTCCGTGCCGGCCCGCGACCTGCGCAGCGCCCTGACCACGAAGGGCGGCCTGAACGCCGTGCTCGACGTCGTCGTCGACGGCGGGAAGGTGCACTCCTCGGTGCTCAAGGAGTACCAGCAGGACAAGGTGCGCGGCTTCATCACGCACGTCGACCTGCAGGAAGTCCGCCTCGACCAGCCGATCCACGCGACCGTGCCGCTGCACCTGCACGGCGAGCCCGCCGGCGTCAAGGTGGGCGGCGTGCTCGCCCAGGTCACGAACGAGCTGAACGTCGAGGCGCTCCCGATGGAGGTGCCGGAGCATCTCGAGGCGGACGTCTCCGAGATGAACATCGGCGACTCGCTCCGCCTGTCGGCGCTCCGGGTGCCGCAGGGGGTGACGCTGCTCGACGACCTCGACGAGACCGTGATCGCCACCGTCACGCAGCCGACGCGCGAGGAGCTGCCCGAGCCGGTCGAGGGTGAAGCCGTCGAGGGCGAAGAGGCCGCTGAGGGCGAAGAGCCCGCGGCCGAGGGCGAGCCGGCCGGCGAGGCCGACGCCGGCGAGTCCGCCGCCTCCGAGGAGTAAGCGACCGTGCGCCTGTGGCCGCGGCGCCACGGCACCTCGTACGACCTGCTCGTCGCCGGCCTCGGCAACCCCGGCCGCGAATACGCACGTAACCGCCACAACGTCGGCTGGCTCGTCGTCGACGAGCTCGCGCGGCGGCACGACGGGTCGTGGCGCGCCAAGTTCAACGGCCGGCTCGCCGAGGTGCGGATCGACGGCCACAAGGTGGCGCTGCTGAAGCCCGAGACGTACATGAACGACTCCGGCCGCGCCGTGAAGGCCGCGATGCAGTTCTTCAAGCTCGAGCCCGACCAGGTGCTCGTCGTGCACGACGAGACCGACCTCGAGCACGGCCGGTTACAGGCGCGGCGCGGAGGAGGGCTCGCGGGCCACAACGGGCTCCGGTCGGTGCACCAGCATCTCGGCACACCCGAGTTCCTCCGGTTGCGGGTCGGCGTCGGCCGGCCCGGCCGCGGCGACCCGCGCCCCCTTGCAGACTGGGTGCTGTCCGATTTCGGGCCGCACGAGGACGCCGACAGGCTCGTGCAGGAGGCAGCCGACGCGGTCGAGCTGCTCGACGCCGAGGGCCTCGACGCGGCCCAGCGCGCGATCAACACCCGGGGCACGTGACAACTCGCACACGGCCCCGCCCGGGGTCGGCGTGCGCCGGAACCGCGCACCGCCCGGTCGATCGGGCCGGCTGACCCGCGCTGCCTGACCCGTCCGGCCTACCCCGTTCGGGGGAGGGGACGGAACTCAATCGGGTCATGGCCGGACGGGTGCCCGCCTGGTCCACTGCGCACAGCCAACGACAGCGCGGCCCCGCAGGTCTGCCCGGGCCGCCCCTGCCGAAGGAATCCCTCCGATGAACCGCCGCATCCGCCTTGCGCTGCTCTCCCTCGTCGTTCTCGCGTGCCTCGCCGCCCGCGTGGGCGGCGCCCTCGCGGCACACGCGCGTGTCAGCCATGCGACCGCGGTCGCGCGCCGCCAGTCGGGCATCGTCCGCTTCGCCCGCCATTTCCTCGGCGTCCGCTACGCCTACGGCGGCGTCTCGCCGCGCTCGGGCTTCGACTGCTCCGGCTTCACCCGCTTCGTCTACGCGCACTTCGGGATCACGTTGCCGCACTACTCCGGCGCGCAATTCGGGCTCGGCCGCCGCGTCTCCCGCGCCGGCCTGCGCCCCGGCGACCTCGTCTTCTTCGACGGCCTCGGCCACGTCGGCCTGTACATCGGCGGCGGCCGCTTCATCCACGCCCCGCACAGCGGCACGCGTGTCTCGATCGACTCGCTCGACGGCTGGTACGCCGGCCGCTACGACGGCGCCCGCAGGCTGATCTGAGCCGCGTACCATGACGACCCCGGCCGAACCACCAGGTTCGGCCAAGCGTCATGGACCGTCCCGTGCTCTACAGCCTCGTCGAACGCCTCCGCGCGGAGGAGCGGCTCACCGAGCTCGCCGCCGCGCTGCCGGCGCGCGTCCGCGTCTCGGAGCCGGTGCTTCCGCTCGTGCTCGCCGCGCTCCACGACGAGCTGCAACGCGGGCTCGTCGTGCTGCTGCCCGAGGACGCCGATGCGCGCGACGTCGCCGAGGCGGCGGGCTGGTTCGTCGGCGACGACCGCGTCGCGCTCTTCCCCTCGCGCGGCGTCCACTGGAGCTCCGGCCTCGAGCCGCCGCCGCATCTCGTCGGCGAGCGCGCCCGGGCGCTCGCGGTGCTGGACGCCGGCGGGCTCGTCTGCGCGTCGGCCGCCGCGGTCGCGGAAGGGCTGCCGCCGGCGGCGCAGCGGCCGCAGCCGCTGCGTCTCGCACCCGGCGACGAGCCCGGCATCGACGGGATCTCGGAGCACCTTGCCTCCGCCGGATACGAGCGCGTCGAGCGCGTGGAGGAGCGCGGGCAGTTCGCGGTACGCGGCGGGCTCGTCGACGTGTTCGCGACGACCGGGCGCGAGCCGCTCCGGATCGAGCTCTTCGGCGACGAGGTCGAGCAGATTCGCGCCTTCTCGCCGTTCACGCAACGGGCGCTGCGGCAGGTCGTCGAGGCGACGATCTTCCCGGCCGCCGAGCGCCGGCGCGAGCTGGTCGAGATCGACCTCGGCCCCGACGACGACGAGGTCCCTGCCGGCCCGGCGGAGATCCCCGCCGACTTGGTCAGCGCGTTCGACCGCGCGCCCGACCTGGTCTGGTCGCCCGACGAGGTGCGCGCCGTCTGGGCCGACGAGGGGCTCGAGCCGGTGTCCCTCGACGGTGCGTCGGAGCTCTCGCCCCTGCCGCAGGGGCAGCCGTTCTCCTTCGACGCGCAGCGGCCGGCACTCTCGGCGCGCGGGCTCTCGGAGGCCGAGAACGAGCTCGGCGGCCTGCTCCGCCAGGAGCTGGACGTCGTCGTCGCGTTCCCGCACCGCGGCGAGGCGCTCCGCCAGCAGGCGCTCCTGCGCCGCGTGCACGCGGAACTCCTCGAGCCCGGCGAAGCTCCGAAGGAGCTGACGTTCGCCGTCACGCCCGCACGGCGGGGCTTCGTCTGGCGGGAGCTCGGCGTCGCGCTGCTGCCGGACACCCAGGTCTTCCGCAAGCGGCCGCCGCGCGCGACCGCCGCGCCCGGCCGCGCGCTCCAGAGCTTCTCCGACCTCCGCACCGGCGAC
>Ga0207657_10001107_pt1 | contig 28599 bp, 25 predicted proteins | sample KBSC33metaG_FD_184316 | JGI IMG/M metagenome (GOLD analysis project Ga0207657, IMG submission 184316) | Corn rhizosphere microbial communities from Kellogg Biological Station, Michigan, USA - KBS C3-3 metaG (SPAdes) (version 2) | ecosystem: Host-associated > Plants > Roots > Rhizosphere > Soil ...
GGCGATCGCTGAACAGCGCGAGTATCCGGCGGTGAAGGCGATGGTTGCCTCAGGACTACATCGAAGGCCCGAAGGCGTTCTCCGAGAAGCGCCCACCGAAGTGGGTGGGAAAATAAACGGCAAACCCTTCTGAAGGGCGACTAGTTCTTTTTGACTTCAAGCTCGCGGCGATAGCTCGCGTAGTTCGGCTGGTCGACCGCGAGCTTGTCCATTGTCGTTTGCCAAAGATGCTCAGCGACGCCTTCCGTTTTCAATCCGATCACGCCTTTGCTGATCGCATCAGCCAGCGCGCGATTGAGATCGTGCAATGAGGCGTCCTTGCCAAGCAATCGCGCCAGCCGCTCCCGCTCCGCTGCGTCACTGCCCTGCTCCAGCGTCAATTGCCGTGCGACGAGATCGAGCGCGTTGATCGCCACCCGCAGTTTGAATGCATTATGTCCGCTGATCGCAGGCGTAATATCGTTTCGCAAAAAACCCGCAACAGCCTGAATCAATTCCGTCGGAGTCGGTTCATCCTGCATGTCGTCCTCCCGCCGGCTATTGTTTGTGGCGCGGCGCCAACAGCCGCAGCAGATCGATTTCGGTTTCCGACGAGCGTCGGCCGATCATGGCGCGTTCCATGGAATGGTCCGGCCCGCTGCGGAAACGCTGCATCATGCCGCAGCACATGACGCCCCAGCGCAACGTGCCCATCACTTCCCAAAAATGGACGCGCGCGGGATCGACGCGGCGCGCTTCCGCTTCATAGCCCGCGAACAATTCTTCGCGCGAACCAAAGCCGCCGACCGGCTTGTCGATCTCACCGAACCGCCATGAGTTGACGCAGATCCAGCCGAGATCCTCCATCGGATCGCCGAAGTGCGCCAACTCCCAGTCCAGCACCGCGCGAACGCCATCGGGGCCGATGATGAGATTGCCATGGCGGAAATCGCCGTGCACCAGCGTGACTTCCGGGGATGGACCGGGATCGTTGTCGCGCAGCCAGCGTAACGCCAGATCGAACACCGGGCGCGGCCAATTCAGGCTGCGATAGTCGCGTTCAAGTTCGCCGATTTCGCTTGCGGCAGTCATGCGGCGAAGTTCAGGCAATTGTGGCAGGCCGAGCGCATGGATTTTGGCCAGCACGCCGCCGAGTTGGCGCGCGAGCTTCGGCCGCGCTGCCGCGAATTTTTCGTCACGAAGAATTTTGCGCGGAATGGTCTCGCCGTCGACACGACCCATGATGAAGCCGGTGCCGAGTTCGTCGGCCGGTGACAGCACGTGCATGACGCGTGGCGATGGAATTCCCGCCGCGTAGGCCTGCTGCATCAGCACCGCTTCGGCGCCGAGGCCAGCGGCACGATCCGGCGCTGCGCCGTAGCCTATCGGCGCGCGCCGAAGGATCGTGCCGATGTTGCCATCGGGATGGACGATGTCGAATGACCACGTCTCCTGGCTGGCGCCGCCCGATAGCCGCGCCGCATTGGCGATGCCGGTCGCACCCGCACACCATGTCGCGACACAGCGCGCGAGCAGTTCTTCCGTAGTCGCGGGCAAGTGTTACTTGCCCTTGAACTTGGCCGGACGCTTCTCGAGGAAAGCGGTGACGCCCTCCTTGAAGTCTTCGGCCGCGCCGGCGATGCGCTGCGATTCAAACTCCAGATTGAGTTGCTCTTCGTAGGAATTCTCCGAACTGTCCCAATATAGTTTGCGGATCAGCGACAGCGCGATGGTCGGGCCGTTGGCCAATTCATGCGCGAGTTTCATGGTCTCGTCCGCCAGTGCCGCGTCGTCGTAGACGCGATTGACGAGGCCCCACTCCAGCGCCTTTTCGGCCGGAAGTTTCTCGCCCATCAGCGACAACTCGACCGAACGCGCCTTGCCGATCAGGCGCGGCAGCAGCCAGGTCGAGCCGCAGTCCGGCACCAGACCGATGCGGCGGAACGCCTGCAGAAAATACGACGAGCGCGCGCATAGGATCATGTCGCCCATCAGCGCGAAACTCATCCCGGCGCCAGCCGCGGGTCCGTTGACGGACGTGACGATCGGGCAATGCATGTTGCGCAGACGCCGCAGGAACGGATGAAATCCGGTCTCCAGCGTCGCACCGGCGTTCTTGCGGCTGCCGGGCTTGGCGTTGTTACGACCCTGCAAATTCGCGCCGGTGCAGAACGCGCGGCCGGCACCGGTGATGACAAGGCAGCGCACCTCGTCGCGACGATCCTCGATCGCATCGAGCGCCTCAGCCAGTCCGCCCAGCATGTCGATCGAGACCGCGTTCATTACCTCCTGATGATCCAGCTTGAGGATCGCCACCGGTCCATCGATATCGAGCGTCACGTGTTTGAATTGCATGGTTTCCTCTTGGGTGCGGTCGGCCCGATCAGGCGCGCGCCAATTTCATTGTCGAAGTTCGGCGGCCATATTTGATTTTTAATCCGCACTTGTCCATGGTCGGATTCACAGACGCGGCGTTCCACCAGCGCAGGGCGCAGCGTGACAACGCAAGACAGGCCGGAAACTCCCAGACAGGAAACTCACATGTCCATTTTCGATCTCAGCAACCGCACGGCCATCATTACCGGTGGCAACGGCGGTATCGGTCTTGGCATCGCGCAGGCGCTGGCGGCAGCCGGATGCAATGTGTCGATCTGGGGTCGCAACGCGGAGAAGAACAAAAGCGCAGCGGCCAGCATGGCGAGCGCAAAAACCAAGGTCGACACCCAGGTCTGCGATGTCACCGATGTCGCCTCGGTCAAGGCGGCGATGGATGCGACGCTGAAGACATTCGGCCGCGTCGATGGCTGCTTCGCCAATGCCGGCATCGGCGGCGGCGGACGACATGCCTTCATCGATCGCACCGAGGAACAATGGCGCAGCATGTTCGCCACCAATCTCGACGGTGTCTTCCATGTCTTTCAGGCCGCCGCCCGTCACATGACGGAGCGTGCGACCAACGGCGATGCGTTCGGCCGACTGGTGGCGACATCGAGCCTCGCCTCGCTGTTCGGCACCGCGCGCAACGAGCACTACGCCGCGACAAAAGCCGCCATCAACGCGCTGGTGCGTGCGCTCGCAGTTGAGTTGGCGCGGCAGGGCGTCACCGCCAACGCCATCCTGCCCGGCTGGATCAAGAGCGACATGACAGCAGGCATCATGGCCAACGAGAAATTCGTCGGCAACGTCATGCCGCGGATTCCGATGCGCCGCTTCGGCGAGCCGTCGGATTTCGGCGGCATCGCGGTGTACCTGATGAGCAAGGCTTCGTCGTATCACACCGCAGATTGCTTCGTGATCGACGGCGGCTATACGGCGTTTTAGCGAACAAGGAGAAGCTACCACCGTCATGCCCGCGCTTGTCGCGGGTATCCACGTCTTTCTTACTTAAGTGATCCAGACGTGGATGGCCGGGACAAGCCCGGCCATGACGAAGGAAGCGCAGCATTCACGACGACACAGCCGCGCGTTGCCTTGGCGCTGGCGTCATCGCAAAGCCCTCGTAGCCTTTCGCCGCCACCTCGTTGCAGATTCGACGATAGGCGCCGACGCCGCCGATATAAGGCATGAAGATCTGCGGCTTGCCGGGAATATTCGCGCCCATGTACCAGGAGTTGGCCTGCGGATAGAGCGTGGTGTACGCGACCTCGTTGACGTGCGCGACCCAATTGTCCTCCGCAGTCCGGGTCGCTTCCATGCAATCGAGACTGTGTGCACGCATGTAGCCGATGCAGTCGGTAATCCAGTCGACGTGTTGCTCGATCGAGACGATCATATTGCTCAGCACGGACGGACTGCCCGGGCCGGTGATGATGAACAGGTTTGGAAAACCTTCGCTCATCAGGCCGAGATAAGTGCGCGGACCGGCCGCCCATTTCTGGTTCAGCGTCTTGCCTGCCCTGCCCTGGATATCGATCTTGGCGACCGAGCCGGTCATGGCATCGAAACCGGTCGCCAATACCAGATCGTCGAATTCATAGTCCTTGCCACCGGCACGCAGACCGTGCGGCAGGATTTGCTCGATGGGATTGGCCCTGACATCGACTAGCTCGACGTTCGGACGATTGTAGGTGGCAAAGTAATCGGTATCGACGCAAATCCGCTTCGATCCGATCGGATGGTTGTCCGGCTGCAACAGCTTCGCGACTGTCGGATCCTTTACGATCTCCGCGATCTTCTCGCGAACAAAATCGGCGGCGGTATCATTGGCCGCCTTGTCGATGGCGATGTTGTTGTAGGTCGCCGTGAATGTCAGGCCACCCTTGGCCCACCGCGCGCCATAGCGTGCGCGCCGTTCGGCATCGGATTCTTCCAGCGCCCCCTTCTCCGGAAGCTCCTGAAAAATTCCGTTGCGCATTTCCTCGCGCGCCTTGCGGCGAATTTCGGGATAATTGGTGCGGAAGAATTCTCGCTCCTCCTTCGTCAGTTCGGCATTGCGCGCCGGGACACTGAAATTCGCGGTCCGTTGAAATACGAACAACTGGCTGGCCTGTTTAGCGATCAGCGGAATCGACTGGATCGCCGACGATCCGGTGCCGATCACAGCGACGCGCTTGGCGGTGAAATCTACCGGCTCGTGCGGCCAGTGTCCGGTGTGATAAACGCTGCCCTTGAAATCCGCGAGTCCCTTGAAGTCCGGCGTACGTGCGTTGGAGAGGCAGCCGGTAGCCAGCACGACGAATTGCGCCGTGACGATCTTTCCGTCCGACGACGTCACCGACCAGACATTGGCGTTTTCATCGAACACCGCGCGATCGACTCGGGTATCGAACTGGATATCCGGCCGCAGGTTGAAGCGATCGGCAACGTGGTTGGCGTAGCGCAAAATCTCCGGCTGCGGCGCGTAGCGTTCGCTCCAGTCCCATTCCTGCTGCAACTCGTCGGAGAACGAATAGGAATACTGCATGCTCTCGACGTCGCAGCGCGCGCCGGGATAGCGATTCCAGTACCATGTGCCGCCAACGCCGCTGCCCTGCTCGTAAACGCGCACCGACAGTCCCAGTCCGCGCAGACGATGCAGCAGATACATGCCCGCGAAGCCCGCGCCGACCACGACGACATCGTACGCATCGGCCGTTGACGGACGGCTCTTGATCGCATTCGGCTGACTGGCGGACATCAATCGGCGCTCCCCGGATCATTTCACGTGTTGCCAAGCAAGCATTCTACCCGCGGTCCAAAAGCGCAAGAGACAAAACTGCCGTACCGCCCCGACGGCCGAGGAACACGCGGCAGAATTCCGCGTGGCGACAAGTTCGACTGACGGGCGATTCCGGTTTGGTATTCGCCCTTGGCATGACGGCGCAACGTAAGTTAGCGTTGGCAGCACAGGCCGCATCAAAGTAGCCGTTTTCCGGGAGTGAGATGCCATCATGAAATCCCCGATCTGCGACATGCTGGGTATCGAGTTTCCGTTGCTGGCCTTCAGCCATTGCCGCGACGTCGTTGCTGCGGTCAGCCGCGCCGGCGGTTTCGGCGTGCTCGGCGCCACGACGCATTCGCCGGAGTCCATCGAGCAGGAGTTGAAGTGGATCGACGATCACGTCGATGGCAAGCCATACGGGCTCGATGTTCTGATCCCGGAAAACATCTCCACCAGCGGTGAAAAAGACGTCACCTGGAAAAGCCTCGAGAGCCGGATATCGCCCGAACACCGCGCCTTCACCAAGAACCTGCTCGGCAAATACGGCATCGAACTGAAAACGCGGGAGGTCGCCGCCAACGTGCCGCAGCCGTTTGACGGCGAACGCGCGCTGGACGTTCTCGACGCGGCATTTCGGCACCCGATCCGCCTGATCGCCAATGCACTTGGCGTGCCGCCGAAGGCGATGATCGAGATGGGCAAGAAGCATGGCGTGCCGGTCGCGGCCCTTGTCGGCGCCAAGGAGCACGCGCTGCGCCAGGTCGCAGCCGGTGTGGATATTCTCGTCGTGCAAGGCACCGAGGCCGGCGGCCATTGCGGCGAGGTGTCGACCATGGTGCTGGTGCCGGAAGTCATCAAGGCCATCAAGCCGATCCGCGATGTCCCGGTGCTGGCGGCCGGCGGCATCATGACCGGGCGACAGATGGCGGCCTGCATGGCGATGGGAGCCGCCGGCGCGTGGACCGGTTCGGTGTGGCTGGCGACGGTCGAGTCCGAGACCACCGAAATCTTCCGCGAGAAGATGATCGCCGCATCGTCGCGCGATGCCGTGCGTTCGAAAGGCCGCACCGGAAAGCCCGCGCGGCAGTTGCGTTCGGTGTGGACCGATGCGTGGGACCGTGGCCCGGATAGTCCGGGCGCGTTGCCGATGCCGCTGCAGAGCATCATCAGCCGCGATGCGTTCGATTCGATCGATCGTGCTGCCGCATCTGGAAATGCGCAGGCGCGCGATCTTGTCAGCTACTTCGTCGGCCAGGGCGTCGGCCTGATCGACAGCGTCAAATCGGCCGGCGCGGTGGTGCAGGAATTCAAGCAGGACTTCGCCGAAGCGGTCGAGCATCTCGACAGTCTGGTGTCGGATTAGCGTGGCTGGTCTGGATTGAACCGGATCCGTCGCGCTTTTCTGAACGATGTTTCAGGGCAGCCGCGGTCCGGCCGGCGTCTTGGCCAACATGCCGGCGAACAACGCGACAAGCTCGGCTTGCCGCCGTGCACCGGTTTTCGCGAAGATGCTCTTGAGATGATAGCGTCCGGTTTCCTTGGCGATGCCGAGCTCATCGGAAACGTCATCCAGGCCAGACCCGGCCGCCAGTCTGGCAGCGAGCCGGGCTTCCGCAATCGTCAGTTTGAATATTTCGCGCAAGGCCTCTTCAGGAGGACGGCTGCGCCGGTCGGGATCGACCAGCACGATCAGCGCGCGGCCTTGTGCAAAGGGATTGGCAGCGAGGCTGGCGAGCTTCAAGGGATAAGCCAGCAGCGGCGAGCGCGACTCGCGTGACAGCGGGATCGGCGGCGCCAGCGCGGCACCGCTCGGCGTCCACAACAGCTTATGCAGGGCACGATCCAGCGCGGCCGTGTTGTCAGGATCCAAGGCGACCAGCCGCTTCCTGGAGATGCGAACGCCATCGCCCAGAAGCCTCTCGGCCGCGGGATTTGCCCTGATGACTTCGCCCCGCCAGTCCATCAGGAGCACGCCCGAGCCGCTGATTTCGAAAGCTTCAAGAGCTGCGTCGGATGCGGCAAACCCCAAGGCCTGCGTCACCGCCGCGGCGGCGGACATCGATCGCGAAAGGCCAGCCAGGCGCCGTTTCTCTTCATGCGAGAACGGCTCCGAGTTATGGCTGCGCTGGATCGACAGGCACCACATATTGTCACCGCAGGCGACCTTCACCCCGGCAAAGCCGGATAAGCCAAAGCGAGCCAGAAACTCCTGATAATACGGATGCCGCTTGATGACTTCGGGAGACATGATGTCGTGATCGTCGAACACCCCCTGCTGCGCCAGAATCGAAACACCGCGATAACGCTCGTCACGCAGATGCCAGCCGTTGCGAAAATAGGCTTCCGCGGATTCTCCCATCCGCGCCGACATTGGCGCGGCAGGAAGCGGGACACCGCTGACATGGAACAGCATTGCGCCGAAGCTGTCCGACTGCGCCGATACCGTATCGAGCGCGTCGCCCCACGCATTGAAGTCGATCGCCGCCTTGGCGAACGCCTGCTCGATCTGATCGAGGTTCCAATTGTCCACGTCGGGCCTGCAAAATTGCCGGGGGCACATCGGTTGAATATTATCGAATAATCGACCACTGAAGACAAGACAACGCACCCGACTGTGATTACCAGACCAACCGAGCGATGCCTGCGGGTTCCGCCGTTCAGCGATGCAGAGGCGACATTCCCAACATGATTGATCCGACAGTCCAATCCGAAGATCGCATCCCGGTTATCGTCGGCATCGGCGAAATTTCAGACCATCCGGTCGAAATCACGGCGGGGCGTGAGCCGCTGACACTGATGGTCGATGCCTTGAAGCAGGCCGAGCAGGACAGCGGCGGCAAATTCCTTGGCGAGATCGAGTCGCTCGACATCGTCAATTTCCTGAGCTGGCGTTACACCGACCCGGCGGCGTTGCTGTGCGCCCGCCTCGGCATCAAGCCGGCGCATGCCGCCTATGGCCCGGTCGGCGGCGAAAGCCCGATCCGCTACCTGCATGAGGCGGCAAAGCGCATCGCGCGCGGCGAATGCAGCGTTGCCGCGATCTGTGGCGCGGAATCGCAGAGCACCGCCACCAAGGCCGAGCGCGCCGGTGTCGAACTGCCGTGGACGCCGTTCGCGCATGATGCGCCGGTACCGCTGCGCGGCGCGAGTTTCCAGAAGCCGATGGCGACGACGCTCGGCGTCGCCAAGCCGGTCACCGTCTATCCGATCTATGAGGCGGCCTCGGCCGCGCACTGGGGACAGACCCCGCGCGAGGCGCTGCAGGAATCCGGCGAACTGTGGTCGCGGTATTCGGGCGTCGCCGCGCAAAACCTCAATGCGTGGTTGAAGCGCCACGTCTCCGCCGACGAGATCGTGACGCCGACCGCGGATAACCGCCTGATCGCGTGGCCCTACACCAAGCTCATGGTCGCCAATCCATCGGTCAACCAGAGCGCCGCGATCCTGATGACATCGCTCGCCAAGGCACGCGCCGCAGGCGTTGGCGAAGATCGCATCATCCATGTCTGGGGTGGCGCCTCGGCAGAGGAGCCGCGGGACTATCTCGAACGCGACCAGTTCTATGAGAGCCACGCCCAGAATGCCGTGCTCAAATCTGCGATGGCTTTGGTCGATGCGACCGACGGCAAGGCCTTCGATGCCATCGAGCTCTATAGTTGTTTTCCTACCGTGCCGAAGATGGCGCGGCGAACGCTTGGCCTCGGCCCGGACGTAAAGCCCACCGTCACCGGCGGACTGACGTTCTTCGGCGCGCCGCTCAACGACTACATGGCGCACGCTGCCTGCGCCATGGTGCGCAAGCTGCGGTCCGGCGCCAAGCTCGGCCTGCTCTATGGCCAGGGCGGCTTCGTCACCAAGCATCACGCGCTGGTGCTGTCGCCCAACGCACCCGGCTCGGCGATCGCACAGGACACCAGCGTGCAGGCCGAAGCCGACGGCAATCGTCGGCCGACGCCGCCCTACGTGACGGAGGCCAGCGGCTCCGGCAAAGTCGAGAGCTTCACGGTTCTCTATGGCCGCAAGGGCGATGTCGAGCATGGCGTTGTCGTGCTGCGCACGGCGGACGATGCCCGCGCATTGGCACGCGTCGCGGCCAGCGACACGCGCACCCTCTCCCGCCTGACCGACATGGATCGGACTCCCGTCGGCACGCTCGGCAGTATTCGAAAAGCCGGCGATGGCATATTGGAGTGGACGGCAGGCTGACTCGCGCGCGCGACGGCCGCGGGCGTAGGCAATACGGGGATTCCATATGTCATTCTTGATATCGTCGCTCCTCGCCTTCGCGGCGGGGACCAGCATCGTCGTGCAGCAGGCATTGAACGCCAACCTGCGAACGGCATTGAATTCCGCCGCGTGGTCTGGGTTCGTAAGTTATTTTGTCGGTCTCTTGTGCATGGTTGTTCTGGTCGTCGTTCTACGGGATCCGATTCCGTCGGCGACGATGGCCGCGCGCATTCCGTGGTGGGCGTGGTCCGGCGGCATGTTCGGCGCGATCTTCATCGCCCTCGGCATCCTGCTCGTCCCTAAGATCGGAGCCGCCACCTTCATCGCGCTGCTGGTGGCCGGACAAATGCTGGCTTCGGTCGCTTTCGATCACTTCGGTCTGCTTGGACTCGCGCAGCGGCCGGTCGATTTGCCGCGCATCATCGGGGTCGCGCTTCTCATTGCCGGTGTTCTCCTGATCCGCCGGCCCTAAAATCCGATCCAACCGCGCTGAATCGCACTCCAGCGCGCGACCTGAGGCCGCCAAGCACAAACCGGTCCCCATTTTTCGGGATCACGCCTAGCATTTAAGCACAACTCGTAGGATAATTGGCGAGCTCCTGTGCGAAAATGCAGATATCGGTATGGATTGGGATAATATTCGGGTGTTCTTGAGCGTTGCGCGCGCGGGCCAGTTTCTCGCGGCCGCGCGGCAACTGCGGATCGATCACGGTACCGTCAGCCGGCGCATCGGCGCGCTGGAAAAGGCGCTGGGCGTGCGGCTGTTCGACCGGCAGACCACAGGCTGCGTACTGACCGCCGCGGGCGATCGGCTCTATGCATCGGCGGAGGAAGTCGAAGCGCAGTTGCTGCGCGCCCAGGGTGACCTCTCGCAATCGGATGTGGAATTGTCGGGCACGGTGCGGGTCGCGGCGCCGGACGGCTTCACCGCGCTGTTCCTGTGCGCACGGCTCGGCAAGCTGAAGCGGAAGTATCCGTCGCTCACGGTGCAAATGGTGCCGATGTCGCGCACCTTCTCGCTGTCGAAGCGGGAGGCCGACCTCGCCATCACCATCGAGCGGCCGGAGGAAGGCCGCCTCGCCGTGCGCAAGCTGATCGACTACTCGCTGCACTTCTACGCCGCGAAAAGTTATCTCGCCGAATTCGGCAGCCCGCAAACCGTGGCCGATCTCGAACGTCACTGCCTTGTGACCTACGTGCAGGACCTGGTGTTCGCAGACCAACTCAATTTCATGCCGGAACTGTACGGACCCGGCTACAGCCGGCTCGAATGTTCAGGCGCTGTCGGCCAATTGCAGGCGGTTCGTGGCGGCGGCGGCATCGGCATCCTGCACGACTACGCCGCGCACACCGATCCGCAGCTACAGATCGTGCTGCCCGAAACCGTATTCGCGCGCAGCTACTGGATCATCACCCACGTCGACATGCGCCGCCTCGGTCGCGTGCGCGCGGTGTCGGATTTCATATCGGCAGAAGTTGGTGCGCAGCGCTCGATCTTTTTGCCGTGAGAATGCGCGATTGAATTATTTCATTCGCCGTCATTCCGGGATGCGCCTTCTTCAGGCGCAGACCCGGAATCCATACTCCCGGCGGTGATTATGGATTCCGGGCTCGCTCGCAAACACTCGCGCCCCGGAATGACGCCAGATATTTGGCGCCGCGCCGGCTAACCCTTCTTGCCCTGCGAACCCGATGCGGTTGCCGGCTTGCCATCCTTCTCGCCGGCGACGCGGACCTGATCGCCGTCCACGAGCCCGTCCGGCGGCGCGACGATGACACGATCGTCGGCGGCGAGCCCCGAGGCCAGTTCGATCTCCTTGCCGAGATCGCGGGCGATGGTCACTGTCTTGAACTTGATCTTGTCGGCAGCATCGACGGTCGCCACCCGCAAGCCGTTGCTGTTGAAAATCAGCGCACTGGCCGGAATGTGCAGCGGCACACGCTCGCGAACCAGGTTCATCCGGACGTTGGCAAAGCTTCCCGGCATCAGCCGGCCATCCGGATTGTCGAGCGCAAGCTGCATGCGTGTCGTGCCGGACGCGGCGTCGACCGACTGCGACGACGATTCAACCGTCGCCGGAAAATCCTGCCCGGCAAATTCCGGAAGCAAGACCATGGCCTTGGCGCCCATCTTGATCGAAGGCACGTAGTTCTGCGGGACGTCGACATAAACCCGCAGCTTTTTGATATCGGAGATCACGAACATCGCCGGACCTGTCGACACGCCGGCATTGATCAGCGCACCGACGTCGGTGTTGCGTGCCGTTACGACGCCGTCGAACGGTGCGACGATGTTCTTGTAACCCGCGAGCGCTTCCAGCCGGTCGACGTTGGCCTGACCGGAATTCACCGCGGCGCGCTTGTTGGCAAGATCGGCGGTGCGCTCATCGATCTCCTGATGCGAGACGAAATTTGAACTCAGCAGCGACTTGCGCCGCTCCAGTGTCGCTTCCGACAACTTGGCGCTGGCTTGCTGACTGGTCAGATCGGCGCGCGCCTGCAGCAATTGCTGATCGAGATCGGGCGCTTCGATTTCTGCCAGCAGTTGGCCGGCTTTGACCTGCGCACCGATGTCCACATTCCAGCTCTTCACGTAACCGCTGACCCGGGCATAGATCGGCGCGCGTGAATAAGCCTCCAGCCGTCCCGGCAGTTCCAGCGTCGAAGCGAGCGCCCGCGCATCCGGCAATGTCACAGCGACCGTCGGAATGGCCTGCTCGTCGGTCCAGGTCCGCAGATCGGCATTGCTCTTCTCACGCGAGGCAATGCCGGTCACCACGATAAAGGCTGCGGCACAAATGCCGAGCACGCCAAACAGGCTCAGCTTCTTGCGCGAAACCCGAGCGCTTTCTTCAATGGGCATGCGCCAACTCCGCCGTCTCCGCAGGCTGCGCGGATTGTTTCTTGTGAACCATGCTGAACACCACCGGCACGAAGATCAGGGTTGCGAAAGTGGCGAAGATCAGGCCGCCGACCACCGCGCGACCGAGTGGCGCGTTCTGTTCACCACCCTCGCCGAGGCCCAGCGCCATCGGCGCCATACCGATAATCATCGCCAGCGCCGTCATCAGGACCGGCCGGAAACGCACGAACCCCGCTTCGAGCGCCGCCAACATCGGATCGCCAGTGGCCTCATAACGCTCGCGGGCAAAGCTGATGACCAGCACACTGTTCGCGGTCGCAACCCCCATGCACATGATGGCACCGGTCAATGCCGGAACCGACAACGTAGTGTGTGTTGCGAACAGCATCCAGATGATGCCGGCAAGCGCTGCCGGCAGCGCCATGACGATCACGAACGGATCCGACCACGACTGGAAGTTGACGACGATCAGCAAATAAATCAGCACCACCGCGCCGAGCAGACCAAACAGCAGCCCCGCAAACGCCTTGTTCATCGTATCGACCTGCCCGAGCAGAACCACCGAACTGCCGCGCGGCACGTCCTTCGCGGTCTCGGTGATGATTTTCTGGATATCGGCTGCCACCGCACCGAGATCGCGCCCCTGCGGGGTCGCGTAGATCTGCACCATGGACTGGATGTCGTATTGCGAGACCACCGCATTGGAGGTGGAGCGTGTGATGTTGGCAATACCACCGAGGATCGGCGGCGTCGCGGTGCCCGCCGCGGAGATCGGCAGCGTTTCAAGCTTGTTCAGTGAATCGATCTTGTACTGCGGCGTCTGCATCACGATCGAATACGAGACGCCGTTGTCCGGGCTGAGGAAGTAGGTCGGCGCGACCTGCGAACTGCCCGCCAGGTTGACGACCATGCTGTTGGTCACATCGCGGGCCGTCAGCCCGACAAGTTGCGCACGCGTCCGGTCGATATCGACATTGAAACCGGGATTGTTCGGCGACTGCTGAATGCGCGCGTCGGCGACGCCGGGAACGAGACGGATGCGGCGCAGCAGGTCGTTGGCGTATTTGAAATTGGCCTCGGCATTTGCGCCGCGCACCTGCAGATCGATCGGCGCCGGCGCACCGAAGTTCAGGATCTGGCTGACGATATCGGCCGGCAGGAACGCAAACGTCATGCCGGGAAATGCGCGCGGCAGCTTCTCGCGCAGTTCACGCACATATTCCTCTGTCGGCCGATGACCTTCCCGCAGCTTGATCTGGATGTCGCCATCCTGCGGCCCGATCACGCCGGTGTTGTTGTAGGTCATGTTGATGCCGCTCACCGGCATGCCGATGTTGTCGGCCATGGTGTCGAGCTGATCCGGCGGAATGATCTGTCGGATCGCCCGCTGCACGTCGGCCAGATGGTTCGCGGCCTCCTCGACACGGGTGCCGATCTGCTGGCGCACATGGATCAGCATCTGCCCGGTGTCGACCGAGGGGAAGAAGTTGCGGCCAAGGAACGGCACCAGCAGAAACGACAACGCAACGCAGGCCAGAAATCCGGTCACAAAAATCGGTCGGTGATTCAGCGCGAGCGCCAGTATCCCGCGATACCCCGCCCTGAACCGTTCGAACCGCGCCTCGAAGCCGCGCTGAAACCAGATCAGGGGGTTGCGCGAGCGGGGCTTTTCACCGTCGTGGTGCACATGCGGCTTCAGCAGGTACTTGGCCATGGTCGGCACCAGGGTGCGCGACAGGATGAACGACCAGATCATGGCGAATATCACCGACAGCGCCATCGGCACGAACAGGAAGCGCGATACGCCGGTCAGGAAGAACATCGGCACGAACACGATGCAGATGCACAGCAGCGAGACGAAAGCCGGCGTCACGATCTGCTGCGCGCCGTCAAGGATCGCGGGTTCGACGTCCTTGCCGTGCTCGAGGTGCCAGTTGATGTTCTCGATCGTGACCGTGGCGTCGTCGACGAGAATACCGACCGCAAGCGCCAGACCGCCCAGCGTCATGATGTTGAGCGTCTCGCCTACCAGCGCCAGCATGATGATGGCGCCGAGCACCGACAGCGGAATCGACACCGCGATGATCAACGTCGATCGCCAGCTGCCGAGGAACAGCAGGATCATCACGCTGGTCAGCAGCGCGGCAATCACTCCCTCCAACGCCACACCGGCGATCGCGTTGCGCACGAAGATCGACTGGTCGCCGAGCAGCCCGATCTTCAGATTGTCAGGCAAGGTGTCCCGGACCTCGACGATCTTCTTCTTGATGCCATCGATGATGTCGAGCGTCGAAACCGATCCCGCCTTCAATACCATCATCAGTACGGAACGGCCGCCGTCGACATGAACGATGTTGGTCTGCGGTGAATTGCCATCCAGCACATGCCCTACATCGCGGATGTAGACCACGGCTCCGTTCACGTCCTTGATCGGGAGGTCGCCCAGCTCTTCGATCTTCAGCGGCGAATTGTTGAGCTGGATGACGTATTCGAACTGCCCGATCTTTTGCGTGCCTACCGGGGTAATCAGGTTTTGTGCGGCGAGCGCATTGGCGACGTCCTGCGCGGAAAGACCGCGCGCCTGCAACGCGACGGGGTCGAGATCGATCCGGATCTGGCGCTGCTTGCCGCCGAACGGCCACGGGATCGCCGCGCCCGGAACGGTGACCAGCGGCGTGCGCAACTGGTTGGTGGCGATGTCGAACAGATTCTGTTCGGTCAGCCCATCACCCGCCAGCGCGATCTGGAGGATAGGCACCGTAGAGGCGCTGTAATTGAGGATCAGCGGCGGCGTCGCTCCGGGCGGCAGCTGCTTGATCATGGTCTGCGCGATCGCGGTGACCTGCGCGTTCGCGGTGCGGATGTCGACGTTCGGCTGGAAGAAGATCTTGATGATGCCGACGCCGTTGTAGGAATTGGCGGCGATATGCTCGATATCATTGACCGTGGTGGTCAGCGCCCGCTGGAACGGCGTGGTGATGCGTCCAGCCATCTGGTCCGGTGGCAAGCCGGTATACGACCAGACCACCCCGATCACCGGGATGCGGATATCGGGAAAAATGTCCGTCGGCGTCCGCAGCGCCGCCAGCGGCCCGATGATGAGCAGCAGCAGCGCCAGCACCACGAAGGTGTAAGGACGCGTCAACGCGATCCGGACCAGAGAAACCATGCCTACGTCTGTTCCCTAAAGCGGCGACGGGACTAGCGCCAGCCAATGCCGCATCTCGTTATCAGACCCGAGCGTGTCGGGCGTCCCGTCGTAGCGGTACGGACCATCACGATCCGTTGAAAGAAATGCCTTTGTTACAATCACAGGCCGGCACGATGTCCGGCCACTCTATCATAAGGGGTGTTCTGCATACGATGAAACCACCAGGCTGTCACCGCATCAGCGCCAGCGCATCGGCGAAAAAGCCCGGTCCGCCGAAGTTTCCTGATTTCAAAGCTAACAGCATGGCGCCCTGCCCGGCCCCGACGGCGCGGAGCACCGGCACGCCGGCCGCGATCTCCGGCCCGACCAGAAAGCCCGGAATGCCGAGCCGGTCGACCACCGCCCCTGAGGTTTCGCCGCCCGCCACCACCAGTCGCCGCACGCCGGCCTCGACTAGTCCCTCCGCCAGTGTCGCCATCGCCTGCTCGATGGCGTGTCCGGCGGCGTCGCGACCGTGGCGTGCCTGCAATGCCGCCACCTGTTCCGGCGTGGAACTGCTGGCAATGAGCACCGGCCCTTGCGCCAACCGTTCGCCTGCCCAGTCCAGCGCACGGCGCACTTCGTCCGGACCGGTCACGATCTTGTCGGGATCGAGCCGCAGCACCGGCATGATGCGCTCGGCCTCGGCGATTTGACCGAGCGTCGCTTGCGAACAGCTTCCCGCAAGGCAGGCAGCCATGCCGCCGACCGGCTGCCCTGTCGTCGCGGCCTCGCAAATCGTTGCACCGGCCCGGCCCGAGGCGACCAGGCTGCGCGCCAGTCCCAGCCCCAGCCCCGATGCACCGACCGATAGTTTGTGATCGAGCGCGGCCTCCCCGATCGTCACCAGGTCAAGATCGAACACCGCGTCAATGATGGCCGCGCGGACACCTTCGGCCGCGCGTTTCGTGAGCAGCGCACGGACGGCCTCACTGCCGCGCACCACCGTCGCCAGATCGACCAGCCCGACGCGGGATTTACTCTGCCGCGCCAGCACGCGCACCAGATTGGCGTCGTGCATCGGATTAAGTGGATGGTCTTTGAGCGGGCTTTCGTTGAGCGGCACCCCGCCGACGAACAGGTTGCCCTGATAGACCGTGCGCCCGGTTTCCGGAAACGCGGGCGTCACCAGCACGATGGCATCGCCCGAATCCGCCTGCAACGCATCCATCACCGGGCCGATGTTGCCGGCGTCGGTGGAATCGAACGTCGAGCAGATCTTGAACAGCACATGCCCCGCGCCACGGCTGCGTAGCCATTGGTCGGCGGCGCGCGACTTCGCCACGGCGTCGTGCGCGGCGATGGAGCGGCTCTTCAGCGAGATGACGACCGCATCGACTTCAGGTAACGCAAGGTCGTCGCGCGGAACACCGATGGTCTGCACGGTGCGAAGGCCGCAGCGCGTCAGTGTGTTGGCGAGATCGGATGCGCCGGTGTAATCGTCGGCGATGCAGCCCAGCGCGAGGGTCACGATCTCGCCCCTTTGCGTTGTACGGCATAGGGCTTGAACCAGCCGAGGCCATCCACCGTCTTGCCGCGCGGGCGATATTCGCAACCGACGAAGCCCGCGTAGCCAAGCCTATCCAGTTCGGCGAACAGGAATGGATAGTTCAGTTCCTCGCTGCCCGGTTCGTTGCGCGACGGTACGCTGGCGATCTGGATATGACTGATGATCGGCATCATTTCGCGCAGCCGCATCGTCACGTCGCCGTGGACGATCTGGCAGTGATAGATGTCGAACTGCAGTTTCAGATTGGGGATATTGAGATCGAGGATCAGGTCGCGCGCGAACATGAAATCATTGAGGAAGTATCCCGGCACGTCACGCGCATTGATCGGCTCGATCACCATATCGATGCCGTGCTTGTCGAGAACTTCGGCGGTCCATGCGACCGATTTGCGAAACGCGGCTACCGCCCTGGCATCGCGCCGGTCGGCGATCCCGGCCATCAGGTGCAACCGCTTGACGCCGGTAGCGGTCGCATAAGGTAATGCGGTGTGAATGCTCTTTTGCAGATCTTCAAAACGGTCCGCCAGCGCCGCAAAACCTTTCTCGCCGGCATCCCAATTGCCCGGCGGCAAGTTGAACAGCGCCTGGGTGAGTCCGTTGCGTTGCAGCCGCTTGCCGATCTCCTCCGCTGGATGATCGTAGGGAAACAGGAATTCCACCGCATCGAAACCCGCACCCGCGGCCGCCGCGAAGCGATCGAGGAACGGCCACTCGGTGAACATCATCGTGAGATTGGCGGCGAAACGAGGCATTGCGCACCTTCTTATGAATGTCGATGAATTCTATTTGTGCCCACCGGGCAGTGGCGCGCCGGTAATCTGCGCGTACATCTTGGCAACCGCAATATCGTCGTCGCGGCCCATGCCGGCGGCCGAGGCCATCAGGAACATCTGCAACGCAGCCGCCGCAACCGGCACCGGGAATTTCGCATTGCGGGCCATATCCTGGATGATGCCGAGATCCTTGACGAAGATATCGACCGCGCTGCGCGGCGTGTAGTCGCCTTCCAACACATGCGGCACGCGATTCTCGAACATCCACGAATTGCCCGCCGACGCAGTAATCACCTCGTAGACCTTGCGGATGTCGAGGCCCTGCTTCGCCGCAAAAGCGATCGCTTCCGACGCGGCAGCGATATGCACGCCGGCGAGAAGCTGGTTGATCATCTTGAAGGCGGCGCCCTGCCCCGGTTCGTCGCCGAGTTCGTAGAGTTTGGCGGCCATGGCATCGAGCGCCGGCCGCGCCTTGGCGAAGGCCTCAATGCTGCCGGAGGCCAGGATGGTGAGTTCGCCCTGTGCGGCGCGTTGCGCGCCGCCGCTGATCGGCGCGTCGAGATAAAGCCGGCCGGTGGCCTCAAGTTGTTTCGCCATCCGCCGCGCCACGTCCGGGTCCATCGTCGCTGACGAGACGAACACCGCGCCCTTCGGCAGCGTTTCCGCCACGCCATCCTTGCCGAACAGGATGGCCTCGGTCTGCGTTGCGTTGACGACGACGCTGACGACGACGTCCGCTCCCCGCGCCGCTTCCGCCGGGCTGGCGGCCCCGCGCCCGCCTTCCTTGGCGAACCGGGCGACCGTCTCGGGGGCAACGTCGCATCCCGTCACATCAAACCCGGCTCTCTTGAGCGAGATCGCCATGCCGAATCCCATCGAACCCAGCCCGATGACGGAGATATGTTGCGGAGAGCTGGCCATGACGTTTCCTGTTTCTTGTCGCGTTTCTGCTTGTGTATTGGGTATCACGGCTTGGCCGCGCTGCCAAAGCATGGGACAAATGCGGCCATGAATGAAAGTAAAATACGCGAAGACATCTGTCGTTTCGGCCGTTCGCTGTTCGAGCGCGGGCTGACGCCGGGTTCATCCGGCAATATCAGCGTCCGGCTCGATGACGGCGGCTGGCTGGTGACACCGACCAATGCCTCGCTCGGCTTTCTCGATCCGGCGCGGATTTCACGCCTCGACGCCAACAACCGGCTGACCGCTGGTGACGCGCCGACCAAGGAAATTCCACTCCACGCCGCACTCTACGAGACGCGCGGCTCGGCCCGCGCGGTGGTGCATCTGCATTCGACCCACAGCGTTGCGGTGTCGATGCTGCCGGAACTCGATCCGCGCGCGGCGTTGCCGCCGATGACACCTTATTATCTGATGCGTTGCGGGCCGACCGCTCTCGTGCCGTATTACCGGCCCGGCGACGCCGCCGTCGCCGACGCCATCAAGGGACTGGCCGGGAAATATGCCTCAGTGCTGCTCGCCAATCACGGCCCGGTGGTCGCGGGCGAGACGCTGGAATCAGCCGTCTTCGCCACCGAAGAACTCGAGGAAACCGCGAAGCTCTATCTGCTGCTGCGCGGCATGAACCCGCGCACCCTCTCGCCGGAGCAGGTCGCGGATCTGGTCAAGACGTTCGGGCTGGAATTGCCTGGCGCGCACAATCACGATTCCCACTCGTAAGCGCTGGACCGCGAGGAACGCCGTGGCCGCACCGACAGAACAGACCGCCCGAACGCTGGCAGGACGCTGCTATTGCGGCGACGTTCACTACGCCGTGCTGGACGAATTCATCTATGCCGCCAACTGCCATTGCTCGAATTGCCGTCGCGCCACCGGTTCGGCGTTCAAGCCGTTCGCCGGTATCGAGCGCAAAAAACTTGTCGTGACCAAGGGGCGGGACAAGCTTAATATCTTTGGTGAAATCGACGGCAACAACACACACTGCGCTGCCTGTGGTTCCCTGCTCTATTCCGTCGTCCGCGACGGCGCCTATGTTCACGTGGCGATGGGAACGCTAGTAGACGATCCGACCATTCGCCCGACCCAGCATATCTTTGTTGGTTCAAAAGCGCCCTGGTTTACGATCACCGATAACCTTCCGCAGTATCAGGAACACGCCGGGTCATAACCCTAGATATGCCTTGCGCACATCCGGGTTGGTGCGGATTTCCGCGGCTGGCCCCTGCATCAGCAAGCGGCCGGTCTGCAGAATGTAGGCGCGGTCGGCGATCTCCAGCACTTCGGCCATGCGCTGCTCGACGATCAGCACCGTCATGCCGGTTTTGCGGATTTCCATCACCGCCTGGAAAATCTCATCAACCAGTTTCGGCATGATGCCTTGCGACGGCTCGTCGAGCATCAACAGGCGCGGCCGCGTCATCAACGCACGGCCGATCGCCAGCATCTGCTGCTCACCGCCCGACAGAGTGCCGGCGAGTTGTTCGAGCCGCTCCGACAGGCGCGGAAACAGTTTAAACACCAGCGCCAGCGGTTCGTCGCGATTGGCTTGCCCGCGATAGAGGTAGCTGCCGAGCCGCAGGTTATCGTGCACTGTCAGGCTGGGAAACAGCCGTCGGTTCTCCGGCACATAGGCAATGCCGCGCGCGGTGATGAGGTGCTGCCCCATGCCGTCGATGCGCTGGCCGTCGAACGTGACGGTGCCGGTGCGCGGCCGCTCGGCGCCGGCAATGGTTTTCAGAAGCGTCGATTTGCCCGCGCCGTTGGCCCCGGCCACGCAGACGATTTCGCCCTTGGCGACCTCGATGGAGACCCCCGAGATCGCAACGAGGCCCTCATAGGCCGTGGTCAGATCATGCGCCGACAGCATGACGATCCCCAAGGTAAGCGGTGATGACTTTCGGATCGCGAACGATGTCGGTGGGCTTGCCCTCGACCAGCACCTTGCCGAGATCGAGCACAATGGCTCGATCGACCAGCGGCATGACGATTTCCATGACGTGTTCGACCATCAGCACAGTGACGCCTGTTTCTCGCACGCGCCGGACCAGTTCGACGCCGGTCTGCGCCTCGAGCGGCGTCAGGCCCGTCAGCACCTCGTCGAGCAACAGCAGCTTCGGTTCGGTGGCGAGTGCGCGCGCGACTTCAAGCCGCCGCTTCTCCGATGGAATGAGTTCTGACGCCGGCACGTCGGCGCGCGCGGCAAGCCCGGTGAACTCCAGCACCTCGAACGCCTTGCGCCGTGCCTCGCGCATCACCGTGGTGCGAACCAGCGCGCCGACGATGACGTTATCGATCACGGTCATGGTCTCGAAGCTTTTCACCACCTGGAAGGTCCGGGCAATGCCGCGCCGGCAACGCTCGGTCGCCGGTGTCGCGGTGATGTCTTCGCCATCGAGCCAGATCGTGCCTTGCGTCGGGGGCCGCACGCCCGCAATCAGATTGAACAGCGTCGACTTGCCGGCGCCGTTGGGGCCGATCAGTCCGACGATCTCACCGCGGCCCACCGAAATGGAGACATCCGAATTGGCGACAAGACCGCCGAAGCGCTGCCAGACGCCGCGGGTTTCAAGGAGCGCCGTCATCGCACCGCCTTCTTGCGCTTGCCGGAAAACAGTCCAAGCAGTCCATCGGGCCGCGTCAAGGAAACCAGGACGATCAGGCTGCCATAGACGATGAGGTCAACCCCGCGCCCGGAGCCGCCGATGAAAGATCGCGTCAGTTCGGTCACGGGAATAAGTACGGCCGCACCGAGAACCGGCCCCCAGAGTGTGCCGATGCCGCCCAACACCGCGGGCAATGCGATCAGCAACGAGAACTGGAAGCTCATGACCGCATCCGGGTCGATATAAGACACGAACATCGCATAGAACGCGCCGCCGATCGCGGTGAGGAATGCCGAAATCGCACCCGCTCCCATCTTCGACTTGAACACCACGACGCCGAGGCTTTCCGCCGCTTCCGAGTTGTCCTTCACCGCGCGCCACCAGTAACCCCATTTGGAGTTCTCCAGCCACCAGGTGACGAGCCACGCCACCGCTGCGAAGGCCAGAGCGAAGTAGAAGTAGGGCAATTTGCTTCGCACGAACTGGAATTTCAGCCAGCTATCGCCACGCACCATGATATCGATGCCGAGCGCAGCGCCGGCCCAATCCCAGTTCAGGAACAGCAGATAGGCGATCTCGGCGATCACGATGGTGGCGATCGCGAAATAATGCCCACCGAGCCGGAAGGTCGGATAGCCGAGCGCCAGCGCGATCAGTGCCGAAATCACCCCGCCCGTGAGCATTCCGAACCATGGCAGCACGCCGAACTTGGTGAACAGGATCGCAGTTACGTAGGCGCCCAGCCCGAAATAGAGCGCGTGGCCGAGCGATATCTGACCGCAGTACCCGCCGAGAATATTCCAGCTCTGCGACAGGCCCGCATACATCAGGGTAAGGATCAGGATGTTCTGCGCATACACATCCTTCACGAAGATCGGCACGCAGGCGGCAACTGCGATCAGCACAGCCGCGATGATCAGGTCGCGGCGACGGCGGTGGGCGTGGGTGACGTCCTGCATCAGATCGATCCGAACAAGCCGCGCGGGCGGATGAACACCACCAGCAGATAGACCGCATAGATCCCGACTGCTTTCAGCGATGGCGGCATCACCAGCGCCGTGGTCGCCTCGACCAAGCCGACGAGAATGCCGCCCGCGAAGGCGCCGAACACGCTGCCGAAACCGCCGAGCGCCACCACGACATAAGCGATCAGCGCGAATGAGGCGCCGACGTCGGGATAAATGTAGAAAAAGCTTGCCATGATCGCGCCGGCGAGACCGACCAGCGCGGAGCCGAGCCCCCAGCCGAGCGCGAACACGCGATTCTGGTCGATGCCGACCAGCGCCACCGCGCCCGCGTCCTCGCGGGTGGCTTCCAGCGCGCGGCCGAAATCGGTGCGTTTGATGAAGAAGTACAGCGCACCGAAAGCGAGGATCGAAAGGCCGGCGCCAACCAGTTGCGGCACCGGCAAATAAATGCCGAGGATGGAGATCGTTTTTCCGCCAAGCCAGGAATGGGTGATGCTGCGATAGTCCGGCGTGAAGAAATACTGCGCCAGGCCGCGCAGCACGATGGCGAGGCCGAAGGTGGCGAAGATCTGCACCATGCCGACATTGGTTTTGGCGCGCATGGCGAAGCGCACCACCAGCAGATAGATCGCCGCACCAAACACGAACATCCCCGCCGCCACGAACGGCATCGCCAGCAACGGATCGATCGCCAAAAACGCGAACAGGAAAAACGCCGCGTACATCGCAAGCATCAGGAACTCGCCGTGCGCGAAGTTGACGATGTTCATCAGGCCAAAGATCAGCGAAAGGCCGACCGCGATGAGCCCGTAGAGCAGCCCCATCAGAAGGCCGCTCGCCAGACTCTGGATAATGGTTTCGGCTGTCACGTACCTTGCTCCATCATCCCTTGCTCCATCATCATTCGTCGTCCCTGCGCAGGCAGGGACCCATAACCATCAGCGCCTATGCCGCGACGACGTGAGGCAACCGTCAAATTCGGACTCCTCGGAGTATGGGTCCCCGCCTGCGCGGGGACGACGCTCGTCTCGCGTTGAACCGACCTCGAAATGGCCGATAGCTATTTCATCGGCCAGATCGCCTCGGCCACCGCGGCCTGCGGTGGGTAGATGGTGACGAACTTCTTACCGACATACTGCAGCAGCACCGGATCGGCGTCGTCGTTCTGGCCCTGGGCGTCGAACTTGATGTCCTTCCACGGCATGATGGTGTGGTCGCCCGGAATGTTGGTGGCGACCAGCGCCTCGCGAATCTTCTCGCCATCGGTGGACTTGGCGCGATTGATCGCCTCGGCGATCACGATCAGGCCCATGAACTGCCGCGACGAATAGTCGTTGAAGTCCTTGCCCGAACGCTTTTTGTACATTTCGTTGATCTTGCCGACCATTGGCCGCTTCTGGGCGAGGTCGAGCGAGAAGCTGCCGCGCGAGATCACGTCTTCCAGCTTGTCACCCACCGCGTCGTAAAGCGCCTTCTCGGAGAAGCCGGCGTCCTGCGCCACGATCGCCTTCGGCTTGTAGCCGAGTTCGGCCATGGTCTTGACCAGCAGGATGGCGTCGGTGGTGTAGCTCGAGGGCATCAGCACGTCGGCGTCGGCGGCCTTGAGCTGCTGTACTTCAGCCGAGAGCGACGGCGAGTTGGCGCGGTATTTGATATCCGCAACCACCTTGTAGCCGCGCTCCTTGGCGAGCTTGAGCTGGGCGTTGGCGGAGTCGGTGCCGAAGATGGTGTCCTCGTGGAACAGCGACAGCGTCTCGATCTTCTGGCCCTTCTTCTTCAGCACATCGAAGAAATCGAACATCGCCTGCGAGAACATCTCGTCATGCGGCGCAGCGCGGAAGTAGAACTTGAGGCCGCGGCGATGCAGGCTCGGTGACGAGTTGTCGGCGGAGATGAACGGAATCTGGTAGCGCTCGCAGATCTGGCTGACGGTCACGGCCACCGCGCTCTGATAGGTGCCGACGATGGCGCACACCTTCTCTTGCGTGATGAGACGCTCGGCTTCGGCGCGGCCCTTCTGCGGATCGGCCTGGTGATCGGCGAACACGAGGCGGATCTTGGCGCCGCCGAGGCCGGGAAGCCCTTCATCGCGGGCCAGCGGCAAATCGAAATCGTATTTGTTGTTGATGAGGTCGGCTGCGGTTTCAAACGCGCGCTGGGCATCGACACCGATCTGCGCGCTGGCGCCGGAGAGCGGATAGATCACGCCAATGACCACCTCCTTGGTCTGCGCGCGGGCCGCGGTGGTGATCAGCGCGGCGGAGGCAGCGCCCCCGAGCAATACGTTTCGGCGAGTGATGGTCATGGTGTCGTCCTCTCCTGCGGTCGATTCTTGTGAGAATTCGTTGTTTGCTTCGGCTTGTCGTTTGTCGCGCCGATTGAGGTTAGGATAAAGCTTCAAAGAACGGCAAGGTGCTTGTTCTTTAGGTCGGTGACAAGCATTAGTCCGGGCGCGTGCGTGATGGCGAACGGCACCTTCGCCGCTGCGATCACCGCTTGTGGTGTCACACCGCACGCCCAGAATACCGGAATTTCATCGGAATGCACCGGCACCGCGTCGCCGTAATCCGGCTTGGCGATATCTGCGATGCCGATCGATTGCGGCAGCCCGAGATGCACCGGGGCGCCATGCACAGCGGGAAAGCGTGAGGTGATCTGCACCGCGCGGATCGCGTCCGCCGGCTTGAGCGGCCGCATCGACACCACCATCGGACCCGCAAACGGCCCTGCCGCAGCGCACGCGATGTTGGTGCGGTACATCGGCACGCGAACGCCGAGCTCGATATGGCGGATCGGCAAGTCATCCGCCATCAACGCTTCTTCAAAGGAGAACGAGCAGCCGAGCACGAACGCGACAAGATCGTCGCGCCAATGCGCCATGATATCGGTCGGCTCCTCGACCGCCTCGCCATCGCGCCACACCCGGTAGCGCGGCAGATCGGTGCGGATGTCGAGATCGAGTCCCAGCGATGGAATACGCGGATCGCCGATATCCGACATGCCGATGATCGGACAAGGTTTTGGATTGAGCTGACAGAAACGATGAAACGCAGAGGCAAATTTCTCGGGCAGGATCGCGAGGTTGCCCTGGACGAAACCCGGCGCGACACCCGCGGTCTGCGCGACGTTGCCGCCGCGATAGGTCAGACGCGCGCGCCGGCTCGGCAGCTCACCTGTCGCCGCGCCATCGTTGTCGAACGCTTTTGCTGCGCTGACCACCTCGACGTCTCCCCGTTTCCCTCGACAACAAAAGGGACACAGGACTATCATAATGTCTAATCGTAGTTTCTAATCAAGATCAATAAATCAAATTTATCGCTACGGATCGGTGGGCATGGCTGACTTCAAGGCGATCGAGACGTTTCTCTGGGTGGTGACGCTCGGCAGCTTTCGCGGCGCGGCGCAAAAACTCAACACCACGCAACCGGCGATTTCGCAGCGTATTGCCCAGCTTGAACGAGAGATGGGCGTGCAGTTGCTGCAGCGCGACCGTCGCGCCATCGCCCCGACGCCGGCCGGACGCCGGCTGATGCTCTACGCGGAAAAGCTGATCGGCCTGCGTTCCGAGATGCTGGCGGCGGTCGGCGACCGCTCCGAAATGCGCGGCGTGCTGCGGCTCGGCGTCGCCGAAACCATCGTTCACACCTGGCTGTCGCAACTCATCAAGAGCGTCAATCACGCCTACCCCAACCTCACACTCGAGATCGAAGTCGACATCACGTCCAACCTGCGGGCACGGCTGTTGGCGCAGGAGATCGAACTCGCGCTGCTGATGGGGCCGCTGTCGATCGCGAACATACGTAATCGTGTGCTCGGCGATTATCCGATCGGCTTCGTCGCCAGCCCATCGCTCGGCCTCGGTACTGGCTTGCTGACCACGCACGACCTGGCGAAATTTCCGATCATTACCTTCCCTCGCCGCACGCAGCCTTACGAACTGGTGAAATCCCTGTTCAACCGGTCCGATCTGCCAGCCATGCGCCTCCATGCCAGCGCCTCGCTGGCCACCGTGATCCATATGACGCTGGAAGGCCTCGGCGTCGCGGTGATCCCGCGCGCCATCGTCGAGGACGAAATCGCCGACGGCCGCCTGCAATTGCTCTCGACCGACATTCTGCTGCCGCCACTGACATTCTCCGCGAGCTGGCTGGCGTCGCCAGATACGGTCGCCATCGAACGCGTTGCCGACATCGCCGTGCAATTGGCGCAAGGCAGCCGCGTTGTTGACGTGCCCGCCCCGGCACGGCAATGAAAATCAGCGGCCCTTTCGCCGCAACCAATCTATCGCCGGGAATTAGCGCATGACCGAGAAGCCATCCAATCTGCAAATCGACTCCGGACGCCTGTGGGGCGCCATCCATGAGACGGCGAAATTCGGTGCAACGGCGAAAGGCGGCGTGCGGCGGCTGACGCTTGGCGCGGAAGACAAACAGGTGCGCGACTGGTTCCGTGCCGCGTGCGAGGCTGCGGGGCTCGAAGTCCATGTCGACGCGCTCGGCTCGATGTTCGGCCTGCGCAAGGGTCGCGACATGTCGAAGGCGCCGGTCGGGCTCGGTTCGCATCTCGATACCCAGCCGACCGGCGGCAAGTACGACGGCATCCTCGGCACGCTCGCCGCGCTCGAAGTGGTGCGCACGCTCAACGACGCCGGCATCGAAACCGAAACGCCACTTTGCATCGTCAACTGGACCAACGAGGAAGGCTCGCGCTTTGCGCCCGCGATGATGGCATCGGCGACCTACGCCGGCGACTACACCACCGAAGACATCCAGAGCCGCAAGGACGCTGCCGGCGTCACTGTCGGCGAAGCGCTCGACAGCATCGGCTATCGCGGCGCGGAGGCCGTGGGCGCCCGCAAACTCAGCGCGTTCCTTGAATTGCACATCGAGCAAGGCCCGCTGCTGGAAGCCGAAGGCAAGACCATCGGCGTCGTCGATCGCGGCCAAGGCATCATCTGGTACGACGGCCGCATCACCGGTTTTGAAAGCCACGCCGGCACCACACCGATGCCGTTGCGCCGCGATGCGCTCTCGACGCTGGCGGAAGTTGTGCTCGCTATCGAGAAGATCGTTGCGTCGCATGGCCCGAACGCGGTCGGCACCATCGGCGAAGTCACCATCGCCAATCCGTCGCGCAATGTCATCCCCGGCGAGATCGCCTTCACCATCGACATCCGCAGCCCCGAGGCCGCGATCATGGATGCGTTGGACCGCGATATCCGCGCAGCCGCCAAGGAGATTGCGCAGCGCCGCCGCGTCGACATCGCCATCGATCAGATCTGGCGCAAGCCACCGACCATCTTCGACAAGAAGCTGGTCGATGCGGTGGAGAGCGCGACCAGGGAACTTGGCTACAGCAACCGCCGCATTACGTCCGGCGCCGGCCATGACGCCTGCAACCTTGCCGGCGTGGTGCCGTCCGCGATGATCTTCGTGCCGTGCAAGGACGGCATCAGTCACAACGAACTGGAGGACGCGACGCAGGCCGATTGCAGCGCCGGCGCCAACACGTTGCTGCATGCCGTGCTCGCGGTTGCGGGTATTGCATCGAAGTGAATCTTCGTCGAACTCCAGCCAAAGGACGATCGTCGTGACGGCAGTCTTCATCGATGCGAACGAGTCGCTGGCGGTGATCTTCGAGCGGCTGACGACGCCCGGCGATCCACCGGTGCGCATCAATCGCAATCCGGATATCGCGCCATCCGACCTGCCCGCACTTCTCGATGGCGCCGATACGATCATCATCGACCACACTGAACTGCCGACCGACGTCGCCCGCCGCTGCACCGGTCTCAAGCATGTGGTGTTTCTCGGCACCGGCGCGCGCAGCTACATGAACCCGGAGGAACTGGCCGCGTTTGGCATCGAGGTGCGTACCATCAAGGGTTACGGCGATACGGCTGTTGCCGAATGCGCGATTGCCTTGATGTGGGAAGCCGCGCGTGGGCTCGCGCAGATGGACCGTGGCATTCGTGCCGGAAATTGGCTCCGTGATGACGGCATGCAACTCACCGGCAAGACGCTGGGCCTGATCGGTTTCGGCGGCATCGCCGCGGAAGTCGCCCGCATCGCTTCCGGCAGCGGCATGCGGGTGCTGGCGTGGAATCGGACGGCAAAGAAACACGACGGCATCGCGTTCGTCGGTCTCGACGAGTTGCTGGCGCAAAGCGACGTGGTCTCGCTGCATCTGCTGCTGACTGACGAGACGCGCGGCTTCCTGTCACGCGCGCGCATCGCCGCCATGAAGCACGGCGCGATCCTCGTCAATACCGCGCGCGGCGCGCTGGTCGACGAGGCGGCGATGATCGACGCATTACGCTCAGGCCAATTGCGTCATGCGGGGCTGGACGTATTCGTCACCGAACCGCTGCCGCAGGATCATGTGCT
>Ga0207657_10001110_pt1 | contig 28585 bp, 24 predicted proteins | sample KBSC33metaG_FD_184316 | JGI IMG/M metagenome (GOLD analysis project Ga0207657, IMG submission 184316) | Corn rhizosphere microbial communities from Kellogg Biological Station, Michigan, USA - KBS C3-3 metaG (SPAdes) (version 2) | ecosystem: Host-associated > Plants > Roots > Rhizosphere > Soil ...
ATCGCGACGGGACATTCACCGACATAACGCACAAGTCTGGGCTCGACATTGAGATGTATGGAATGGGCGTCGCCGTCGGCGATTACAACAACGACGGCTTCCCCGACATTCTCGTCACCTGCGTGGGCCAGAACCGCCTGTTCAAAAACACGGGCACCGGAACGTTCATTGACGTCACGAAGACGAGCGGTTTGCAAGGTCGCCAGGCGCTCAGCACGTCCGCCTTATGGTTTGACTATGATCGCGATGGGCTGCTGGACCTCTTTGTGTGTAATTACGTGAAATGGTCTCCTGACCACGATGTGTTCTGTAGCCTCGATGGCAAGCACAAGTCTTACTGCACGCCGGAAGCCTATCGCGGCGAAACTTGCTGGCTGTTTCACAACCGAGGCGATGGCACTTTCGAAGACGTCACTGCCAGCAGCGGGATTTTTGACAGCAGCTCGAAATCGCTAGGAGTAGCGCTGATTGATCACGATCAGGACGGCTGGCCCGATCTGCTGGTCACGAATGACACGCAGCCTAACAAGCTCTATCGCAATAACCACAACGGCACGTTCAAGGACGTCGCGGTCGAGACCGGCATTGCGTTCAGCACCGAGGGTAAAGCTCGAGCCGGTATGGGGGTTGATGTCGGAGACTTCGAAAACTCCGGTCGCACTGGTGTTGCAATCACCAACTTCGATAATGAGATGATCGGGCTTTATCGCGTGTCGAACAACGGCTCATATGAGGATGTCGCAACTCAGGCCGGCATGGGATTGCCATCGAAGACAACCCTGGGCTTTGGATGTGTTCTGGCGGACCTCAATCTGGATGGCGCTTTGGACCTAATTGCGGCCAACGGCCATATAGATGAGACGGTGCGAAACATACGGGGAAATGTCGGTTACGCGCAGCCACCGCAGGTGTTCCTGAACAACGGAAGCGCGCGGTTTTCCGATGTGAGTTCAGAGGTTGGTCAAGGATTCCGCGACCCCAAAGTGGCGCGCGGCCTGGCCTACGGTGACTTCGACCGGGATGGGGACGTGGACATCTTGCTGACCACGAATAGCGGGCCCGCGTATCTCTACCGGAACGATCAGCTCGGGGGAAATCGAAGCATCCGTTTCAAGCTACGAGGCACGCAATCGAATCGAGATGCGATTGGAGCACGTCTTCGCATTGAGGCGGGTGGACTTTCCCAGATCCGCATGGTGAAGAGCGGGTCCAGCTATCTTTCGCAATCCGAGCTACCGATCACATTCGGCTTGGGGAAGGCAGATAAGATCGAGCGAGTGGTTATCCAGTGGCCCAATGGCCGGAGCGAAGAGTACAAGAATCTTAGTGCAGGCCGCGAGTACAGCTGCATTGAAAACAAAGGAATCACCGCCACAAGCTTCAAGGCAAGTTTCTAGTTGTTTTTCACTATTGTGCGAGTCCCCATCGCTGGTTAGATTGACCGCAGATTAGTCCTCCAGCTGCGTACGCAACCGCGCTAGACGGACCCCACGACGCGAGTTCAACTGCCCGGTGCAACCGGTGGAGATTGGCCCGAGCTGATCTGAGTTGTACCGGCAGTTACTTGCGAACCCCGCCAGAATTCTGAACAACGTTCGATATTTTTGCCGAGCAACCCTGAATAGTATCGGTTATTCTAAGAAACTAATGAGGTTTTAGGCCCTTCGAGCATTGCCTCCGCTGCTTCTTTCTGAAAAAATAGAGATTCCCATGTCACAAGTTGGCAGCTTTGCCCTGTTAATTGCGCTGGCCCTGAGCGTCTATTCGTTTCTTGCCGGGATTTTCGCGCTGATCCGCCAAGGTCCTCAATCGGAGCGGCTCGGAGAGACCGCGCGCCGCGCAGGTATCGCGACGTTTGCCGCCGTTTTGCTGGCGTCGATGGTTCTGGTCATGGCTGCCTTTCGCGATGATTTTTCCATCGCTTACATTTTTCATCACAGCAATCATAATCTGCCTGGCCCTTATAAGTTCGCCACCTTGTGGTCAGGGCAGGAGGGTTCCCTTCTCTTCTGGTCGCTGCTGCTGGCGGCGTATGGGTTCGTGTTGCGATTGCGGCACAAAACCGATCAGCGTCTATTTGCCTACGCTTCGGTAGTCATCGCCGCCGTCCAGATTTTCTTTCTGTTGCTCCTGAACTTCGCGGCGCACCCGTTCGCCGTCATGCAAGGCGAACTGCCGCCGGATGGGAATGGTCTTAATCCCCTGCTGCAATATCCGGAGATGGTGATCCATCCGCCGATGTTGTATCTGGGCTACGTCGGCTTCACCATTCCCTTTGCTTTTGCGTTCGGGGCCTTGATCATGCGCTACCCCGGCGAGAAGTGGATTCACATCACGCGCCGTTGGACGATGGTCACGTGGGGATTTCTGACGGTTGGCATCTTCCTGGGAGCGCACTGGGCTTATTCGGTGCTGGGCTGGGGCGGCTATTGGGGATGGGATCCGGTCGAAAATGCCTCGCTCATGCCATGGCTCACCGGAACCGCATTCCTGCACTCCGTCATGATGCAGGAGAAGCGCGGCATGTTGAAGATATGGAACATGTGGCTGGTATTTGCCACATTTTGGCTCGCAATTTTGGGAACGTTCCTTACCCGCAGTGGTGTGATTAGCTCAGTGCATGCCTTCGCGCAATCTTCAATAGGCAGCTGGTTCCTGTGGTTTCTGGCACTGAGTGCGGCCACGTTCGCATTCTTTTTTGTGAAGAACAAATCGCATCTCCGCAGCGAACACAAACTGGAGTCTCTGGTCTCGCGCGAATCGAGTTTCCTCTTCAACAATCTGTTGCTCCTGCTCGCCTGCTTTACCGTGCTTTGGGGCACGTGGTTCCCGAAGATTTCTGAATTGGTGCAGAACACCAAGGTGACGGTTGGGGCTCCCTTCTACAACAGCGTGGCAGTTCCGGTAGCCCTCTTACTACTGCTGCTGACAGCGGTCGGTCCGTTACTTGCCTGGCGGAAGACCTCTCTAGAGAGTCTGAAGCGGAATTTCTTTTGGCCTGCAGTCGGTGCCCTGGCGGTTGGAATCGTAATGATGATCTTTGGTGTAAGGCCATGGCGAGATATGTCGTACTTCTACTCGCTAATGGCGGCCATGATGGCGATTCTGGTGATCCTCACGGTGATATCTGAATTCGTGCGTGGCGGCCGCGTTATCTCGGGCCACACTGGCCAAAACCTGTTCGCTTCGATGCTGCACCTCTGGCATCGCAACACACGGCGGTATGGCGGCTACATCGTGCACTTCGGTGTGGCCGTAGTGGTGATAGGCATCTTGGGCTCGGTTTTTAACAAGGACACTGAGAAAGAAATGGGATTCGGCGACAAGATGACCATTGGCCCCTACACGCTTGTCTGCCAGTCCTATACGCAGGACGACAAGCCGAATTACGAGAGTGAATGGGCCATCATCAACGTCTTCAAAGGCAACGAGCAGATCACAACGATGTATCCTGAGCGTCGTTTCTATAAGGCGAGCCAGCAGACGCAAACGATCCCACGAATTTATGCCACCGTTGCGCAAGATCTCTTTCTGGTTAAGGATCTCTACCTGGTTTACGAAGGAGTGAATCAGGATACCGGGAAACCCATCATCAAGGCGCACCTGAATCCGATGGTGCCTTATATCTGGTTCGGCCTGGTGCTCATGATTTTCGGAACTATATCCGCTCTGGTGCCGAACGCCGCTCCAGTACGAGTCTCGGCCCCCGCGCGAGTTCAACCAGCGACCGTGGGAGCAGGTGACTGATTTGAAACGAATCGTTCAACTCAGCCTTTTAGTTCTCGCTCTGTTGACGTTTCTGGGGGCTGGAGACGATAGTGGCCGCTTCAACGATCTGGGCCACAAGCTCATGTGCGCGTGCGGCTGCGGTCAGATTCTGCTGGAATGTAACCACGTCGGATGCACCTATTCCGATCGCATGCGGGGTGAACTCGCAGCCGCCATTGATCGAGGCGACAGTGACGATCTCTCTTTGCAGAGTTTTGTGCAGAAATACGGGCCCACTGTTCTTGCAGCACCCCCGACGACAGGCTTCAATCGCGTAGCTTGGGTCATGCCCTTTGCGGCTCTGGTTTTTGGAATCCTTCTGACCGTTTACATCGTGCGTGCCTGGAAGAGCCGCCCAGCTGCTGCCCCCAGCGGTGTCGCGCCAGTCACTGGGCCCGAACTTGATGTCTTCCGGCAACAAGCACGCAGGGATACTGATCTATGACACCATTTGTGATTGCTATTTGCGCGCTGTTTACCATAAGCGTGCTGTTTTACGTCTTCTATCTGCCGGGAACGCTCAAACTTGGTCCAGAGAAGAGCCGCGTCAGCTATTTGCGCGAACGTAAGGACGTGGTTTACGAAAACCTGCGTGATTTGAATTTTGAGTATAAGGCCGGCAAGTTCCCGGAAAGCGATTACGCTTCGATGAAAGCGTCGCTGGAAGAAGAAGCGGCCGCAATTCTCGCGGAAATCGCTCGTTTGGAAAGTGCAACCGCGACTGCGACCTCCCTGAAGGATCAGAAAGGATCCTCGATTTGAATTCTCCCCATACTGTTGTTCTGAGCAGACGCGCCATCTGCACTTGTCTGGCGGTTGGCCTGCTCTTCGGCCTCGCAAGTTCCGCTCTGGCCGACACCCTCACCGGCACAGTCAAAAACGCCACAGTTGGCAAGCCTGCCGCCAACGACGAAGTCGTGCTGCTCAACCTGGCAGAAGGCATGCAGGAGGCTGCGCGAACCAAGACAGATGCGAAGGGAAATTTCAGTTTCAATCTCAAGGATAATGGCTCTCCCCACCTCATCCGCGTGATTCACCAAGGCGTGACTTACCACCGCATGGCGCCTCCAGGAACCACGTCGGTAGAAGCGAATGTCTACGACGTGGCGAAAAAGGTCGACGGCTTGAGCGTGACTGCGGATGTAATGCGGGTGCAGGCGGAAAACAACAATCTCGAGATCATTCGCCTTTTCGCGATCAACAACGCCTCGAATCCGCCCAAGACGCAGATGAATGATCAGAATTTCGAGTTTTATCTGCCCGACGGCGCACAAGTCGATCAGGCGATGGCTAGAACCGCCAATGGCCAGCCCGTGAACTCGAGCCCAGTACCTCAGAAGGAAAAAAATCGCTACGCTTTCATCTTTCCCCTGCGGCCGGGCGAAACTCAGTTCCAGATTTCTTATCACCTTCCTTATAACGGCCAAGCCACACTCGATCCAAAACCCCTTTACGCCATGGATCACTTTGTAGTGATGTTGCCGAAGTCGATGCAGTTCTCCGGTCCCGCTTCGTTCCAGTCCATGCAGGACCCGCAACAAAGTGACTCGACGGTCCAGGTCGTTTCCAATGCACAGCCTTCCCAAGCGCTCGCCTTCAAGGTTTCGGGAACCGGTGTGCTGCCGACCCGGGAGGAAGGGGCCAGTGGCGGCGGTGGCGGTCAAGGGACCATGGGCAGCGCGCAGACGCCTGGACGCGACAATCGCCCCGGCGGCGGACTCGGTCCGCCGATCGACGCTCCAGATCCACTTGAAAAGTATCGCTGGTACATCCTCGGCGTGTTCGCGGTTGCGCTTGCGGTTGGTGGTTACTACATCGCGAAACGCACTCCGGCACAGGCAGCTAAGGCGCATACCATAGATGAGGATGAAACCACCGAGATCACTCGTCCGGGGTTCGCGCGTCCGGCACTGCGACCGGGGACGCCATCTACGAAGAGTTCAACCGTGGCACCCAGCGCGTCTGCGTCTGCAACCAACCATTCGGGAATTCTCTTACAGGCTCTAAAAGAGGAACTCTTTCAGCTGGAAGTCGAGCGCCAGCAAGGCAGCATTACCCAACAGGAATACGAGAAACACAAAGCAGCCCTGGATCAGACTCTTCAGCGGGCAATCAGCCGAACCGCTCAGAAAGTATAGAGTCGGTAGCGGTCACCGAGTCGCTGTCCAAGCGCCGCCGCGAGCCCTCAGCTGCCCGGAGTGGCATGCTCCGCTACATTTGCTCATAACGCGGCATGCTGCTCCCGGCTACTTCTCCGGTTGCATCGGGCTCAGCATGCCGACTGAATCTTGCCCTCTCATTGTGCATCTAAAGACTTGAGTGTAGCTTTATCAAATAATATGGGTAACACATTCAAGACTGCGTTTCTTCTCACGGCGCTAACTCTAGTGCTGATGTTTATTGGGCGCGCATTTGGCGGCCAGAACGGGATGGTTATTGCCCTGGTTCTTGCCGCGGTCATGAATTTCGTCGCCTATTTCTTCTCCGACAAGATCGCGTTAGCGACTTACCGCGCACAACCCGTCACGCGCGAGGAACTGCCGCGTGCCTATGAGGCTGTGGAGCGCATTACGCAGAAGGTCGGTCTGCCCATGCCGAAGATGTACGTAATACCGACCGACTCGCCGAACGCTTTCGCCACAGGACGCAATCCCCAACACGCTTCCGTAGCTGTGACGCGGGGTATTCTCAATCTGCTGACTGATGAAGAACTCGAAGGCGTGCTGGCGCACGAGTTGGGTCATGTTCGCAATCGCGACATCCTGATCAGTTCTATTGCTGCCACGATTGCTGGTGCGATCACGATGCTGGCCAGCATGGGACGTTGGGCGATGATTTTTGGAGGCATGGGCGGCCGTGACGACCGCGATCGCGGAGGTGGGCTGGCCGCGCTTTTCATGCTCATCGTGGCCCCCATTGCCGCCACCCTGATTCAGCTGGCGGTTTCACGGTCCCGAGAATATGAGGCGGATCATACCGGTGCGAATTTCACCGGCAATCCATATGCGCTGGCAAGTGCGCTGAAGAAATTGGACACGTACTCACGACGGTTGCCCATGGCGGCGACGCCTTCAACGGCTCATCTGTTTATTATCCAGCCGCTTCTAGGCATGAACTTCGGGAATCTCTTCTCGACGCATCCGCCAATTGCGAAGCGCATCGAGCGCCTCACTGGACAGCCGGCAGAGTTTCAGCAATAAACAAAAAGAGTTAGCCACCGGTGCACAAACCAAGGTAGCGGAACGCGCTTTGTGACCCTTCTGGCTAGTGTTTTCTCTCATGGTGTGATCCTTGCGCGCATGACTTGGGTAACGCCTCCGTGCATGACCCCATAGTAGAATCAGCCTGATGGCGATCGAAACAGGAGCCCCGGCGACGACGCGCGCTGCGCAACTGGAAGCTGCGCTGCGCACGATTATTCGCGGCAAAGATGATGTCGTCCGGCTGGCGCTGGTCTCTATGCTCGCCCGCGGTCACCTGCTCATTGAGGGGGTGCCCGGAGTCGGCAAAACAACTCTTGGACAAGCAATCGCGCGTGCCCTGGAGTGCAGTTTTCAGCGTGTTCAATTCACCAGCGACATGTTGCCGAGCGACTTGCTGGGGATTTCCATCTACTCCGCAGCCGAACAGGCGTTCGAATTCAAGCGAGGGCCGGTATTTACCAACATTCTTCTTGCTGATGAAATCAACCGCACGACTCCAAAAACGCAATCAGCTCTTCTGGAGGCTATGAACGAAGGGCAAGTCACGGTCGATATCCACTCCTACCCTCTTCCGCAACCGTTCCTGGTCATTGCCACCCAGAACCCCGTAGAACATCATGGCACCTATCCTCTACCCGAATCGCAGCTGGATCGTTTTCTAATGAGAGTGCGTATGGGCTATCCCGGGGAAGAGGCAGAACGGGAGATTCTGCGTTCCACTGTGGGCGCGATCCAACTCGAGAAGCTGCACCCCGTCCTGAGTGCCAACGAGGTGCTCGAGATGCAGCAGTCCGTCACTCGTGTTCACGTAGACGATTCGCTGCTGACTTACACACTGGAGATCGTCCGCAAAACGCGGGAGTCGGAGTATTTTTCTTTAGGCGTATCTCCACGCGGATCTCAGATGCTGTACCGCGCCGCGCAAGCGATGGCGTTTATGGATGGCCGCACCTTCTGTGTTCCAGAAGACTTCAAACCGCTGTTTGTTCCCGTTTTCGCCCACCGAGTGGTGCCCAATGCGCATTACGCCTCAACCTTGAAGAAGTCTGATCAAGCGGAACAGATCCTTCGCGAAATCGTTGAGAGCACACCTGTCCCCGTGTAGTCAGTTCTTCAAAATCTGCCTGGATTTTTCCATAGCGCGGTGGTTACGCCCTTGAATTCAGGAGGGACCATACGTTTATAATTTTCCTCCACTGCTCGGGAGGAAGCCATGACACAAGTTGACGAGATCGCGCCGGATGTCTACCGCATCTGCGTGCTTTACCCAGAGATCAACCTGCAGTTCTGCCATTTTCTGATCAAGGATGAGGAACCCCTGCTGTTCCACACGGGTCTACGTCGGATGTTTCGCGAGGTACGCGAAGGTGTGGCCAGGGTAATCGATCCAGCACAACTACGCTGGATCAGCTGGAGCCACTTCGAATCTGACGAGTGCGGCTCGTTAAACGACTGGCTTGCTATCGCGCCGCATGCTCAGCCCGCCTGCAACATGGTTGGCGCTCTGGTGAGTGTCAACGACTTCTGTGGCCGCGAGGCTCGCGTCCTCTCGCCGCAAGAAACTCTGACCACCGGCCGCCACCGTTTCCGCTACTATGCCACCCCTCACCTGCCGCATGGCTGGGACGCGGGCGTCCTTTTCGACGAGGCTGATTCAACCCTCCTCTGCTCGGACCTGTTTACGCATGGCGGTGAAGTCGAGCCTCTGACCCAAGTCAGCATCGTCGACCGTGCTAGTCAAACACTAGCGCAGTTTGAGGCCGGCCCCTTCGCCAGTTATGTTCCATGGACGCAGAACAGCGCTCGCATTCTGGAAGGGCTCGCATCGCTCAACCCGAAAACACTTGCTGTTATGCATGGCTCCAGTTTCAGCGGGAACTGCGCGCAGGCGCTTCGCGACTTGGGATACGTCATGAAGGAGCAATTAGACAAACCTTCGTACAATCTCGCAGCCACGGCCGCATGACCGCGAACCTTGGTTGATTGTCACAGCTTCTGCACGACGAGAATGACACAATGGCGACTCCATGAGCGCAGTTGCCGAGGAGCACGTCAGTCGAAGTTTGCCCAAATCGCGGCGCCGCTTGCCTGTCATTGGCTTCGTTGCACTGCTAGCGATCCTGGCTCTTCAACTGGTTCTTTCAATCCGGCGAGAAACTCAAACTTGGGACGAGGCGTGCCACATCTTCGCAGGATACAGTTACTGGACTCGGAGCGATTTCGCCATGAACCCCGAGCATCCGCCGTTGGTGAAGTTATTAGCAACTCTTCCTCTGCTTCGGCTTCCGCTGCACGTGCCCGCACATCCGAAGAATTTCTCCAAGGAAGAAGATTTCACCACCGCGACACAGTTCGTTTATTCGAATGATGCGGAGAAGATTGTCTTTCGCTCGCGACTAGGCGCCTCACTCTTAACCCTGCTCTTGGCCATTCTGCTCTTCGCAGCCGCAACGGAGATGTTTGGCCTGGGACCTGCCTTCATCGCACTCGCGCTGTTTGTTTTCGAGCCAACCCTTCTCGCTCATGGCGCGCTGGTCACCACCGATCTGGGCCTGAGCTGCCTTCTCTTTGCTGCGGTCTACGCCTTCTATCGTTATCAGAATCGACCCTCACCAGTAAGGCTGGTGATCACTGGGCTTGCCGCGGGTCTAGCGCTGGCAGCCAAGCATTCCGGAATACTCGTATTTCCAATCCTGCTGGTATTGGCGCTTTTTGAATTATTCAAGCGAAAAGAGGGCATCTTCGACGCGCCCGCGCGAGCTCGCAATCCAATGCTCCAACAAGTCGCGCGACTGACTGTTGCCCTGGTCGCAATCGCCGCCATTGCCATCCTTGTGCTGTGGGCTTCGTACGGATTCCACTCCCAACCGCGCCCCGGGTTCGATGCACAGCAGCAAGTAGCAGAATATGCGGCTCGGCTGAAGCATCCGACCCAGGCGAACTTGATCTCGGCATTCGCGCGCTGGAGATTGTTGCCCGAAGCTTACCTTTACGGACTTGCCGATGTGGGTATCACAGCCGAGTTCAGCCGGACTTATCTGCTGGGAACAATCTACCCGCACGGCAAGTGGTTCTACTTCCCGGTCGCCTTTGCCATCAAGTCGAGTCTCGCCTTCCTACTGCTCCTCTGCGCTGTACCGATCGTCGTTGCCACAAATCGTGTCGGCCACTTGCGACAAGTCGTGTACATGGGCGCGCCTGCGTTTTTGTACTTGCTGGTTGCCATGACGTCGGGCATGAACATCGGCATCCGCCACATTCTGCCGGTCTATCCTTTTCTCATGGTTTTGGCTGGCTGGGCAGCCTGGAAGTTGATCGACTCTCACCGAAGCCTCGGATGCGTCGTAGTCGCGCTACTAGTGTTCAGTTTCGTCTCTTCCCTGCGGGCGTTCCCTGTCTATCTCGCTTACTCCAATGAACTGTGGGGTGGACCGTCACACACTTACAAATATTTGAGTGATTCCAATACCGATTGGGGCCAACAACTGAAGGCTACGAAAAAATATCTTGATAGTCACCATGTCGATCACTGCTGGTTCGCATATTTTGCCGATGTTGTAGCCGATCCTAAATACTACGGAATCCCCTGCCAGCCGCTCACAACCATCGCTTCGGTATGGCTGCAGCCCTCGATCGATGTACCCCCGAGTGTCGACGGCCCGGTGCTCATCAGCGCCGGAGTTCTCTCTGGATACGAGTTCGGCCCCGGATCCCTGAACCCTTACGATCAGTTCCAAAAGCTGCGTCCCACTGCCGTCATCGAACATGGGGTTTTTGTCTACGATGGGCACTTTGATATTCCATTGGCTTCAGCCCTGAACCATGTGACGCGAGCTCAGCTGTTAACTGCAAACGGACATCTAGACAACGCTCTGGCCGAAGCGCAAGTTGCCGTAAACCTCGCGCCGGAGTCGGTCCAAACGCAAGCGCAACTCGGGCAAATTCTGATGCGGTTAAATCGAGGGGACGAGGCACGCGCGTCGTTCCGGCGGGCACTATCCTTGGCCACAACGAATTACCCAGAATTCCAAACGGGCTGGGTACCAGGCCTGCAAAGCGCTCTCGCCCAAAAGTAGTGCCGCTCGCTCGCGCACCCATTCTCCGGATCCCAACTTCTTATTCTGGCCAGACGGGCAGTGGATGGCGATAATGTCCGGATGGCAATTCTGCGTTCGCTCATGATCCTGTCGCTTACGGTGTGGTTGGGTGGCGTCATCTTTCTTGCGGTAACAGCACAAACAGCGTTCGCCGTGCTTCCCAGTCGCCACCTCGCTGGGTCAGTGGTGGGCGCTAGCATTACGAAACTGCACTGGATGGGTCTAATCTCCGGAGTCGTCTACCTCATCAGTTCGCTCATCTATTCTCGTTTGCGGTCAGGCTCTGCCCATCCATTTGCGGCACATAACGTTCTGATACTCGCGATGCTCGCTCTCACCCTCTTTTCCCAGTGGGGAATCACACCGCGTATGCATGCCTTGCGCACGTCCCTGGGTGAAATCGACAATGCACCTCCCAGCGATCCGGCTCGAATTCAATTCAACCGGCTACATGTATGGTCTGAGCAGACTGAAAAAGCCGTGCTGATTTTGGGAATTCTCGTAATTTATCTGACGGCACGGCAATTTACCTGAACTTTCAGAGGAGAAGTCTTGGCGGAAACACAATCGAGCGGTGGACGAATCGACTACTCCGATAACGGGCAGGGTGAGCCCGCGCTTCTGCTGATGCCGGGGTGGTGCGCCACACGTAAAGCGTTCGGCGCAATGGCCGAATTATCCGCGAAGCGGCGTCGTGTGCTCGCGCTCAATTGGCGTGGGCACGGAAGCTCGGCGGTCGCGGATACAGATTTCGGGGAAGCTGCCCTGGTAGAAGACGCCCTTGCAGTGATTGAAGCCAGCAAGGCGCGAAGCGTAATTCCCGTGGCTCTGGCGCACTCCGGATGGGTCGCGCTTGAACTGCGCCGCCGTCTCGGAGCGCGAATTGCCAAAATCGTGCTCGTGGATTGGCTTGTACTTGATCCACCGGCGCCCCTTCTCGCCGCTTTGCACGGTCTGCAAGATCGGCTGCATTGGGAAGAGACTCGTAACCGTCTGTTCTCGACGTGGCTACAGGGCGTCGGCAATGAAGCAGTCAAAAATTTCGTGCAATACGAAATGGGGATCTGCGGATTCGAAATGTGGTCGCGCTCCGGAAGAGAAATCGCCGCCGCTTATGCGAAACATGGCAATCCCCTGCTTGCGCTGGAGAAACTCGATCCGCCGGTACCTACAATTCATATTTACGCGCAGCCCTCCGACCCCGTGTACTGGCAAGCGCAGCAATCGTTCGCAGCCGAACATCCCTGGTTCAGCGCAATCCGCGTAAATGGCATTAGCCACTTTCCAATGCTGGAGGAGCCTGAGGAAATGGCGCAGGAAATTGAGAAATTCGTTCGCTCGGCGGAAACGAAAGCTGGAGCGCCAGGCAAGTAGTTGTTCGCTGTCCCAAGTTTCAAGTTTGGCTGAACGCTTCGAGTACATGATCCCGCGCTATTCTTCCTGACCCCTTGACCTCGATCTAGGCTCGCCCCTGCTATCATCACTAGTTCCTCTTACTGCGCTGTTCACGCTAGTGCGGTCGCAGTTCAGCATACTGGAAACATTTTTTATGAAAACCGGAATCATTGGCCTGCCTCAGGTGGGCAAGAGTTCGCTGTTTCGCATTCTCACCAAGGCGCAACTGTCAGACCATGCCTTTGCAAATCCCCGCGAGGCTCACGTGGGAGTTGCCAAAGTTCCAGACGACCGTCTCGACCGTCTGGCTGCTCTGTACAACCCTAAGAAGCTCATCCACGCGTCGGTGGAATACGTTGACGTCGGCGCGATCGGACAGGATGCTCTCAAAGAGACCGCCTACATCGGACACTTGCGCCAGGTCGATGCGCTGGCACACGTCGTCCGCGCCTTCGAGGACCCCTCTATTCCTCATGTCGGCGAAATCGATCCTTTGCGCGACATCAAGAACGTAGATTTCGATCTCATCGTCAGCGATCTCGGCCAGGTCGAGAAGCGCCTCGAGCGCCTGGAAAAGGACTTGAAGAAGATGAAAACAGCCGAACTCGAGCGTGAAAACGAACTCCTGATTCGGGCCAAGGCCCATCTGGAGAGTGAACGTCCTTTGCGCGAGATGGAGATGACCACCGAGGACAAAAAGCGCATTCGTGGTTTTATGTTCCTGAGCGAAAAACCCATTTTGTATGTGGTCAACGTAAGTGAGTCGACCGAACTGGGCAAAGAACTGGAGAGTGCTGTCACGAAGTACAAGCTGACGGAAATCGCATCGCGTCCGAACGCAGCGGCAACTGCGATCTGCGGCAAGGTAGAAGCTGAACTCTCCGAAATGAGCGATGCCGATGCTGCGGAATTCCTGTCCAGTTACGGCCTGACAGAGAGTGGCCTGGTCCGATTGATACGCACGACGTACGCGTTGATGGGACTAATTTCCTTCTTCACCGTTGGGGAGGACGAGTGCCGCGCCTGGACGATTCCTGCCAATAGCCGGGCCGTGGAAGCCGCGGGCGCCATCCACTCCGACCTGGAGAAGCACTTTATCCGCGCCGAAACCATTCACTGGGATCAACTGCTCGAAGCGGGTTCGGAAGCCAATGCCCGCGCACGCGGTACATTGCGTCTGGAAGGCAAGGATTACATGGTGAAGGACGGGGATGTGATGCACATTCGACACTCGGGATAGTGTGCCCTGCCTCGATGGCGAGGTTTGAACACGAACTCTGCATCATTGGCTGTATTACCTCCGAGATCCTTCGCTACCAGAAGTTGTGTCTCGATCTCCACAAGCGAGTAGCGGGCTTGGTCTTCAGCAATGTTGCCAGGCACAGATACTGCGCCCCTCCTAGGCTGCCTCCTTAATCAATAGAGTCCGTTACGAGGAGATAACTTCGTCACTCGGAACTGAGAATGGCGCTGCTCAGACTCGCGTTAGAAAGACCGTCTGCTATGATCCTCCGGAAATAATGAACCCAATCCTCCTCAGCATGCTGCTGGGTTTTACCGCCGCCGCCGCCAACGTCTTCGGGGGTGCCATCATCGTTCAGCGGCATTGGGACCACTCTTATCTTCGTTATTTTGTCGCCCTGGGCGCCGGCTTCATGTTGGCTACTTCGATCGTCGAGATGGTTCCAACCAGTCTCGAACTTCGCGGCAAGACAGGAGCGTTCCTGATTCTGCTCGGGTACCTCATCATTCATTTTTTCGAGCACACTGTAACTCCTCATTTTCACTTCGGAGAGGAGACTCATTCGGACGAGTTCGTGCAGGCGCACAAAAGCTTTTCCGTGCTCGTGGGATTAATGATTCACACCTTCTTCGACGGGATCGCAATCGCCTCAGGCTTCATCGTCTCCAACTGGCTGGGCTGGGTCATCTTCTTGGCTGTATTTCTGCACAAAATCCCCGAGGGATTCACTGTCGCGTCGGTGATGCTGGTCAGTGGACGTAGCCGTGGGGCGGCATGGGGCGCATCGATCCTGTTGGGCGCTGCAACGGTCGCGGGAGTGCTGACGATGGCCCTCTTCCGTCATCAGGTCAGCGCCGGATTACCCTTGGCGGCCGGCGTGACCATCTACGTAGCCGCATCAGACCTTGTGCCGGAAGTCAATAAGGAACCGGGCGTGAGAATGGCATTGCTGGTGTTCCTGGGAGTGGGCGTGCTGTTTGCCCTGGACCGGATCTTCCATATGCACTGAGCAGCAGGTCTCAGTTCCCGTTTCTCGATAGCGAGATGCCAAGGCCCATCGCAGTTCTGCTCGCTGTGGTTTGCTCTTGAGGAGAACTGAGAACCGACAACGCACAAGGTGACCGGTATTACTCCACCTGATGCTTCGCCGTGTATCCCTCGCGCGCGATCACCTGGTACTTCACGTCCTTGCCCTTCTGATCTTTTACCTTTAGCGGGCTGCCATCCGGTCCCACCACTTCCACTTTTAACTTGCGATAAGTCCCGTCCAGTTTCGTGTTCGTGGGATGGTACGCGATGTTGTACTCGTTGCGAATGTCCGCAGCTATATCTCGAAAGATCTCCGGCAACTCGCCAGCGAAGCGCGGGAAGTAAGCACGGCCTCCAGTCATTCGCGCGAAGGTATTCATCTGATTGTCAGCCTGCAGGAAGTCGGTGCTCATGATTGGCCCAACCATGCCTCGCGCATCCGCCATTTCTCGGAGAGCCCTGCCGATGCTAATGGCGTAGATCGTGACGTTAGAAGTGGCTTTGATCTTCTTTAAGCATTGATCAAGGTTGATCTTGCTGAAGGTATCGCGCCCGCTCGAAATGAGAATGACGTATTTATGCCCTTCCAGACGGTCGATGCGGTCCAAGGTGTCATACACCGAATCGAATAAGTTGGTTTCCGAAAAACCCGGAATACGCAACATGTTCAGCGCGCCCAATATTGCCCTCTTATCCTGCGTGAAGTCGACCATGATGTAGGGCCGCATATCGTAGGAGACCACCGCCACCCAATCTTCCTTTTTCAAGCCGCTGGCGAAGGTGTAAGAGGCGTTGAGGGCGTCGGACAGGTACCAGTAATTGGTAGAGGCAAACTCAACTAACATTACCGCGGTAATTGGCGCTTCTTGCTGATTAAAGTTACTAATGGGTTGAGGCACCCCATCTTCGTAGACCCGGAAGTTTTCTTTCTTTAAGCCGGGAACGAATTGCCCGTTTTTAGTAAGAACGGAGACGTCCAGATCGACTAACGGGACGTCGACTTTCAGTGAATAGTCCGGCATGCCCTCGATCTTCTTGGGCTTGGTCGGCGGGGGCGGTGGAGGTTCTTCTTTCTTTTTCGGGATGGCATAGGGTCCAACATCATTGCCCGGACCACCGGCCTCCGGAGGCGCGGGCTGTTGATTCGGATTTTGGCTGCCTTGGTCTTGAGCGAACATTAGACACGAGCTCAAAACTATTGCCAGCAGCGCCAAGCCGAAGAAGGTAAGTAGCGTGAATTTTTTGCGCAACTGGCAGGAAACTTTTGCCAGAGGTGTGTAAAACATGGATTCCCTCAAGAAATACCCGTGCTAGTATAGATGCAACGCTTCGCGATTTGGATATTTTGCTCGGTTTCTCCCCTTCCGGCAAACAGCCGCGCGAAGCCAGAGTACCAGGCGCGCCACTTAGGGCGCCGGAGTGTATCGGGCGACCTGATGAGATATTTGTACCTTACTCTCGCAGCCCTCAGCTGTCTGTTACCGGTCTCCGCAGCGGCAGTTGAGAATCGCGTTCAACCCCAGACAATTTCGGTCGACCAAATCCATACCGGCATGCGCGGCGTGGCTTACACGGTGTTTGAAGGTGTGAAGCCCGAGCCTATGGAAGTCGAAGTTCTTGGTGTCCTGAGAAACATGAATGGACCCAAGGGCGACCTGATTTTGATCCGCCTGCATGGGACGAAGGTCGAATACACCGGGGTTGTGGCCGGCATGAGTGGCAGTCCTGTCTATCTTGACGGCAAATTGGCGGGCGCCCTTTCTTTCCGTATCGGCGAATTCTCCAAAGAACCGATCGCCGGCGTGACGCCCATCGCCGAAATGCTCGAGATCAATGCCCTCGATAGTTCGGTCCCCCATAATGACTCCGCCGCTAAGCAGAATCCCAGTATGCCGGTGAAGACTTCCGGGCCTGGAGAGGCTGCTCCGCTTCAAAACATTGCAAACTATTTAAAGCCCATCGAGACCCCACTGGTGTTTAGCGGATTCAGTGAAGAGACCATTCGCCGCTTTGCCCCACAGTTTGCCTCGGCCGGAATCACGCCTGTCTTAGGCGCCGGCTCCGTGAGCAATGTGAAACAGCCAGAACCACTCCAGCCGGGATCCGCTGTTAGCGCGATTCTGGTGCGTGGCGACATGGATATTGCAGCCACCTGTACGGTCACCTACATGGACCCGGAGCGTCTCCTGGCATGCGGACATCCCCTGCTCCAGTACGGCATGGTCGATATGCCGATGACCAAGGCGCAGATCCTCGCCACACTTCCGTCGCCGATGAATGCATTCAAGATCGTGAATGCCACTGAGCCTGTTGGCGCATTCGTTCAGGATCGTCACACGGGAATCATGGGCCTGTTCGGTAGACAGCCACAGATGATTCCGGTGACGTTGAACATCCACGGCGGTCCCGCAGATAAGCAGTTCCACTACGAGGTCTTGAACAACGCCCGCTTGAGCCCGGTCGCCATGATGGCAACCGTGTTCAATGCGCTGCGCGGCATGAACGAGTATGGAGAGGAAACGACTTATCGCCTGAATGGCCGCATCAGTGTGAATGGTTATCCAGATGTCGCCCTGCAAAATATGTACGCGCCCATCGATGGGTCGACGCCGGGAGCGGCTCTGGTAGCGATGTCTTTAGGCGATCGTTTCAGCCGGATCTTTGACAATCCTTACGAGCGTCCCAATATCAAAGGCGTGCAATTGGACGTTGACTTGGTCAAGGAACGCCGTTTCGCGCGCTTGGAGAATGTTCATACCGATGTTTCTGAAGCGCGCCCCGGCGATGAGATCACAGTGGAAGCCGTGCTTCGGCCGTATCGTGGAGAGCGCATCGTGCGCCAGGTCAGGGTACACGTCCCGACATCGACTTCCAAGGGTCCCCTGCGCATTCTGGTTAGTGACGGAGAAACCCTCGACCGCTTCCGCCGCAGTGCCCCCATGTTGAACCGCAGGTTCGATCTCGCCTCGACGATCGCCCTCCTCAACAAAGAGCACTACAACAACAGCCTGTATGTATCGCTTCTAGAGGCCGATCCCGAGGCGATGGTGGCTGACAAGGTCATGCCGACCCTGCCTCTTTCTGTGATGAACGTCATGGAAGGTATGCGCGGCACGCAGGAGATGGTTGTACTGGGCGAGTCTTCCGTGAATGAGGCTTCGACTCCGCTCGATTACGTAGTCTCGGGCGCCCAACTGCTGACGGTGAGCATAAAGTAAGACCCAATCTTCTTGTGGCGCCTGGGGTCTTAAACTTCGGCACTGCTCAGGTCTCCTGCTCCTGAACGGCCCGCGCCCTAGTCGCATAAACATTGCGTGTATGCGCTGAGTTGCGTTTGTCACCTCCTATGCCAGTGACGTTCGGCAACGTGGTAGTCTAAGTTTTCCCAGCAACCCATCCCATGCGAGGTAAAAAGAAATTGTCCTTGAACAAGTTCTGGGCGCTTCCTTTCTCAATCCTTCTCATCACTGCCGCAGTAGGCGAAGGCACCCGTTCATGGGAACAATCGAAATTTGAAGACCTCTCTAAAGGTAGCCCCAAGGGGATCGCATTGCGCAGCATCGGAGGGCTTCAGCTAGCCCCCGCATTCAAGCAACTCTTCGCCAGTCCCTCTACATACATGTGGGCCATCGCAGCCGACAACTCTGGAAACGTCTATGCTGCCGCGGGTGCACCTGCCCGCATTTACAGGATTACTGCTGATGGCAACGTCTCGACCATCTTTGAGCCACAGGAACTGCAGGTGCAGTCGCTGGTCGTCGACAACAATGGCGTGATCTACGCCGCTACTTCCCCGGACGGCAAAGTCTACAAGATCGAGCAGAACAAACCTCCTGCTCCGGCAAAAACGAAAAAGGGGCAGCCCGCGCCACCTCCTCCTGCAGCAGGTCCCCCGACGTGGACAAAGTCGGTGTACTTCGATCCAAACACGAAGTACATCTGGGCGCTGGCACTCGATCCGCAAGGCAACCTTTACGTCGCAACTGGCGATCACGGGGAAGTCTTCCGTGTCACCCCGGCAGGAGATCATTCGCTGTTCTTCAAGAGCGATGAAGCCCATATCCGTGTGCTTGCGGTTGACCCGAAGGGCAATCTTATCGCCGGCTCGGATGGCAGCGGATTGGTGTATCGCATCGCTCCGACCGGCGTTGCTTTCGTTCTCTATAGCGCGCCGAAGAAAGAAATCACCGCGTTGGCTATCGACGATGCCGGAAACATTTACGCGGCCGGCGTCGGCGAGAAACGTGGCACCACGGCGCCGGCACCAAGTTCCAATACTCAACAGGCACCACAAGCCTCCGCGCCACCTCTGATCTCTGCCGGCGGCATCACTCTGTCGCCCATGCCCGGTCAGGCTCCACAGCCTCAGGGACTCGCCCCCTTCCCGGCGCCGGGGATGGGGACTGTTGGCGGTTCTGAGGTCTATCGGATATCTCCGGATGGCTCACCCTTACGGATATGGACGTCGCAGAATGACCTGGTTTATGCGCTTGCCTTCGACGACCACGGTAACCTGCTCGCTGGCACCGGAAATCGCGGCCACGTTTTCGCTATTACAGGTCAGGACGAATTTGTAGACCTCATCAAAGCAGGCGCTACGCAAGTGACCGCATTCGCCAAGTCGCCCACCGGCGGCCTTTATGCGTCCACCAGTAATTTGGGGAAGTTGTTTCTCATAGGACCATCGACCGAAACCGAGGGGACCTACGACAGCGACGTCTTCGACGCGAAGACGTTTTCGCGCTGGGGACGTGCTGAATTCCGCGGCGTGGGTGACGTTCAACTGCTCGCCCGCAGCGGCAATGTGGATAACCCTGATCGCAATTGGAGCCCTTGGAAGCAAATCGATCTGAACAACAACCCCACGCTGCCTGTTCCTCCTGCTCGGTTTGTGCAATGGCGAGCGGTATTACGCGCCGGCAACGTCATTCCCCGACTCGACAGCGTTCTCGTGAACTTCTTGCCCAAGAATGTCGCGCCGGAAATTGACGATGCCACGGTGCAGATCGGAATGAGGTACCCAAGCCTGCCCAAACAGCCGAGTGGTGAGGCGCCACAACCAGCGCCCATTCACGACCGCGATTCAATCAGTGTGAAGTGGACGGCGCACGACGACAACGACGACGACCTCATTTACTCCGTTTATTATCGCGGCGACGGCGAAGCACGTTGGCTGCTTCTAAAGGACAATATCACCGATCGCTACTACTCCTTCGACGCCGGCCTGCTTCCGGATGGTGGATACAATATTAAGGTGGTGGCCTCTGACAGCCTCTCCCATTCTCCCGGCGAAGCACTCAGCGCAGAGAAAGAAAGCGGCCGCTTCGAAGTAGATACAACTCCTCCCGCGGTTCAGGCTCTGAACGCCTCTCTCGCCGCTGGAGTGATTCAGGTCAGTTTTCGCTCTACCGACAATTTCTCCCCGATAAAACGTGCTGAATACTCCCTCGACGCTGGAGAGTGGCAGTTCATCGAACCGGTTGACCAGATCTCGGACAGCAAGTCAGAGGAATACAACTTCAAAGTCAGGGTCGCTGAACCGGGCCTGGGGCAGGAAACACCTGCGCGGAGCAAGACGCAGCCGAACCGGGCTCCAGTTGCCGAACCCGCGGGGGACGTCGAGCACGTTCTGGTCGTTCGGACCTATGACCGGTTCGACAATATGGGGACTGCCAAGGTGCTGGTCAGAAGCAGATAGTTGAAGGCGACCGCAGTCACACATTGCTACAATCGCCCTCGTGCTCAGCGTCCTACGAACGACTGCGTGGCTGGCCTGCGTTGTCTACTCGACGATTCCGTCATTTTGGTTGATGATCCACCCCTTTCCGGTCTTCTGGCGCGCTCGGCGCCGTAGTCCCTACCGGATTCTGATCCCACTGTGGATCGCGATGTGGATAGGGGTCGGCGCAATCACCTGGACCTGGCGTGGCATCGTTTTCTATGACGCACGATGGACTTGGTTTCCTGCAGCCCTCATCTTTGCTGCAGGCGTGATCATCTACATCCAGTCGCTTCGCAATTTTGGCGGACATCAACTGGGCGGCGTACCCGAAGTGGTGGGTGGAAATCGACAACAACGTCTCATCACGACGGGAATTCGGAGTCGTGTCCGCCATCCTGTTTACCTCGGCCATTTCTGCGAGATGCTTGCTTGGAACATCGGCTCGGGATTAGCAGTGACCTACGCACTTACCGTTTTCGCGGTGATCACGGGTGCAATCATGATCCGGATGGAGGATCAGGAACTCGAGCGCAGATTCGGACAACAATATCGCGCATACCGCGACACGGTACCGGCCGTGCTGCCCAGACTTCGCTCGCAAAACCTAGCTTAGCTTCTGATTCGTCTCGCCCGATATAATCGCGGTGCTCTCGCTTCAACTCAAAGCGGAAGCGGACCGCCGATGAGATTCGAACTCTTTATCGCCAGTAGATACTTGCGTGCAAAACGCCGGCAAGCGTTTATCGGCGTTATTACCGCAATTTCGGTGGCAGGCGTCGCCGCTGGCGTCGCCTCGCTCATTGTGGCTCTGGCAATCAACAACGGATTTCGTCAGGATCTGCAAAATCGCCTTCTCGGATCTACTGCGCACATCAGCCTCATGCGCGTGCAAAGCGATGGCATCCGTGACTGGCGGCCGTTGCTCGACCGGCTCGCCAAGCAACCTCACGTGATCGCGGATGCCCCAGCCATCTACGAGCAGGTTTTGATTGCACGAGGGCCGCGTGCCCACGGTGCCGTGCTTAAGGGCATGATTCCTATGTATGAGCGGAAGGTGAGCGATCTCTTGAACTCAGTGACGTTGGGATCAGCCAAAGAATTAGAAGAAAGTGTGCCCACGGGCGACTCCCAGGCGAACGCAACTGCGACCGAAGGTCAATCGAGCCCTTCTGGTGGCGGGCCAGGTGGTCAATCCCGGCAAAGCGGGACTCGCCTCCCCAACGCCCAGCCCTCTCCTGACTCGCTTGCCGAGGTAGGGCAGCGTGTTGCCGCCATGCCGCCGATTGTTCTTGGCAAAGACATGGCTGACGAGATAGGCGCTACTTTGGGGTCGGTCGTACTGGTAGTCAGCCCTCAGGGCGAGCTCACGCCCTTCGGCATAGTGCCGAAATACATCCGATTCAAAGTGGTGGGTATCTTTAACTCCGGTTTTTACGACTATGACACCTCATGGGCATTCACCCGCCTTTCGGATGCCCAGCGGCTGTTCGGCTTGGGTGATCTCGTTTCAGTCATCGAGTTTAAGGTTGACGACATCTACAAGGCCCGCGAGCTCTCCGGTGAGATTGAGCAGGCGGCCGGTCGCGGTTTTATGACCGCGAACTGGATGGAACAAAACAAAGCGCTGTTTCACGCACTCCGCCTGGAACGGCTCGTGACGTTTATCACTATCGGACTGATTGTGTTCGTTGCGGCACTCAATATTCTCATTTCGCTCACTATGATGGTCATGGAGAAGACCAAAGATATAGCCGTGTTAATGTCGATGGGAGCTCGCAAATCACAGGTGCGCCGCCTCTTCATTACTCAAGGACTTCTGATCGGCATCATCGGAACCGCGCTGGGCTTGGTCCTGGGTTACGCGATTTCCTGGTTCGGAGGCCGCTATCACCTGATTTCGCTTTCTCCAGAGGTCTACTCCATCGATTACGTTCCGTTTGCTCCCCGTCTGATCGATGGCGCACTCGTGGCCGCTGTCGCGGTCGGGATCTCTTTCGTCGCGACGCTCTACCCGTCGTGGTCTGCGGCGCGGGTGCTTCCCGCCGAAGCACTCAGGTATGAATAAAAGGAGGCGAATTCCGGCTTCGGCACATAGCGGCCGTCGCCGGAGGGACTCGCGCCGCCGCACGCTCTGTGACCAACGTCACATTGTATTGTTCGGCAACAGGTATACAGTTTTGCGAGTACGTTTCCAAAAATGGGAACGTACAGAAACGACCACAGCAGCGCCCGAATGGTGTGATAATCGAGTTCAGATGACGCTTGTCTTTCCAAGAACCGCGGGTGAGGTGCCGGCTTGGAACGAAACACTTCTGAGCTGCATCCAATGGATAGACGCGAATGCTGCGGATTGAGCGGCTTAAGAAGGTCTTTCGCTCGGGCGACTCAGACCTGGTGCTCTTTGACAATCTGTCCTTTCAGGTGAATAAGGGTGAGATGCTCGCGATTGTGGGTGAATCCGGCGCGGGCAAGAGTACCTTGTTGCATATCCTGGGAGCTCTTGATAGCGCTTCTGCGGGTGACGTATACTGCGCCCAATTGCGATTGAACTCTCTCTCGGGGGACGCAGCTGCTGATTTCAGAAATCGTGACATCGGGTACGTCTGGCAGTTTCATTACCTGCTACCGGAATTCACGGCTCTCGAGAATGTAGCCATGCCCCTCCTTCTGAGAGGACGGACATGGCGAGAAGTAGAAGGAGAAGCTTCTCGCTGGTTGCGCGAGGTCGGTTTGGAACCACGCTCGCATCACCGGTCGGGCGAACTCTCCGGCGGTGAGCAGCAGCGAGTGGCTCTGGCGCGAGCGCTTATCACAGGTCCGAAGCTTTTGCTCGCAGATGAGCCCACCGGAGACCTCGACAACCGGACAGCTGACTCGGTCTTCGACTTGATCGCGCGCTTACATCGCGAGTACCAGCTTACTTCCCTCATAGCCACCCACAATCTTGCTTTTGCGCGGCGCTGCCATCGCGTGCTTCGGTTACATCGTGGGCACATGGAGGAGATAGCTCCGGAGTCGCTTCCGGTCTAGAATTGTAGAGGGACAAGGAATATCCGATTGGTTTCTGTATAGTCGAAACGATGAAGGCGGAAAGGACAGTTTCTGCACAATGCTTGCAACTCGTTGCAGGTTCTGGACAGAGTGGGACAAATCGGTTGCCGATCAAAGGAAAGCAACGCTTAGAACGGCTTTGGTAGGCTGGCAGCTTGATTGCATAATGTAAGTTGGGCCTCAAGGGTTCCCGGGGTGGAGGGCGGCTAGTCTAGCCCAATCTCATGGAGGACTCGGCGGGGAAAGGGCGTATATGTTTGAACGGTACACGGAGAAAGCACGGCGCGTAATCTTTTTCGCGCGCTACGAGGCCAGCCAATTTGGTTCTCCCTATATAGAGACGGAGCACCTGTTGCTGGGCCTTCTGCGCGAAGATAAAGCTCTCACCAACCGGTTCCTGCGCTCTCATGCCTCAGTGGAGTCGATCCGCAAGCAGATCGAGGGACATACCACCATCCGGGAGAAGGTTTCGACCTCGGTCGATCTTCCGTTGAGCAATGAGTGCAAACGGGTTTTGGCATATGCCGCCGAAGAGGCGGAACGGCTTTCTCATAAACACATTGGAACGGAACACCTTCTATTGGGGCTCTTGCGCGAAGAGAAGTGCTTTGCAGCAGAAATTCTGCATGAGCGCGGTCTCCGACTGTCTACCATCCGTGAAGAACTGGCTCGTACGAGCCAGGAGAAGTCTCAGCCGCAGCGCCAGAGAGAGTCTTCCCTGCTAGCGGAGTTCTCCCGGGACCTGACCCAGGCGGCCATGGATACCCAGCTTGACCCACTTATCGGCCGCGAGAATGAACTCGATCGCGTGATCCAGATCCTTTGCCGGCGGACCAAGAACAACCCGGTACTGATCGGCGAGCCAGGGGTTGGCAAGACGGCCATCGTTGAAGGATTGGCTCAGCGTATCGCTGACGGCGAAGTTCCATCCTTCCTTGCCGATAAACGAATTCTCGCTCTCGACCTCTCGCTTATCGTCGCTGGAACCAAGTACCGGGGTCAATTCGAAGAGCGTTTGAAGACCATAATGAAGGAGTTGATGGAGTCCCAGAATTCCATCATCTTCATCGATGAACTTCATACTCTGGTCGGAGCAGGTTCAGCGGAGGGATCGCTCGACGCAGCCAACATCCTGAAGCCGGCACTCTCCCGTGGCGAAATCCAGTGTATCGGAGCAACTACACCGGGCGAATACCGGAAGTCGATCGAGAAGGATCGCTCGTTGGAGCGCCGGTTCCAGGCGGTGAAAGTTCCGCCGCCGGACGAGAGCGATGCGACCAAGATCCTGTTCGGTGTGAAAGACCGCTACGAGAAGTTTCACGCGGTCACCTACACCGACGACGCAATCAACTTCGCTGTTTCGCATTCGAACCGGTATATTCCGGACCGCTTTTTACCGGATAAGGCTATCGATTTAGTGGACGAGGCTGGCGCCCGCGTCAAGCTGCGCCAGACTTCGCTGCCCGAGGAGATAACGGAAGTCCAGAAGAGGATCAAATTCATCGTCCATCGTATGGAGAACGCCATCGCGAACCACGAGTTCGAGAAGGCGCGCTTTTACTCGGACGAGGAACGCAAAGAGCGCGAGAACCTGCGCGCCCTTCGCGAAAAATACCACCTCGATGAATCCTCCACCGGCGTTGTCGGTCGGGAGGACATCGAGGATGTGGTATCGCGCTGGACCGGCGTTCCCATCACTTCGATCAAAGAAGAAGAGACGCAGAAACTATTACGAATTGAAGAAGAGCTGCACAAGCGAGTGATTTCGCAGGACAAGTCCATTGTTGCGCTGGCTCGAGCTATTCGTCGCTCCCGCGCCGGACTGAAGAGCCCGAATCGCCCGATTGGTTCGTTCCTTTTCCTGGGACCAACCGGTGTAGGCAAAACCGAAGTCGCGCGCACCTTGGCGCAGTTCATGTTCGGCAGCGAGAAGTCTCTGGTTCGCTTCGACATGTCCGAGTTCATGGAAAAGCACTCGGTCTCGAAGCTGATCGGCTCGCCTCCCGGATACGTGGGCTACGAAGAGGGTGGACAGCTGACCGAACGCGTGAAGCGCGCACCGTACTCCGTCGTCCTGCTGGACGAAATCGAAAAGGCGCATCCGGATGTCTTCAATATCCTCTTGCAGGTCTTCGAAGACGGACAGTTGACCGATGGTCTCGGTAACACCGTGGACTTCAAGAATGCCATCATCATCATGACTTCGAACATTGGAGCCCGTCACCTGCAGCGTCGTGAGGGTTTGGGATTCCAGTCGAGCAAAGAAGAGATGGTGTCAGAAAAAATCGAAGACCTGGTGAAGAACGAGGTCAAGCGCACCTTCAACCCCGAGTTCCTGAACCGCTTGGACGAGATCATTCTGTTCAACGCGCTCAGCGAGGCGGATCTGATTCAGATCCTGGAGTTGATGGTCAACCAGTTGAACGCGAACCTGGCGCAGAAGTCGATCACGGTAAGCGTGACGGATGAAGCCAAGAAATGGATCCTCAACCAGACGCTTACGGACCGCAGCTACGGCGCGCGTCCGTTGCGTAGGGCGCTGCAGAAGTACATCGAGGATCCGCTGTCAGAGGCTCTGATCCAGGGCACGATCAACGAGCGTCCCGCGTTCATCGAGGTATTTCTGGACAATGGAAAGCTGTACTACCGTCCAGTAGACTCGAAAGAGAACGAAGGCGTCCTCTTGTACGAGAACTGACGCTCACTGCATAAGCGTCACCTGAGTTGAGGTGCGGGTTCCGTCGCGCGTTCTTCGCGCGATGGGCGAGCCGGAAACGAAGGATCTCAGAGTTCCATACCATGGAAGCGGGGAGCGGGAAACCGCTCCCGAGCTTTTTGGCAGAAGTCACAGATCTTCTTGCGAAATCCAGCCTGCTCTCACCTTGGCCAGAGCCACCCAAACGTTCCCGCAGTCAGCAAGCCGTACACGAGCCCATCCACTACTTCCTTGATCGTCATTCCCCAGGGCTGACCTTTCCAGATGCCGTTGCTCAGTTGACTTAAACCATAGGCCATAAATGCCGCCGTACCCGCTACCCGGAAAACCTGCAAATAATGAGTGCCGGGTGCCAGAGTCCGCCCGGTGAGATAGGCCGAAAAGAAGCCGACGATGAGGCAATAGACAAACCACAATCCCAGGAACTTCCCCATCACTGGTGGACCGGCAGGAAAAATCGTCATGTGGCCCACCGGCCCCTCTTTGTACTTCTCCTGCATCGCCGGTGATTTCATGTCTTTGTGACTGCAAAAAGGAAAGATGTAGAGACCGCGTGTCAGTCCGGCTCCACGCAGCGCGGCTCGAACCTTGTCCTCATCCGGCAACGGACGATAATCGCTGTAATGATAGGGCAATAGCATGTGCATGACTGAACTGGCTATGAAAACAATGACAGCTGCGACTACGATCGGAAGCCACAGAGCCGTGAGCGGAACCATCTTTTGTCTCCAAATTTTAGTTGTGTGACACTGGGGTTTTGCAGGGGAGGCTACTCTGCCCCGAAGGGCTCGTCAAGTATGCCTCCGCGCGCTCAGTTAAACTTCTGCAATACTGCACCGGAAATCTCACGGATTGCGCTTCCCTGGCCGTGCAATTAACCTGCTGCTTCCATTCGCACCTACCGAGGAACACATGACCAAGTTTCTGATCGATGCCCTGGGATGGATCGGTGCGTTATCGCTGATCGTCGCCTACGCTTCTGTTTCCTTCCGCAAGATGGCGGCGGACGGCGCCCTATATCAGCTCATGAATGCACTGGGCAGCTTCCTGCTCATTGTGAACACGGTGTACTACCGGGCGTATCCGTCGGCTTTCGTCAATGTGGTCTGGATAACCATCGCTGTCGCTGCTCGTCTACGAGTCAAGCGCTATCAATATGCAAAACATGAAAACTAATCCCACGCTCATCGACCTGAGCCACACCATCGAACATGGCTTGATTACTTACAAGGGCTTGCCCGGGCCGATCATCTGCGACTACATGAGTCGTGAGCAGTCGCGCACGCACTACGCTCCGGGAACCGAATTCCACATTGGCAAGATCGAGATGGTCGCCAACACTGGAACTTATCTGGATTCGCCGTTTCACCGCTATGCCGATGGCAAGGATTTGTCGCAACTGGTCCTGGAAAAATTGGTGAACCTTTCCGCCATTAAACTGCCCGTTCCAGGCCAGCAGGCCATCGACTCTTCGGTTTTGCGTAACCAAAACGATCTCGCAGGCAAAGCCGTACTGTTCGAGACCGGATGGTCAAAGCACTTCAACACGCCCCAGTACTTCGAAGGACATCCGTTTCTCACCGAAGATACGGCACAATTCCTGGCTGATTCACGTGTGGCGCTGGTAGGCATCGATTCCTTGAACATCGACGATATCAGCGACCTTCGACGTCCCGTACATTCCATTCTGCTCAGGCGTGAAATCCCGATCGTTGAACACTTAACGAATCTCGCCGCCATCACCAGCGATGTATTTCATTTTTCAGCGGTGCCGCCGAAGGTCAAGGGATTCGGGACTTTCCCCGTGCGCGCCTTCGCTCACCAAGGTTAGACGCCGTGGCGACGCTGCTTTTGGAAAGGCACCGATCGTTTTTCTGCTCCCTTAGGAGCTCACACTTAATCTCATACGCATGTCAGCCGTGCTGGGGGAGACGCACATGGAGAAGGTCAACATCGCAGAGAAATTCGCTAGGATTTCCGAATACTGGAAGCCGTACATTGCCGCCGAACTGAATGGCCAACTAGTGAAGCTCGACAAGCTCAAGGGCGAATTCGTCTGGCATCATCACGAGAATGAAGACGAGATGTTCCTCGTGGTGAAGGGGAAATTTCGTATTGAGTTCCGCGACAAGACGGTCCATTTGGGTGAAGGCGAGTTCATCGTGGTGCCGCGCGGAGTGGAACACCGTCCCGTCGCTGACGAGGAAGCTTGGATCCTTCTGTTCGAACCGGGCACAACTCTGAACACGGGGAACGTCCAAAACGAAATGACGCTGCACGAACTGGATCGGGTTTAAACAGGCGCTTGTCCACACCCGTGCACGCCGGACAGCCACATGAGTTAGGCCGACAAATCAGTGT
>Ga0207657_10001112_pt1 | contig 28539 bp, 29 predicted proteins | sample KBSC33metaG_FD_184316 | JGI IMG/M metagenome (GOLD analysis project Ga0207657, IMG submission 184316) | Corn rhizosphere microbial communities from Kellogg Biological Station, Michigan, USA - KBS C3-3 metaG (SPAdes) (version 2) | ecosystem: Host-associated > Plants > Roots > Rhizosphere > Soil ...
GCCGGCCACGGCGTCGGCGCCGTACACGGCCGAGGCGCCGCCGGTCAGGATGTCGACCCGCTCGACCAGCGCGGTCGGGATGAAGTTCAGGTCGGCGGCGATCGGGGCGATGGCCGAAGTCGGGTTGCCGGCCATCAGGCGCTTGCCGTCGATCAGCACCAGGGTCCGGTTGGAACCCAGGCCACGCAGGTTGACGGTGGCGGTGCCGTTGGAGCCGTTGGAGACGTTGGAGCCCTGGGCCGCGAAGGATTGCGGCAGGCTGTTCAGCAGGTCTTCGACCCGGGCCACGCCCTGGGCCTTGATGTCCGCAGAGGTGACCGAGGTCACCGGCGCGACGCTGGTCAGGTTGGGCGTCGGGATGCGCGTGCCCGTAACCACGATCTCGGAGACTTCGCCGCCCGCCGGTTCAGCCGCGGAGGCCTGCGTCGCGGACAGGCCCAGAAAGGCCATGCCGCAGATCATCGAGGAGGCCAGCAGGCGCTCCCGCGTCGAGTTGATTTTCAAGGTCTAAATCCTCCAGCGGTCAGCCTCAGCGGCCGACCAGCCCCCAACAATGCGTTCCCAGAATCTCAATCGATCCCGGTTACGGCGGAGTTACTTGCGTATCCAGCGCAGGGTCAACGAACATTAGTCGGCGGCAATGTTGTGGGCGCCAACCTGTCGCATTCTGGTCACAGATTGTTCGCGCAGGCGGCTCGAAGCGCACATTTCGCCCCTTGTCGCCGCATTCCGGCCAAATGCTCGCCTCCCAGGCAGACCACACGAACGCCGATTGAATGTATTGCGCCGGACCGCTTCAATGCGGCTCCGCGCAGAGTCGCAAGCTGGGGCCCACCGATGACCGTAACCAAGCCGCACGCCGCCCTGGCCGTAACCGGCTTCGTGCTCGCCGCCCTGGCCGCGGCCCCGTTGGCCGCCGCGCCGCCGCTCGCCATCAAGGCCGAGGGCCGGGCCCAGGCGCTGCAGCACCTCATCGACTGCCGCAAGATCGCCGACAGCGCCCAGCGCCTGGCCTGCTTCGACGAGGCCGCCGCTGCCATCGACCAGGCGGAGGCCAAGGGGGACATCGTGGTCGTCGACCGCGAACAGGCCCGTAAGGTGCGCCGCCAGGCCTTCGGCTTCAGCCTGCCTTCCATTTCGCTGTTCGAACGCGGCGAGAAGGCCGAGGAAATCGCCAACCTCGAGGGCAAGATCGCCGCGGCGCGCCAGAACAGCCCCGGCAAGTGGACGATCCGGCTGGAGGACGGAGGCACCTGGAGCCAGATCGACACCAACGAGGTGCCGAACGATCCGAAGGTCGGCGACACCGTGACCATCCGGCGCGCCGCCATGGGCAGCTACATCATGTCCCTCGGCCACCACATCGCGATCCGCGTCCACCGCGACAACTGAGGGCCGCCTACCGATCCTTGGGATCGATCGCGTCGCGCAGGCCGTCGCCGATGAAGTTGAAGCTCATCAAGGTGACCACCATCACCAGCGACGGGAAGATCAGCAGCCAGGGCGCGAGTTCCATGTCCTGCGCGCCGTTGGCGATCAGGGTGCCGAGGGAGGCCATCGGCGGCTGAACGCCCAGCCCCAGGAAGCTCAGGAAGCTCTCCGCCAGGATCACGGCGGGGATCGTCAGCGTCACATAGACCACCACCGGCCCCAGCAGGTTCGGCACGATGTGCCGGCCGATGATGGCGCCGCGCCGCAAGCCCGCGGCGCGCGCGGCCTCCACGAACTCCTTCTGCTTCAGCGTCAGCGTCTGGCCGCGCACGATGCGGCTCATGGTCAGCCACTCCACCGCCCCGATCGCCACGAAGATCAGGATGAAGTTCGAACCGAACGCGACCATCAGCAGGATCACGAAGAAGATGAAGGGCAGCGAATAGAGCACGTCGACGAAGCGCATCATCACCTCGTCCAGCCGCCCGCCCACGAACCCCGCCACCGCGCCCCAGGCCACGCCGATCACCAGCGAGACGAAGGTCGCGACGAGGCCGATGGCGAGGGAGACGCGCAGCCCCATCAGGAGCCGCGCCAGGAGGTCGCGGCCGAGCGCGTCGGTTCCCAGCAGGTGGCCGTGCTTCAATGGGGCGAACCAGACGTCGGTCTTGTTGACCTGGTCGTAGGCATAGGGCGTCAGGTGCGGCCCGACGATGGCGGCTGCGACCAGCACGCCCAGCACGACGAGGCCGGTCACCGCGCCGCGGTTGCGCAGCAGCCGGCGCCGCGCGTCGTCCCAGAGGCTGCGCCCCTTGAGCGCCGCGCTCTGCATGGCCTTCGCCCCATCGCGCGATCCGGGAACCAGCAGGGACGCGCTCACGCCAGCCTCACGCGCGGATCGAGCATCGCATACAAGAGGTCGGCGACGAGGTTCAGGACGAGGATCAGGGCGGCGTAGAAGATCACCATCCCCATCACGACCGTGTAATCGCGCTGCAGCGCGCTCACGACGAAGAATTTTCCAAGGCCCGGCAGGTTGAAGATCTTCTCGACCACCAGCGAGCCGGTGATCAGGCCGGCGCACGCGGGGCCAAGATAGCTGACCAGGGGAAGAATCGCGGCGCGCAGCGCATGACGCATGACGATCCGGCTCTCCGGCAGGCCCTTGGCGCGGGCGGTGCGCACATAGTTGGAGTGCAGAACCTCGACCATCCCGGCCCGGGTCAGGCGTGAGATGATGGCGATCTGCGGCAGGGCCAGCACCGTCACCGGCATCACCATGTTGAGGAACGCCCCGTCGTTCCAGCCGGCGCCCGGCAGCCAGCCGAGCTTCGAGGCGAACGCCAGCACCAGCACCGGCGCGGTGACGAAGGTCGGGATGCAGACGCCCAGCACCGCCACGGTCATCACGCCATAGTCGACGCTGCGGTTCTGGCGCAGGGCCGCCAGCACGCCCAGGCTGACGCCGATCAGGGCGGCCAGCAGGATCGCCGAGGCGCCGAGCTTCAGCGAGACGAGGTAGTTCTCGTTCAGGATCTCCAGGACCGACTTGTCCTTGTACTTGAGCGAGGGGCCGAGGTCGCCGCGGGCGACGCCGGACAGGTAGTCGAGATACTGGGCGCCCAGCGGCTTGTTCATCCCGTACTTGGCCAGCACGTTGGCCTCGATCTCGGGCGAAAGCCGGCGGTCGGTGTCGAACGGACTGCCAGGCGCCGCGCGCATCATGAAGAAGGCGAGCGTCACCACCATCAGGAGCGTCGGTATGGCGACCAGGAGGCGCCGGCCGATGAAGCTGAACATGTGACTGGAAAGCCCCTCGGCTGGAGCCCATCTCTTGAGGGCCGCGCATTGCGAAACTTTCACCGGCCCCCGATGATGTCAACGAAGGCCCCGGCTGACCGAGAGAGACCCATGACCGACTTCCGACACGTCACCGACGAGCTTTCCGTCGCCCCGCAGATCAGCGTCGCCGACGTGGCGCAGGCCAAGGCGCAGGGCTTTGCGGCCATCGTCTGCAACCGTCCGGATGGCGAAGAGCCCGGCCAGCCGAGCGCCGCCGAAATCGCCGACGCGGCTCGGGCCGCGGGCCTGGCCTACACCCATATCCCGGTGCGCGGCGCGCCCGGGCCGGCCGAGGTCGAGGCGATGCGCCAGGCGGTGGACGACGCGGAGGGCCCGGTGCTGGCCTACTGCCGCTCCGGCACGCGTTCGATCACCACCTGGTCGATCGGCCAGGCCATGTCCGGCGCGCGCGAGCGTGGGGAACTCGTCGCGCTCGGCCGGGCGGCGGGCTACGACCTGACGGGCGCGCTCGGCGGATGATCCCCTACGTCCGCGACATAAAGTTCGAGTATGGGGCCTGCGACCAGGTCTCGCCGCTGATCCGCCGGGTGGTGGCCAACAATCCCGGCCCCTTCACCTATCTGGGGACCGGCACCTACATCGTGGGCCGCGGAGAGGTGGCGGTGATCGATCCGGGCCCCGACGACCCGGCGCACCTCGCGGCCATCCTGGCCGCCGTCGCGGGCGAGCGGGTCACCCATATCCTGATCACCCACCACCACTCCGACCATTCGCCGCTGGCCGGGCCGCTGAAGGCGGCGACGGGGGCCACGATCTACGGCTGCGCGGTCGGGGCTCACGAGGTTGAGGCTGCCGGCGAGGTGAAGATGGAGGCGGGGCACGACCATGACTTCAAGCCCGACGTCAGCCTGTGCGGCGGCGGCGGCGAAGTCTCCGGCCCGGGCTGGACGATCGAGGCGATCCCGACGCCCGGCCACACCTCCAACCACCTCTGCTATGCGTTGAAGGAAGAGAACGCCCTCTTCTCCGGCGACCACATCATGGGCTGGTCGACCACGGTGATCACCCCGCCGGACGGCGACATGACCGACTACCTGGAGAGCCTTCAGCGGATTCGGGCCCGGAACTTCAGCACGCTCTGGCCCACGCACGGGCCGCCGATCCGCGAGGTCGCGCCCTTCATCGACGCCTACGCCGAGCACCGCCAGGAGCGCATCGACCAGATCCTGACCGCACTCAAGGCAGGCCCCGGACGGGTCAAGGACTTGGTGCCCAGGCTCTACACCGACGTGGACCCGCGCCTGTGGCCCGCTGCGGCCCGCTCCATGCTGGCGGCGATCATCCACCTGGCGCGGCAGGGTAAGATCGTCACCGACGGCGAGCCGGGGCCGGAAAGCGAATACCGCCTGGCCTAAAGCGCCTCGACGCGATCGACCCGGATGTAGCGGCTGCGCATTCGGTTCGCCTCGGCGATCTCCTCCGGCGTCTCAGCCCGCAGCGTCGGCGTCACTGTGGCCACCAGACCGTTCGGCAGCCGGATCGCGCCGGTCTCGCCGGACCTCAGTTCGGCGGAGCCCGAGACCATGGGCTCGAAGCTCCGGTTGAGGGCCGCGGTCACCAGCAGGCGGTCGCCGTTCTGCACGACCCGCGTGAAGAGCCTGTAGCGGCTCGCGTTGCGCGCGACATAGCCCACCCGATAGCGCGACTGCGACCCGAACGCCGTCAGGTCGGTGATCAGCGGAACGCCGTCCGGGTCGGTCATGGTCGCCAGCACCCGCACCGCCGAACCGGGCTCGACCGATGACCAGCCGGCGGCCGAATGGATGCGTCCAGGGCCGAAGAAGCCCGCCGGAAGGATGCCGCCTGCGCCCGCGAAGCCGAAATGGCCCTCTGGTGGCGGTGGCGGCGCGGGCGCCAGCGGCGGCGGATCCGGCAGCCGCAACACAGCTGGGATGTTGGAGGCGGCTGGCTCATTCGGCGTTTCCGCTTTGTGCGTCCGCACCGGTCGCGGCGCCTCGGGCGCCGGTGCGGCCGGCGCGGCGAACGCGATCTGCGTCGGCTGCGGATTTGAGCGGACCAGCGTCGGCGGAACCGAGGGGCCGATCCTCGTCTCGGCCGGACGCGCGGCCCAGGCCGCGACGCCGCCGCCGAGCGCGAGCGCGGCCACCAGGCCGCCGCCCACCAGGCGCTTGCCGCGGCCGGGCGCCGGGCGCGCCAGCAATCCGATGCGCTCGGCCAGCGGATGCGCCGATTGCGCCGGCCAGTAGCAGCCCAGCGGCAGAGGCTGCGCGGCAAGCTGGGTCTTGAGCATCGCCTCGGCGTAGGAGCGGCGGACGGCGGGGTGGGCGGCCATAACCTGCGCATCGCAGGCGAGCTCCTGGTCGATCCGCAGGTAATGCGCGAGCGCATGGACCAGCGGGTTGAACCAGTTCACGCAGCGGGCCAGCGCCACGACCGCGTTGATGCGCGAGTCTTGCCGCACGATGTGCATCTGCTCGTGGGCCAGCACGACGCCCTGCTCGCGCGGCGTGTAGCGGTCGAGAAAGTCGGCAGGCGTCACGATCCGCGGACGCAGCGCCCCAACAACGGCCGGCCCGCCGTAGCCCAGGCGTGCGGCGCGGGCGAACCTTCGCTGAGCGCGGACGAGGTGGATGAGCGCCGCTGCGACCCCGCCCAGCCAGAAGGCGCAGAAGATCGCGGGTGCTCCGGGCGCGGCATGAACCGGCAGGCGCGCGGCCAGGACGCCGGCGTCGAGCGCCGCCCCGCCGATGTCGCCGCTCGAGGCTGCGACTGGCGCGCTCACCACCACCACCCGCGCGGGCGCAAGCATGGCGAGGACGGCGAGGGCGACCAGCGCCCACAGTCCATAGGCGACGCGAGCTCCGAACAGCCGCCGCACCGGCCGGCGCAGCAACAGCACCGCGACCACTGCGGCCGACCCCGCCAGGTTCGCGCGCAGCAGGAGCAGCAGCGCGGCGCTCATTCGTCTTCGTCTTCGAGCTTGGCGATCAGCGACTTCAGGTGGCGGATGTCGCGCGGCGTCAGCGCCCGGTGCTCGGCGAAGTGCGCCACCAGCGGCGCGACCTCGCCCCCGAACAGCCGGTCGACGAGGCCCTGGCTTTCCGACTGCACGTAGTCCGCCCGCGAGATCAGCGGCCGATAGAGATAGCCGCCCGCCTCTCGCCGCCCCTCGATCGCCTTCTTGCGCAGGAGCCGCGTGATGAGAGTTTTGACCGTGCCGGGGGCCCACCCCTGAGCCTCGCCCACCTCGGCGACGACGCCGTCGGGCGTCAGCGGGCCGCGCCGCCACAGGGCGTCCATGATCTGGCTCTCGGCCCCCGAAATCCTGACCGCAGGCATCGCTTCGACCTTACCGAAAATACATGTGTATTTTATGCGAAAATACGCATGTATCATATCCGTCGGCGCCGATCCGGCCAATGAATTCGAGGACATGAATCGTGCGGACAGAGCTCGTCGTCCTGGGCATCGCGCTTACCGCCCTGCCCTCGCTCGCCGTCGCGCAGGACGCCGGCCTGCCGAAGCCGACGCCCAAGACAGCTCCCAAGACCGTGGGCGAGGTCGTGGTCACCGGTCAGGCGCCGGCGGCGCAGACCTCCATCGACCGGCGCAGCTACAGTGTGAGCGGGGACCTGCAGGCGCAGACCGGCGCCATCGCCGACGCCCTGCGCAACGTGCCCTCGGTGGAGGTGGACGTGCAGGGCAACGTCAGCCTGCGCGGCGACCCCAACGTCACCATCCTGGTCGACGGCAAGCCGTCCAGCCTGTTCCAGGGCGACAACAAGGGCCAGGCGCTGCAGTCCCTGCCCGCCGACAGCATCGAGCGGGTGGAAGTGATCACCAACCCCTCCGCCGAGTTCCGCGCCGACGGCACGGCGGGGGTCATCAACCTGATCTCGAAGAAGGCCAAGGGCGTGGGACGCACGGGCTCCGTGCGGCTGACCGTGGGCGACGGCCCTCGCTACGCGGCCAGCGCCAACCTCGGCTACAACTCCAACAGGCTGACCGTCTCCAGCGACCTCAGCGTGCGCCACGACGCGCAGAAGAGCCGCCTGTTCGACGACCGACTGCAGACGGACCCCGCGAGCGGCGCCCAGACCGCCATCGACCAGGACGAGCTCACCTACATCCTTGTCGACTCGGCCAACGTCCGGGTCAGCGCCGACTACGACCTGACGCCCCGCATGCGGATCGGGGCGGAGGCGCACGGGAACTACACCGACTTCCGCGTCGATGCGCCGAGCCGCTTCACCTCCGACGACCTCAACGGCGCGCCGCCCGACGCCTTCAGCCGCCAGCTCAGCGTCCACCAGAAGCGCGCCGCCGCCGAGGCCAGCGCGAGCCTTCGCCAGAAGATCGGCGCGGAGGGCGAATTCGTCCTCAACCTCAGCCATGAGGAGATCGTCGATCCGCGCGTCCGCGCCGGCCACACCTTCGACCAGGCCCCGCCTGCGCCCGACGCCTTCGACGAGCAGCGCCTCGACAACCACTTGCACCATACCGAGCTGAAGGGCGACTACACCCAACCTATGGCCGACATGTCGAAGCTGAAGCTGGGCTTCGACATCGAGCGCCTCGACAACGCATACCGCAACCGCGGCTTCGCGGGGCGGGCGCCGAGCTCGCTGGCGCCCGACCCAGCGCTCACCAACCTCTTCCTGTTCAGGCGCACGATCAGCGCAGCCTACGCCACCTACGAAAAGCCGATCGGCGGCCTGACCGTCCAGGCGGGCTTGCGGGTCGAGGACGTGCGCCAGGACCTCGACCAGGCGACCCTGGGTCAGGATGTCGCGAACGACTATCTCCGGGCCTACCCGACCCTGCACCTGGCCTGGAAGCTCTCCGAGAGCCAGCAATTCACCGCCAGCTACAGCCACCGTGTCCAGCGGCCGGATCCCAGCGAGTTCAATTCCTTCCGCTTCCTCATCGACCCGCTCAACTTCCGGGCCGGCAATCCACACCTAAAGCCGCAGCAGACCCAGTCCTTCGAGGTCGGCTACGAGTACCGCGAAGCGCCGGTGGTGCTGCTGGCGACGCTCTACTACCGGCAGAACCGCGACGGCGTGGCCGACGTGCTGCGCGACCTGGGCGGCGGTGTGTTCCTGACCGAGCGCAGCAACGTCGCGCAAAGCCGTAGCGGAGGGCTGGAGCTGGTCGCCAACGGGCGGCTGACCAAGACCCTGACCTACAACCTGAACGGCAATCTGGGCTGGACCGAGTTGGAGTCCCTCGGACCGCTGTTCGCGCCGACGCGCTCGATGGTCGCCTTCTCCGGCCACGGCAGCCTCACCTGGCAGGCGACGGCCGACGACCTCTTTCAGCTCAACGCCTTCATGAACGGCAAGCGGCTGACCCCGCAGGGCCATGCCGACCCAATGGTGGGTGTCGACCTGGGCTATCGCCACAAGCTCACAGACAAGCTTTCGGTCATGATGACGGCGCAGGACATCCTTGGGACCTTCCGCGTGTCCCAGGCGATCGATACGCCGGTGCTGCAGGAGCGGTCCAAGACCAACTTCAACACCCGCTCGGTCCGCGTCGGCCTGACCTGGACCTTCGGCGGCGGCAAGCAACGCGACCCCGGCTTTGAGTTCCAGAACGGCGCCGCGCCGCCCGGGTAGGCTCGGCTAGCGAGACGTCATCCCGCCGCCAGGACGCGCGCGTTCGCTGAGCGCATCCCTGGCCGCCTGCTGCATGCGTTCGACCTCGGCGCGGGTCGCGCAGATGCGCTTCACGATGTGGCTGCCGGCTGGCTTCTCATCCCAGCAGATGAGATCGGTTCCGTTGGGCTTTGTGGGCTTGGCGTCGAGCCCTGCGGCGGCGTTCTCGTAGATCTTCACGCCCGATGAAGCGCCAGCCCCCGGCGGCGCCGCTCCCATCAGCAGCAGGGACAGCAAGATGGCGGACAATTGGATCGCTCCAGGACCGATGCGCCGAGCTTAGCGCGCCGCAGGGCCATGGCCCAGGGTCCCGACGGCGGGCCGGAACCTGAGCCGTGGATCAGGCTGTGACCTTCGCCTTGGCGGTGGGAAGCACATAGTCCTTCATCCGCTCGCGGATCAGCTTCTTGTCGATCTTGCCGGTGGCGCCCAGCGGGATGTCGTCCACGAAGACCACGTCATCGGGCGTCCACCACTTGGCGATCTTGCCCTCCAGGAAGCCCAGGAACTCGTCCTTCGAAGAGGTCTGGCCGGGGTTCAGCTTGACCAGCAGCACGGGGCGTTCGTCCCACTTGGGGTGCGCCGCGCCGATCACCGCGCAGAGCGCCGCCTTGGGATGGCCCACGGCCAGGTTCTCGATCTCGATGGTGGAGATCCACTCGCCGCCGGACTTGATGACGTCCTTGGCCCGGTCGGTGATCTGCATGAAGCCGTCTGGATCGATAGTCGCCACGTCGCCGGTGTCGAAGAAGCCCTCCTCGTCGAGGATCTCGCCGCCCTCGCTCTTGAAGTATTGGCCGACCACGAAAGGCCCCTTCACCATCAGCCGGCCGAAGGTCGTCCCGTCATGCGGCAGGCGACGGCCCGCGTCGTCCACCAGTTTCAGCTCGATGCCGACCGGCGGGCGTCCCTGCTTGAGGGTGAAGCGCAGCTGCTCTTCCGGCGACAGCTTCGCGGTCTTGCCGGTCGGGGTGGCGAGCGTGCCCAGCGGTGAGGTTTCCGTCATGCCCCACGCGTGGGTGACCGAGACGCCGTAGTCGTCGCGGAAGGCGCGGACCAGGGCCTCCGGCACCGCAGAGCCGCCGATCACCACGCGCTTGAGCGTCGACGGCTTCAGGTTGTTCTCGCGCATGTGGGTCAAGAGCATCTGCCAGACGGTCGGCACCGCGGCGGAGAAGGTGACCTCCTCGCTCTCCAGCAACTGGTAGACCGAGGCGCCGTCCAGCTTCTGGCCCGGCATCACCAGCTTCGCGCCCGCCGCCGAGCAGGAGAAGGCGAGGCCCCAGGCGTTGGCGTGGAACATCGGCACCACCGGCAGCACCGTATCGGTCGCCGAGATGCCCATGACGTCCGTGCCCATGGTCACGAGCGTGTGGAGGAAGTTCGAGCGGTGCGAATAGAGCACGCCTTTGGGATTGCCGGTGGTGCCGGAGGTGTAGCAGAGGCCGGCGGCGGTGTTTTCGTCGAAGTCGCCCCAGACGCAATCGGCGGATTGCCCCTCCAGCAGCGTCTCAAAACAGAGCGCGCCGGGATAGGCCGCGTCGTCCATGTGCGCGGCGTCGGTCATCACGACGACGTGCTTGACCGTCGGCATCTTGGCGCGGTGCTCGAGCAGGACCGGCAGGAAGGTCAGGTCCGTGAACAGGACCTTATCCTCGGCATGGTTGATGATGTAGCAGAGCTGCTCGGGGAACAGTCGTGGGTTCAGCGTGTGGCAGACCGCCCCCATGCCCATGATGCCGTACCAGGCCTCAATGTGGCGCGCGGTGTTCCAGGCCAGGGTCGCGACCCGGTCGCCGGGCGTCACGCCCAGCGCCTTGAGGACGTTGGACAGCTTCTTGGCGCGGGTGTGGACCTCCGCATAGGAGCTGCGGACGATCGGTCCCTCGATGGAGCGGCTGACGATCTCCCGGTCGCCGTGCCAGTTGTTGGCGTGGTCGAGGATCTTGTCGACCGTCAGCGGCCAGTTCTGCATCAGGCCAAGCATCGGCCACTCCTCCCAATCGGTCCCCACCAGCCCCTCGCAGGCTTTTCAACAGGGTACTTGCCTGAACGCCGATAAGCAACGCAAGCGCCCTCACCGGGCGGCGTCTGCGTCAGGTTAGCCAGGCCTTCGCGGCGGCTTCGGTCGGCGCGGTCGCATCGACCTTCGGCCAGGCGACCTGGTCGGCGCCATAGCGCTCGATCTGGCCATGCAGAACCTCCAGTGTGGCGTCCGAGGCGTCGCCCGTCCTGGCCGCCACGCGCGCCTCCAGCACCGCCACGGGCGCCTCCAGCCACGCCCCGCGGAAAGTCACGCCGAGGTCGGCGGCGAGCTGCTCGGCCCGCTCGCGCATCCGCGGCTCGGTGAAGGTCGCGTCGAGCACCACGGCGTGGCCGGCCTTCAGCAGGTCGCGGGCGTTCTGCAGGGCGGTGTCGTAGACCCGGTCGTAGAACTCCGGGGTGTAGATGTCGCGAGACAGCCGATCGAGGTGGCCGGCGCCCGCCAGCCGCTTGCGGACCTCGTCGGTGCGCAGGACCACGGCGCCAGGCGCGGCGCCGAGGCCCGGCGCGACGGCGCGGGCGAAGGTCGACTTGCCGGTGCCTGAGAAGCCGCCGACCGCGGCCAGCACCGGCGCGGGCGGCGACAGGTGCGCGATCGCCGCCTCCAGGTAGGCCCGCGCGGTCTCGACCTCGCCGCCGTGGGCGGTGACGTGGGCGCGCACGCCCGCCCGGACCGACAGCATCAGCGGCAGGGCCGCGATCCCCGCCCAGAGGCTTGGCGCGAAGCTGCGGGCCGCCTCGTCGAGATAGGCCGACAGCACCCGCACGCCCGCGTCGCGCCGGCCGCGGAAATCCAGGTCCATGAGCAGGAACGCCAGGTCGTACTGTACGTCGAGGTCGGACAGGAGATCGTTGAATTCGATGCAGTCGAACAGCACCGGCCGGCCGTCCTCGATCAGGATGTTCGCGAGGTGCAGGTCGCCGTGGCAACGCCGCGCGAAGCCCATGTCGCGGCGCGCCTCCAGCAGGGGCCGCCGCCGGGCAAGCTCGGCGGCCGATCTGGCGACCAACTCCTTGATGCGGCCGGGGTCGAAGCTATCCGCAAGCTCGGCGAACAGCCGGGCGTTGGAGGCGACGGTGAAGTCGAGCGCGCTGTACCCGCCCTGTGGCCGCAGCGGCGCCGCGGCGTGCAGGCGCGCGATCGTGCGGCCCAGCGTGTCGGCCATCTCGCCGTCGATCACCGAGGGATCGTTGGAAAGCACGGCCCGATCGTCGAAGCGGCGCATCTCCAGCGCATATTCCGCCGCCTCGCCGGCTCCGTCCCAGGCCAGGCCGCCGCCGGGCTGGCGGGTGATCGCGCGCACGCGGCGATAGATGTCCGGCGCGGCGGCCCTGTTGAAGGCGAGCTCGCGGTCCAGCGCCCACTTGCGCCGTTCGACGGTGCGGAAATCCACATAGCCCAGGTCGGCGTTGCGCTTGACCTTCCAGGCGACCTCCCCGGCCAGGAAGACCCGCGCGCAGGCTGTCTCAATGGTGCGGTCCGATTGGGCTTTCAGCCAGGCGACGAGGTCCGCCTCGCCGGGCGCGCTCAAGGAAACAGCCTTTGGGTCGTCCAGCCCTCGCCGACCCGCGTGAACACCAGCCGCTCGTGCAGGCGGAACGGGCGGTCGCGCCAGAACTCGATGCTCTGCGGCGCGACCCGGAAGCCGTTCCAGTGCGGCGGGCGCGGGACTTTGCCGAGGGCGAATTTCAGCCCGAACTCGGCGATCTTCTTCTCGAAGGCCAGGCGGTCGGGCAGCGGGCGCGACTGCTCCGAAGCCCAGGCGCCGAGCTGGGCGGGCCGCGCGCGCGTCGCCCAATAGGCGTCAGCCTCGGGCGCGGAGACCGGCGTGACCGCGCCGCGCACCCGCACCTGGCGGCGCAGCGACTTCCAGTGGAACAGCAGCGCGGCCTGCGGATTTGCCGCGAGCTCGCGGCCCTTGGCGCTCTCGACGTTGGAATAGAAGACAAAGCCGCGCGCGTCGGCGTCCTTCAGCAGCACCATGCGCACGTCGGGCAGACCGCTTGCGTCCACCGTCGCCAGCGACATGGCGTTGGCGTCATTCGGCTCCTTGGCCAGCGCCTCGGCCATCCAGGCGTTGAACAGCGCGAGCGGATCGTCCTCGCTGAGCAGGGGCAGGGGTTCGGCGGCCGTCACCTGGCGGACGTACTCGTCCTCGGTGGGGGACGGCGGAATGAGCGTCTTTTCGGTCATCGCCGCCGATATAACCGAACCGGCAAGACCTTCGCGAGGCTTAACCGGGCCTTGACCAACTCAGACCGATCTTCCGGCGCGATGTCGTCCGACGCTCCGATTTCGTTGAAGGCCGCCCGCGAGGTGTTGGGCGTGGGCCCGCTCGTCTCGCCGGGGGAGCTGCGCCGCGCGTTCGGAGCCGCCGCCAAGCGCGCCCACCCGGACCGGCCCGGCGGCGGGGCCGAGCGCTTCCGGCAGGTGGTCGAGGCCTACCACCGGCTTCAGGCGCTGCAGCCCGGCGCCGAGCGCATCATCCAGCCGCCCGCGCCACGGCCGCCGCAGCCCGGCGTGCTGGAGATCAGTCCATTGATGGCGCTGCGCGGCGGCCTGGCCGAACGCACCGTGGGCGGCAAGCGGGTGCGCATCCGCCTGCCGGCCGGGCTTCGCGCCGGCGACGTGGTCAGGACGGCGGGCGGCGCGCTGCATGTCGCCATCCGCGGCACGCCGCAGATGCTAGTGCGCGGCGACGACCTCTGGGTCACCGTGGCCGTGATGCCGCGGGTGCTGGAGGACGGCGGCCGCGTGGCGTTGGAGACCCCGCTCGGCCGGCGCATCGTCTGGCTGACCGAGAAGGCCGGCGAGCGAAAGCTGGTCCGCCTGGTAGGCCAGGGCCTGCCGCCGCGCGGATCGCACCGCCAGGGCCATCTCTTCCTGCGGTTGGCGCCCCAGGAGGGCCAGGCCAACTCGGCGGCCCGCAACCTGCTGCGCCGCTTCACGGCGGCCTGGGCGGCATGACCGCGAATTAACCGGCGGCGCGGGAGATGGCGCCCTAAGAAAGACGCCGCCAAACCTGCGCGGAGCTTCCGATGCCCACTCTCCTGAAGTTCCTGGCGCTGATCTCGGCCGCGGTGTCCCTGGCCGGCGCCGCCCAGGCGAGCGCCTCTCAGGCCGGTCCGGTCGGCGAGCGTCACCTGACCGCGACCGACGCCACCGCAGCCCTGCGCGACGCCGAACATCGGCCGACGGTGCGGGTCACGGTCTGGTATCCGGCCGCGGCGGACGCCAAGGCGGAACGCATCGACCTCGGCCCGCCGGGCAAGCCTCTGTTCACGGTGGGCGCCGTGGCAAAAAACGCCGCCTTCGCCGACGCCAGGCCGCGACCTGTCATCCTGTTCTCCCACGGCTTCGGCGGGACGGCGCGGATGATGGGCTGGTTCGGCGTGCCGCTGGCGCGCGCCGGTTATGTGGTGATCGCCGTGGACCATCCCGGCAACAACGGTCTCGACAAGATGACCGCCGCCGGTGCGATCCTTTCTTGGGACCGGGCGCAGGACCTGCGCGCGGCGCTCGAGGCGGCCAAGGCCGACCCGGCGGTCGGGCCGCACATGAACGTCAAGCGGCTCGGGGTCTCCGGCTTCTCCGCAGGCGGCTTCACCTCATTGATCAGCGCCGGCGCCAACGTGGACATGAACCGTCTCCTCGCCTTCTGCCGCGCCAATCCGGCCGACGGCGTCTGCGCCCCGCAGAAGGAGTTCGCGCTGACGATGGAGGACGCCCAGAAGGCGCTGGCCTCGCCGGAGCTCGCCGCCGAAGCCGCCCACGCCGGCGACGACCATGCGATCCCGGGCGTGCGTGCGGCCTTCGCCATCGCGCCGGCCATCGTCCAGGCCCTGCCACCGGAGGGCCTGGCGAAGATGAAGATCCCGGTGGCCATCATACTGGGCGACGCCGACCCCGTGGCGCCGCCCGCCACCAACGGCCTAGTCGCCGCCAGGGCCATCCCGCACGCGCAATTGAGGGTGCTGCCGGGCGTCGGACACTACGACTTCCTGGCGACCTGCACCGCCGAGGCCCTCGACAAGGTCCCGCTCTGCACCGCCAAGGTCGCGCAGGACGCGACGCATCAGGCGGCCATCGGCATGGCGCTCAGCTTCTTCAAGGCCACGCTAGGCGCGCCGTGAGGCCGATTGCGGGAGCGTTGGCTTCGGGCCTCCCTTAAGGTTCTCCACGATTCGAGCGGGAACCGGCTGACAATGCGCACCACGAACCTCTCGGCCATGGCCGCTGTCGCGCTTTGCCTCGCGAACGCGGCGCAGGCGGCGAGCCCGGTCGGCGAGCGTCACCTGGAGGCGACCAACCCCACGGCCGCCCTGCGCGACGCCGCGCATCGGCCCACGGTGCGGGTGACGGTCTGGTACCCGGCGGCGGAAGGCTCGGTCGAGCAGACCCTGGACATCGGGCCGCCGGGGCGGCCGCTGTTCTACGTGGGCGAGGCGGCGCCGGACGCCGCCTTTGCAGACGCGCGGCCCAGGCCCGTGATCCTGTTTTCTCACGGCTATGGCGGCTCGGCCCGCATAATGGCGTGGTTCACCACCATCCTGGCCCAGCAGGGCTTCGTGGTGATCGCCGTCGACCATCCGGGCAACAACAGCGCCGATCCGATGACGGTCGCCGGGGCCGTCCTGTTGTGGGACCGGGTCGGCGACCTGGAGGCGGCCCTCGATCGGGCCAAGGCCGACCCGGTGATCGGCCCGCATCTCGACCTTCGGCGGCTGGGGGTCGCCGGCTTCGCCACCGGCGGGCTCAACGCCCTGGTGGCCGCCGGCGCGCGGGTGGACCCGGCGCGGTTGCGCAGGTTCTGCACGGCGCACGCCGACGATGGCATGTGCAAGCCGCAGCCGGAGTTCCCGGTGACCGCGGATCAGGCCGCAGAGGCGCTGGCCGCGCCGGACCTTGCGGCCGACGCCGCGCGCGCCGGCGACGACCGCTCGATCCGCGGCGTCAGCGCCGTGTTCGCCATCGCGCCAGCCTTCGTCCAGGCCCTCGATCCGGCCAGCCTCGACGCGATCGACAAGCCCGTCGCCATCGTGCTGGGCCAGGCGGACACGGTCGCCGCGCCGAACACCAATGGCGGCGCGGCCGCGCGCGCCATCCCGCGCGCCCAGCTCACCGTCCTGCCCGGTGTCGGCCACTACGACTTCGTGGCCGCCTGCAGCCCCGAGGGGCGCGCGAACCTGACCATCTGCCGCTCGCCCCTGCCGCAGGGCCCGACCCATATGCGGACCCTCGAAACCGCACTCGCCTTCTTCGGCAAGACCCTGGGCCGGCCCTAGGTTTGGCGCGGCGCGGCTTAGCCGCTACAAGCCCGGCCATGTCGCACAATACGTTCGGCCATCTGTTCCGCGTGACGACCTGGGGCGAGAGCCACGGCCCCGCCCTGGGCTGCGTCGTCGACGGCTGTCCGCCCGGCATTCCGCTCACCGAGGCCGACGTACAGGGCTGGCTGGAGAAGCGCCGCCCCGGGCAAGGCAAGTTCGTCACACAGCGCCAGGAGCCGGACGCCGTTCGCATCCTGTCCGGCGTCTTCTCCGACGAGCGCCGTCCACAGCAGGTGACCACCGGCACGCCGATCTCCATGGTCATCGACAACGTCGACCAGCGCAGCCGCGACTATTCGGAGATCGCCACCGCCTTCCGCCCGGGTCATGCCGACTACAGCTATTTCGCCAAATATGGCGTGCGCGACTATCGCGGCGGCGGCCGGCAATCGGCCCGCGAGACCGCGGCGCGCGTTGCGGCCGGCGCGGTGGCGCGGTTGATCCTGCCGGGCGTCAGCATCCGAGGCGCGGTGGTGCAGATCGGCCCGCACGCCGTGGCGCCGGACCGCATCGATTTCAGCCAGACCGAAACCAATCCCTTCTGGTGCCCCGACCCGAAGATGGTCCCGGTGTGGGAAGAGCACCTGGAGACCATCCGCAAGGCCGGTTCCTCGACAGGAGCCATCGTCGCCGTCGAGGCGGTGGGCGTGCCGGCCGGCTGGGGCGCGCCGATCTATGGCAAGCTCGACGCCGAACTGGCCGGGGCGCTGATGTCAATCAACGCCGCCAAGGGCGTGGAGATCGGCGCCGGCTTCGCCGCCGCGGCGCTGACCGGCGAAGAGAACGCCGACGAAATGCGCGCCAATGACGGCAAGGGCGGCAACGACGGGCCCGTGTTCCTGTCCAACAGCGCCGGCGGGGTGCTGGGCGGCATCTCCACCGGTCAGCCGGTGACCGCGCGGGTGGCGTTCAAGCCGACCTCCTCGATCCTGACTCCGCGCCGCAGTCTCAATGAGGCCGGGGAGGAGATCGAGCTGCGCACCAAGGGCCGCCACGACCCCTGCGTCGGCATCCGCGCCGTGCCGGTGGTCGAGGCGATGGTCGCCTGCGTGCTGGCCGACGCCTACCTGCGCCACAGGGGCCAGACCGGCCAGGGCTGAACGGGCGCGCAATCCTGCGGTGGTGAAGATGTCGCGGCGCACGCTCTGGTTTGATTTCAGGATTATTCAGGCTCGACAGGCAGTTAGCTGTTAACCGGAACGCCGTAATTTGGCGTTGATCGTATAGGCTGCCGCTACGTAATCAGCGGCACCCTCGCGGACGCCGACTCGGAGCCCCCAGGGATCCGGCCGGCCAGAACGGACGATGGAAACGCCTTGCGATACGAGTTGTTGAAAATCCTTCTCGTCGACGACAACCACCACATGCGGTTGTTGCTGAGCGAGATTTTGCGGGCGCTCGGCGTGCGCCAGCTCTACGAGGCCGGCGACGGCGCGCATGGCCTTCAGATGATGAAGAACCACCCGGTCGACGTCGTCATGACGGACCTCTCCATGCAGCCGATGGACGGGATCGACTTCGTGCGCCTGCTGCGCAACTCACCCGACAGCCCGAACCAGATGTGCCCGGTGATCATGATCACCGGGCACTCGACGATGCAGCGGGTCAACGAGGCTCGCAACGCAGGGGTCAACGAATTCCTGGCCAAGCCCTTGACGGCGCGCGGGGTCATCGAGCGCCTGGACCGGGTTGTCGAGCATCCGCGGCCGTATGTGCGGACCGCCGACTATTTCGGCCCCGACCGCCGCCGCCGCGCCGACCCCAACTTCCCGGGCCCCTGGCGCCGCCAGGGCGACGGGGCGCAGCGATCCGCCGCAACCGACGACAGCTGAGCGGCCTTCTTCCGGCGCGCATGCCAGGGCAGGATGTCACGGTCGCCGGAGAGTTTCCCCGCATGTCCTTTCGAACCATCGTCTTGCGCGCCGCCCTGCTCAGCGCCGCGCTGCCGCTTCTGTCCGGGTGCCTGGCCGTGGGCGCGGCGGGCGCGGTGGGCGGCGCGGCGATCAGCGTCGCCGGCGCCGCCGTCGGCGTCACGGCCAAGGCCGTCGGCGCGACGGCCCGCGGGGCGGGCGCGGTCGCCGGCGCCGTGATCCCCGGCGGCAGGAAGGACGAGCGGCCCGGCGGCTAGGCCAGGTTCAGCGCGCAGCTCTCGCCCACGGTCGGGCGCGAGACCACGATCCGCGACAAGCCCGGGAAGTCGGCTTTCAAACGATCTGCAAACCACAGGCAGATGTGCTCCAGGGTCGGGCTCTCCAGCCCCGGCCTTTCGTTCAGCAGGCCGTGGTCCAGTTCGGCCGCCGCGGCGCGCAGCCGACGATCCAGTTCGCCCAGGTCCGCGACCCAGCCGACGGCGCCCTGCGCCTCGCCGCGCACCGTCGCCTCCACGCGGAAGGAGTGTCCGTGCAGGCGCGTATAGGGCCCGGGCGGCCCGTCCGGCAGATGATGCGCCGCGTCGAAGGTCGCGGCCTTGGTGATCTCGAAAATGCTGGAGCTCATCCGGTCTCTGAGGCCCGCAGCCCCTCGCGTCTCGTGAACCTCAGGCGATGCCGAGGTACTTGTGGGTCTGGACGCTTAAACGCCAGCGGGGATGGGCAAGGCAATAGGCGATGGCGGCCTTGGTGTTCTCGGCGAGCGCCGGGCCATCCATCGGCTGCAGCAGGAACCGTTCGAACGCCAGGGCCTCGAAGCGGGCCGGGTCGACGCCGGCCTGCGGATAGACGAGTTTCAGCTCCTGGCCGCTCGCCTGCGCCAGGGCCGCATCGGCCTTCGGGCTGACGCAGATCCAGTCGACGCCAGGCGGGGCTGCGATTGTGCCGTTGGTCTCCAAGGCCAGCGAGAAACCTCGCCCATGCAGGGCCGCCACCAGGGGCCCGTCGAGCTGCAGCAAGGGCTCGCCGCCGGTGAGCACCACCAGGCGGTTGTCCGGACCGCCCTGCCAAGCCGCCTCGATGGCCTCGGCCAAGGCGTCGGCCGAGCCGAACCGGCCGCCGCCCGGACCGTCCATGCCGACGAAATCGGTGTCGCAGAAGCTGCAGATCGCCGTCGCCCGATCCGCCTCGCGCCCGGACCACAGGTTGCAACCTGAAAAGCGGCAGAACACCGCTGGGCGGCCGGCCTGCCCGCCTTCGCCCTGCAGGGTCAGGAAGATCTCCTTGACGGCGTAGCTGCTCACGGCCGCAGCACCGGGCGATCCTGGGCGACCCAGCCCTCCCAGCCGCGGACACGCAGTTCGCAGGCCGGGCAGGTCCCGCAGCCGTGGCCCCAGGGGTGCAGCATGTCACGTTCGCCGAGATAGCAGGTGTGGCTGTCTTCGACGATGACACGAACCAGGTCCTCGCCGCCCAGGCCCTTGGCGAGCGCCCAGGTCTCAGCCTTGGTCAGCCACATGAGCGGGGTCTCGATGACGAAATCCTGCGCCATGCCCAGGTTGAGCGCGCTTTGCATGACGTCCAGGGTGTCGCGCCGACAGTCAGGATAGCCGGAGAAGTCGGTTTCGCACATGCCGCCGACCAGGCTCCTCAGGCCTCTCCGGTCGGCCAGCGCGGCGGCATAGACGAAGAACGCCAGGTTGCGGCCGGGCACGAAGGTCGAGGGCAGGCCGTTGGCGGTCATCTCGATGGCGCGATCGGCGGTCAACGCCGAGCGGGCGACCGCGCCGAAGCCGCGCATCTCCAGCAGATGGTCCTCGCCCAGCCGCGGCGCCCACTGCGGGAACCGCTCGGCCACGCGGGCGCGGACCGCAACCCGGGCTTCGAGCTCGACCGCGTGCCGCTGGCCATAGTCGAAGCCCACGGTTTCGACCCGCCCATACCGCTCAAGCGCCCAGGCCAGGCAGACGCTGGAGTCCTGCCCGCCCGAGAACAGCACCAGGGCGCCGGCCTCCCGCCGGGTTTTTGGGTCGATCATCGCCCCCATATGCGCGATCGGCGGCCGATCCGGAAGGCCGGCGCTCGGCGAGGCGCGTCGGCAGGCGCGGGGCTTCGTGAGGGCCGATATGTCAGCGGTGTCATTTAACCTATCCGCAAGCGCTTTGCCCCATGGTGGCATGACGTTACGCGCCACAACCTTCGGCTGTTCATGTCCCTGTCCGCGTTCTTTTTCGACCGAGTGATCAGCGACGTCTGTCAGCAGATGGACGGCGTGGCCGCGCTTAGCGAACAGCTTTCCCGTCAACGGCTGACGCCGGACGCGGAGGCCTGCGTCAGCGGGGTTGCGGAGGCGGCCGTCGGCGTGCGCCACCTGATGGCCCTGGCGCGGGACCTGCGCATCGCGACGATCGAGGGTTTGGCGCTTGATCCCGCGCCCCTGCGCCTTCGCGAGCTGGTCGACGACGTTCACAGTCGCTGGCAACCCCAGGCGCAGGCCAGCGGCGTGACCCTGCTGGTTTCGTACGACGGAGATCCCGAAGCCTGCGCCGTCGGTGACCGCGGCCGGCTGTTGCAGGTGTTCGACGGCTTCGTCGGCGAGGCGGTGGCCAGCATGCGCCGCGGCGCCGTGGAAGCCAGCCTTCGCACCGTCGTCGGCGCGGAGGGCATTCGCCTGGAAGGCCGCGTGCGCGGCGCCCGCGATCCGGCCTGGGAATCCCAGGACCTCGAAGCCCGCGTCCGCAACGTGGAGGCCCGCTTTGGCCTGGAGGTGGCGATCGGCGTGGTGCTCGCCCGCCAGATCGTCGACGGCATGGGCGGCGTGCTGCGCAGCGAAGGCGCGGGCGGGGCGGCGGAGACGGTGATCTTCGAAGTGACCCTGCCCGCCGCCGAGGCCGCGCCGGTCGAGGCGTTGCAAGCCGCCGAGCGCACGGTCCACATCCTGGTGGTCGATGACAACGCCACCAATCGCATGGTCGCCCAGGCGCTTTGCGAGATGTTCGACTGCACCTGCGAAAGCGCCAACGACGGCGCCGAGGCCGTGGAGGCCGCCCGCGGCGGCCGCTTCGACCTGATCCTGATGGACATCAAGATGCCGGTGATGGACGGCGTCGCCGCGGCCCGCGCCATCCGCGCCCTGCCCGGCCGGCCCGGCGCAGTGCCGATCATCGCGCTTACCGCCAACGCCGAGCCGGAAGACGCCGAAGGTTATCTGGCCGCGGGCATGAACGGCGTCGTCGAAAAGCCGATGAAACCGGAGCACCTGCTGGCCGCCCTGCAGGAAGCGCTCGGCCAGGCCGGCGCCGCCGACGCCGCCGCCGCGGCCTGACACACCGCTCCCCTCGCACCGCGGGAGAGGCATCCAGGCCGTCGCCAGATGGCCGGCGCGCCTGTTAGGAAAAATTTCGAATTTAAGTGTTGCAGAGCCGCCTTCTTCGTGGCCGTTAACTATTCGGCTGTCAGTAGCATGGATGCGAGGGTTTGGTGATGGACATCAGGATTGCAGCTTTGGGCGTTATCGCGTCGCTCACATTCGCTTCTCAGGCGAATTCTGCGGTGGTTACCTTCGGTTTCAGCAACGGAGCGGGGGTCAGCGGCAGCGGGACCTTTACGACCACCCTGAACGTCTCGCCGACCGATCCCAATCCTCTCTGCGGGATGGTGGGCCAGAATGCCTGTCGCGCCGATCCGCCGGGGGCATACAGCATCACCAGCATCAGCGGCACGTTCTCGGACACCGCCGACGGCATCAACAACGCTGCGATCACGGGCCTGATCCCGATCAGCCCGGCGAACGAACGGGACGCGGTTTTCGACCCGCTGGTCCCGACCAGCCTGAGCTTCTACGACCTGACGCCGTCGTCGAACGGGGCCTTCACCTACAACAACTTGTTTTTCCCCGCCGGCTCGCCGATCGACTGCGCCTTCCCGTTCTCGGGAACCTTCCTCGATGTGTTCGGCCTGGCCTTCAATGTCGCCGGCGGATACGCGGTCGACCTGTGGGGCGACGGTGATCTGCACGGACCCGGCACGCTTACCTACGGCGTCCGCGTCACGGACGGGACCAGGTTCCTGGTCGATCAGTTTGACGGGGTGAATGCGACGGCGACGATTCCCGAACCCGCGACCTGGATGATCATGCTGATGGGCTTCGGCGCGCTCGGCTACGCCTTGCGTCGGCGCCGCGTGGCGCTCCAGGCCTAAGTCCGGTTTCGCGAGCGGCGTCGGATTCCGCAACAGCCTTGCGCCCCGCCCGCGCTCCGCGCCGGCGCGACCTCAGGCCGTTGCGGAACTCTCCCGCCGTGCGAGGCGATGCAGCATCGTGGCCACCGTCAGGCCCGCGCCCTGCAGCACCGCGGCCAGGATGAGGACACCACGCACCTTGCCGTCGCTGACCACGAGGGACGCCAGCAAAGGCCCAAAGGCGCCGGCGAGGAGCTGGACAGCGCCGCTTTGCATCGCGGCTCGTCGGGAGGGGTCCGCCTCTACCGTCATCGGGACGAGGAAGGGGCCGGCGACAAACGCCGCCAGACCCGAAAGACCCGTCATGCCGACGAACAACCAGGCCGGCGCGTGCAGGGCATAGACGCCCCAGGTCGCGGCGAACACCGCGGCGCATACCCAGAAGACGGTGACGTAGCGGACTCGCCCAGCGAGGACCGTGGCGAGCAACCCACCCGCCATCTGGCAGGCCAGCCCGACGGAAATTGCGGTGCGTCCGACCGGCACGCTGAGGTCGGCCTGCCGCGCCAGCGGAATGACATAGACCGAGACCGCGGTGAGGGCCGCCGCCATGAAAAGTGTGCCCCCTAAGGCGACCCAACCGCGCAACGGCGGGGCGCCGGCGGTCTGCGGCCCTTCCGCCGTGACGGCCCCCAGCTTGCGAGGCAGGAAGAATGCGACGGGGATGGCCAGCGCCGCGCCGACCGCGACCGTCACGTAGCCGCCGTTGGCGCCGAAGGTCGGCAGCACCAGCGCCGAAAGGCCTGTGGCGACCGCCAACTGGGTGAGGCCCATGCCGGTGAACAGCACCGCAGCCCAGCGTTCCGGCGTCGCCGTGCGCGAGATGAAGCCGATGGAGATCCACAAGAGGACACCCTCAGGCAGGCCCGCCAGGGCCCTGACCACCATCACCCCCTGGCCGCTCGCCCGCACCGTCGCCAAGTCGAGCGCCACAAGCGCGATCGCGGCGATCACCGCGACGGTTCGCAGCCGGACAGGCTTGAACAATATGCCAGCCGCGCCGGTCACCAGGCCGGTGCTCAGAGCTTCCAGCATGGCGGTCAGGCCGATCCCCGAGGCGGAGAGCCGCCCTTCTTCGGCGAGGCCGGCGAGCAGCAGGCCCATCAGGCCGGAGATCAGGAGCGCGAGCAGGCCCAGGGCGATGGCCGCGGCGGCCTCGGCGGGCGTGAACGGCGGTCCGGCGACCTCGTTCACCACATCGTCGGGCGCATCGCCCGGAACCGCATCCGCGGTGATCCGTGAGGATGAACCAAGCCCAGAGCCCATGAGGTCGATCTCGCGCGGAATGAGGTTTGCGAGGATCGTCCTGATTGGCGGACGGCGTCTAACGATAAGTGGTTCGCGCGGCCTCGGCGTTGGTTTCGGCTGCAAGTTTATTGCAGCGAGCGGCCCTATTGCGCGTCCGGCCGCAATGACCTAGGTCGCTTCCCTCGCTTTGGGGGAGAAAATGGCCGAGGCCCAGGGGACGCCAGGCAAGGCATCCGGAACGGCGCCCTCGCTCGACGAGGTCCGCCGGCGGATCGACGCCATCGACGCGGAGCTCCTGCGCCTGGTCGGAGAGCGGGCGCGGATCGCCCACGACGTCGCCGCGGCCAAGGCCGCCGCCGGGGACGCCGGCCGCTTCGGCCTGCGGCCAGGCCGCGAAACCCTGCTGCTGCGCAAGCTGCTCGCCGGCCGCAACGGCGCCTCGGCGAGCCTGATCGTCCGCGTCTGGCGCGAGCTGATCGGCGACAGCCTGGCGACCCAAGGTCCGTTCCACCTCGCCGTCTGGGGCGGTCGCGACGCCGCACGCGCCGTCGAGGTGGCCCGCCTGCGCTTCGGGGCGGCCCCGTCGCTGCGCCAGGCCGCCAAGCCCGAGGACGCGCTCGCCGCGGCGAAGACCCCCGGCGGGGTCGCGGTCTGCGCACTCGGCCCCGACAGCGCCTGGTGGGGCCGGCTGCTGGCCGAGCCGAAGCTGCGGGTGTTCGCCGCCCTGCCCTGCCTGGCCGCCTGGGGGCCGCTCTCGGCCCTGGCGGTCGCCGAGGTGGAGGTGGAGCCGACCGGCGATGACCGCACCTACTGGGTCACCGACGCCAAGGGATCGACTGGCTCGATCGTCGAGACCCTGAGCCGCGACGGGGTCGCCGCCACCCTGTTGATCGAGGCCGGCGGGCTGAAGCTGTTCATGCTGCCGGGCTTCTACCAGGCCGATGACGCGCGCCTCGCCAGGGCGCCCGGCGGGCTTTCCGGCGTGATCGGGGCTGCACCGGCGCCGCTGGACGTGTAAGAGGCGCGGGCTCCCCGCCGGGCTCGCAGCCTGGCTCCACATCATCTCCGCGTTGTCATGTCGCAAGAAGCTCCCCCGCTAGACCGCGCCGCCGCCGCGCGGCCCCTTCCGAAGCCCGGCATCCTGGACATCCACGCCTACGTGCCGGGGAAGTCGAAGGCCGAGGGCTTCGCCGACCCGATCAAGCTGTCGGCCAACGAGAATGCCCTGGGCTCGAGCCCGCTGGCCCAGGCCGCCTATGAGAGCGCCGAGCGGTCGCTGCACGTCTATCCCGACCCACGGGCGTCGATCGTCCGCGCCGCGATCGCCGAGCGCTACAGGCTGGAACCGGAGCGGCTGATCTTCGGCTGCGGCTCCGACGAGGTGTTCCAGCTCCTCAACACCACCTTCCTTGAGCCCGGCGACAATATCGTCCAGGGCCAGTACGGGTTCGCGGCCTTCGCCATCGGCGCCTACGCGGTCCAGGGCGAGGTGCGCCGCGCACCCGAACCCGATTTCCGTATCGATGTGGACGAACTCCTGAAGTGCGTCGACGAGCGCACGCGGCTGGTCTTCCTGGCCAATCCCGGCAACCCGACCGGCACGTGGATTCCCTTCTCCGAAGTGCGGCGGCTGCACGACGCCCTGCCGCCCAGCGTGGTGCTGGTGCTGGACGGGGCCTATGGCGAGTTCGCGCGGGATCCGGCCTTCGACGACGGCTTGGACCTGGCGAGGACCGCGTCCAACGTGGTGGTCACCCACACCTTCTCGAAACTGCACGGCCTGGCGGCGTTGCGCATCGGCTGGGGCTACGCTCCGCTGGAGATCGCCCAGGCCGTCGACCGCATCCGCCTGCCGTTCAACACTTCGATCGCCGCCCAGCGCGCGGCGGTGGCGGCGCTCGGCGACGAGGATTTCCAAAGGGCCTCGCTGGAGTTGGTCGAGACCTGGCGGCCGTGGCTGCACCAGCAGATCGGCGGCCTCGGCCTCGATGTGATCGGTCCCTCGGCCGCGAACTTCATCCTCGTCGGCTTCCCGAAGACCCCGGGCAGGACCGCCGCCGAAGCGGACGCCTTCCTTTCCGCGCGCGGCCTTCTGCTGCGCCAGCTCGGCAACTACGGCCTGACCGACCATCTGCGCATCACGATCGGGCTGGAGGCGCACAATCGGGCCCTGGTCGAGGCGCTCGCCGAGTTCATGGCCGTCAAGCCTGCGCCATGACCGAGCCCGTCTACGCGAAGATGGCGGTCATCGGCTGCGGGCTTATCGGCTCGTCGGTGATCCGCGCGGCGCGGGCCGCCGGCGTCGTCGGGACCGTCAGCGTGGCCGACGCTTCGCCGTCCGTCCGCGAGCGGGTCGTGGCCCTGGGCTTTGCCGACCTCGTCACGGGCGACACGGGCGAGGCGGTGCGTGACGCCGACCTGGTGATGTTCGCCGCGCCGGTCATGGCGATGGCCGAGGCGGCCCTGGCCGCGGCTCCGGCCCTGAAACCCGGCGCCACCGTCACCGACGTCGGTTCGGTGAAGGCCGCGGTGGTCGAGGCCCTGGCCAAGGCGCTGCCGGAGAGCTGCTTCATCGTGCCCGGCCATCCGATCGCGGGCACCGAGCAGTCCGGCCCGGACGCGGGCTTCGCCGAACTCTTCCAGCACCGCTGGGTCATCCTGACCCCGCAGCCGCGCACCGACGCGCCCTACCTGGACGCCGTCGAGCGGCTTACCGGCTTCTGGACCGCACTCGGCGCACAGGTCGAACTGATGGACGACCGCCACCACGACCTGGTCCTGGCCGTCACCAGCCACCTGCCGCACCTCATCGCCTACACCATCGTGGGCGCCGCCGCCGACCTCGAAGGCGTCACCCGCGGGGAGGTGATGAAATACTCCGCCGGCGGCTTCCGCGACTTCACGCGCATCGCGGCCTCCGATCCCACCATGTGGCGCGACGTCTTCCTGTCGAACAAGGACGCGGTCCTGGAGGTCCTAGGCCGCTTCACGGAGGACCTGCAGGCGATGTCGCGCGCCATCCGCTGGGGCGAGGGCGACAAGCTGTTCGACCACTTCTCGCGGACCCGCGAGATCCGCCGCGGGATCATCGCCGCCGGCCAGGAAAGCGCCGAGCCGAACTTCGGGCGAGACCACCGCCCGCCCGGGCAAGCTGAAACAAAACCGCAATAGTCGCAGCGTCCCATCGCCTTCGGGATAGGGGATTCGCCATGACCTCGACGTTTGCGGCCGGCCCTGCGCCGGCCGCCGGCTAGGCTTCGTTCGCACCGTGGTGGGAGGCGACGAAGAGCGGGCGGGGTTCGAGGCCCTGGCCCAGGCTGGGGCGGACGAGGACGGGGCGGTCTGTGCGCTCGCCCGGCGGCTGAAGGCGGATCCGAAACCGTCAGACCTCAAGGCGATGGCGGCGCTCTGGCTGCACGCGGCGGCCGCGGCGCCGGAGCGGATCGGCTGGATCTACGACGAGGCGGCGGAGGGCTATCTCGGCCAGCCCGTCGGCGGGCCACCGGTGCCGATCAGCCGCGCGCAGAAGCCCGAGGCGATTCCACGGGCCTTCTGGACCGCGCTGTGGGAGCTGCTGGAGGAGCCGCGGCCCCGGCTGGAAGCCGTGAACCTGACCACCAAGACGGCGGCCCTGACGGGCCTTGTCTCGCCCGGCATGCCGGCGCGTGTCGGCCGTACGGCGCTGGCCTTTCCGGGCGTCAAGGCGGCCGTCGCGCAGGGCTATCCCCGGAAGTTCACGCTGGAAGCCCTGGCCCGCTGCCCCGCCGGCTCGCTCGGCGCCCAGTTTCACGCCCTGATCGTCGACAACGGCTTCGACCTCGAGGTGCTGGACCGCGAGGCGCTCGGCCTGGACAAGCTGCCGCCGCCGCTCGATTACCTGAACGCCCGCATCCTGCAGTGCCACGACCTCTGGCACATCGTGGCCGGCTACCGCACCACCGCCCTGCACGAAGTGGCGATCTCGGGCTTCCAGCTCGGCCAGTTCGGCCACCACTACTCGGCGATGTTCCTGGCCATGGCGCTGACCCGGGTCGCCTTCGAGAGGCCGGAAGGCGGCCCTCTGATGCTGCAGACCATCCTCACCGCCTGGACCCACGGCCGGCGCACGACGCCGCTGCTGGGCGTCGACTGGGAAGCGACCTGGGACCTGCCACTGAAGGATGTGCGGGCCAAGCTGGCGCTGACGCCCTACGCCTCGCCCTTCCCGGCCGACATCTTCGAACAGCTCTCCGCCGCGGCCTGAATCGGCGCCGACATCAGCTTGCGGCTTGCGTCGCTCTATATTCACCTATATGGGTGAATAATGCTCGACGAGACGCTCATCGCCCTGGCCGACCCCACCCGCCGCGCGATCCTGGGGCGGCTTGCGGACGGCGAGGCCCGGGTCACCGAACTCGCCAGGCCTTTCGCGATCTCGCTCAACTCCGTCTCCAAACACATCCGCATGTTGGAGCGCGCCGAATTGGTGCGCCGCCGCCGCGAGGGCCGCGAACACATCCTGACGCTGAATCCGAAAGGCCTCGACGACGTCGCCGACTGGATCGCGGGCCAGCGCAGCCTCTGGGCCTGGCGGCTCGGACGGCTGGACGAGGCCCTGAAGGAGCAACCATGACCAAGACCACCGCCACCGTGCGCGCCACGCATCGTTACGACGCGCCGCCCGAGCGGGTGTTCGACGCCTGGCTCGACCCCAAGGTCGCGGGCAGGTTCCTGTTCGCCACGCCCACCGGAACCATGATCAAGGCCGAAACCGACCCGCGCGTCGGCGGCCACTTCACCTTCGTCGACCGCCGCCTCGACATGGGCGACGTCGAGCACGTCGGGACCTACCTGGAGATCGACCGCCCGCGCCGCCTCGTCTTCGACTTCGCCGTGCCCGCCTACGAGCCGACCCG
>Ga0207657_10001113_pt1 | contig 28509 bp, 27 predicted proteins | sample KBSC33metaG_FD_184316 | JGI IMG/M metagenome (GOLD analysis project Ga0207657, IMG submission 184316) | Corn rhizosphere microbial communities from Kellogg Biological Station, Michigan, USA - KBS C3-3 metaG (SPAdes) (version 2) | ecosystem: Host-associated > Plants > Roots > Rhizosphere > Soil ...
GCTGAGTGCACATCCGTGTGCACACAGCGGAATCGGCGCGATCCATCGCGCCGCCCCTTCGGGCATCGCGGCCGCTGCCGCCGCAATGCAAAGGGAACCCAGAGCAGCGCGCATCCTGCGCGCAAAGCCAAAGCAACGCAGTCCAGGCATGAACGGAATTAGGACAGCGAACCAAGCGGGCCAGCCACACCCAAGCTCAAGCCGCGCGCGGCTGCCGCATTAACAACGCCAGCAGTGCCGACAGCTTGTCGCGCATCTCGCGCCGATCCACGATGGCGTCGATGGCTCCGTGTTCGAGCAGGAACTCCGAACGCTGGAAGCCCTCCGGCAACGTTTCGCGCACTGTCTGCTCGATCACACGCGGGCCGGCGAAGCCGATCAGGGCCTTCGGCTCGCCGATGTTGATGTCGCCGAGCATGCCGAGGCTCGCTGACACGCCGCCGGTAGTCGGGTGCGTCAGCACGGAGATGTAGGGAATGCCGGCGCTGCGCAGGCGCGCGAGCGCGGCGGAGGTCTTGGCCATCTGCATCAGCGAGAACAGACCTTCCTGCATGCGTGCGCCGCCAGTCGCGGAAAAGCACACGAACGGAATGTGTTCGTCGAGCGCGCGTTCCGCGGCGAGCGTGAACTTCTCGCCGACCACCGAACCCATGGAGCCGCCCATGTAGGCGAACTCGAATGCGCAGGCAACGAGCGGGCGTGTCTTGAGCAGGCCGCGCATTGCGATCAGCGCGTCCTTCTCGCCGGTCTGCTTCTGCGCGGCGACGATGCGATCCTTGTATTTTTTCGAGTCGCGGAATTTCAACGCATCCACAGGTTCCAGCGCTGCGAACAGTTCCTCGCTGCTGCTTTCGTCGAACAACGCGGCGAGGCGCTTGCGCGCGCCGATCGGGCGGTGATGTCCGCACTTCGGGCACACTTCCAGATTGCGCTCGAGCTCTGGCCGATACAGCACGGCCGCGCACGCTTCGCATTTTTCCCACAAGCCTTCGGGCACCTTGCCCTTGGTCGTGTTGCCTTCGGTGCGAATGCGCGAAGGCATCAGTTTTTGCAACCAACTCATGTCGTCAACATCTCCCGTGCGCGCCGGCACACCATCCGGCGGCGGTGCATCGTCTTGCGGATCATGTGCCACGCGTCTGGTCCAGCGCCGCGCGGATCGGCGCGAGGAAATCGCGCGCCGCAGTGCATGCTGCTTGCGCCGACGCTGCTCCGGCGAGGCGCTCGACCAGCGCACTGCCGATCACGACCGCGTCGGCGAAGCCGGCGATTTCGCGTGCCGATGCGGCATCCTTCACGCCGAAGCCGACCGCAACGGGCCTGGATGTTTTCGTCCTGATGGCCGCAACACGCTCGCGCACCGTGGCAAAACTCAATCGATCCGCGCCGGTGATCCCGGCAAACGAGACATAGTACAGGAATCCTTCGGCCTGTTCGCAGGCGGCGGCCAGACGCGCATCGGTGGTCGTCGGCGCCGCGAGCAGGATTCGGCGCAGACCCGCAGCGCGCAACGGCTGCATCGTCTCGCCTTCCTCGATCGGACAATCCACGAGCAACATGCCATCAATACCCGCCGCGATCGCATCGCGCGCGAAACGCTCATAGCCGTAGATCTCCACCGGATTCAAGTAGCCCATCAGCACGACCGGTGTACTTGTATCCTTTTTTCGGAACTCGCCAACCCAAGCGAGAATCTGCGGCAAGCCCACGCCGTTCGCCAGCGCGCGTTCGCTGGCGTGCTGGATCACCGGCCCGTCGGCCATCGGATCGGAAAACGGCACGCCGAGTTCGATGAGGTCCGCGCCGGCTGCGACGAGCGCGTGCATCAGCGCGACCACGGCGTCCGGCGACGGATCGCCGGCCGTGACGAACGGGATCAAGCCTTTGCGGTTGGCGGATTTGAGCGCTTCGAAGCGCGCGTCGATGCGATTCACAGCGCAATCCCTTCCTTCGCCGCAATCGTATGCACGTCCTTGTCGCCGCGACCGGAAAGGTTCACAAGTATCAATTTATCCTTTTCCATGTCCCGCGCGAGTTTGATCGCGTACGCGACCGCGTGGCTGGATTCCAGCGCGGCCAGGATGCCTTCCGTGCGCGCCAGCTCGTGGAATGCGGCGAGTGCCTCGTCGTCGGTGACGCCGGCATAGGTCGCGCGTCCGGCGTCCTTGAGGAACGCGTGTTCGGGGCCGACGCCGGGATAATCCAGACCCGCCGAAATCGAATGCGTTTCGGTGATCTGGCCGTTGTCGTCACACAAAACGTAAGTGCGGTTGCCATGCAGCACGCCGGGGCGTCCGGCGGCCAACGACGCCGCATGACGGCCGCTGGCAATGCCGTCACCGGCCGCTTCGGCGCCGTGGATCGCCACGCCCGAATCGTTGAGAAACGCGTGGAACAGGCCGATGGCGTTCGAACCGCCGCCGACGCAGGCGACGAGAGCATCGGGCAGGCGGCCAAACTCATCGAGCATCTGCACGCGCGCTTCGCGTCCGACCACGGCGTTGAAGTCGCGCACCATCATCGGATACGGATGCGGACCGGCGACGGTGCCGATGATGTAGAAAGTGTCGTCGACGTTCGTCACCCAGTCGCGCAGCGCTTCGTTGAGCGCGTCTTTCAGCGTCTTCGAACCGGACGTCACCGGCACGACGGTCGCGCCGAGCAGCTGCATGCGGTAGACGTTGATTTTCTGCCGCTCGATGTCGGTCGCGCCCATGTAGACGACGCATTCCAGCCCAAGCCGCGCGGCGACGGTTGCACTGGCCACGCCATGCTGGCCGGCGCCGGTCTCGGCGATGATGCGCGTTTTTCCCATGTGCCGGGCAACGAGCGCCTGGCCGACGGTGTTGTTGATCTTGTGCGCGCCGGTGTGATTCAAGTCTTCGCGCTTGAACAGGATTTGCGCGCCGCCGATTTTTTTTGACAGCCGCTGCGCGTGATAAATCGGACTCGGCCGACCGACGTAATGCTTCAAGTCATGATCGAGTTCGGCGATGAATTCCGCATCACCACGCAAGCGCAGATAATTTTCGGTCAGCGCTGCCAGCGGCGCCATCAGTGTCTCGGCGACATAGCTGCCGCCGTAAGGACCGAAGCGGCCGTGGACGTCGGGCAAGTTGCAGTAGTCAGTCACTTTTTCCATTTTATACTTTGTCACATTCCCGTACGGCGGCGACAAACCGCCGCATCTTGTCCAAATCCTTGATGCCCGGCGCCGATTCGATACCACTGGCCAGATCCACCGCGAACGGGTGCACGAGGCGGATCGCAGCAGCGACGTTTTCCGGCGTCAGGCCACCAGCAAGGACCAGCGGACGCGGAAATTCTTTCGGAATCTTTGCCCAATCAAACGTATTGCCGCTGCCGCCCTGCCCGCCCGCGGCGTGACTGTCGAGCAAAAACCCGGCGGCTTGCGGGTGCGCGGCAACGACGGCTTCCAGATCGGCGCCGTCGCCACCCATCGCAATCGATTTCAGGTACGGACGACCATAGCGTACACAATCCGCAGGCTTCTCGCTGCCGTGAAACTGGACGAGGTCCGGCGCGACCGTGGCGATCGCTGCGGCGACAAACGCGGGATCGTCATCGTTGAACAAGGTGACGACGCTGACGAATGGCGGCAGCGCAACTCGAATCTCGCGCGCACGTGCCGGAGCGAGGCAGCGCTTGCTGCGCGGCGTGAGCACGAGTCCGATCGCGTCGACGCCGAGCGTGGCGGCGGCGAGCGCGTCCTGCATCCGCACCATGCCGCAGAATTTGATTCGGGTTCTCACGGGCGCATCGTCACTTCGTCGGGCAGTGCGTATTTTGCCGGATACAGCGGAGCCAGGAACGTGAGGCCCTGCGCCGGAGCCGTCGCGCCGGCGAGGGCGCGATCGCGTCCGGCAAGCAGTTGGGCGAGCCAGCTCTCCGCTTGTTCGCCGCGGCCGACCGGCAACAGACTGCCGACGATGTTGCGCACCATATGATGCAGGAACGCATTGGCCTGGATCTGCATGATCACGCGATCGCCCTCGCGAACGACGCTGATCTCATGCACATTGCGCATCGACGTGGGCGACTGGCAGGCGACAGTGCGGAACGCATTGAAGTCGTGTTCGCCGACCAGCGACTGCGCGGCGCGGTGCATCGCCTCGGCATCGAGCGGCACGCGCTCCCAGCCGACGTAACGTGCCTGCAGCGCTGGCCGCATCGGCCGATTGACGATCACATAGCGGTAGCGGCGCGCGAGCGCGCCGTAGCGCGCGTGAAAATCGTCGCCGACCGCCTTGGCCCAGCGCAACGCGACGCTCGGCGGCAGCCTCGAGTTGACACCGAGCACCCAGCCGCGCTCGCTGCGCTGCGCGGGCGTATCGAAATGGATCACCTGACATTGCGCGTGCACACCGGCGTCGGTGCGACCGGCGCAGGTCACCGCGACCGGATGATCGGCGACGAAACCGAGCGCCTCTTCGACCACGGTCTGGATCGCCGTCAAATGCGTGAGGCGCTGCCAGCCCGGAAAATCGGTGCCGTCGTATTCGATGCCGAGGGCAATGCGCATTGGGTTCAAAGGCTGGACGCGGAGGGCTGCATGTTACTGCCTCCCCCAAAAAAACGGCCGGGACTGGCCCGGCCGCAATTTACAACGTGGAGAGTTCGTTACTTGATTTCGGCCAGCAGCTTGCGTGCTTCGCCCTTCTGCGTGTCGTTGCCTTCGGCCATGACTTCATCGAGCATCGAGCGCGCGCCTTCCGGATCGCCCATGTCGAGGTAAGCCTTGGCCAGATCGAGCTTGGTGCCGATCGCGTCTTCGCCGGCGAAGAAATCGTCGGCCGGCTTGGCCGCCGGCGGCGGCGGCGGCGCGGCTGCCGGCTTCGGTGGTGGCGGCGGCGGCGGCGTATAAACCGGCGCGGGTGGCGGCACGTAGGCGGGTGGCGGCGGCGGCGTTGGACGGCTGCTCACGGCCGGAGCACTGGCGGCCGTCGCCGTGTTGTCGGTCAAATCGAAATCGAAATTCTCTTCCGGCGCGGGCGGGCTCGGAACCGGTGTTGCGGCGAGGTGGGTGTCGAACGGACCGAGGTCGAAACTCTCCTCGTGTGCGCGCACGTCGCCGTGATCGTGCGCCGTCTCGACATGTTCGTGGTGCGGCCAGCCGGTGCCGGCGGCGGTGTGGGAGATATCTTCCTGTCCGCCGAACAGTGGATTGTGCGGCACCAGTTCTTCGCCCATGCGTCGCACTTCCTGCCATTCCGGTTGCGTCGGGTCGGCGAGGTGCGCGTACATGGTCTCGGCCGCGGCCTCGAATTTGCGCGCATCGCGATTGGCGTAATACAGACTGAGCAGTTGCAGCGACAGCTGCGGGTCGCCTGGGTTATGACGCAATTCGTCGAGCAGTTGATGCTCTTCGTCGAGCGCCGCTACCTCACCTGCATACGAAGGCGCCATTTCGCCGCCGATCGGCAGCTCGGCTTTCGGTTTGCGCATGAGGCGCATGAACGCGAGCAGGCCGAGCACGAGCAGGCCGATGCCGCCGCCGTAGAGGTACGTCGGATTCTGCCACCAGGGCAGTTCGGCAGCTGGCGCGGGGAGCGGCGCAACCTTCGGAGCAGTCGTCGGTTTCAATGGCGTAGCCGTCGAGGTCGATTTGGGTTCTTCGGGCTTTGCCGCAGGCGTAGTGGCCGGCGTGGCAGTCGCAGCCGTCGAGGGTGCGGTCGTCGTCGTGGTTGACGGCGCCGGAGTCGTACCGGCTGTGGCCGGCGTGCTCGATGGCGCAGTGGTTGGCCCGGGTGCCGGTGCCGTTGTCGGCTTGGCCGGCGTCTCGCCCGCGCTAATGCTGCCCCAGACGTCTTTTGCAGTGATACCGCCCGGCTTGCCGGGCTCGGCGGGTTTCGCTGGCTCCGTGGGCTTGGCAGCGGTCGCGGCGGTTTCGGCGGGTTTCGCCGCAGTGCTCGTCGGAATTGCCGGCGGCGGTGTTGTCGGCGTTGGCTTGGCCGCCGTGGACGTCGTAGCCGGAGTCGTCAGCGCAGGCTTCGCTGCCGTCGCCGCGGCTGCGCTTGCCTTGGTTTCCAGATCCCGCAGCTTCTTCTGCAGATCGGCGATTTCGTTCTGCTTGAGTGAAAGCATGCGCTGGTCGTCGCCGTTGATCTTTTCCAGATCCTTCACGCGCGACTTCAATTCGGTCACTTCCTGCTCGCGGCTGGCCAGCGTTTCCTTCACGCGTGCCATCTCGGCTTTGGCCTCGGTGCCGCCAGCGGTCCCGCTGGCCGTACCCGGATGATCGGATGCACCCTGCCCGCCCTTGCCCGCGGCAGGCGGCACCAGCGCCAGATGTTCGCCCGGCTTGGCCGTTGCCGGTTTCGCCGCTGGCGGTTCCGGCGCTTTCTTCGGTGCGCCGGTCGTGGCGACGACGGTAGGTTTCGCCACCGGGGTCTTGTTCGCCCACGCCTGGTTCTGTTCGTGCACGGCGGCCGCGGCCTCGGCGACCGAGCCGCTGGCCTTGACATCATCGCGCGAAGGAATGCGCAGAATCGCACCGCGTTTGAGCGCGTTGATATTTTCCCGGTAAAACGCGTTCGGATTCGCCTTGTACAGCGCCAACAGCATCTCGTTGATATTGGTCGAATCGTCCGGACGCGTCGAACGCGCGATCTCGGTCAGCGTTTCGCCGTCGGCAACCGGACCATATTCGCCGGATACGGCGGCGTGCGCGGCTTTTGGTTTCGCAGCCGGCGTCGGTGCGGGCGCCGGTTTTTCCGGTTTTGCTTCTGCAACCGGATGTGGCGGCTTCACGCGCGCCGGTGTTGGTTTGGCCTTCGGTTGCGCCGGTTCCGCAGCGATTTTTTCCGTCGGCGCCGCGTGCGTCTCACGAACCGGCGCGGGTGCCGCCGCCGCGCGCGTGGGCGCGACGACGGGCGGGTCGAGCAGCACGGTGTATTCGCGCAGCAGCTTGCCCTTGGCCCAGTTCACTTCGACAAGGAAGTCGAGCAGCGGTTCGCGCACGGAGTCTTTGCTCGTGACGTGGATTACCGACTGGCCGCGGCTGTTGGTGCTGACGCTGAAATCGAGCGGAATCGCCACACGACCGCGATCCAGGCCGACGCGCTGGAAATCTTCGGCGGTGGCGAGTTTGACGTCGAGCCCGGCGGCATCCGCCGCGTTCTCCGACAGAACCGTTATTTCCGCATCAAGTGGCTGATTCAACTTGGACTTGACCTGGATCGCGCCCAGGCCGAGTGCAAAGGCATTGCCGCCGATCAGCGCCAAGGCGATGGCAACGGATAATTTGGTCGATCCTTTCATGAGGTCACTCCCCCAACAACGTAAACAAGGCCAGCGCGCACGCCCCAAGCCTCAACTGAAGCTCGAAAACTCCTTATAACACAAACGTAACTATTGGGAAACTCAGAACAAGTTTCCGGTTTTTCGCCGATTTTGTGACCGCGCGCACAGCACCGTCTGACTACAGATACGTTTTGACAAGCAGTTCACCGACTTGCACGGCATTGAGCGCGGCGCCTTTGCGAATATTGTCCGCTACGACCCAAAGGTTCAAGCCACGCGGATGCGAAATATCCTCGCGGATGCGACCGACAAACACCGGATCCTTGCCGGCCGCATCGCCGACCGGCGTCGGATATCCCCCGGCTTCGCGGCGGTCCATGACTTCCACGCCCGGCGCCTTCTCGAGCAACGCGCGAGCTTGTTCCGCGCTGATCTTCTCGCGCGTTTCGATGTGTATGGCCTCGGCGTGACCGTAAAAAACCGGCACGCGCACCGCGGTCGGGTTCACCTGAATCGACTCGTCGCCAAGAATCTTTCGCGTCTCCCACACCATCTTCATTTCTTCTTTCGTGTAGCCGTTGTCCTGGAAATCGTCGATGTGCGGGATCACGTTGAACGCGATCTGCTTGCTGAATTTCTTCGGCTCGACCTGCTGGAAATTGAGCAGCGCCGCGGTTTGGCGGCCAAGTTCCTCGAGGCCAGAGCGGCCCGCGCCGGAAACCGATTGATAGGTGGCCACGTTGATGCGCTCGATGCCGACCGCGCGATGGATCGGCGCCAGCGCGACGAGCATCTGCATCGTCGAGCAATTCGGATTGGCGATGATGCCGCGGTTCGTGTATTGCGCGATCGCGTCGGGATTCACTTCACTGACGACGAGCGGAATGTCGTCCTGGTAGCGAAACTCCGACGTATTGTCGATGACGACGGCGCCGGCCGCGGCTGCGCGCGGCGCGTGTTCACGGCTGACCTTGCCACCGGCGGAAAAGAACGCGATGTCGACGCCGGCGAAATCGTAGTCGGCGAGATTGTGCACGGTGATTTGTTTGTTGCCGAATTCGACCTTGCCGCCGGCGCTGCGCTCGCTGGCCAGCGGCACGAGTTCGCTGACCGGGAATTTGCGCTGCTTGAGAATCGCCAGCAGCATGTCACCGACCGCGCCGGTGGCGCCGGCCATCGCAACTTTGTACTCAGCTTTCTTGCTCATGTGTTTTTCTCGGGGGCAGAAGTTATTTTGTGCGTTGCTATCGTTTCAAAACTTCGGGATTGAGCGGATTCGGCGGCCGTCCCGCTTGCGGCCCGCAGTCCAGGGCTGCTATCAGATTGTCGACAGCCACGTTCGCCATTGCGCGCCGCGTCGCCAGACTCGCGCTGCCAATGTGCGGTGTGAGCACGACATTGTCCAGCGCAAGCAGCTGCGCCGGCACGCTCGGCTCGTGCTCGAACACGTCGAGGCCAGCACCAGCAATACGTTTTTCGCTCAGCGCGGCGATCAGCGCCGTGTCGTCGACAACCCCGCCGCGCGCAATGTTGACCAGGATTGCCTCGCGTTTCATCGTCGCCAGCTCTCGGGCGCCGATCGCGTGGCGGGTTTCCTGTGTCAGCGGCAACGCGATGACGAGGAAGTCCGCATCGCGCAGCAGCGTCTCGCGATCGACGTAGCGCGCAGCGCAATCGCGTTCGATGTCTGCGCCGAGCTGCGAACGGTTGTGATAGATCACGGGCATGCGGAAACCGGCGGCGCGCCGCGCGACCGCCCGGCCGATGCGGCCCATGCCGAGAATGCCGAGCGTGCGGCCGTGCACGTCGCCGCCGAGCATGATGTGAAACGACATGCCCTGCCAGTTTCCCGCACGCAGCCAGCGCTCGGCCTCGGTCACGCGCCGCGCGGCGGCGAGCATCAGTGCCCAGGCGAAGTCCGCCACGGTTTCGTCAAGCACGCCGGGCGCGTTCGTCGCGAGCACGCCGGCGCGCGTCAGAGCGGCGACATCGAGATTGTTGTAGCCGACGCCGCGATTCGCCACCGCACGCAGCAACGGCGTAGCGGCGAGCACTTGCGCATCGACCGGATCGGCCAGACCGAGAATCGCGCCGGATTTGTCGCGCAGCTTCTGCGCCATTTCCGCGCGCGTCCAATCGCGATCGTCGACCTCAATCTCGACCGCAAAGTGTTCGCGCAGGCGTTCGACGATGTCGTCGAACAACGGTCGCGACACCCACACGCGCGGTCGATCGGGATTGCTGCTCACCAGAACTCACTCGTTCACGAATCGCTTGCCGTCGGCCTGATCGCTGGAATGCGCGGCTTCACCTCACCCACATCGCCGCACTGCGCACGCTGGCGCAACGCCTGATCCATCAGCACCAGCGCCACCATCGCCTCGGCAATCGGCGTGGCACGAATGCCGACGCACGGATCGTGGCGGCCCTTGGTGCGCACCTCGGTCGCTGCACCGGCCACGTCCACCGTGTGTCCGGGAATCAGGATGCTCGACGCCGGCTTCAGCGCGATCGAGGCAATGATCGCCTGTCCGGTGGAAATTCCGCCGAGGATACCGCCTGCATGATTGGACGTAAAGCCGTCCAAATACATCTCGTCGCGATGTTCGCTGCCGCGCTGCGTGACCGCGGCAAAACCGTCGCCGATTTCCACGCCTTTGACCGCATTGATCGACATCAGCGCGGCGGCGAGTTCGCCGTCGAGCTTGCCGTAGATCGGCTCGCCCCACCCCGGCGGCACATTCTCGGCAACGACATTGACGCGCGCACCGATCGAATCGCCGGATTTGCGCAGCGCGTCGATGTAGTTTTCCAGCTCGGGGACCATTGTCGCGTCCGGCCAGAAAAACGGATTCGCCCCAACGGCAGTCCAGTCGAACGCGTTCGGCGTCAGCGGCCCAAGCTGGGCGAGCCAACCGCGCACCGTAACCCGGAATTTTTCCTGCAACCATTTTTTTGCGATCACGCCGGCGGCGACACGCATCGTCGTCTCGCGCGCGGACGCGCGACCGCCGCCGCGATGATCGCGAACGCCGTACTTTTGCCAGTACGTGTAATCGGCGTGACCGGGCCGGAACACGTCCTTGATGTCGTTGTAATCCTTCGAACGTGCATCCGTGTTGCGAATCAGCAGCGCGATCGGCGTGCCCGTGGTCACGCCTTCATGGACGCCTGAAAGAATCTCGACTTCGTCCGCCTCATGGCGCTGCGACGTGTACTTCGATGTACCGGTCGCGCGACGAGTCAGATCGCCACGGAATTCTTCCGGCGCGATTGCCAGCCCCGGCGGACAACCATCGATCACGCAGCCGATCGCCGGCCCGTGGCTCTCGCCGAACGTGGTGACGGTGAACAGTTTTCCGAACGAGTTGCTCGACACGTGAGACTCCGCTTTGCTCGTCATTCCGGCAGGGAATGCCGGAATCCAGAAGCCGTGGATGGCAAACTCCGGACTGGACCGTGGCCGTTCCTGCGACATCCCTGTAGTCTGGATCCCGGCAATCCCTGCCGGGATGACGCACTCACAATTTCAACGTTTTTGCAGCGCCGCCTTGATCGCCTTGGCGTGCTTGACGATGTCTTCGCGCGCGATCGCGAATACGCCCATCTGTCCGACTTCGAATTCAATCCAGTTCAGCGGCAACCTCGGCAACAGCCGCGACAATGCGCGCTCGCTTTCACCGACCTCGACAATCAGCCAGCCATCCTTGCCCAGGTGTTTTGGCGCTTCATCGAGGATGCGCAGCGCGAAGTCGAGTCCGTCATCGCCTGCACGCAAGGCTAGCGATGGTTCATGGCCGTATTCGGGCGGCAGGGCGGCGAATTCCTGCTCGGTCACATACGGCGGATTGCTGACGATCAGATCGTAGACTTGACCCTTGAGCGCACCGAACAAATCGGACTTGACCGCGCGCACGCGGCTTTCCACATTCTGGAAATGTATATTCTCGCCCGCGAGCGCCAGCGCCGCGTCGCTGATGTCGGCGAGATCCACGTGCCAATCCGGGTTGTAAACGGCCATGGCAATGCCGATGCAGCCGCCGCCGCTGCACAGATCCAGCGCGCGGCGCACATCGACGCCATCGAGCCATGGCGAAAATCCCGCACGGATCGACTCGGCAATCGGTGAACGCGGTACCAGCGCGCGCTCGTCGCATTTGAACATGAGCCCGGCGAACCACGCTTCCCCGGTCAGGTAGGCGATCGGCCGGCGCTCGCGTACGCGACGTTCGATCAGCGCCAGCACTTGCTTCTTCTCGACCGCGGTGATGTTGGCGACGCCAAAATTCGGCGACAGGTCATGCGGCAGATGCAGCGTCTGCAGCACCGCGTGCGTGGCTTCGTCGAGGGCATTGTCGTAGCTGTGGCCAAAAGTGAGCCCGGCAGCGGCGAAACGGCTCGCGCCGTAGCGGATGAAATCGATGATCGTGGAAAGTTCGGCGGTCACGGCGGCGCAGGCAAGTTTTGAGCGCAGCGAGTATAGGCGAAGCCGCTACAATGTCGCGATGACTGCCTCCGATTCCCGCCTTACGATCTGGCTGATCCTGCTCGCTGCCGTTGCCGCCGGCGCCGGCTTGTGGTTGAGCCAGCACTATCTCGCTGCGCCAGCCGCACCGGCGTTGCAGAACGCCGTGTTGTATCCGGCGCCGCGCCCGATCCCGGAATTTCATTTGACCCAAGCCAATGGCCAGCCGCTCGACCGGGCCTCGTGGAGCGGACATTGGAATGTCGTCTACTTCGGCTACACGAGCTGCCCGGACGTCTGCCCGACTGCGCTCGCGGTTTTCAAGCAGACGTGGAAAGACCTCGGCGTGCTCAAGGAAAAGGTGCGCTTCGATTTCATCTCGGTCGATCCGCAACGCGATGCGCCGGAAAACCTGGCCAAGTACGTGGCTTTCTTCAGCCCCGACTTCATCGCCGCCACCGGCAGCGATGACGAACTGACCGGGCTTACGCGCGCGCTCGGGCTCATGTACGCGCGCACCACGGATGCCAACGGCGCGGTGCAGGTCGACCACAGCGGCTCTGCAGTGATCATCAATCCGCAAGGCCAGCTGATCGGCATGTTCCGCCCGCCGTTTACCGCGGCGGCGCTGGCCGCCGATCTCACGACCTTGAGTCGCTGACATGCCGATTTCCGTACTGCTGCAGTATGTGCTGCCGCATCGTTTGCTGTCGCGCATCGTCTATTGGGCGACACGCTGGACCTGGCGACCGTGGAAGAATTTTCTGATCGGCCGAGTCGTCAAGAGTTATTCGGTCGACATGACCCAGGCTGCGCAAACCGATCCTTTTGCGTTCGCCAGCTTCAATGCGTTCTTCACACGCGCGCTCAAGCCCGGCGCGCGCCACGCGCCCGCGGACGCGCGCGCGATTGCCTGCCCGGCGGACGGCCGCATCAGCCAGTTCGGAGCGATCCGCGAGGGTCGCATTTTCCAGGCCAAGGGACAGGACTTCAGCGTCACCGAATTGCTCGCCGACGAGAGCGAAGCGGCCAAGTATACAAATGGACAATTCATCACCGTATACCTGTCGCCGCGCGACTACCATCGCGTGCACGCACCGCTGTCCGGCACGCTGCGCGAAACGGTGCACATTCCGGGGCGACTGTTCAGCGTTGCGCCGCTGCCGGTTGCGCACGTGCCGCGATTGTTCGCGCGCAACGAGCGTCTGGTCTGCCATTTCGACGGTGCGCACGGACCGTTTGCCGTCGTCCTCGTCGGCGCGATGCTTGTTTCAGGCGTCGAAACGGTCTGGAGCGGCGTCGAGATTCCGCCGTACGCCTCAGCCATCCAACGCAAGGACTGGCGCGGCAAAGACGTGCATCTGCAGCGCTTCGCCGAACTCGGGCGCTTCAATATGGGCTCAACGGCCATCCTGATCCTGCCGGCCGCTGTCGCCCAGCTCGACCCAGGCCTCGCCCCCGAGGGTTTTGTCGAAGTAGGCCAGGAAATAGGCCGCTTTATTCGCTAACCGGCCGTCGCTGTTGAGTTTTATGTCCGGCGTGCAAAATCCCGGGAAATCATCGACAATGTGACGCAGGGGGTCGGAATGTGACGCAATATGCAGCGTCGTGAACAGTCGATCCTTTATAGTGGGACCGTCTTACACGGCTTTGCCCTCCGCTCATCGGACACCGGAATGTATATGCGCATCGTTCATCGACTCATCGCCCTGACGCGTTCCATCCAGTTGAATCGTCAATTCAAGGAGATCGAAAGAGCGATCGGCGAACTGCCGCTGGTCGCGCGTCGCCAGCTCGCCGCGATCGCGATGCGCGAGTTTGCCACGGCCGCGAAGAGCGAAGTGCCGCACATGTACGGCTCGGTCGACAAAGGCCCGCGTTATCAGCCTTGGGGCAACGGCACGGAACTCGGCTACGCGCGCATGCGCGGCGACAACGAGCACCTGCGCCTGCGCGGCATCGCGCTGTGGTTGACCGTCGCCTACTACGAAACCAAGCAGTCCGATTCCGGCGACATGCAGGAGCTGCATCGCCATCTGATGCGCGCACTGCGCGTGCTCAAAGAAGTGCTGCCGCCCGGCGAAGCCGCGGTCGCCGCCTGACACGAATTCACGTCAGAAGATTTCGCCGGCCTCGTGCCGGCGTTTTTTTTGCGGGTCAGCTGCGCGAGCAGACGTGTAATTCCTGCCCCACGCGCACCAGATAATCCGGCGCCTTCAGATGATTGATGCGCGCCAGTTCGCCGGCGCTGGAACACCCATGCTTGCGCGCGATCGCGGCGAGCGTGTCGCCCTTGCGCACCACGTACAGGCGCGAACGTGACTCGCGTGTCGGCGGCGCGGCGGGCACAACAGGCTGCGCCGCGGAATGCAGGTCGGCCGCAAGTTCCAGCCACTTGCCGCCGGCGCAGGCTTTGGCGTATTCCGCGGCGGCTGGCGCCGGCACTTCGATCGGACTGCCGGCGTCGAGCTTCTGGCGCGGATCAAGCGCGGGATTGAGGTTGCGCAGCGTGCGGAACCAGCCATCGGCGTTGCCGGACTGGCCCAGGCAGATCGTGAGCTCATCGAGCGAGGCCGGCTTGGCCAGCGTCACGCGCACTGACCTGGTTTCCAGTTTCGGGAACACCAGGTTGTAGCGCTCGGGATGCAGGAACAGCCAGGCCGCGGCGAGCACCATCGGCACGTAGTCGCGCGTCTCCTGCGACAACGCAAAGTATATTTTTGGACTCCAGAAGCTCTCCTGCGGCGCGCGCGCGGACAACCGCTGCATCGCACCTTCTCCGCCGTTATAGGCGCCGATCGCCAGTTCGAGGTTGTCATTCAATTCGCCGAGTCGCTCGTTCATGTACGCGGCGTTCGCGCGAGCCGACAACGCCGGATCGAAGCGCTGATCGAACCCATCGACGATACCGAGGCCGAAACGTGCGCCGGTCGCCGACATGAACTGCAACGGTCCGCTCGCGCCGGAGTGCGATACCGCATGCACCTTGCCGCCGGATTCCTGCGCCAGCATGCCGAACAGCAGCGCCTCGGGCAGACCGGCTTTTTCGTATTCCGGCCACATGCGCGAGCGCAGGTATTGATAGTTCTCGTACGCCTTCATGAGGTTCGGGCGGTACTGCGTCAGCCACTGCTCGATCGCCAGCTTGACTGGATCGTTCATGGCGATGATGTCGGCAAGCTTGCGGCCCTTGAGCAATGCGACAGAGCGTTGCGCTTCCGGCAGAGCGGCAACGAGCGGCGCGGATTCGCCGGCTTCCGGGGTTTCTTCCGCCGGAGCAGCCTCACTGTCGCCCGGCGGGGCTTGCGTGCTGCGCTCGCGCAGCAGTTTGTCGAACGCACCGACGAAACGGGCGCTGTCGCAACCGTGCATGACTGCACACGCATCCGCCGCGCCGCGCAGATCGTCGAGCGCAGCGGTGGCTTCGGCCGTCTTGCCGCTGTCGCCGGCGCTCAAATAGTGCTGAGTGTCCGTATCCATGCGCGTGTACAACGCGGAAACGGCGGCATCGGGCTTGCCGGCGGAGTTTTGTGCGGGTTGGCCGGCACAGCCGGCGAGGAAGGAACAAAAAATCAACGAAACTACAGGACGCATGCGAACTCCACGACAATCCCGCGCACCTTACTCGCCGCGTCGCATCGGTACAATAGCCGGAATGCGCGCGCGAACCTGCGCCGTGATGCACGCCGACCGAGCAACGCGGACAGACGGGCGGGCCGCAGTATACTTCGTGGATCGCTCGACTCGATCCTGAACAAATGAACGCTTCGACGCAAACCGAACCGCTCCCGCCTTACCACGAGCGCTGGCCGCAGATCCTGAAATATCCGCTGCAGCCGGCGGCGCTGTCGACGATCGCGGCGATCGCGGTCGCGCACATCGTCACGCTGTTCCCGCTCGGCTTCATCGTCGACTTGATCGTCTGGGCGGCATTCTTCCAGTACGCGTTCGAGGTGCTGCGCTGGAGCGCGAATGGACGCGCCGACGCGCCGGAGTTTCCATTCTCGGTCAGCGAGGGAACCGGCCGCTACGCGATGCTGCTGTTCGTGCTCGTCAATGCCGCGATTATCTTGCTGACCGTGTTCGTCGGCCCGGGTACGGCTTTGTGTGCCGGCGCGGTGCTGATGCTGGCGCTGCCGGCGATGATGATGATCCTCGCACTCGAGGAAGGCCTTGTCCGCGCGGTGAACCCGTTGGCGTGGCTGATGATCGCCGCGCGCATCGGCGCGCCGTATTTCGTACTCGTCGGATTTTTCATCGCCGCGTTGTTCGTGCAGAGCGTCTTCGCCGCGCTGGCTGCGGCGGTGCTGCCCGTATTTGTGGTCACGCCGCTCGTCTATCTCGTCGTCAACTATCTCATGATCGCGAACTTCCACCTGATCGGCAGCGTCGTCCATGATCAGCGCGACACGCTCGGTTACAGCGGACACCTGCAGCTGCACGAGACGCCGAAGGCCGACGTGGCGCGTGCGATCATCGACTCGGCCCGTCACGCGGCGAGCTCGGGTGATGCGCGCGGCGCGGCCGATCTGCTCAAGGAGGAGATCAAGGCACATCCGCTGCTGCTCGCCCTGCACGACGAATACCGGCATTGGCTGCAGCAGCTCGATGCCAAGGCGGAACTGACGCAACATGGACGTGCCTACGTTCCGCTGCTGCTCGCGCAGGACCGCGACCGCCGCGCTGTGGAAATTGCTCGCGAGTGCCAGCTGCTTGATCCGGCGTTCGCGCTCGACAAAGCCGAAGACGTCACGCGCCTGGCCAACCAGGTCGCCGAGGCCGGCCATGCACAGCTCGCGCTGAGCCTGCTCGCCGGCTTCCACAAGCGCTTTCGCAATCATGCCGACATCGGCCGCAACTATCTGCTCGCTTCGAAACTGCTCGCCGAGAAGATGAACAAGGAAATGCAGGCGCGCGCGATGCTCAATCAGATCAAGCTCACTCTGCCCAACGATCCGATCATTCCGCAGGTGGACGGCTACATCGCGTATCTCGACAAGCTCGCCGCTACGCCGGCTCGCGCGCAGTGAGCCGCTGGCGACCGGCGCCGGCGACATCGACCGCGATCATCACCGCAGAAGGGCATCGCCGGCTCAAGCACGAACTCGACGACCTCTGGCGCGTGCGCCGGCCCGAAGTGGTCAGGGCGCTTGCAGCGGCGGCCGCTGAAGGCGACCGCTCGGAGAACGCCGAGTATACTTATCGCAAAAAGCAACTCGGCGAGATCGATCGGCGCGTGCGCTACCTGAGCAAGCGTTTGCAGGTGTTGAAAATCGCTGCGGAGCCCCCGAACGACCGCGCCGCCGTCTATTTCGGCGCCTGGTTCGAAGTCGAAGACGAAGGCGGACGCGCGCAACGCTTGCGCATCGTCGGCCCCGACGAAACCGATGCCGCGCTGGGCTTCATCAGCATCGACTCGCCGCTGGCGCGCGCAGCGCTGAAAAAACGCGTCGATGATGAATTCGAAGCGGAATTGCCTGGTGGCAGGCGCGTGTTTACCATCACTGCCGTCAGCTACGACGAGATCACATGATCACCGCGGGATACCGTCGCCCGGTCCGCAATGGCCGGAAACACGGCGCATCGCGATAAAACGATTCCTCAATGCCGTCGCTGTGCCAGCCGGGAATGCCCGACAACGGCAGTGGGCGCAACTCTTGTGGATCGTTGAGCAAGGCGCCGGCGCGAATCAAGGCAGCAACATCGCGCAACGCATTGTCCACATTTTCACTTTGCCGCCCTAGCGCGAGCGCCTTGCCGACCAGCAGCTGCTGCGGACATAGCGCGTGTTCCAGCAGCGCATGGCCGAACACGACCACTTCGATACGACCGTCGCTCCATGCCGCGCGTTCGTGCCAGAACAAACCGGGCCAGTCGTGGGCGTCCCACAGCGTCAGCAATGCCGGATCGCGCAACAACACGACAACGCCGCCCTCGTCGAAATGCGTCAAGGCACATTGCGCGCGCGAGCGTTGTTTTGGTCCCACCTTGCGGATTTCGGCGACTTGGCGATCGTTCAATGCCTGCTTGAGTTGGCGGAATCGCAGCCAGATCAGCGCGTTCAGCAGATCATGCCAATTGCGCTCGCGAGTGCCGATCTGGCCGCGCACAAAAATGCGCTCTTCGTAATGCAAACCATCGGCGAGCAGTTCCGGCGTCTGCGCGACAAAGCGCGGAGCGAGCGCATCGTGAGCGTGCGAATTCAGCGCAGCGAGATCGGGCCACGGCCCGCGCAACAGATCGCTGAACTGCGCCCATTGCGACAGCGGAAGCCGGGCAAAGACCGCCGGATCAACCGCCTCGCGCGTCGGCGCCGTGAATCTCACGTTTGTAGGCAGCTTCTGACGAGCCATCCCTGGCGCGCTCGCCGATCGGCATCATGCCTCACACTCACGGCGCGCATGCGATGCCCTTCAAGGCATCGCATCAGCGCGCGCCGTTCGACCGACCAGATCGTGCTCGTCGGTATCCTCGATGAGCACATCGACGAATTGTCCCGGCTTGAGCTTTTGTCCGTCGCGGATGCGCAGCACACCGTCGATCTCGGGCGCGTCCGCGCTCGTGCGCGCGATCGCACCGTTCGCATCCGCGTGATCGACGAGCGCCTGCATCGTCTGGCCGACCTTGCGTTTGAGTTTGTCCGCGCTGATCGCCGCCTGCGTCGCCATGAAGCGTTCGAGGCGTTCCTGTTTGACTTCCTCGTCCACCGGATCGGGCAATTCGTTCGCCTTGGCGCCGTCGACCGGCGAATACGCGAACGCGCCGACGCGATCCAGTTGCGCTTCGTGCAGGAACTCCAGCAGTTCCTCGAACTCGGCCTCGGTCTCTCCGGGAAAACCGACGATGAACGTGCTGCGGATCGTGAGCTCCGGGCAGACGCTGCGCCATGCGCGAATGCGTTCGAGCACCTTGCTGCTCGATCCGGGGCGTTTCATCAATTTAAGAATGCGCGGGCTCGCATGCTGGAACGGAATGTCGAGGTACGGCAGGATTTTCCCGTCCGCCATCAGCGGAATCACTTCGTCGACGTGCGGATACGGATATACATAATGCAGACGCACCCAGACTCCCAGCTCGGCGAGGCCTTCGCACAGTTCCTTCATGCGCGTGCGGTACTGCGTTCCGCGCCATTCGCGCGCGGCGTATTTCATGTCGACGCCGTATGCGCTCGTGTCCTGCGAGATGACCAGCAGTTCACGAACACCGGATTTGGCCAGCTTCTCCGCTTCGATCAGCACTTCATCGACCGGGCGCGAAACCAGATCGCCGCGCATCGAGGGGATGATGCAAAACGTGCAGCGGTGATTGCAGCCCTCGGATATCTTCAGATACGCGTAGTGTTTCGGTGTGAGCTTGATGCCTTGCGCCGGAACCAGGTCCAGATGCGGATCGTGCTTGCGTGGCAGCTGTGTGTGCACGGCCGAGAGCACGCTCGCGTAGTCCTGCGGACCGCTGATCGCGAGTACGTCCGGATGCGCCTCGCGGATCACATCGGCGCGCTTGCCGAGGCAGCCGGTGACGATCACCTTGCCGTTCTCGGCCAGTGCCTCGCCGATCGCGTCGAGCGATTCCTGCACGGCTGCGTCGATGAAACCGCAAGTGTTGACGACGACGACATCGGCCGCGTTGTAGCTGGGCACGATTTCGTAACCCTCCACGCGCAGCTGGGTGAGGATGCGTTCGGAGTCGACCAGCGCCTTGGGGCAGCCGAGACTGACGAAGCCGACTTTGGGATTGGCTTTGGACATGGGTTTTTGCTTGGAGGATCAAGGCATTTTACACTGCGCAGGATTCTCCGGCCGATCCGGCCGGGGTAGCGGGGCGTTGGCGGCATGGACAGGGTCCGATCGAATTCACGCGTACGCTGGATCTTATTCGGCGCGGCGGCTGTATTCGCCTCGGCCAGCGCTCGTGCCGACGAGGTTTATCCGCGTGCCGCGGCCGCGCAGACCGCCCAGCAACTGGCCGACGCGATCGAACACGCTTTCGTGCCGTTGTCGCCGGCACTGCCATCGGTTTTCGGCGCCTCCGCACAGGTGACGCTCCTGGACCATCTCGGCGGCATCCTGCGCGCACTCGGTGCCTTCGACCTGGCCGAGCGACACTGGGAGCAAGCGCAGAACCTTGCGCTCGCGCACGCCGACGCCGAGCGTGCCGCGGCCATCAATATCCAACGCTGTGAACTGGCGTTGCTCAGTGGTGACTACACGCGCACCGAGCGGCTGGCGAACGAGTTGGCGCAACTCGCCGCGCGCGAACACCTGCCTGCGGCCCAGGGCAGTGCCGAGGAATTCCTCGGCGTCGTCGACCGCCGCCACGGAGAATTCGATGCGGCGGTCGCGCATGAACAGCGTTCGCTGGAGCTGCAGGCCAGGTTCGGCGACGAGCGCAATGTAGCGCGCGCCCTATCCAACCTTGGCACGATCGCGCGCGATCGCGGCGACTTCGCACAGGCGCTCGACTTGCAGTTGCAGTCGCTGGCGATCCGCGAACGCATCGATGACAACCTCGAACTGACCCTGCGCAATCTCGCATTGATCTATCGCGATCTTGGCGACGATGCGACGACACGCAAGTACTTCACGCGCGCGATCGAAGTCGCCACGCGTCATGGCGATTATTCCAATTACGCGTCCACGCTCGGCACGTATGCGAGCTATCTCGTCGACGCCGGCGAATTCGCGCCGGCGCTCGCTGCCGCGGACGAAGCGCTTGCCGTCGCGCGCGTCATCGGCAACCGGCCGTCCGCCGGTTTTGACCTGCTCGACAGCGGCCGTGCCCTGCTCGGCCTCAAACGCCTGCCCGAGGCGAGCGCGCGCCTGCGCAATGCGCTGGAGATGGGCCGACAGCTCGACCAGCAGGAAATCGTCGCGCGCAGCCTCGTCGCGCTCAGCGAAGCGGCGCTGGACGGCGGCGACCGCGCACAAGCGCACAAGTTGCTCGATGAAAGCTACATGAGCGTGCGTGCGACGCAATACAAGCCCGTGCTCGCACAGGCGTATGCGCTCGGCGAGCGGCTCGCCGCAGGCGAAGGTCAACCCACGCTCGCCCTCGACTATGCGCACAAGCGCGCGGCGTTGCGCGAAGAACTTCTCGGCACGCGCGCGAACCGCCAATTGTCCTTGCTGGAAAGCCAGTACGCGAAAGCCGCTTCCGACCAGAAGCTCGCGCTCGTCACCAAGGACAACCAGCTGCAGGCGGCGCGACTGATGCAGCAACAGTCGCAACGCAACTTCGGCATTGCCGTCGTCGTCGCGCTGTGCGCACTGCTCGGCATGCTCGCGTTGCGCTTCTTCGGCGTGCGCCGCCTCAATCGTGCACTCAGCGTGCGCAACGCCGAGATCGAGGCACAACGCAGCGCGCTCAGCGACGCAAACCAGCGCCTGGAAATTCAGGCCAAGGAACTGTACCAGGCAGCCATCACCGACCCGCTGACCGGCGTGTTCAATCGCGGCCATCTGATGCGCCAGCTCGATGCGCGCCTGCTCGACAGCGAACGCAACGGCCACGAGCTGGCTCTGTTGCTCGTCGACTTCGATCATTTCAAGCAGATCAATGATGCGCGCGGACACCTGTTCGGCGATCGCGTGCTGATTGCCGGAGTGCAGACGCTGCGCCAGTGGATCGAGCCCAGCGACCTGCTCGGCCGCTATGGTGGCGAGGAATTCATCGCGATCATCACGGGCCGCGACGTGGTCGGCGTGCGCGCGCTCGCCGAAAGCCTGCGTATTCGCGTCGCCGAAACGCTTGCCACGATCGTGCCGGAACTCAAGGCGATCGCAACGGTCAGCATAGGCGTGGCCCTGCGCTCGCAACTGCCGAACCCGGTGCGGCTGGAAATGCTGATCGAGGCCGCCGACAAGGCCGTCTATACGGCCAAAGCCAACGGAAGGAACCGCGTCATGAATTATCTGCCCGAGGTGAGTAACGCATGAGTTCGGCAACGGGCGAGCAGATCAGGCTCAACACCGCCGGCATGCAATGTATCGGCGCGTACCTGGCCAAGCCGTCCGCCAAGCCCAAGGGTGGCATCGTCGTCGTGCAGGAAATCTTCGGCGTCAACAGCCACGTCCGCGCCGTCGCCGACGGTTTCGCCGCGGCCGGCTACGTCGCGATCGCGCCGGCTTTTTTCGATCACATCGAATCCGACGTGGAACTCGACTACGACCCGGCCAGTTTCGCGCGCGGCAAACAACTCGCTAGCGACGTCGGCATCGAGCGTGCGCTCGAAGATGTTGCCAGCGCGGCCGATTCGATCAAGTCGGCCGGCAAGATCGGTGTGGTCGGCTACTGCTGGGGAGGCACGGTCGCATTCTTGTCTGCAGCGCGCCTGGGCCTGCCGGCCGTGAGCTATTACGGTGCACGCAACGTAAGCTTTCTCGGCGAAAGCCTCAACGCGCCGGTGCAATTCCATTTCGGCGAGCGCGATGCCAGCATCCCGCCGGAAGCCGTGCAGCGCCATCGCGACGCGTATCCGCAAATGGAAATCTACACGTATCCCGCAGGCCACGCGTTCAACCGCGACATCGACGGCACGCACCACGACGCGCCGAGCGCGCAGCTCGCGCGACAGCGCACGCTGGCATTCTTCGCCAAGCACGTCGGATGACGGCGGCGTTCGAACTCGACGCCCGCCTCGCCACCGACACGCATCTCGTCGGCGAGCTGGAACTGTCGCGCGTGCTGCTGATGAACGACGCGCGCTTCCCCTGGCTGATCCTGGTGCCGCGCCGCGCCGGCATGCGCGATCTGGTCGATTTGGCGCGTGCCGAGCAACACGTGCTGCTGGACGAGATCGGCCGCTGCTCGACCGCGCTGCGCAATATGGATAACCCGGACAAACTCAACATCGCCGCGCTCGGCAATGTCGTGGCGCAACTGCATGTGCACGTGATCGCACGCAACCTGCACGACGCTGCATGGCCGCGGCCAGTTTGGGGCGTTGGCGAGCGCGAGGCCTACGCAGCCGGCGCGCTGGAACTGCGCTTGTCGAGTCTGCGCGCTGCCTTGCGCACGCAATGACGGCGACCATCGAGTTTCTCGGCGAAAGTGCGCTGCTGATCCAGCTCGGGGAGCGCATCGAAGGCGAGATCAACGCGCAGGCCATCGCTCTCGCCGAAGCACTGCGTTCGGCACGACTTCCCGGCGTTCTCGACGTCGCCCCTGCCTACGCCAGCGTGTGCGTGCACTACGCTCCCGCGCAGGCAGGCGTGCGTGAACGGCTCCTCGCGGCGCTTCCTGCATCGCTTGAAACGCCAGTACCGGCACCACTCCCAACGAAGGCACTGGTTGAAATCCCGGTCTGCTACGGTGATGAGTTCGGCCCTGATCTCGACGATGTGGCGCGGCGCGCGCAGCTCGGGTTGCGCGACGTCGTCGCCCGACACACAGCTGCCGAATATCGCGTCGCGATGCTCGGCTTTGCGCCGGGATTTCCGTATCTGCTCGGTCTCGCCGGCGCGCTGCACACGCCGCGCCGCGCCAGTCCGCGCACGCGCGTGCCGGCCGGATCGATCGCGATCGGCGGCGCCCAGACCGGCATCTATCCGCGTGAACTGCCGGGTGGCTGGAATCTCATCGGCCGCACGCCGCTGCAGCTGTTCGACGTCGGCCGCGATCCGCCCGCGCTGCTCGCGCCTGGCATGCGCGTGCGCTTTCGCGCGATCGACGCGCACGAATTCGCCGCGCTGTCGCGATGAGCCTTACCGTCATCTCTCCGGGACTGCTTACGACCGTGCAGGATGGCGGCCGCCACGGCCACGCGGCGATTGGCGTTGGCGCGTCCGGCGCAATGGATTCGGTCGCGCTGCGTCTGGCGAACGTTCTCGTCGGCAATCCGGAAAACGCGGCGGCATTGGAGATCACGCTGCGCGGTCCGCGACTGCGTTGCGGCGCCGACTGTCTGATCGCGGTGACGGGCGCGCCGATCGAGGCGCGTTGCGATGGCGTCGATCTTCCGATGTGGCGGCCCGTGCCGTTGCGTGCCGGCGCGGAACTCGATCTGCGCGGCGTCAGCCGGGGCACGCGCAGTTATCTCGCGGTCGGCGGCAGCCTGCAGACCGAGCCGTTGCTCGGCAGCCGCAGCGCGGACGTCAACGCCGGCATCGATCGCGCACTAGCCGCGGGGGATGTGCTGCCGATCATTGCGTCCGCCCTGCGCGAATCAGCCAAGTGGTCGTTGGACCCGACGCCCTGGTTCGACACCGATTCGACGCAACCGATTCGCATCATCGCCGGTGCGCATTTTTTCAAGCTCGATACCGATTCGCAGCGCGCGCTGTTCACCGAAGAATTCCGCGTCGGCATCGATTCCAATCGCGTCGGTTATCGCCTGGATGGCGCAAAGCTGTCGTTGCAGGAATCCCTCGAACTGATTTCGACCGGCGTCGTAGCCGGCACGATGCAACTGCCGCCGGGCGGAACACCGATCGTGCTGATGGCCGAGGCGCCGACGACGGGCGGTTATCCGCGCATCGCACACGTCGCGCAGGTGGATTTGCCGCGCCTGGCACAGCGCCGACCGGGCGAATTCGTGCGCTTTACGCAAGTTTCACTCGAAACTGCGCAAACTCTTTATCTTGAACGCGAGCGCGTTCTCGCTCAACTTGTCCAAACGATCAAGGAACGCCTGGCCGCCTGAATGTCCACTTCCGTTTCCCAACCGGCTTTGCAGCATCGCACGATGGATTTGAATTGCGACATCGGCGAGTCCTACGGCGCGTGGCGCATGGGCCAGGACGCACAGGTGATGCGCTGGATCACTTCGGCAAACATCGCCTGCGGTTTTCACGCCGGCGATTTTTCCACAATGCAGCAAACGGTACTTCTCGCCAAGCAACATGGCGTTGCGATCGGCGCGCACGTATCGCTGCCGGACCTGCAAGGCTTCGGCCGGCGCGAAATGAAAATCACACCGAACGAGGCGTACGCGCTGACGCTGTACCAGCTGGGTGCCCTGCACGCGTTCGCGCAAGCGGCCGGCACGCGCGTGGCGCACGTCAAGCCGCACGGCGCTCTGTACAACATGGCGGCGCGCGATCGCGCGCTCAGCGACGCAATTGCACGTGCGCTGCGCGACTTCGATGCGCAACTGATCCTGGTCGGCCTGGCCAACAGCGAGTTGCCGCGCGCCGGACAGGCACTCGGGCTTCACGTTGCTCACGAGGCGTTCGCCGATCGCCGTTATGAATCGCAAGGTTCGCTCACGCCGCGCCGCGAACCCGGCGCCGTGATCGAAGACGTCGATGCCGCCGTCGCGCAAGCTGTGAAAATTGCCACAAAGGGAAAAGTGGACATCCGCACCGGCGGCATGCTCGAACTGCGCGCCGACACGATCTGTGTGCACGGCGACCGGCCGGACGCCGGCACATTCGCCCAGCGCCTGCACGAAGCGTTGCTTGCTGCCGGTACGAACGTAACCGGATTCAGTGTGCCCGCGGGTTGACCGCAGTGACAAACCACGCGCTTGACGGCCCCCATACGCTGCCGTCCGCACGCACGAACTGGGCGAGCGCTTCGCGCAAGGCAACGACGATCTGCGGCTTCAGCGCCTCGCCCTCCTCGCCGGCCAGGCGGATGATCTCGCCGGCGGGACCGAGCGCCATCGCGAACTGGATCGCCTCATCGAAACTGCGGCCCATGCACAGATCGCAGTCGTAGCGTTCGAAGGCGATGCGCTCGAAACCCGCGCCGCGCAGCATCGCGCTGACCATGTCCGGGCCTGCCATCGAAAACGGTCCGGGCCCGCAGTGCACCTGGTCGGTTTGCTCGTGGGACACCACTGGCACGATCGCGCGCACGCACTGCTCGGCGACGAACACCCACGGGTTTTCCTCGCGCTTGCGCCATACGATCTGGGTGAAAGTGCCACCGGGCTTGAGCGCGCCGCGGATGTTGCGCATCGCCGCGCCTGGCAGGTCGAAGAACATCGTGCCGAACCGCGCGAACGCGTGATCGTACGGCCCGCGCAACTCATCGGCCTGCACGTCGGCGACGAAAAAACGCGCATTGTCCACGCCCTCGCTGCGCGCTTCGTTCGTGGCATCGCGGATGAAATTCTCGGCGCAATCCACGCCAATCGCTTCGCCGCCCGGCGCGACCATACGCGCGATGCGTCGCGTGCTGTCGCCGAAACCGCAGCCGATGTCCAGCACGCGCTCGCCGGGCGCGTAACCGCGAAAATTCAGCGCGGCATCGCTGTGCCGGATCAGGCTGTCGACGAGCAAGTGCCGGTAACGCTGGAACTTCTGATACAGAACCGTGTTCCAGGCCTTGATGATGACGTCGTTGTCGGCTACGGCTGCGTTCATTGGATCTTGCCCCGCGGTTGTCATGCCTTGAAACGATTTGACGCGATCCAGTACGAATCCTTACATCGGCAATGCAGTACAAGGCCGCAGCCCCGCCCCGCCTTACAAGCATACGCCACTCGCATTCGTGCAGGAGCTCGTCGCGCGATGCTGATAGGCCGCGGTGTAATTGGCCAGCGCGTAGCCGCCACCGGGCAGCTGGACAAAACCATTGACGAATTTGGTCGCGGCGAATCCGGTCACCGGAAGGCCATGGAAAACGTTGCCATTGCTGGCCGGAGACAGATCGTGCGCATTCCCAGCCAGAATCAGTTTGGCCATGCCCGCGCCGAGTGAGGGGAAGGCCAGCGTCGGCAGTCCTGAGCCGAGAACGCTCGCCTCAGCGAAACTGATCACGTTGGTTTGAAGACAAAGCACCTGCGGCGGATAAGGCGGGCACAGAAAACCACATTCCGGATGCAAACTGATCATTTTCTCTTCGCGGTCGAATATCAATGCGCCGAATGTGATGCATGATTGTCCGTCACTAGCCTCGCCGAACAATTCTTCAAAAGGCGGTAGCGCCGTCGTCGACGTCGTCAGAAACAGTGGGTCGACGTAGAAGCGCTTGGTCGGAAACGTCAGAATCCAGTCAGTGCCGATCGAGTTATCCAATGCCGTCACGTATTCGTTGTAGATCGCATCGGCGACGAACAGGGAACTGACGGCGTCGATGGTTCTCGATTCCGCTGTCGCGCCCGGAAACGTCGACGTGAGCACTTCGCCGTTGCTGAAAATGTGCGAGGTCGCCGTAAGCGGACTATTGCGGTCGTTTACCGATGCCAGGTTCGGCAGCGGCTCACCGGCGGCCGTATACAGCGATACGTAACTGAATCCGTCTATCGCATCGGCGTTGTACCCGTAAAAAGTACCTTCTGCCCCATTGACGATCGTGGCCGAACCGAACAGGCCGCCGGCGGCAAGCGGCCCGCCGATCGTGCCCATCTGCGGATCGATGGTCGGCGGCCCATAACCCTCCGCGTTGGGCGCCGCTGTGCAGTGGGGAGGCATGCCGTCGACATGCGTAATGTCTGCAGAAAGCGGCGAGCCCGGCATGATGTTGGCCATCAGGATCATTTCGATATGGCCTTCGCGCGCACGCACGGCACTCGTCGGACCGGTATCTTCGAAGAAGCCGGTGTAGGCGTAATCGAGGAATCGCTGGTAACCGTGTGAACCGCCGGCTGTCGTAATCGTGCCGGAATCGGTCAAGGCAACGGGGTCCGTGCAGCTGTGGTCGGTCGTGAAAATTCCCGCAGCGTCACTTTCGATTCCGCCGTCGTGCAGGGCAAAAACAGTCGCAGTCCAGATATCGTAGCCGGACAGATACAGATTGAAATCGAGCACATCGCGACCGTTGTACGCTTCGAGAAAGCGCACTTTCACGGCTTTACCGACCGGCGTGGTGTTGACCACCGACAGTAGTGTCTGTTGGCCGGCATTGACGGTGTAGTACGGATAGATCAATACCTGACCCAGGCCGTTCGAACTCAAATTGACCGCGCTGGCATCGGCGGCAAGGCCAGCCATGCAAATGCTGATTGCCGCAGTTACGCAATTTCGCTTCATCGGAACACTCCAACGTTGTTGTTTTTGTTCGCGCGTGGCTCAGGGCTGCCACAGCAGATTCAGCGTGTACGCGTCGATGTGATCGAAGTGGCCGTTGCCGTCGGGATTGAGAGCGAAAGTCTTGCCGACATCGAAGTTGCGATCGAGATCCAGACGCAACGCGAAATGCGGCGCGAACCGCCATAGCGCGCCGATGCCGGCTTGCGCATTCGAACGCGTGCGCGTGCGCGCATGGAACGAGTAGGGATGGCCGCCGGCGTCGTTGCCGTGCTCGTCGTAATCGAAACGCGTGCTGGCAATGCCGCCGCGCGCGAGCAGCTCAAAACTTTCCGCGAGCGGCCACGACGCGACGAGGGCGCCATTGAAATCGCGAACACGATACTCGCCGCGCAGCAGCAGCGGCACGGCATTGAACACCGGCTGGTTGGAATGGAGGCTGTAGAACGTCCCCGCGCTGCCGAGGTCCTGATAGCCGATTTCGGCGCCGAGCCAGCGCGTGAAGCGATAGCCGACGAAAACCTGGGTGGCGCGATCCGTACTGTCGGTCGTCGTCGCGCCGAGAAAATCGAAAGTCGCGTTGCCCGCATACGCGTGAGCGATCTGTCGCGGGATGTCGTCTGGATAATCCGCGATGCCGGTGCCGATGCCGAAGTACCAACGATCGCTCGCCGGCTGCGCGTGCGCCGCGACAGCCAGAAAAAACAGCCCCAGACCTGCCGCGCTACGATGAATGTTGTACATGAAGATTTCCTTGATGGATGAGTACCGGCCGAGTGTTCGACTCGTGGCTTGCAACTGCGAAGACGCGCCAGCGCCGGGAATCCCCCAATCCGTTTTTTTGCCGATAATCCAGCCCGATCGGAT
>Ga0207657_10001115_pt1 | contig 28496 bp, 26 predicted proteins | sample KBSC33metaG_FD_184316 | JGI IMG/M metagenome (GOLD analysis project Ga0207657, IMG submission 184316) | Corn rhizosphere microbial communities from Kellogg Biological Station, Michigan, USA - KBS C3-3 metaG (SPAdes) (version 2) | ecosystem: Host-associated > Plants > Roots > Rhizosphere > Soil ...
CGCAACTATAATCTGCTGATCGGCGAGGGCACCGCCGAGCGTGTGAAGCTGGAGATCGGGTCGGCGGTCCGGCCGTCGGACGGCAATGGCAAGACGACGCTGGTGCGCGGCCGCGACGTGGGCCGGGGCATGCCGGGCGAGGTCGAGCTCAACCAGGCGCAGGTCGCCGAGGCGCTCGCCGAGCCGGTCAACCAGATCGTTGAGGTCGTCCGCACCGCGCTGGAACATACGCAGCCGGAGATCGCGGCCGACGTCATCGACCAGGGCATCACCATGACCGGCGGCGGCTCGCTGCTGCGCGAGTTCGACACCGTCTTACAGGATGCTACGGGTCTGCCGGTTATCGTCGCCGAGGATCCGATGAGTTGCGTCGCGCTGGGCGCGGGCCGCACGCTCGAGGACCAGATTTACCGCGGCGCCCTGATGGCGGCCTAGAAATCGACCTTGTCGTAATGGCCGGGCGGGACGATCACTTCCATCCGCTCCGCCAGTAGTGGGCGGAAGCAGGGCCGCGATTTCATCACGGCGTACCAGTCCTTGGTCTGCTTGTGTCCCCGCCAGTCGAGCGCGCCGAGATAGTCGATCACGCTGAGGTGCGCGGCCGCGGTGAAGTCGGCGAGACTTAGACCCGGCCCGGCCAGCCAGCGGCGGTGGTCGAGCAGGTAGTCGAGATAATCGAGATGCTCAGACGCCGTGCGCATCGCTTCGCGCAGGACGCGGGTGTCGGGGCTTTCGCGATTGACCAGCCGCTTGCGCATCCGCTCGTTCATCAGCGGCTCGACCGCCTCGCGGTAAAGCTTGATGTCGAACCATTCAGTCATTCGGCGGATTTCGGCGCGGAAGGCGGCATTGCCGTGGATCATCGGCATCCGGTCCACGGTCTCGTCGAGATATTCGACGATCGGCTGCGATCCGATCAACGTTACCGCCTGGTCCGGCTGGACCATCACCGGCGTTTCCCCGGCGGGGTTCAGGTCGATGAATTCGTCCCGCTTCTCCCACGGATTCTCGCGCACCAGTTCATGCCCCACGCCCTTCTCGGCGAGGACTAGCCGGACCTTGCGGGAAAATGGGCACAACGGAAATTGGAAGAGCTGCCACATGACGTGGCTGCTTTAGCGGTTAGGCGCGGGGCGTCTAGCGGCGCGGGTAGGTCGGGTCGGGCAGATTCGCGACGGCGCGCTCGATCGAACGCTGGGCGTCGTCGAGACTGTGCATCACCACCGGCAGCGCGCGGTTCACGGCCTGTGCGCTCTGTTGAATGGTCGGGCCAACGGCCGCCAGCTTGCCCTGGAGATGGCGATCGAAATCGGGGTCGTCGCGGCGGGCCATGTCGCGGACGGTCATCGCCCGTTCCTGCGGCGTCGCCTCGCGCCCGTCGATCGCCGCGCGAACCTCGCCAACGCGCACGCCGAGCACCGCGTCGGTGATCGCGTCGAGCACGCCGGTCAGCCGCTGCGCGCTGGCCGGATCGGTCAGCACGGGCGGGAGTTGCGGGGCAACCGGCTGCGCGACGGCTGGCGCCGCGATCAGCAGGGTTGAGATGGCGAGGATGGGCTTACGCATGGGAATCACCATTAAGTGACTGAAATCTCAGCATAGCACGCTGGGCCGCCAAGGAAAATCTAGCGAATCGTCAGCCACACGAGCGCGGCCGCGCCGGCGATGATGCGATACCAGGCGAAGGGCGCGAAGCCGTGACGGGAGATGTAGGCGACGAAACCGCGCACGATGACGATGGCGACGAGGAAGCTGACCAGGAACCCGACCGCGACGGCGGCGAACCCGACCCCACTCGCCCCGGCGAGCAAGGTGTCGTGGTGCTTGACCAGCTCCAACGTGGTCGCGCCGACCATGGTCGGGATGGCGAGGAAGAAGCTGAATTCCGCCGCGGTCCGCCGCTCGACGCCGAGCGACAGGCCGCCCATGATCGTCGCACCCGAGCGACTGACGCCTGGGATCATCGCCAGGCATTGGACAAGCCCGACGCCAATCACCGTTTTCAGCGGCATTTCCGCGACGCCGACGATGTCGGTCCGCCTGACCATCTTCTCGATGATCAGGATCGCAACGCCGCCCACGATCAGCGCAATCGCAACGATGTGCGCATTGCCGAGCAAGGCTTCGATCCTGTTGATCAGCAGGAAGCCGAGGATGGCGGAAGGCAGGAACCCGATCAGGATATTGCGGACGAAGCGCCACGACACCGCATTCCCCTTCACCATGCCCTCGAGCACCGCCCAGAAGGTCCGCCAGTAAAGGACCACGATGGCGAGGATCGCGCCGAGCTGGATGATGACGTTGAATGCCGCCCACTTGTCGGCATCGAAGCCGAGCAATTCGGTGGCGAGGATCAGGTGGCCGGTCGAGGAGACCGGGAGAAATTCGGTGACGCCCTCGACGATGCCGAGGATGATCGCGATCAGCAGAATGGGCATGGCCGAAGCGTCGAGGCTCAGCCGGTTGCGGTCAAGTGAATCCGGCGGCGGTCGAATTTCCCGCCCTTGTGGAAACGGCCGAGCCATTCGTATCCGACCGCGGCGAGCGGAGTCGGCTCGATACCGAACGCCTCCAGCCCAGGCAGATTGCCGCTGGGCACGCTGCCCTGCTGAAGCATGGTCCACTGGTCGGCGGTCAACGGGGCGCCGGGCAGCCAGCCGAATTTCGACAGCAAAGTCCCGGCGATATCCGGCAGGACGGCGACTTCCGGGGTTTGCCCCGTCAGCCCGAGGATCGCGCGGTTGAGCTCGACCATGGTCATCACCTGCGGTCCGCCAATCTCATAGGTCGAGCCGCCGAACCGCAGCGGATCGAGCGCGGCCATGGCGATCGCCTGACCGAGGTCGCGCACATAGACCGGCTGGAACTTGCTGTCGGCGGCCAGCACCGGAAGCACGGGGAGCCGGGCCATCCCGGCGAAGCGGTTGGTGAGGTTGTCCTCCGGCCCGAACACGAGCGACGGGCGAACCACGGTCGCGCCCGCGAAGGATCGACGGACCTCGGCCTCGCCGTCGCCCTTGGTGCGGGCGTAGAGCGCTCGGCCGTCCGGATCCGCGCCAATCGCCGAAACATGGACCAGTGCTTCGCAGCCGGCTTCGCTCGCGGCACGGGCAATGTTGCCCGCACCCTCCACATGCACCCGGCGCATGTTGGAACCGAACACACCGCAGAGATTGATCGCCGCATTGGCGCCGCGCAGCGCGTGGGCAACGCTGGCCGGCTTGGTGATGTCGGCGCGCTCCAGGCCGAACTGACCCACCTGCGCGAGCGGCTGGATCGTGTATGCCTGGCGCGGATTGCGCTGGGCGACACGCACGCGCGCCCCGCTCTTGAGCAGGCATTCGCAGACGTAGCGGCCGATGAAGCCGCCGCCTCCAAATACGGTTACGAGAGTTTCCGACGGCAAGACCATGGCCGGGCGCTTTGCCTTGGCGAACCGGCGTTGACAAGGCGCGGCGCCCCCCTCTAAGCGCGCCGGCCTACCACAACGTTCGGTTCCCGTGCCCAGGTGGCGGAATTGGTAGACGCACCAGCTTCAGGTGCTGGCGCTCGCAAGGGCGTGGAGGTTCGAGTCCTCTCCTGGGCACCATCCTTTGGGACCGGAACTGCTGCGATACTTGCGTAATGACCGGTCTGCCGATTAGTGCAGGCCATGAAATCTGCGTTGAATTCCCATGGGATCGTCGATGAGCTGGCGGCGATCTACGACCAGTCGGTCGCCAACCTGCGCCAGGCGCTGGCCCGCTATGTCGAAGACCGCACGACGCCCAAGGCGGAAGCGCGCAAGAAGGGCGCCTTTGCCTATCCCGAGCTGCGCATCGACTATAGCGGCAAGCTTCCGGCCCAACCCGTGCCGCGCGCCTTTGCCCGGCTGAACCAAGCGGGCGTCTATGCGACCAGCATCGCCCGGCCCGAGCTGTTTCGCGATTATCTGGTCGACCAGCTCGACCATCTCAGCCGCGATTACGACGTCAAGGTCTCGGTCGGCCATTCGGCGAGCGAAATCCCCTACGCTTATGTAATCGAGAATAGCGGGATCCATGTCGGCGACATCGGCACGGCCGAGCTGTCGCGCTTCTTCCCGTCGAACGAGCTGGTGCACCTGGGCGACGAGATCGCCGATGGCGTGTGGGTCCGCGAGCCCGACGCGCCGCGTCCCCTCGCCCTATTCGACGGACCGCGAACCGATTTCAGCCTGGCGCGGCTGCGGCATTATACCGGCACCCCCGCCGAGCATTTCCAGCAATTCGTGCTGTTCACCAACTACGTCCGTTATGTGGACGAGTTCGTCGGGGTCGCGATCGACACATTGCGGCGCAAAGACTCGCGCTTCACCGGCCTGTCGGTCCCGGGCGCGGTTTACGAGTCCGGCGACCTGACCAACGCCGAAGCGCAGATCGCGGCGGGCCAGTGGCGGCGGCACCAGATGCCCGCTTACCATCTGATGGCCGACGACCGCACCGGCATCACGCTGGTCAACATTGGCGTCGGACCGTCCAACGCGAAGACCGCCTGCGACCACGTCGCGGTGCTGCGACCCGAGGTGTGGCTGATGATCGGCCACTGCGGCGGCCTCCGGCCGAGCCAGACGATCGGCGATTACGTGCTCGCCCACGCTTACTTGCGCGACGACCATGTGCTGGATGACATCCTGCCGCCGGAAATGCCCCTGCCGGCGATCGCCGAGGTCCAGAACGCACTGTTCGACGCGACGACCGCGATCACCGGCGAGGACGAGGATAGCGTCAAGAAGCGGCTGCGAACCGGGACCGTGGTCACCACCGACGATCGCAACTGGGAGCTCCGCTATGCGGCGTCAGCGCTGCGCTTCAATCAGAGCCGGGCGGTGGCGATCGACATGGAATCGGCGACGGTGGCGGCGCAGGGCTATCGCTTCCGCGTCCCCTATGGAACGTTGCTGTGCGTGTCCGACAAGCCGCTCCACGGCGAGTTGAAGCTGCCCGGCCAGGCCAATGCCTTTTACGAGCGGGCGATCAGCCAGCACCTCAGGATCGGCATCGAGGCGCTCAACCTGCTGCAAAAGGAAGGCGAAGGGCTGCACAGCCGGAAGCTGCGCAGCTTCGACGAGCCGCCCTTGCGCTAGCCGATCGCGCGCGTCCGGTTGGCGACCGGCGGCGCACGGCCCGGCGCGATCCAGTCGAGATAGGCGTCGAGGTCGATGATGCCCTTGTCCGTCACGTCCGTGCCGGCGGTGAACCCCGCCAAGCCGTCCCCGCCCGAGGCTAGGTAATTGTTGACCACCACCCGGTAGCGGCTGCCGGGCAGGATTGGCCTGCCGTTCAGAATCATATGGCGAACGCGATCCATCGCCGGACGCGAAAGATCGTAGGCGTAGGTGAACCCGGCGCTGGGCGCGAGGACGGCGACACGGCTCGACTTCGCGAGATCGACGTCCTTGTACTGCTGCTCGATGACATTTTTCAGCTGCTCGCCAGTCAGGGTCATCACCACCAGATTATTGCCGAAAGGCATCATCTGGAATGCCTGCGCGTAGCGGATGTCGCCGGCGGGCATGCCGATCCGCACCCCGGTTGCGTTGACCAGCGCGATTTGCGCCCCGCCCATCGCCGGGGAGCGCGTCGCGCCCAGCATCGAATCGGCGATCATGTCAGCAGCCGGGCTCTCGCCATCGCGCTCGTCGCGCGGCGCGGCGGCGGTCAGCTTGCCGACGACGCGATCCGCGAGCGGTTTGACCGCAGTCGCATAGCGATCGACAAGCGCTTTCTCTCCCGCATCCTCGCCGCGATCGCCGTTGCCGACAGTGACGTTCGTGGCGTTCTGGCCGATCAGCCGGTGCGTCGCGGGATCGAACTCCAGCCGCAGATCGGTGACGAAATAACCGTACTTGCCAGCGCTGGTCATCAGGCGCCCGGTGCCAACCTGCGGCGTACCGCGGCAGATATAGGCCCAATGCGTGTGGCCTGAGACCACCGTGGCGATGGCCGGGTCGAGCCTGGGCAGGATCGGCAGGATTTCCCCGTACAGGCCGTCGCAGCCATTGCCGCCGGTGAAGGTTGGCAGCTTGCCGCCCTGGTGGATCAGAAGAACGATGGCATCCGCGCCTGCCGCCTTCAGCTTGGGCACCAGTGCGTTCGCGGTGACTGCCTCGTCCTGGAAGGTCAGGCCGCGAACACCCGAGGGGGTGACGAGATTGCCGGTGCCTTTCAGGGTCATGCCGATGAAGCCGATCGTGATCGGTCCTGCTGGGGTGTCGAACTTCTTGAGGCCCGTCGAGGGAAACACGGTCGTGCCATCGGCCTGGAGAACATTGGCCGCGAGATAGCGGAAGCGCGCGCCGGTGAAGGGCTCGACGGCGCAGGGAATGCGCCGCGTGAACTTGGCGCACCCGCCCGCCTGCATCCGCTTCAGCTCGTCGCTGCCGCGATCGAATTCGTGATTGCCGACCGAATTGAACTCCAGGCCGAGCAGATTCATCGCGGCGACGGTCGGCTCGTCCAGATAGTTGGCAGAAATCAGCGGCGAGGCGCCGATGGTGTCGCCGGCCGACACGGTGACGGTGTTCGCCTGACCGGCGCGCAGGCCGGCGAGCGCTGCGGCGAGATGGGCAACGCCCCCGCTCACGACCTGTCGCTTGGTGCCGTCCGGCTCGACGATGTCGAAAGGCGGCGGCGTTTCGAGATTGCCGTGGAAATCGTTGAAGGCGAGGATTTGCACCTCGACCGGCGCCGCGGCCGCGACCGGCGGCGTGCTGGCGACGGGCGCCGCGACTTGCCCGGCGCACCCGGACAGCGCGAGCGCGGCAAGCGCCGCGGCAACCCGACGGATCATTCAGTCACCAGCGGTTGGGCAAACAAGGCATTGAGATAGGCGGCCAGACGCACGCCGCCCTGGCTCAGCCGCCGCTCCATCACCGGCGTGAATTTGTAAACGTAGGGATAAGACAGGTCGGGCAGCAGCTTCTCACCCTTCTTCAATTTCTGACCGGGCTTTGGCTTGGCGGGAAGCGGATAGAGCGTATCGCGGATTTCCGCGCTCTCGCTCGTCCAGTCCCGCGGGTTGATGTCCCACCATTTGATCACATCGTCGTGCGAAATGTGCCGCTCTAGCTTCGCCGCCAGCTCGGTGAACGACAGCTGCTCCTCATCAACTAGCTGCGAGTCCCAGACGGCGTGCAGGTTGGTCGGCTTGCCAAACCAGTTCACCTTCACATCGTTGCCGCCCTTGTCGCAGCATTTGCCGTTGTGCAGCGGCTGATGAAGATCGCCGACGAGATGGACGATGAAACGCAACGCCATTTGCCGGTCGGCGAGGCTCGCATGGGGATCGCGCAGCGTCTTGCTGAATTTGGCCAGGGCTTCCAGCGCATCACCCTCGGACGGGGCATGGTCGTAGAGGATGCCGTTGAGCGTCACATAATGCCACGGCGTCGAGGTCTTCTGCCAGAACTGGCCGGGCGCCGAACGCATTTCGTCGGGCCAGTTCGCCGCCTCATCGAGCGTTTCGCCTGGCCCGAGGATTTTCTCGATGTTGGCGCGAGCCAGCCCGCTCAATTGCGTGTCCGCGATTGCGGCGACGACACGATGACCGGTCTTGCCCCAGGCGAGGGCGGGCGAGGGGACAACCGCGGCGGCAAGCAGCGCGGCAAGAGCAAGGAAACGCATTCGACTCGGCACCTTATCGTTCGGCATGGCTGGCGCATGCCCCGTCGCGGCGCTTAAGGACAAGAGCATGACGGATGAACAATTGCTGGAAGCCGCGCGGACGGCAGCGGCCCGCGCCTATGCGCCCTATTCGAGATTCAACGTCGGCTGCGCGATCGAGTCGGCGGATGGCGAAGTCGTCACCGGGGCGAACATGGAGAACGCTTGTTACCGCCTGGGCCTGTGCGCCGAGCAAAGCGCGCTCACCGCGGCGCAGCAACGGTTCGGGCTCGACAAGGTGGCGCGAATTGCCGTGGTCGGCGGGACCGATGCGACCGTCTGCACACCCTGCGGCGGCTGCCGGCAGGCGATCCTCGAGGCGGCGCAGCTCAGCGGACGCGACGTGGAGATCATCTGCTCGAGCGGCGACGGGTCGGCGATTGAGCGCCATCGGATCGGCGACCTCATTCCGTTCGGGTTCGGGCCGCAAAATCTCTAGGTAATTGCCGCCGTCCGAAATTCATCGGCAAATCATCAGCCGTCCATCATTCGGTCAATCAGGCTCGCAACCTAAGCCCGCGTCTCCCCAAGACAGGAGGCGAAACATGAAACGAGTATCGAAGGGCGCAATCGCAATTGCAGCTGCTCTGGCCCAGGCCGCACCCGCATATGCAGCGGTTATTCCCTTTTCCGGGACCGCCACGGCAACGGCTTCAGTTGGAGTGAATGCCGCGTGCCCGGTGTTCCGGGGCATTGCTAGCGGCAGCGGGACTTCGTCCTATGGCGCCTTCACCTATAGCCACGTGGCTTGCACCACCGGTGCGACGGGCCCGGTGAACGGCACCTACATCATCAATTTCGGCATCGATCAGTTTAGCGGTAACTTTGGCGGAACATCGGCGGCGACCGCCACAGCCGGGCTCTTCGACCTTTTGTTCACCTACAACATTACCGACGGAACTGGCCGTTTCGCGGGCGGAACGGGAAGCTTCAACCAGGTTGGGACGGTCAGCACCCTCGGCGGACCGCCGTCGCATCTGTCGCTGAATTTTTCGGCAGTCCCGGAACCCGCGACCTGGGCGATGATGCTGCTCGGCTTCGCGGGGATCGGGCTGACGGTACGGCGGCGCGGAACGCCAGAGCTTAGACCAGCTTGATCTCGCGCAGGCGCTCCTGGAGATAGTCGTTGGCGGTGATGGGCGGCCACTTGGGCTGCTCGCCCGCCGGCACTGTCTCCGGCAGCGCTTCAATCAAAAAATCCGACCGGAAATGGAGGAAGAATGGCATCGAATAGCGCGCCTTGCTCGCGCGATCGGGCGCCGGGTTGACCACGCGGTGCGGGGTCGAGCGAAGACGGCCGTTGGTCAGCCGCTGGAGCATGTCGCCGATATTGATGACGATCTCACCGGGCCGGGGTGAGACCGGGATCCAGCGCCCATCGCGCGTCTGCAGTTCGAGGCCCGCTTCCTCGGCGCCAAGCAGCAGCGTGATCGCGTTGATATCCTCATGCGCGCCGGCGCGGATGTGCTCGCCGGTCGGCTCGCTCTGTGGTGGGTAGTGGAGCGCGCGCAGCACCGAATTGCCGTCGTACACCGCGTCCTCGAAATAATCCTCGTCGATCTTGAGATAGCGAGCGATGGCCCTGAGAACCTTGAGGCCGCTGCGGTCGAAGGTGGCGAACAGCTCCTGGAATGTCTCCTTGAAGCCGGGGACTTCGGACGGCCAAAGGTTGTCCGACATATGATCGCGAAAGCGGTGGCCTTCCGGCAGGTCGCGGCCGACGTGCCAGAATTCCTTGAGATCGTGCGCTTTCTGACCCTTGGCGGTCTCGATGCCGAACGGGGTGTAGCCGCGCGCCCCGCCGCCGCCCCGCACCAGATACTTGCGCTTGACCTCCTCCGGCAGCGCGAAGAACTCTTTGGCCTTCGCCTCGGCACGGTGGATCAGTTCGTCGGAAATGCCGTGATCGGCGATGATCGCGAAACCATATTCCTCAAAGCTTCGCCCGAGTTTCCGAGCGAAGCCATCCGGATCACTTTCCGCGTCGTTCAGGGAAACCGAGGCGATGTTGTCAGCAGAAATCGTAGCCATGTTCGTGTCTTAGCAGAGGATTGGGTTCAGGGCAGCATCAGCGACGCGAGCGCTGCGCTCATCAGGTTGGCCAGAGAGCCACCTAGCAAAGCGCGCAAGCCGAGGCGGGCAATGGTGGGACGCTGGTTGGGCGCGAGGTTGCCGACCACCGCCAATTGGATGGCGATCGAGCTGAAGTTGGCAAAGCCGCATAAGGCGAAGATGACGATTGCGCGGCTGCGGCCGCTGAGCGCCGCGGCGGCGTTGGCAGGGTCGCCGAGATTGAGGAAGGCAACGAATTCGTTGAGCACGACCTTGGTCCCGAACAGGCCGCCGGCGATTCCCGCTTCATTCCACGGAATCCCGATCAGATACATGACCGGGGCGAAGATCGCGCCGAGCCCCGCCTGCAGGCTCCAGCCGCTTTGATGGAAGACGTGCTGGCCGATGCCCCCGATAATGCCATTCGCGAGTGCAACCAGCGCAACGAAAGCCAACACCATCGCGCCCACGGCGACCGCGAGCTTGACGCCGGTCTGCGCCCCCTGGCCGGCGGCCTGGATGATGTTGACGGGATGCTCGCCCTCTTCGAACCCGTGAATCTCTATCTGGTCCTCGGGCGCGGTGTCGACCGCGCCGCCCGCCAGTGGAAGCTCACCCGCGACAACCGGTTCGTCCGGCATGATCATCTTCGCCATCAGGATGCCGCCCGGCGAGGACATGAAGGCCGCGGCCAGCAGGAACGGCAGATATTGCTGTCCAAGCAGCCCTGCATAAGCCGCGAGAATGGTGCCTGCGACACCCGCCATGCCAACGCACATCAGGGTGAACAAATGGCTGGCGGGGAGCGCGGCCAGATACGGCCGAACCACCAACGGGCTTTCCGACTGACCAACGAAGATGTTCGCCGCCGCGCCAAGGCTCTCGACCCGGCTGATGCCGGTCACCCAGCCGATCCCACCGCCCACCCAGCGCACGATCCGCTGCATGATGCCGAGGTAATAGAGGATGGACACGAGCGAGGCGAAGAAGACGATCACGGGGAGCGCAAGAAGCGCGAAATTCTGCCCGAGCTTGTCGCCCGCCAGCGCGCCGAACAGGAACTTGGTGCCCTCGCCCGCATAGCCGAGAAGTGCGGCGACGCCCTCCGACATTCCCTGAATGACGGCTCGTCCGCCGGTCGTCCGAAGCACCAGGAAGGCAATCGCCGCCTGCAGCGCGAAGGCGGCTGCCACCACCCGAAAGCGGATCGCGCGGCGGTTGGATGAGAACGCGAAGGCAATGCCGAGGATCACCAGGATCCCGACGACCCCGAGCAGCTTTTGATTCATGAAAAAGCGCCTCCCCCGCGCTTCCCTACCAGACCATGCCTTGCGTAGCGGCTGCGGCGGCCTCGTCCAGTTTTTCCAGCGCTTCCTCGGGGCTGGCGGCGACGAGCAGCTGGCTGCGGCGCTGCGCGGACAGGAAGCCGCTTTGAGTGGCATGGTCGATGAAGGCGATCATGCCGTCCCAGAAGCCGTCGACGTTGAGCAGGCAGAATGGCTTGGCGTGGTAGCCGAGCGCGTTCCAGCTCCAGGCTTCGAACAGTTCGTCGAGCGTGCCGATCCCGCCCGGCAGCGCGAGGAACGCGTCGGCGAGATCGGTCATCTTGGCCTTACGCTCATGCATGGTGTCGACAGTGTAGAGTTCGGTCACTCCTTCGTGGGCGACTTCAAGATTGACGAGCGCGCGGGGAATGACCCCGAATACCTTGCCGCCGCCCGCGAGCACATTGTCGGCAATCAGGCCCATCAGGCCGAGGCGGCCGCCGCCGTAGACGAGATCCACGCCATTCCCGACCATTGCGGTGGCCGTCGCGCGAGTAGCTTCGGCGAATTCGGGACGGCTGCCCGGCGCCGAACCGCAATAGACCGCCAGGCGCTTCACGTGCTTCACAGGCCTGCCAATTCCTTGATGTCGGCTTCGGGACGCGCGCCGAAATGGGAGATGACTTCCGCCGCGGCGATGGCCCCTGTTTCAAGGCACGCCTTGAGCGAGCGGTTGCGGCAGCGCGCCGCCAGGAACCCCGCGGCGAACAGGTCGCCGGCGCCGGTCGTATCGACGACGTTTTCCACTCTGGGGGCGGCGATCTCGACGGTCTCCTCGAGAGACTTTGCAATCGCTCCGTCGGAGCCGCGCGTGATGACGAGGGTCGAGACCTTGGCGGAAAGCTGTGCGAGGCAATCGGCCAGCGTGGTGCAGCCCGTCAGGTGCCGCACCTCATCCTCATTCCCGAACAGCAGGTCGATCGTGCCCGCCTCGATCATGCTCATCACGCCAGCGCGGCGATCGCCCAGGCACAGGCTCTCGGACAGCGTGAACGCGACGGTCCGTCCGGCGGCGTGCGCAATCCTGGCAGCTTCGAGCATCGCCGCGCGCGGACGCTCCGGGCCCCACAGATAACCTTCGAGAAACGTAATACTGGCCGAGCGAATGAGCTCGGCATCGAGCGCCGCCGGCGTCAGCTCGTGACTCGCACCTGGGCACGTGTTCATGGTTCGCTGCGCGTCGGGCGTGACGAGGATCAGGCAACGGCCGGTCGGCGGGGGCGACGCGATGGCCGGGGTTTCGAAGCGCACGCCGAGCGAGCGCATATCGTGCGCGAAAATGGCTCCCAGCTGGTCTTGCGCCACCTGTCCGATGAACGCCGCATTGAGGCCCAGCGACGCCGCGCCCGCCATGCTGTTCGCGGCCGAGCCCCCGCTGATCTCCCGCGCCGGTCCCATCGCGGCATAGAGCGCGTCGGCCTGCGCCGCGTCGAGCAGCTGCATGCCACCGCGCGGCAGGCCGTGCCGCTCGATGAACGCGTCGTCGGTCGTCGCAATGACGTCGACGATCGCATCGCCGATCGCCACGATGTCGAGGCTGGTGGAAGTCACGGGGCGCGTCGCTAGCCGCGCGGGGGATACGCGGTCAACGGCGGTTGCGCGTCGCGGCAAAGCCGTTACGCATCGCGGACATGACTGATCAGCCGCGTTCCATTCCGCTTTCGCTTTTTGCTTTATCGATCTTCTACGGCGGCATGGTGTGCATCGCCGGCGTGCTCGGCAACAAGCAGGTCGGTCTCGGTCCGCTGGCCGTGGAGGCGGGGATATTCGCGTTCCTGCTGCTGGTTGTCACCTCCAGCTCGGTGGCGGAGCTGCACGGGCGCGAGACTGCGAACCGGCTGGTGCTGATCGGCTTCGTCCCCTTGATCGTCTCGCTGCTGCTCAGCCTGGCGGTGCTGGCTTTGCCGGCCTCGCCGCAAATGGATCCCGCGCGGCTGTCGGCCTTCGAAACGGTCATGGGCGGCACCCCGCGCATCTGGCTTGGCGGCATCCTCGCCTATGGCATCTCGACCTTCCTCAACGTCACCATTTTCAGCCGCCTGAAGGCCCGCGAAGGGGCCGGTCTGCTGTGGCTGCGCGCGGGCATCGCCAGCGTTCTGAGCCAGGTGGTGGACACGTTGATTTTCATCACCGTCGCCTTCTACGGCGTGTTCCCGATCGGCGAGTTGTTGCTTGGCCAGATGCTGGCCAAGGTCGTGCTGTCGGCCCTGCTCGTGCCGCCGCTGGTCTATGCCTTCGTCGCGCTTGGACGGAACCTCGACCGCCGCTGAAAACGGCGCTCCGTGGTATTCTTGCAACGGTTCCGCAGGATTCGTTAACGTGAACCGGACGCCTGTAACATCATCGACTTATTCGGCTAATAGCCGACTGGGGTTTCCACCAGATTCGCAACTGTTTGCGGGGGAGTATTTCCTTTGAAGAAAATCGTGCTGTTCTGCACGACGGCAATCGTGTCGTCGGCTGCTTTCGCTCAGTCCACCGGTACCATCGAGACCGAAAAGTCGACGATCGTCATCACCGGTTCGCGGACCAAGGACGTGGGCGGCATCCAGACGCCCAACGCGCCCAAGGCGAAGGCCGTGGTCACTCAGGAAATGATCAGCCGCAGCGGGCCGGGCCAGACCGTGCTCGACACGATCAACATCGTTCCGGGCGTAAGCTTCCAGAACAACGATGCGTACGGCAACTCCGGCGGCACGCTGACGATGCGTGGCTTCGATTCGACCCGCATCAGCTACACGCTCGACGGCATCCAGCTGAACGACAGCGGCAACTACAACATCTACTCGAACTTCTCGATCGATCCGGAGATCCTCGAGCAGGTCAACGTCAACCTCGGCTCGACCGACGTTGATTCGCCGACGGCCTCCGCGGTCGGCGGCACGATCAACCAGCGGACGCGCAACCCGGGCATGAAGCCGGGCTTCATTCTCAACAGCTCGATTGGCGACTTCGACTATCGCCGCGTGTTCGGGCTGCTCGACACCGGCGTATTTTCGCCGTGGGGCACGCGCGCCTTCATCACCGGCAGCACCTCGACCTATCGGAATCCGTACAACAATTACGGCAAGCTCGACCGTCAGCAGTTCAACGGCAAGGTTTACCAGCCGGTCGGCAGCAACGGCGACTTCATCGCGATCTCGGGTCGCTACAACGAAGACCGCAACAACTTCTTCGGCTCGCTCCCCCTGCGTTGGGACGATCCGCGGGTCGTCGGTTCGGGCACGGGTAACCGCTTCCCGCGCAACAACGACGAGCGTGAGTACAAGATCAACTATCCGTGCCAGATCGCTCCGGGCATCCGCGGCGTGGCGGATGCGGCCAGCACCTGCGGCACCGAGTTCGACCGCCGGTACAACCCATCCAATAGCTGGAACCTTCGCGGCAACTCGCGCTTCACGATCACCGACAAGCTGACCCTGACGGTCGATCCCAGCTTCCAGTACACCAAGGCCAACGGCGGCGGCACGGTCGACGCGCGCGAATATGCCTACGACATCAATCCCAATCCGCTGACCTCGACCGGCGGTGCGACCCGTTCTAACTGCTCGACCACCGCAAACAGTGCGACGGTGAATTGCGTCGGCGGCTACTTCGGCGGCAAACCGTACCTCAATGGCGTCGACCTCAATGGCGACGGCGACACGCGCGATATCGTCAACGTCCTGGCGCCCAGCCAAACGCGTACGCGCCGCTATGCGGTGGTCGCGGGCCTGCGTTACCAAATCACGCCGGACCAGAGCTTCCGCATCGCTTACACGCACGATTATTCGAACCATCGCCAGACCGGCCAGATCGGCCTGCTGCAGTCCAACGGCGAGCCGTTCGACGTCTTCCCGGTCAACGATCCGCTGTCGACGCCGACCGGAATCCTGCTCCAGAAGCGCGATCGCCAGTCCTACGCGATCCTCGACAAGCCGGCCGCCGAGTATAACGGGCGCTTCGGCAACCTGTTCGTGAAGATCGCGGCGAGCATGCCGTTCTTCACCCGCGACCTGCAGAACAACTGCTTCACCTCGTCAGCCAGCGGCTTCGTCGAGTGCAGTGGTTCGGACAGCGCGCTCGACGCCATCATTGCGGCGAACAATCCCTATTCGTTCAACGCAACGACCGGTGTGGTCACCGGCTTCTCTCCTCCGGGGCACCGGGTGCTGAAGTACAAGAAGTTCCTCCCGGACCTGGGTGTCGTGTACAACTTCACGCCGGCCCTCTCGGCCTTCGCAAGCTACACGAAGAACATTTCGGTCCCGAGCACGGATAACCTCTACAACGCTTATTATTACCCGGCCGGCACGACTCAGGCCAAGCCGAAGCCGGAGACCACCGACTCGTTCGATGGCGGCCTTCGCTATTCGACCTCGAGGATCCAGGCGCAGCTTTCGGGCTGGTACACCAAGTTCAACAATCGCCTGGCTTCGGCTTACGATCCCGAACTCGACCAGACCGTTTACCGGAACCTGGGCAAGGTGAATAAATGGGGCATCGACGGGTCGGTTGCGTATGAGCCGGTCAAGGAACTGACGCTGTATGCGTTCGGATCGTGGGCCCGTTCGAAGATCCAGGACAATATCCAGATCGGCCGCTTCGGTACCGGCGCTACGCAGGTCAACGACTGTGACAACATCCCGGCCGGGGCCACCCAGGCGAACATCATCCGCAGCTGCGCCTTCACTGCCGGCAACTATGAGTCCGGTGCACCGAAGTATCAGTACGGTGCATCCGCGCAGGGCCGGTTGTCGGTCTTCGAACTCGGGGTGACCGCAAAGCGGACTGGCCCCCGCTACATCTTCGACACCAACGCGCCGACCTTCAGCGGAGCCGTCGGCGGCACCAATGTCGTGGAAATTTTCCCCTCGAAGGCTCCGGCCTACTGGCTCGTCAACCTCGACGCACGCGTCAAGCTGACGATGATCCCGGGCCTGGAAAAGAGCTACTTCCAGCTGAACGTCTACAACTTGTTCGACAAATTCTACGTCGGCGGTTTTGGCGGCGGCCTCAACCAGGCCTTCAGCGGCGCCAATTACGGCAACCCGAACTTCGTGCAGATCGGCGCGCCGCGGACGGTGTCGGGAACGCTCAGCCTGCGTTTCTAAGATTTCGTCATCGACAATCGGGAAGGCCGGGCGGAGCAATCCGTCCGGCCTTTCTTTTGCGCGATTGCCGCGTGCGCTACAGCTGTCCCATGCCGCACTATGCACTCCACCATCACACTCCGCTGCTGGCCGCGGGCGCCTGGACCGCTCCGTCCGCGGACCTCATCGGTGATGTTCGCCTCGGGAAACGGGTCAGCGTGTGGTTCGGGGCCGTGCTCCGCGGCGACAACACGCCGCTCATTCTGGGCGACGAAACCAACTTCCAGGACGGCGCGATCGGTCACAGCGATGCCGACTTCCCGCTGACCATCGGGGCGCGAGTTACCGTCGGGCATCAGGCCATCCTCCATGGCTGTACCGTGGCCGACGATTGTCTGATCGGCATGGGCGCGCGCGTGCTTAATGGCGCCGTCATCGCCGAGGAATGCATCGTCGGCGCCGGGGCTCTGATCACCGAGGGCAAACGCTTCGCGCCGGGGAGCCTGATCATCGGCGCTCCGGCCCGCGCCATCCGGCAAACCACCGGGGAGGAGCGCCAAATGCTGAGAATTTCCGCCGCGCACTATGCCGAAAAAGCGGCTTATTATGCGGCCGAACTCAGGACGGCTTGAGCAAGATTCCCGCTTCCAAAATAGGGATTCGACTGCCGGCCTGCCCTCTCCGCGGAAATCGCGGACGGCTCTTTCGCAATTTCATCCGGTCAGCTTCCGCGACCACTTAAAGTCCCGGAAAAATGCGCTTGTCCCCGTGACTCTTGCGACTTTAGTGACTCTTAATAGACCCGCGCCTTGGGCTTGATGTACTGGACGTCGCTGGTGAGCGTATATTCGTGCACCGGGCGGTAATCGATCCGCACGTCGCCGCCGTTGCCGCCCCAGCCGTCGAACCAGGCGACGGTATGCTTCATCCAGTGGGCGTCATCGCGCTTGGGATAATCCTCCTGCATGTGAGCGCCGCGGCTTTCCTTGCGATTCGCGGCGCAATGCATGGTGACCACCGCCTGGCTGATCAGATTATCGAGCTCGAGCGTCTCAATCAGGTCGCTGTTCCAGATCAGACTGCGGTCGGTGACATGGACGTCCTTCATCCGATCGTAGGCCGCGTCGATCTTCGAGACGCCTTCGCCGAGCGTGCGGTCGGTGCGGAACACCGCGCAATCGGCCTGCATGATGCGCTGCATGTCGAGCCGGACCTGCGCGGTCGGGCTGCCCCCCTCGGCGTGGCGGAACTTGTCGAGCCGCGTCAGCGCGAGCTCGGAGGACTTGTCTGTCAGTGCGGGCTGGATCGCGCCGGGCTCCACGACCTCCGCCAGCCGCTTGCCCGCCGCGCGGCCGAACACGACCAGATCGATCAGGCTGTTCGAGCCCAGGCGGTTGGCGCCGTGGACGCTGACGCAGGCGGCCTCGCCCACCGCGAACAGGCCCGGCACGACGGCGTCGGGATTGCCGTCCTTCAGCGTAACGACTTCGCCGTGATAGTTCGTCGGGATGCCGCCCATCGTATAGTGAACGGTCGGCGCGACGGGCACCGGCTGACGGGTCAGATCGACACCCGCGAAGGTCTTGGCGGTCTCGGTGATGCCGGGCAGCCGTTCGTGCAGGATGTTCGGGTCGATGTGGTCGAGGTGAAGGAAGATATGGTCCTTGTGCTCGCCGACGCCGCGTCCCTCGCGGATTTCCATGGCCATCGAGCGTGACACGACGTCGCGGCTGGCGAGATCCTTCGCGCTCGGCGCATAGCGCTCCATGAACCGCTCGCCATTGGCATTGGTGAGGTAGCCGCCCTCGCCCCGCGCACCTTCGGTGATCAGCACGCCCGCGCCGTAAATGCCGGTCGGATGGAACTGCACAAATTCCATGTCCTGCAGCGGCAAGCCGGCGCGCAGCACCATCGCGTTGCCGTCGCCGGTGCAAGTGTGCGCCGAGGTCGCGGTATAATAGATTTTGCCATAGCCGCCGGTCGCCAGCACCACCGCCTGGCCGCGGAAGCGATGGACGGAGCCGTCGTCGAGGTTCAGCGCGACGACGCCGCGGCACTCCGGCCCATTGGCCCCGTCCTCCATGATCAGGTCGATGGCGAAATATTCGATGAAGAAGTCGGCATCGTGCGCCAGGCTTTGCGAATAGAGCGTGTGCAGCATCGCATGGCCGGTGCGGTCGGCGGCGGCGCAGGTGCGCTGCGCCGGCGGCCCTTCGCCGAAGTTCTGGGTCATGCCGCCGAACGCGCGTTGGTAGATGTGGCCGTCCGCCGTGCGGCTGAACGGCAGGCCCATATGCTCGAGCTCGACCACCGCTGCCGGCGCCTCGCGGCACAAATATTCGATCGCGTCCTGATCGCCGAGCCAGTCGGAGCCCTTGACGGTGTCGTACATGTGCCACTGCCAGCTGTCGGGCCCCATGTTGCCCAGCGCCGCGGCGATGCCGCCCTGCGCCGCGACCGTGTGGCTGCGCGTCGGGAAAACCTTGGTGACGCACGCCGTCTTCAGGCCGGCTTCGGCCGCGCCCATCGTCGCGCGAAGACCAGCACCGCCGGCACCGACGACGACGACATCATAATTATGGTCGACGATCTTGTAGGCGGTCACGCGACAGTCCCAAACGCGATCCGGGCGAGCGCGAACAGCGCCAGTGCACCAGCACCGACGGCGAGGAACAGCATCAGGGTATTGAGCGCGAAATTATTCCCCGGCCCATGGACATAGTCGTCGATGACGACCTTCATGCCGTCGAGCGCGTGCTTGAAGCCGATGACGATCAGCAGCGCCATCGGGATCGCGGCGCTCGGCGCGCGCAGCCACTCGAGGACCGTGCGCTGATCGAGTTGCGGGAGGAGCAGGAGCGAGGCGATCAGCCAGACGCCCAGCAACAGGAGCGCGATGCTGGTCACGCGCTCCGTCAGCCAATGCTCGCCGCCATGATGGGCCGAGCCGAGGCCGCGGGCGCGGCCCAGCGGCGTTGCGCTATCACCCAGGCTCACTTCACACCTCCCAGCAGATAGAACCAGACCAGCGCGGTCAGCAGCAGCGAGCCGACGATGGTCAGGATCGCCATCGTCTTGTTGACGCCGAGCTCGAAGCCCTGGCCGGTGTCCATGACGAGGTGGCGGATGCCCGATAGCAGGTGCTGGAAGAAGCTCCACGTCAAACCGATCAAAACGATCAGCCCGAGCGGATGCGCGGCCGCCTTCCCGAAGGCGGCGTAGCTGTCGGCGCCATTGGCCAGCGCCCACAACCACCAGGTGAGAATGCCAAGACCCGCGAAGGACAAGGCGACGCCAGTCGCCCGGTGCAGGATCGATACGACCATGTGCGGGCCCCAACGCCAGACCGTCAGGTGCGGCGACAGCGGCCGGCTTGATGTGTTGTTCATGGTCCAGCCGCTTAAGACCGGGCCCGGCGAGAGGCAAGTTTGGCGCCGCCGCCTAACCCCCTCTTAACCATTCGCGGCGCAAGAGGCGCAGCAACAATTAGCGCGAATACGGAGATCGACGGGATGGGTGGCGACACTGGACAGCTGCAGCGGCTGACCGACGAGCAGGTGAATGCACGGCTGGCGGCCTATAACGGCGACAAGTCGCTCGATCGCGACGTCCAGCTGTTGCGCGACAATGTTGCCGACATCATCGCTTCCGAGATCGTCGCGCAGTTCGGTAAGGAGCGCGCGGAGCACTTTGCCGGCAACTACGCCAACAGTGTCGATGCCACCTGGATCCAGAACATCGCCGGCTACGGCCGTACGATTTATGCCGAGCGCACATCGGTCCCCGCCTACATGGTCGCCCGCGGCCAGGCCGCCAGCCGGATCATCGCCCGCGTCATTGAGCGCTACGCCGATGACGCCGAGAAGCAGGAGCAATTGCTGTGCGCCTTCCATCGCTTGAGCGCGGCGGAAACCGACATCATCCTCGCCCAGGTATCCCTGCTCGAGGCCAATGACGCCGCCGACCGGCGCGGCCGTGAGAGCGGCGACTTCGAGCGGCGCGTGTCGGACCTCGTCCGTGCGAGCACCGAACAGTCCAAGTCGCTCACCGAGCGCACGCGTTCCACCGCCGCTTCGGCGCGCGGAATGCTGGGCAAGACCAGTGAGGTGGCCGCCGCCGCCGAGCAATCGGCCGTCGCCATGCGCGAAGCCGCGCAGACCGCCGCCGGCCTCATCCGCGCCATCGAGGATGCGCGGACCGAGGTCGAAGTGGCCGCGGGCGTTGCCACCCGCGCCGGCGACCAGGCCAGCCAGGCGGTGAAGGTCAGCCAGGCGCTGTCGGCCCATGTCGAGGCCATCGAATCGATCCTCAGCCTGATCCGCGACATTGCCGGCCAGACCAACCTCCTCGCGCTGAACGCGACCATCGAGGCCGCGCGTGCGGGCGACGCCGGCCGCGGCTTCGCGGTGGTGGCGCAGGAGGTGAAGAGCCTCGCGTCACAGACCGCGCGCGCGACCGACGACATCACCGCCAAGATCACCGCCATCCAGCAGGCGACTCGCCAGACCGTCGAAGCCAACGGGTCGATCGAGGATACTGTGGAGGAAGTGCAAAACTCGGCCGACCGTATCCGCGAGGCGATGGAACTGCAGGCGCAGACGGTGACGATGATCACCGCCGCCGTCGATGAAACCGCGCTCGCCGCCGACTCGATGAGCTCGACCATCGCTGCCATCCGCGCCGATACCGAAAGCGTGGCGACCGACATCGACCAGGTCGAGCAGGGTTTCGGCCGCTTCTCAGAGCAGATCGCCAACTTCAATTCGACCGCGCGGGCCTTCGTCAACGGGATGGCTGCTTAAGACTATAGTCGTCATTCCCGCGACCGCGGGAACCCAGTTTTCTTCTTGGGCTGGATCCCCGCTTGCGCGGGGATGACGAAATAGGGTGGCGTAAGTTACTGCGTCCCCATGAACATCCTCATCACCGGCGCGAGCCGCGGCATCGGCGCGGCAGCTTATGCTTTGCTCAAGAAACACGGCCACCGTGTCGTCGGCCATTCGACGCTCGGCACCGATGTGCTGATCGCCGGCGACCTGATGGACCCCCGCGCCCCGCGCGACATCTGGGACACCGCGCTCGACGAGCTCGAGGGTTGCATCGACGTGCTGGTCAACAATGCCGGAGTCTACGAAGCCGTATCCGACAATGCTCCTGACGAGGAGTGGCATGCTGCCTGGTCGCGGACGATAACCATCAACCTGCAGGCCGCCGCGGACCTGTGCCGGCTGGCGGTCTCGCACTTTTTGGACCGCGGGGGTGGCGGCAGGATCGTCAATATCGCCAGCCGCGCCGGCTATCGCGGCGACAGTCCGCAGCATTGGCATTATGCGGCATCCAAGGCGGCGATGATCGGCATGACCAAGACCATTGCGCGGGGGTACGCAGCCGAGGGCATCCTCTGCTTCGGCGTGGCGCCCGGCTTCACCGTGTCGGAAATGACCGCCGAATATCTCCAGGGCCGCGGCGGTGCGAAGATCCTCGCGGATATCCCGCTCGGCCGAGTCGCGTCCACCGATGAGGTTGCCGAGGTCATCCGCTGGCTGTCCGTGGATGCCCCTGCTTCATCGACGGGCAATGTGGTCGACGTGAATGGGGCAAGCTATGTTCGCTAGCCTCACTCTCCTCGCCGCGATGCAAGGCATCGTCGTTCCGCTCGGCAAGCCGCCGCGCATCATCGAGCAGCCCCGTGCCCCGATCGAGACCGCCGGTCCGCGCTGGGCGCTTGCCTGCGGCGGTTCGGACGACTGGAACAAGCCCGCGCCGCCGGTACGCATCCACGCCAACACCTACGACGTCGGCACCTGCGGGATCTCCTCGATCCTGATCGTCGGCGATCAGGGCGACATCCTGATCGACGGCGGCCCCGAAGCTGCGGCCGATGTGATCGCCGCGAACATCCAGAAACTCGGCTACAACATCCGCGACGTCCGCTTCATCCTGACCAGCCACGAACATCTCGATCATGTCGGCGGCATCGCGAGATTGCAGCGGATGAGCGGCGCAACCGTCGTCACGTCGGTGCCTGCCAAGAAGGTGCTCGAAACCGGCACCGTCGGCGCCGACGATCCGCAGGCTGGATCGCTGGGGCCCTTTCCGCCGGTGCCTGTCGGGCGCACCGTCACCGACGGACAGGAAGTCCGGCTGGGCAATCTGATGCTGACCGCGATGGCGACTCCCGGTCATACCGCGGGCGCGCTGAGCTGGCGCTGGGTCAGCTGCGATGGCGGCGTGTGCCGGACGATCGTCTACGCCGACAGCCTGAGTCCGGTCAGCCGCGAGGGCTATCGCTTCAACGACCACCCGGCGTGGCTGACGGCTTATCGCGCCTCGATCGCCAGGATCGCGTCCAGTCCGTGCGAAATCCTGGTCACGCCGCATCCGGCGGCCAGCCAGATGCCGCAGCGTTTCGCGCTTGGCCGCCCGCTGCTCGATGAGAATGCCTGCAAGGCGTACGCGGCCGCAAAGGCCAAGGATCTCGACGCGCGGCTCGCCAAGGAAAGCGCGAAGTGAATCGTTCCTCCCCGGCACGGGGAGGGGGACCATGCGCAGCATGGTGGAGGGGGCCCATGCCTCCGCCAGTCCCACCGTGGACCCCCTCCACCACGCCGCTTCGCGTCGCGGTTTCCCTCCCAGTTCCGGGGAGGATTGTTTGAGCTTCCGGATCACCATCCCCTGCTCGCGCGCGCAGGGCGAAGCGGTCGGCGCCATGGGCGACCTGCTGATATTCGGCGATCACCAACCGGTTCTGGTCGCCGACGAACCCGATGAGACCAAGCCCAACGACTGGCTGATCCACGCCTATCTCGAGCACGAACCGACTGCCGAGGAAGTCGCAACGCTCGCCGCCCTCGGCTCCGGCTCGCCCCGCATCGAGCAGCTGGGCGAGGACGATTGGGTGACCATGAGCCAGGCGGGCTTGAAGCCGATCAATGCCGGCCGTTTCACGGTCCACACGCCTACCTACCGGCCCAACTCCAGCCGCATCAATTTCGAGATCGATGCCGGCCTGGCGTTCGGCACGGGTCAGCATGCGACCACCAGCGGCTGCCTGGCCGCGCTCGACAAACTGGAGCGGCAGGGTGTGCATTTCACCAATGTCGCGGACATCGGGACGGGAACTGGCCTGCTCGCCTTTGCCGCGCTGGCGCTCTGGCCCGAAGCCCGCTGCATCGCGACCGACATCGACCCGGTGGCAGTCGACGTCGCGCGGGAAAATGCGACGATCAACCAGGTGGCGCTCGGGCACGGCGCGGGTGAGCTGTTGCTCGCCGTGGCCGCGGGCATGGACTCGCCGATTCTCACGGCGCGAGCGCCATTCGACCTCCTGATTGCCAACATCCTGGCGGGGCCGCTGGTCGAGCTCGCGCCCGACTTTTCAAAAGCGCTGGCGCCCGGGGGGTCGATTATCCTCGCCGGCCTGCTCGATACGCAGGCGGATGCCGTCGTGGCCGCTTATGAGACGCTGGGTCTCAAGCTCGCCGATCGCGGCTCGGGCGAATGGCCGGTACTAGTGCTGCGACTTTGACTCTTACTTTTCGCGCAGGCGGAGCATGGTTTAGGGATCAAGCCTCCGCCACGATCATCGCCCATTCCGCTTCACTGACCACCCTGACACCAAGCTCCTCCGCCTTCTTGAGCTTGGAACCCGCGCCGGGTCCGGCGACGACGAGGTCGGTCTTGGCGCTCACCGAGCCAGCCGCTCGCGCGCCGAGCCGCTCGGCCTGGGCCTTGGCCTCGTCGCGGCTCATGGTCTCCAGGCTGCCGGTGAAAACGATGGTCTTGCCGCTCCATTCGGTCTGCCGCGCGGCGCTGACGTAAGGCGCGGGTGTCACTTCCGAAAGCAGGTCGTCCAGGACCGCGCGATTGTGCTCCTCGTGAAAGAAGTCGACCAAGGCTTCGGCGACGACCGGTCCGACGCCCTGCACTCCGGACAACTCGGCCTGCCCGCCATCGGCTATCGCGGCGCGGCGCAATTCCTCGATCGTGCCGAAGCATTTCAGCAGGTCGCGCGCGGTGACGATCCCGACGTGGCGGATGCCGAGGCCGAACAGAAAGCGCGGACCGTCCGGAGCGCGCTTGGCGTCGATCGCCGCCAGCAAGTTGTCGACCGATTTTTCCTTCCAGCCTTCGCGACTGAACAACTCGGCTCGATGGCCGTGGAGACGGAAGATGTCGGCCGGCGAATGGAGCCAGCCAAGTTCGATAAATTCGGCGATGCTTTTTTCGCCCAAGCCTTCGATGTCGAGCGCTCCGCGGGAGACGAAGTGGCGGAGCCGCTCGAACCGTTGCGCGGGACAGATGAGACCGCCGGTGCAGCGGACGTCGACTTCGCCCTCCTGGGCGACGGCTTCGGACTGACATTCGGGGCAGCGGTCGGGGAATCTGTAAGGCTCGCGCGGCTCATCGCGCGTAATGTTTTCGACCACTTGCGGTATGACGTCGCCGGCGCGCTGGATGCGCACACGGTCGCCGATCCGCAATCCCAGCCGCGCGATCTCGTCGCGATTGTGAAGAGTGACATTGGCGACCATGACCCCGCCCACACCGACCGGTCTCAACCGCCCGACCGGGGTAAGCTTGCCGGTGCGTCCGACCTGGATGTCGATGCCTTCCAGCGTGGTTTCCGCTTTCTCGGCAGGAAATTTATGGGCAAGGCCCCAACGCGGCGCGCGGCCGACAGAGCCCAGGCGCCCCTGCCAGTCGAGCCGGCCGACTTTATAGACCACGCCGTCAATATCGTACGGCAGGTCGGCCCGCGCGCGCTCGATCGCGCGGTAATGCTCCAGCGCCTCCTCGACCGTGTTGCAACGCGTCAACAGGTCGCTGACGGGAATCCCGAAGCTCTCGATCCTCTTCATCGCCAGCAGCTGCATCGCGGCGAGCGGCTCGCTGACCTCGCCCCACCCATGAGCGAGGAAACGCAACGGCCGCGCGGCGGTAATCCCGGGATCCTTCTGGCGCAGCGAGCCCGCGGCGGCATTGCGCGGATTGGCGAAAATCTTCCCGCCGCTCGCTTCTTGGCGCGCGTTGAGTGCTTCGAAGTCCGCCTTGGACATGTACACTTCCCCGCGCACCTCGATCACGTCGGGAGCGCCGCCGATATGCTGCGGAATGTCGGCAATCGTCCTGACGTTGGCGGTAACGTCTTCCCCGACCGTCCCGTCGCCACGCGTTGCAGCAAGGACGAGCACGCCTCCCTCGTAGCGGAGCGAGCAACTCAGGCCATCGATTTTCGGCTCCGCGGTCAACGCGATCGGCTCACCTGCGGGAAGATTGAGGAAGCGCCGGACGCGCGCGACGAATTCGCGCACGTCGTCATCGGCGAAACCATTGTCGAGGCTGAGCATCGGCCGCGCATGGGTGACCTTCGCCAGGCTGCTGGTCGGCGCCGCTCCCAGCCGTTTCGAGGGCGAGTCCGCGCGGACGAGTTGAGGAAACTGCTGCTCCAGCGCGCGGTTCTCGCGTACCAAAGCGTCATAGTCCGCGTCGGAAATCTCCGGCGCGTCCCGGTCGTGATAAAGCCGATCGTGCCGCGCGATCTCTTTCGCCAGCCGCATCAGCCGATTGGCGGCGTCGGCCTCGTTCAGCTTCCGCTCCTTATGCATCCGCAGCGAACAATTCCTCGAGCAGGTTGATGAAGCTGGTCCACGAACGCTCCGCGGCCAGCTCGTTGTAGGCGACACCGTCGATCTGCAGCTTGCTTGCCTGTGGATTGGTGAAACCGTGCCCGACGTGGCCGTAGGCGTGGATTTGCCAGTCGGCGCCCGCCTCGGTCAGCTCCTGGCCCAGCGCCACGACTTTTTCGGGCGGGACCATCGGGTCATCCCAGCCGTGGAAGGCCGCGACCTTGGCGCTGATCTTCTCGGGCGGGAGGTTCGGCGGGTCGAACAGCCCATGGAAGCTTACCGCCGCCACAATCTCCGCGCCGCTGCGCGCAAGATCGAGCGCGCACATGCCACCGAAGCAATAGCCGGCGACGACGATCTGCCCCTTCCCGACCTCGCCGAGGCCGCGCGTGAGCTCGAGCACATGCTCCAGGCGGCGGCGCAGCGCCGCGCGGTCGGCCTTCAGCCGATTCAGTTCGCCGAACATCGTGTCGCGCGGGGCGCCGCGGAACTCCTTGCCGAACACATCGGCGACCAGCGCGTTATAGCCGAGCTCGACTAGCTGCCGCCCGAAGCCGATCTCGAGCTCCGACACCCCCATGACGGTCGGGATCAGGATGACCGTGGGCCGCGCCTGCCCATCGCGCCGCCCAACGAAGACGCTCTCCAGCTCTTCGCCTTCGAAATTGTGCGGCACCGGCCGTTCTCTGCTCATTCCATGTCCCTCGCCAATTGGGCCAGCTTGGCCACCGTGTTCAAATTGCGCGCGGTACCCAACACCTGGCCGCCGAGCTTGAGCTTCGACCGGCCCTGACCGCTGGGAAAATGGACATAGATTTCGCGATTGCCGAGCGCCAGCCGTTCGTCGTCCACATTTCGCGCGGTAGCGATCGCCTCATCGGATTGAGGCTCGTCGAAAAAGATGGCGACGACCCGGTTGCCGGGCTGGTCGGCGAAAGGATTGGCCACCGCGACCGCCGCCATTTCCCCCGCCGTCCGCACCATCACCGCCACGGCCTTGCCGAAATGCGCTTTCAATGCCGCCTCGAGCTCTCGCTTGATGAGCTCTTCGCCGCTCTGGCTGGCGAAGAGCAGGTTGCCGCTGGCGATGAATGTCCGCGCGCCCTCGTAGCCGAGCTTGTCGGCTATTGCCTTGAGGTCCGTCATCTTGAGCTGTCGGCCGCCGACGTTCACGCCGCGAAGCAGCGCAACGTAAGCCGTCACGCGGCGTCGAGCAGGCGCGAGGCCTGGGCGCGCGCTTCCTCGGTCACCGCGGCGCCGGACAGCATGCGGGCGATCTCCTCGCGCCGCTCGGTCTCGGTCAGCCGGCGCACGGTGGTGCGCGTCCCGTCGACTCCGCTCGCCTTCTCGATTCGATAATGGTGCGCGGCGCGCGCCGCCACCTGCGGCGAATGAGTGACGACCAGGACCTGGCTTCGCTCCGACAGCCGTGCGAGCCGTTCGCCGATCGCGCTGGCGACGGCTCCGCCAACGCCGCGATCGATCTCGTCGAAAATCATCGTCGCGGCACCACCCGCTTCGGCCAGCGCGACCTTGAGCGCCAGGATGAAGCGTGACAGCTCGCCCCCCGACGCGATTCGCGTCAGCGCCCCGAACGGCGAACCCGGATTGGTCGAGACTTCAAATTCGATCCGGTCCGTGCCCGATGGGCCAGCTTCGGCCTCCGTGATCGACGTGCGAAATCGCGCGGCTTCCAGCTTGAGGGGCACCAGCTCCGCGGCGACCGCCGCGTCGAGCCGTCCCGCTGCCCCCACCCGCTTGGCGCTCAACTCGGAAGCCGCTGCCGCGAAGCAGCGACGAGCCTCAGCCAGCCGCGCATCGAGCTCGTCGATCTTCGCGCCGCCGGCTTCGATCGCCGACAATTGTCCGCGCATCTGCGCCCCGAGCGCGGCGAGTTGGTCGGGCTCGACGCGGTGCTTGCGCGCGAGGCCGCGGATGTCGAACAACCGTGTTTCGACCTGTTCCAGCCGCGCCGGATCGAATGCCATGGCATCGGCGGCGCGAGCAATTCTATCGTCCGCTTCGCTCGCTTCGATCACTGCGCGGTCAAGCGCGGCAAGTGCCTCGCCGAGTAACGGATGATCGGCAGCACCGCGCTCGATCCGCCGCGCGGCCTGCCGCAGCTGGGCCAGCGCACCATCGGATCCGCCGAGCAATTCATCGAGACCCGCAAGTGACTCCCCAGCCCTGTGCCCGGCCTGCATCGCCGCCCGATCCTCCGCAAGCCGCGTCTCCTCGCCCTCTTCGGTGGACAGTGCCTCGATCTCCGCTGACGCGTGTTCCAGCCATTCGCGGTCTCGTTCGGCTGCCGCTGCCGCGGAGCGAGCTTCCAGTAGCTCAGCCTCGATCCGCGTGACGTCCACCCAAGCTTGCTCGACTCTTGTAGTGTCCAGACTGCCGAAGGCGTCGAGCAGTGCGCGATGGCCTCTGGGATTGAGAAGGCCGCGATCGTCGTGCTGGCCGTGAATCTCGACCATCATCGCGCCAAGCTCACGCAACAGACCGGCCGGCACGCTCGCGCCGCTGACGAAGGCGCGGCTGCCGCCATCGCTCTTGACCGTTCGACGGACGATCAAAGGTTCGCCGGGTTCGGGTTCGATTCCCTGTTCGCGAAGCAACGCGAACGCCGCGTGGGCAGGCGGCAAATCGATCTCCGCCGAAACCGCGGCGGCGTCCTGACCCGATCGGACGAGACCGGTATCGGCCCGCGCGCCGAGCGCCAGGCCCAATGCGTCG